>Ga0268283_1000395_pt1 | contig 31571 bp, 43 predicted proteins | sample saktaG_13_FD_190140 | JGI IMG/M metagenome (GOLD analysis project Ga0268283, IMG submission 190140) | Saline water microbial communities from Sakinaw Lake, British Columbia, Canada - sak_2013_06_06_36m | ecosystem: Environmental > Aquatic > Non-marine Saline and Alkaline > Saline ... | reverse complement strand
AACCGATGCCACCGCGCTTGGCACCACCGCCACCACCGCCGAAACAGCGGCAACTGCAGCGGAAACGGCGGATGCCTTAGCCGCGAGTACCGCTACCACGGCAGCATTAACCGATGCCACCGCGCTTGGCACCACCGCCACCACCGCCGAAACAGCGGCAACCGCAGCGGAAACGGCGGATGCCTTAGCCGCAAGTACCGCCACCACGGCAGCATTAACCGATGCCACCGCGCTTGGCACCACCGCCACCACCGCCGAAACAGCGGCAACTGCAGCGGAAACGGCGGATGCCTTAGCCGCGAGTACCGCCACCACGGCAGCATTAACCGATGCCACCGCGCTTGGCACCACCGCCACCACCGCCGAAACAGCGGCAACCGCAGCGGAAACGGCGGATGCCTTAGCCGCGAGTACCGCCACCACGGCAGCATTAACCGATGCCACCGCGCTTGGCACCACCGCCACCACCGCCGAAACAGCGGCAACTGCAGCGGAAACGGCGGATGCCTTAGCCGCGAGTACCGCTACCACGGCAGCATTAACCGATGCCACCGCGCTTATTTCTACAGCACAAGCGGCTGCACCTGTTGTCTACACAAACCACGGTGCTAATGCTAATCACTTTGAAGCTATTGACATTATTAAGCTGGCATTCAGTGAAGTATTGGCGAGTATTTCGGGTGTAGTTATTAACGATGCTGGTGTGACTTCTACACACACTCACACATTAGGAACTGTAACAACTGGGAATGTGGGTGTTGTGGTGTTGGATTCGCCAGCATCAACGGCAACGTTTACATTGGGAGCTGCGCCTACTTTGGAGGCGACTGATACTATTACGCTTACGGGTGTTGATTTGGCTGGTAACAGTGCAAGTCTGACATTCACGATGGCGTAAGTTGTAATCCTGTAAGAACGGGCAGTTATTAAAACCCGCTTTTGCTTGAAGTTATCAGAAAAGACCGCCTCGTGGGAAACTGCGAGGCGGTTTTTTTGTGGTAAAATTCGAGCTGGATTTTTCATTTAAGGAGCAGAAAATGACAGACGAAGAATTGAAGGAATTGGTAGCGAGTTTGGCGATTGCTCAACGAAAAACAGATGAGCAAATGCGTCATACCGATGAAATGTTGGAGCATAAGCTGACCGTTTTAAGTGAAAAAATAGAACGTGTTGGCGATTTAGTTGGGAATATGGGGCGTAATCAAGGCGATGTTGCTGAAGAATTTTTCTTCAATAGTTTGGCTGACGACGCGCACTTAGGTTCAGTTCATTTTGATGACATTACCAAAAATCAGCATAAGCAACGTGGTAAATTTCAAGAAGAATACGATATTGTCATGACGAATGGTGAAGCGGTTGGCATTGTCGAAGTGAAATACAAAGTACATGAAAATGATTTGAAAAAGTTAGAACGTAAAATGCGGAATTTCAAAAAACTGTTTCCGATTTACGAGGCTTACAAACTTTACGGCGCAATTGCTTCGTTTCATATCAATGATGATGCAAAAGAAGCCGCGTTAAATCGTGGTTTTTTTGTATTGCAACGTAAAGGCGATGTATTACAAACGGATTGCGCTGAAAATTTGATGGTATTGTAAAAGCCCGCTTTTGCTTGAAGTTATAAGAAAAGACCGCCTCGTGGGAAACTGCGAGGCGGTTTTTTTGTGGGTGTTGAAATCAATCTGACGGGGTTTGTGGTTCGACTTCAGCTTCGGAAACGGTTTGGAGTTCTTCGGCTATATTTTCATCAATTGCAGAGGGTTCTTCATTTGTTTCGACAATCTGTGTCAGCGTTTTTTTCGCACCGTTCGGGTAATAGGTTGTAATCGATTGAAAGGCTTTTCGTTGTTCCCGAATGACACGCCACGCGCCTTTGGCAAAATAATCTGGATTGAGCGCGAAGATGGTTGATTCCACGCGCTTTAAAATTCCTGCCGCCAAAAATGTATGAATCGCATTTGTCACAGATTGCACTTTGCAATCGGCTGATTCTGCAATCCGTCGTCTAATAACCATAGGTAAAAATATCTCCCCCTCGTAAGTTACCGTTGCAGCAATATAAACAAGGATTTTGACTTCGCCAGCTGTCAGGCGTTTAAAGGCACCAAGGTCTTCGAGATAAACTTTCATATACGGTGGCTCACTTACTCCTCGATTTACCTCTTCAAATCTAGTGGTATCAAGTAATAATTCTCCCGTGTTGTTATCTACAAGTTGTTCTCTTTTTTCATAAACTGCAATAGCCATTTTCATCCTGAAAATTATATCAATGTGTAGCTGAATCCTATCATTAAGTTAAACTTGAAATCAAGTTAAAACTTAAATTGAGTTAAACTTTAAATAAAGTTTAACGCTGTTTCGAGTTTAACCTGTCCAAGTTACTAATTGCACCTGTTCAAGTTACATACTGCACCTCCACAAGTTACAATGTACCACTCAAAGCCCCGCCACATCTCATTCTCTATATCTATTATTTTTATGCGTCAATTTTGGAAGGGGAAAGTAAAAAACGGGCAGTTATTAAAATCCGCCTTAGCTTGAAGCTGTGAAACAAAAAACCGCCTCGTGGGAAACTGCAAGGCGGTTTTTTTATGGTGGGGCGTGGTAGAATTTGGGCTGGATTTACAATGGAATCGGTTATGACATTTGAATGGGATACAGTTAAAGCAGCAAGCAATTTAAAGAAGCACGGTGTTAATTTCAATGAAGCCAAGACGGTGTTTGATGACAGATTGGCTAACATTTTCGATGATATTTGGAATTCCGTTGGAGAACAAAGGGAATTGATTATTGGAACGTCAAATGAAGGACGGTTGCTTGTTATTTCTTTTACAGAACGTGCTGATGCAATCCGAATCATTAGTGCAAGACCAGCGACAACTACTGAGGTGAAAAATTATGAACGCGACCACAGAAACTGAAGATTTATTGCCTGAATACCATTTTGATTACGGCAAGGCAAAGCCGAACCGTTTTGCCAAGCAAGTTGTTAATGTCACACTCGATGAAGATGTGGCTAGAGTTTTTACTACAGCAGATGCTGTGAATCGGGCATTAAGGGCAATTCTTACTGCTTTGCCTAAACAGCAAGCAACGGCTTAGAATTGAAACGCAAAACAAGAAACCGCTGACCCAACAAGGGGAGGCGGTTTTTTTGTGCTATGATTTGGGGAAATTTTTAAATTGTGGAGGTATAAAAATGAAGGTTTTATCTTTTAATAGCAACGCTAAAAAAGCTCAAAAGAAAAAAAGAAATTCGAAAATGTCAGTATTGATTGCAAAGATTTATGAAAGCAACGATTTCACCATTGAAGCGGCGCATAAGGCGTTTTCAGGTGTGTTGCAAAGTAAATGATTGTCAAAATTACCAACGCGCTTGAATCGGTTTTAGGCAAAGATGATGCTGATTTGCTGTGTGGTGAATTTTTGAATTGGAAAGCTACAGGCGAATATGACCATTATTATTTTGGCAAGGATTCGGCTTATATCGCGCCACCTGTGAATGGTGAAAAATACGCTTTGCACCATGTCCATTTAGTGCCAGAAAAAGACAAACCACAACTTGCTAAATGGTCACAGATATTTGCAAGACGTGGCAGAAAAACCAGTGACCGCGTGTTGATTTACGTTAAAAATTCGGCAGGTAATTACTTGCTGATTTACATCTTGACCGAACCTGATGCACACAAAATAGCCACTATGCAAAATCAAACCGATAGGGAATTGATGGAATCTTTTGCAAAAGTGGCTGGTGAATTTATGTTTGATGGTTCTGTAATTATTTAAAAACCGTCCTCTGGTGTTGAACGGGAGGGGCGGTTTTTTTGTGCTAGCCAGGTAGGGTGGGCAATGCTGTTCTGCCCACCTTCTTGATTGTTACTTAATTTGTAATCACACAAAGCGGGTTGCCTTTTAATCCGCGTTGTTTGAAGCTGTGAAAAGCCCCGCCGCTGTGAAGTGGTGGGGCTTTTTTGTTGTGGGCGTGGTAGGATTTGGCAACGTTTAAATTTTCTGGGAGAAAAAACATGAGTATACAGGCAGATGAAATTTGGGCGATTTTGAGAGAAAACAGTCTAAAAATGGGGGAATTGCAACAATCTCAAAAACATACGGACGAGCAAATTAACCGACTTGAAAAGCAAGTTGAAAAGATGGCAAGAAAAATTGATCACGTTGGTGACATTGTTGATGGTGTGAGCAAAAATCAAGGAGCTGTCACCGAAGAATTCTTTTACAACAGTTTGGCTGAAGATAATCATTTGGGAGCGATTCACTTTGACGGTATTGCACCAAACATGAGTATGCGTCTGGGTAGACTTGAAGAAGAATACGATATTGTGATGACTAACGGTAATGCAATTGGCATTGTTGAAGTGAAATACAAGGCGCGTGCATAAGGAATCCTCCCTATCGGTCGGATGCTTTGATAATTTGGTTGGGGCTGCACACACCCCAACCAAATTGGCAGCCACATTGAATGCAACTTCGCCGTACTTGTTGCGGGTGGCTGCCTTTCCGCCCTAAAGGGCGAGGTTTCAACCAGCAAGGAATTTTTGATGAAAAGGATTTAAAGAAGTTAGAACGCAAGATGCGAAATTTTAAAAAATTATTTCCCGTGTATTAAAGATTACAAACTTTACGGCGCAATTGCCTCTTTTCACTTTTACCCCGAAGCAAAAGAAGCCGCGTTAAATCAAGGATTTTTTGTGTTGCAACGTAGCGGAAAAGTGGTGCAAACTGACTGTGGTGAAAATTTGTTGGTGATGTAGATGTTAAAACTCGCTTTTGCTTGATGTTGTAAAACTTGAAAGCCCTGCCGCTGTGAAGTGGTGGGGCTTTTTTGTTGTGGTATGATTTGGGTGGGATTTTAATTTTGGAGACAACAATATACGGTTGAAAAATGAATCGTCCTTGGGAAACTGGGGGCGATTTTTTTTGTGTCTTCAATTTGTGAAAACGGAAAAGTTGTTAAAACCCGCTTTTGCTTGACGTTGTAAAACGAGAAAGCCCCGTCCCTTGTGAAAAAGGGCGGGGCTTTTTTGTTGTGATATGATTTGGGCGGGATTTTTAATTTATTTTTGGAGGTTTTATGATTTTTCATGTCATTCTTGACGAAGCAGAAGATGGTTGGATTGTTGCAGAATGCCCCGCGTTGGCAGGTTGTGTTTCACAAGGACGCGACGAAAAAGAGGCATTATCGAATATCCAAGAGGCAATTTCAGCGTGGTTGTGGGCAGAAGATCAAAAAGCAATGGCGAATTTACCACCCAAATTAACGCGCTCACCGATGATGGTAATGGTTTGAAAATGGGACGACTACATAACATTTCTGGAAAGGAAGCGATGTTGGCGTTTCAAAAAGCGGGTTGGTTTATTATGGGGCAAGTGGGTAGCCATTTAGTGATGACTAAACCGAATATGCGAGCAAATTTGTCTATTCCACAGCATAAAGAATTGTCGATAGGTACGTTGCGTGTATTGATACGAAATTCTGGTTTGAGCGTTGAACAGTTTATGGATTTGGTATGAGTAAAAGCGGGCTTGTGTTAAAACCCGCTTTTGCTTGAAGTGATAAGAAAAGACCGCCTCGTGGGAAACTGCGAGGCGGTTTTTTTGTGGGTGTTGAAATCAATCTGACGGGGTTTGTGGTTCGACTTCGGCTTCGGTTTCGGAAACGGTTTGGAGTTCTTCGGCAGCCGCTATTCTTTGTTTGATTTGAATAATTTTTGCCTCGCTTGCCGCATAGTTTTTGCGGTCTTTTTCTTCCTTTTGGAAGCTGCTAATTTTGCCTTTCCATGCGTAACTTGGATTGAGGCGATAGGCTTTCAGATTGTCTAACGTTACTTTTTCGATGATGTTGAGTTTAGTCAGTTTCGTTAATGCGGTGCTGACGTTCTGTTGTTTTATTTTGGTATGTTCAACAATTCGTTTTTGGGTGACACGGATATAATTTTCAAAATCCAGTTGCGACAACAAAAACATAAATACTTTTAAATCAGTGCCGTTGAGTTCTTCACAGCTTGCAATCAGCTCAAGACTTTTTTGAAACATAAAAAAGAAATCCTTGTTTTTAAGTTTGGGTCTGTTTGCATGATACACAAAAAAACCGTCCAGCGGCTCGGCTTCTTCTTTTTTCTTATTGACTGCCCACAATTCCGTATCGTCATCAATTCCCGTTAATTTTGCCATTTTTATCTCCAACAAGTTAAGCCGATTATTCTACATAAATAAAATGTAAAGATACATAGATAACATGTAAAAATAAAACCGCCGCAGCCCACGCGGCCCTAAGGTGGAGGTCAAATTTTTTTTTATTTCCCTTCTTTGTACTTTATTAGGCAGTTAAAATGCGGTTGTTTTTGCTTTAGTTTTGAACAAAAGACCGCCTCGTGGGAAACTGCGAGGCGGTCTTTTTGTGATGCTTTCCCCCTTTTTGAAGGGGGAGGCTGCGATAGCAGCAGGGGGATTTGCTTGAATGTTGGAGATTAGAGCAAATCCCCCCTGCCCCCCTTCAAAAAGGGGGGAAAGCAAAAAGCGGGCTGGAGTTAAAACCCGCTTTTGCTTGAAGTGGTTGTAAAACGTGAAAGCCCCGCCGCTGTGAAGTGGTGGGGGTTTTTTGTTGTGGTATGATTTGTGGGATTTTTAATTTTGGAGGTGAGATTATGACAACATTAACCATAGATACGCATCAAGTCAGTGAACTACCCCCACTAAACGCTATCGCGTTCTAGTGGGGGCTTCGACCGACCCGTACAGATATTTTTATGTGTACCTCTCGCAGTATCACGGGCTTTGACCCGTGTTGATACTAGGGAACGCTTTACGGTCACGACAGAACCTGCCGCCTCAAATGGGGTTATACAATCCAAAGTTATTTTATTGAATTGCAAATGGTTTTGCTTTTTACACATTGTCAGCCTCTTGGCTTTCGATGACCAGCAATGTAAGCACACGGGAATTTTACAGTATGAACACCAAAAATCAAAAGCCGCTTCGCGGAAAGAGTGCTATCCATCCCCACCCAAGCCTATCAGCTCTGGGTGGGGAATTTCGCACGGTAAGTTAAATTAGTCACTTTAAGTGTATTTCACGCTTTAGGCGTTATTGGTTTCACCTGTTTATTGGGTGTCTTTGTCTTTAAAGAAAAATTGTATTTTAGAGAGATGGCGGGGATTGCATTAGGTTGTTGTTCCATAATTTTATTGATGCGTTTCAACGAAGAATAACTATTTACGATAGTAGTAGATTTCCCCGCCGGTTTAAAATAAAAAACCAAAATGTTATTATGGCGACGGTTTACAGTACAGCTGGCTATAAATATTCAAACATCACGAAAAGCTGCTTTCTTGGCAACTTTTTTGTATTTAAATTTTCTTTTTTAAGAGGGTAACAACGTGAGTAAAGATTTCATTTTTACATCGGAATCGGTTTCTGAAGGACATCCCGACAAAGTCGCGGATCAAATTTCAGACGCGGTTTTGGATGCAATTTTAGCGCAAGACCCGAAAGCGCGTGTAGCGTGTGAAACATTGGTCAAAACCGGCATGGTGATTTTAGCGGGTGAAATTACGACGAATGCGTGGGTTGATACCGAAGCGTTAGTGCGACAAGTCGTCTGCGAAATTGGTTACGACAACGGTGAAGTCGGTTTTGATGGCAACAGTTGTGCAGTGTTAAACGCGATTGGCAAACAATCTGCCGACATCGCAATGGGCGTTGACGAAGATGCGGCACACGAACAAGGTGCGGGCGATCAAGGTTTGATGTTTGGTTATGCAAGCAATGAAACGGATGTTTTCATGCCCGCGCCGATTACTTACGCGCATTTGTTGGTGAAACGCCAAGCTGAATTGCGTAAAAATAAAACGTTGGCGTGGTTGCGTCCCGATGCAAAAAGTCAGATTACGTTCCGTTATGAAAATAACAAACCCGTTGCGATTGATGCGGTGGTTTTATCGACACAACATTCACCCGAAATCAGCGCGAAAGACTTACACGACGCAGTCATGGACAACATTATTTTGCACGTTTTGCCGAAAGAATGGTTGCATAAAGACACTAAGTATTTCATCAATCCAACGGGTCAATTCATTATCGGCGGGCCTGTGGGCGATTGCGGTTTAACCGGTCGCAAAATCATCGTGGACACTTACGGCGGTATGGCGCGTCACGGTGGCGGTGCATTTTCGGGAAAAGATCCGTCAAAAGTAGACCGCTCGGCGGCTTATATGGCGCGTTATGTGGCGAAAAATATCGTCGCAGCAGGTTTAGCGGAGCGTTGCGAAATTCAAGTTTCGTATGCGATTGGCGTAGCAGAACCGACTTCGATTAGTGTTGAAACATTCGGCACGGGTAAATTGGACGAAAGTCGTTTAATTGCGATTGTGCGTGATGTGTTCGATATGCGCCCAAAAGGTTTAATCGCGCAATTAGATTTATTAAAACCAATTTACCAACCAACAGCGGCTTACGGACATTTCGGACGTAATGACGACACATTTAGCTGGGAAAAAACTGACAAAGTTGACGCATTAAAAGCGGCGGCTGGCATTTAAGTTATGGCTAAAGATAAGTTGAGAGTTCCTCCCAACAAAGCAATCACGAAAAAGTGGGTAAGTTTGCAAGAAAGTGATGTAACGACTGAAAATTTGAAAACAGTTTTTGATCATTTTCTAGGTGGAGCAAGCATAGAAGATGATGATTTGTATCTTGAGATCGATAAAATAGATGCGCCAATCTTGGTTTCTATCAATTATGACGCAAAGTACATTTCATTTTCGTGTATTTTTGATGTTAGTAAAACGATGCCATTTCAAACGAAGGTATCGATTATTAACGAAGTGAACAATTCGATTCCCTTTATCAAATTTATTGTTCCAGCCGAAGACGAAACTAATGACTGTATTTACGCGGTTTGTGATTTTAGTTTTATTGGCGGGGTAGCAGCCGTTGAATTAGAGAGAGCGGTAGGTTCTTTTATTGCAGCATTGATGGTTGCACTCACAGATTCTGAATTGTATAAATTAAACGGTTAAATAACCGAGGAAGATTAAAATGAGTTTTTCAGATTATAAAATTGCCGATATTGCATTGGCAGCGTGGGGTCGTAAAGAAATCAACATCGCTGAAACTGAAATGCCAGGATTGATGGCATTACGGGAAGAATTCGGCGCATCAGAACCGTTGAGAGGCGCACGCATTGCCGGTTGTCTACACATGACAATTCAAACCGCCGTGTTAATCGAAACTTTAACGGCTTTGGGCGCGACCGTTCGTTGGTCCTCGTGCAACATTTTTTCAACGCAAGACCACGCCGCAGCGGCAATCGCTATTTCTGGCGTGCCTGTTTTTGCATGGAAAGGCGAAACCGAAGAAGAAGCTGAATGGTGCATTGAACAAACCATTATTGGCACAGACGGCTGGCGACCCAACATGATTTTGGATGATGGCGGCGATTTGACCACCATGATGCACGCCAAATTCCCTGAATTGATGGCGGACGTAAAAGGCTTATCAGAAGAAACCACGACCGGCGTTTTGCGTCTTTATGAAATGGTCGCGAAAGGCACGTTAAAAGTCCCCGCGTTCAACGTCAATGACTCCGTAACCAAATCGAAATTCGACAATTTGTACGGTTGTCGCGAATCGTTAGTTGACGGTATCAAACGCGCCACCGACGTAATGATTGCCGGTAAAATCGCCGTCGTTTGTGGTTATGGCGACGTGGGCAAAGGGTGCGCTCAATCGTTACGCGGTTTAGGGGCAACGGTTTTGATTACTGAAATCGACCCGATTTGTGCGTTGCAAGCGGCAATGGAAGGGTATCGCGTCGTCACGATGGAAGACGCTGCGCCATTGGCAAACATTTTTGTTACGGCGACCGGCAACTTCAACATCATTCGTCACGAACACATGACAGCGATGCGTGACCAAGCGATTGTCTGCAACATCGGACATTTTGACGCAGAAATCGACATTGCGTCGTTGCGTCAATACACTTGGGAAAACATCAAACCACAGGTTGATCACGTCATTTTCCCTGACGGCAAACGTTTGATTATTTTGGCAGAAGGGCGTTTGGTGAATTTAGGTTGTGCAACCGGTCATCCAAGTTTCGTGATGTCGAACTCGTTCTGCAATCAAGTATTGGCGCAAATCGAGTTGTGGAATAATTCGAGTTTCTTTGAAAACAAAGTTTATATTTTGCCAAAGAAATTAGATGAAAAAGTCGCACGAGCGCATTTGGCGCAATTGGGCGTTAAACTCACAACCTTAACGCCGGAACAAGCGGCTTACATTAGCGTTCCCGTCGAAGGCCCTTATAAAGCCGATCATTATCGTTATTAAAATTTGATTTTAGTCCTGCGCCTTTCGGGGCGTGGGATGTTAACGATACTGGAAACTCAATGATAAAACCTCGATTAGCTTGGGCAATTACCGGCTCGGGACACTATCTTACCGAATGCGTTGAATTCTTGTTGACGCTCGACGCGGTTGATTTATACGTCAGTCAAGCCGGCGAAGAAGTCTTAAAAATGTATGGCATTTCACTCAACGATTTACGCGAAAAAATGCCCGTTTATCGTGACAAAACCGCTTCCTGTCCACCCGTCGGACATTTCTACAAAGGCTATTACCACACGTTTGTTCTCGCCCCCGCCACATCAAACACCATTGCAAAATGCGTACTCGGAATTGCCGATTCCCTCGTCACAAATCTTTATTCTCAAGCTGGAAAATGCCGCGTTCCCAGCATCGTTTATCCCTGCGACATTGCACCCGAAATGGAAACCACCGCCCCAAGTGGCAAAGTCATGGTTTATCCCCGCAAAATTGATTTAGACGGCACCGCAAAAATCCGCGAATTTGAATATACCACCGTAGTCGAAAGCGTTGACGCACTAATTTCAACGGTTCAGGAACGTTTAACTCACTTTTAAAAATCAAACCGTCATTCATCTGGCGGTTTTTTTATGTCGAAAATTCAACCATTTGCCCGCATTTCCCACTACACGCCACCCAGGGAAATCGCAGTTTTTCGCGCTCTTTGCGAAAACAGTGCGATTAGTCTTCGGTTTGAAGTTTTCGAGAATGAAAGACAATAAGGATAGATGACAGATATTCGTTATTTTGAATCTAAAATCTAAGAAAAGGGCAAAATCAAAATCAAAATCAAAATCAAAAGCAAAAGCAAAAGAAAAAGAAAAAGAAAAATCCACATAACTATATAAGAATAAAAAAAGATTAAAAAGTCAATAAATACACAGCTTGTAGCGTTTTTGTATTCTACAGATAGGGTTATTTCATTCGATAGATAAGGTAATGACATTCGACAAATAGGGTTAGAAAACTCTACAAATCTGTCGAATTTATGGCATATCGTGTTATGCTACAAACCTGTCGAAAGTTAATTAGGATTACAAAAATGGCAACAAACTATAAAGAAAAAACCACGATGATTATTGATAAATTTTCTGGTGAACTCTTACGAAATGAAATGATTGTTGAATATGAAACGAAGTTACCGAGCGAACCACCTTATGTAAAATTGTACACCACAGATTTAGGAAATTTATTTAAATTACCTGTGGGGACAACGGGGGTTTTGATGTGTATTGCGTCAATGGTGGATTATCAAGGTGTCGTTGTTTTAAATGGCTATTTTAAGGAATCTGTTGCAAGGCGTTTAAATTCAAAATTGTCAAAGAATGGTAAGCCTTCAATTAGTGTGGTGAACAAAGCAATTACAGAATTGCTCGCCAAAGGAATTATCGACCGAATTGGTAGCAGCACTTATCAGCTAAATCCGAATCTATTTGCACGCGGTAAATGGCGTGATATTTATGAACAACGTAAGGCGTTTAAAGTAACGATTACCTATACAGATGATGGTGCAGAAGGAAAGCGCGAAGTTGTTACTGAACAAATCGGCGCGGATATTATCCAAATGCCCACCCAAAATCCTGCCGAATAGATGACAAAAAACCAATGACCACAATCAGCATCGACACCCAACGCGACCGCGCCGCAAAATTCGCCAAACAATTTGAAACCGCCAGTTATGAAATGGGACAGGCGCAACGATTTGTTACCGATTTTTGTGAAATCTTCGGGATTGACCACCGCCGTTTGTTAGATTTTGAAACGCGAGTAAAAAAATCAGGCGGAAAACGCGGACGCATCGACGCTTTTATTCCGAGCTTGTTACTGGTCGAAATGAAATCAGCAGGTGAAGATTTAGACAAAGCCTACACACAAGCAACCGAGTATTTTCACGGCTTGAAAAATGAAGAATTGCCGCGCTCCGTGTTGGTGAGCGACTTTCAAAACTTGCACCTTTACAACCTCGAAACACACGCCGAACCCGTCAAAATCAAACTCGCCGACTTAGCCCAGAAAATTGACCATTTTCAATTTTTGGCAGGTTACGAACGGATTGCGATTGAAAACCAGCAGAAAATCAACGAAAAAGCCGCTGAGAAAATGGCGGATTTACACGATGAAATTAAAAAAACAGGTTACGACGGCAAAGATTTAGAAAACTATTTAGTGCGTTTATTGTTCTGTTTATTTGCCGAAGACACGGGGCTTTTTGGTGAAAATGGCGCATTTTTAAACTATTTGCACAACCACACCAAAATCGACGGCTCAGATTTGCACGGCGCATTAACGTTGTTATTCGACACGCTCAACGCTGAACCTAAAAAACGCGCAAAAAATTTACCTGAACACCTCGCAAAATTCCCGTACATCAACGGCGCGTTATTTCAAGGCGGTTTAAGCCCGTGCTATTTTGACGAAGCCATACGCAACACGCTTATCGAATGTGCAAATCTTGACTGGAGCGACATCAGCCCCGCTATTTTTGGCTCATTGTTTCAAGCCGTCATGCACGACGAAGAAGACACGGGCAAAGCGAAAACCAAGAAACGACGCGAATTCGGCGCACATTACACCAGCGAACAAAACATTTTAAAAACCATCAAACCGTTATTTTTAGATGATTTATGGGAGGAATTTGAGAAAATCCCAAAAACTTATCAGACAAAATTAGCCACTTTTCATCAAAAACTCGCCAAGTTAAAATTTTTTGATCCAGCGTGCGGTTGTGGCAATTTTTTAATTATTGCTTATCGTGAATTACGATTATTAGAACTCGAAGTCATTAAACGGCAATGCGGTAAAAAACCCACCGATAAACAAATTCAATCCTTGATTTTATGCGATGTTGATCAATTTTACGGCATCGACATCGACGAAAGTGCTGTGCAAATTGCAACCGTCGCGTTATGGCTGACAGACCATCAAGTAAATTTAAAAGTTCTGGAATTAGGCGTTTATTACAACCGTATTCCACTCGTTAAAAAAGCCAATATCATCAACGCCAACGCGCTACAACTCGACTGGCAAAGCGTCATCAAGCCGAAAGATTGCAGTTTCATCATGGGAAATCCGCCGTTTGTGGGTCGCCAATATCAAACTGAAGAACAAAAAAAAGATTTAGCGTTAGTTTTTCAAGGCATGAACGGCGCAGGCGTTTTAGATTTAGTCGCCGCGTGGCACATCAAAGCAGCGCGTTATATTCAAAACAACCCGAAAATTTCTGTCGCTTTTGTTTCAACAAACAGCCTCACGCAAGGCGAACAAGTCGCGGTTTTATGGTCAGAACTTTTGAAATTAAAAGTGAAACTCCATTTTGCCCACCGCACATTTCGCTGGAGTAACGAAGGACGTGGCGTGGCGGCGGTGCATTGTGTGATTATGGGCTTTTTCTGCGACATAACGAATGTGCGTGATGGTAGGGGCGAAAAATCTTTCGCCCTTACGCCCAACAACACATCTGACATCCAAAATTGCCGATTATTTGATTATGGCGACAATATCAAAGGCGAACCTGCCGAAATAAAAGCCGCGCAAATCAATCCGTATTTAGTCGATGCGCCGACGGTTTTGATTGATAAACGCCGCAAACCGTTAAGCGAAAACACGCCAGAAATGACGAAAGGAAGCCAACCAACGGACGGCGGACATTTGTTGTTATCGCAAGAACAAGCCGACGAAGCACGCAAAAACGACCCGATTGCCGCGCAATACATTCGCCAATTCTTAGGCGCGGAGGAATTTCTTAACAACTTGCCACGTTTTTGTTTGTGGCTAAAAGACAGCACAACAGCCGACCGCACCAAATCACCTGAAATTAAAAAACGCATGGAAGCCGTTAAAAAAATGCGTTTAGCCAGCCCGAAAATTCCCACGCAAAAACTAGCCGAAACCCCGTATTTATTTGGCGAAATCCGCCAAACTGACCAGCCTTATTTGTTAATTCCTCGCGTTTCGTCAGAACAACGAAAATTTGTGCCGATTGGTTATTTTGAATCGAGTGTAATTTGTGGCGATGCTAATTTCATGTTGCCAAATGCGAGCCTTTACGAGTTTGGGTTGCTGTGTTCAACCTTTCATAACGCTTGGATGCGAACGGTTTGCGGACGTTTAAAAAGCGATTATCGTTATTCAAACACGATTGTTTATAACAATTTCCCGTTTCCTGTTGACGTAAAACCAGCGGCAAAAAAGAAAATTGAAGACGCAGCGCAGGCGGTTTTAGATGCGCGAATCATTGAAGAAAAGCGTTGTGAAGTCGCGGGGCAAAAATGCTCGCTTGCGACGATGTACGCGGCAAACAATATGCCCGAAGAATTATTGAAGGCGCATAAAAAATTAGATGCCGCTGTTGATTCGGCTTACAACTACAATCGCTATTGCACGGCGCATTGAACGTGCTGAAAACGGTTTGTTAGGCGACGTAAAATCTGTGGGTGATGGCGTTTCAGAAATGCGCGTTGATATTGGCGCGGGTTATCGTGTTTATTTCACGTTGCGAGGAAGTGAATTGATTATTTTGCTTGCGGGTGGCGATAAATCAACACAACAAGCCGATATAAAACGGGCGATTAAATTAGCAAAAGAGGTTTGACCATGAATGAAGAATTAGTGCCATTTGATATGGTTGCGTTGCTTGATAGTGACGAAGCAATTAAAGAATATCTATTTCAAGTTTTGAGCGACGGTGACAATAAAGAATTGATGCGTGCTTTAGGTTATGTGGCGAAAGCAAAAGGCATGATGTTAATTGCGGTGTCGCCTAAAAACACAAAATTACCTCAATCGTTAGCTGTTTGAGAAATATCAGGAATTGGTTGCGCCGTTGGTGGCGGTTGAGAAGGTGAAGAAAGTTAAAAAATGAAAATAGAATTTGACTCAAACAAAGCCGCTATCAATTTTGCAAAACACGGTGTAAGTTTTGACGAAGCGCAAACTTGTTTGCTTGATACGCACGCCTTAGTTTTTGAAGATAATGACAGTGAAGGCGAAAATCGCTGGGTATTACTTGGCATGAGCAATAAAGCGAGATTGCTTGTTGTAATTTATACCGTTCGCGGTGAATCAATCAGACTGATTTCCGCACGAAAACCCACTAAAACAGAGGTGAAAAATTATGCGTAACGAATATGATTTTAGCAATGCTAAACGCGCAAGTGAAGTGCCACATTTGGCAGCATTGCAAGCTGAAATGAAACATGAAATTGAAAATGTGAGGATTGACCGAGATGTTATTACCGCATTTAAAGCAACGGGCAACGGTTGGCAGAATCGATTGAATGATGCGCTACGAGATTGGTTAAAAACGCATCCAAATTTAGAGTCTGCGTGAAAAATGCGCTATACAATCGAGCAACAAGAATGGCAACGTTTGCCGGAACACGCACAATATGAGATTTATGACAGAACACATTTTATTTTTAACGGGTTCACTCGCTGAAAAACAGTTGCGAAGTATTTTAGAAAAAATGCAGCCCGAATTTACTTACACCGTACATCAATTAGGGCTGAAAGTCGCGGCGTTAATGACTACGGACATGATTGAACGGCGTTTAACGGATACATTTGGCGCGACAAAAATCATCCTGCCAGGTCGCTGTCGTGGCGATATAATCGCGCTTTCTGAAAAATTGGGCATTCCTGTCGAACGCGGCACGGAAGAAGTGAAAGATTTGCCGTTGTTGTTTGGTAAGAAAATTCAGATTGCGAATTTAGACAATTACAGCGTGAAAATTTTTGCTGAAATCACCGACGCGCCCAATTTAACCGTGCCTGAAATTTTGAATCGAGCCGCCTATTATCGAAAAAATGGCGCGGATGTGATTGATTTAGGGTGTTTGCCGAGTACGCCATTTCCGCACATGGAAGAGGCGATTGCCGCATTGAAACAAGCCGATTTTTTGGTGAGTTTGGATTCGCTCGACACGACGGATTTATTGCGAGGCGGCAAAGCGGGCGCGGATTATTTGTTGAGTTTGCACGAAAGCACGTTGTGGATTGCGGACGAAGTGAACGCCACGCCGATTATTATTCCCGAAACGCATACCGATTTAGACTCGCTCGACCGTGCAATTAAAATCATGCAAGCGAAAAATCGTCCGTTTATTGTTGACCCGATTTTAGACCCGATTCATTTTGGTTTTACCGCGTCGATTGTGCGTTATCACGAAGTCCGAAAAAATCACCCCGACGTAGAAATGATGCTCGGTGTGGGCAATATCACCGAATTAACGCACGCCGACACGGCTGGCATGAATGCGTTATTGATGGGGATTTGTTCGGAGTTAAACATCAATCATATTTTGGCGACCGAAGTCAGTCGTCATGCGGTGCGAGCCATTAAAGAAGCCGATTTAGCACGACGAATTATGTTTGCCGCTAAAGAACATGACACACTGCCAAAACATATCAACGCGGGTTTGATGGCGTTGCACGAACCCACGGCATTTCCGTATTCATTGGATGAAATTCAAGAACTTGCGGCGCAAATTAAAGACCCCAGTTATCGGATTCAAATCAGTGAAAACGGCGTGCATATTTTTAATCGTGACGGCTTTCACAGCGCGACCGACCCATTTGAATTATTTCCGAAATTAGGCGTTGAAAACGATGGCGGTCATGCGTTTTATTTAGGTGTGGAATTGGCGCGTGCTGAAATTGCTCAAAAATTAGGCAAACGTTTTAATCAAGATCAAGCATTGGATTGGGGTTGCGCGGTTGATTTAAAAGAATCCGAAGTCGATTTGCATACGTTTAAAGCTGCTGGCACCACTTTCATCAAGGAACCAAAATCATGAAACAAGTCTTTTTTTGGAATAAAACAGCTTAAACCACACCGAAATCGAAAATCTACAACAAATTTAGGACTAAAAAATGAACACCACACAATTCACATTTTGGAAAGATGAAGCATTTTTTATTGGTTTTTTGAATAATTATCCTGACTACAAAACGCAAGCATTCAGCAAGCAAAAATTGGTTGGAAATTTAAAAGATTTGCTTATCGACTTAGAATTTTTTGTTATACGCCAGAACAAATGAAAATTAGCAAAATTTTACAAATTTTAAAAGAAGACGGATGGTATCTTGTCGCTACACGCGGCAGTCATCGTCAACTCAAACACGTTTTTAAAACAGGTCGCGTTACCGTTGCAGGAAAACCCAGCGATGAGTTAGCTCCTGACACGTTAAAAAGTATTTTCAAACAAGCAAAATTAGAGGATTAACATCATGCGTTATGCCATCGTGATTGAAAAAGCAGAAAATAATTATTCCGCTTATGTTCCCGATTTATTAGGTTGTGTCGCAACAGGCGATACCATTCAAGACGTAACACGCGAAATTAAAGCCGCTGTCGAATTTCATATTGAAGGGTTGCTTGAAGATAGTTCACCTATTCCAAAACCTTTGAGCATTGTCGATTATGTGGAAGTCGCCGCCTGATTTTTACGAAAATTTTAAACACAACGAGGAATCACAAATGAAAACATTAAAGCACATCCCCCCAACCCCCTTCAAAGGGGGCTTTTTCACCTCATTGCTGGCGTTATGCCTCAGCATGGGAATTTCTCAAAATGCAAATGCCGATTTAAAAGACGGTTTGGTGGCGCATTGGAATTTTGATGACTGCACCGCAAAAGACGTTAGTGGCAATGGGCATGATGGAATCGGTAACGGATTATCTTGCGAAAAAACACTTTCAGGACAAGGTGCAAAATTTACAAGAACATCAGAAAGTAGAGTTCAGCTTCCGTACTCTTCAGGAATGCCTACTTCAGGCACGATAGCTCTTCAACTCAAAGTTGATTCTGCTTACCAGTACAGAAATTATGAGCTTTCAACAACTGAACAATGCGCTTTAGTCTTCACAACAGATGTAGGTGGTGGAGATGTTACCTATCCTGGTAGTTCTTGGTTTCATGTATGTAATAACGGCGACGTTTCAGTAACAGTTTCCACAACAAAATATGGTTCTAATCCAGCTCAAACATTAGTAGCAAAATCAACAAAGTTTCGTTTTGGTGATTTACATACAGTTAGTTTTAGTTTTGGCTTAGGTGGGCAAGTTATTTCTGTTGATGGTGAAGTGGTTGCAACAAATTTGCAAAATACACAGGAGTTGGGCGCAGGTGGTACACACAGTTCTGCAATAGACACACCAACATTGGGCGAAGCTGTGCCAGGTTTTTGGCAAAACAATCAGTGGGATGGTGGATTTGAAGGTGTTGTTGATTCTTTCCGTATCTACAACCGCGCCCTAACGGAAGCGGAAGTGCTAGAGCTTTATAATGGCAAAGTTGAAATGACTTATACGCCAGAACCTGACCCAACACCGATAATTGGCACAATGCCTGACCCGAAACTTGAGGCGAGTGGTTTGGAAGATGAAAAACTCGTGCCTGAAGTTTTAAATGTAGAACCTTGGGATGCAATCAAAAATAAATACACGGTTTTCACACTCAGCGGTTTAAATTTAACGCAAGACAACATTGAATTTGAACTTGATGATTGCGTGGCTGCAAACAGAGACGAAGAAAAAAACTTCTTGTTTAGAGATACGACAAGAAAATTCCGTTGTATGCCAACGTCAACGGGCGAAAAACGCGGTCGAATTTATGACACGAAAACGGGGAAATTATTGTATTCGTTTGATGTCAAAGTTACGAATCCGCCAGAGATTTTAGGTGAAACGGTCACAATCAGCGGTCAAATTAAATTGGGTTCGCAAGTTGCGAAAGGCGTATTTTTATCGCCTTCTGACGATAGCGTGAATGGCTGTGCAACTGATAATAACGGAAAATTCAGTTGTAAAGTGCCTAAAAATTGGACGGGAGTTTTAACGCCAAAATTGTCAAACGTGCGTTTTTCGCCTGCGTTATTTTCTGTCAATCAACCCAAAAAGAATTTAACGGTAAATTTTGTCGGTGTAACCGCTGATGTTTTCCCGTTAAATGGCGTAATTCCAACGGATTGGAAAAACAGTAATTGGTCAATCGATACCTCAAACGGAAGCCAAGAAGATAAAACGGCTTACGAAGGACGTTTCAGTTTAAAAGCCACGCCGAAAGGAAACAAACCTGTTACGGTTGAAACGACGGTTAATGTTCCATTTTACGAAACGGTACAAATCGAATTTGCACGTCGTTTAACAGGTGGTTCATTGAAATTTTACGTTGATGGGATTCTCAAAAAAGAATGGTCGGGGCAATCAGATTGGGTACTTGAGCGGTTTCCGATTTTTAACGTGGATAGTTTTTTAAATTTGGGAACAGCGATGTTGCCTAAAACGCATACGTTCAAATGGGAATACACAGGCAATTCGAGCGCGTGGATTGATAACGTAAATTATCCGTCTTTTTTAACGCAATCTGGCACAACGTGTGAAAATGCAACGGCTGGAACATTGAAGTTAATGACAATTAGCAAACCGAATTGTGAACAATTGGAATCGTATTTGGTTTGGTTGAAAGTGATTCGCCCTTCAAAATTAAAAGCAGCTAATGTTTTCAGTCAGCAAATCGAAGGAATTGCCTCTAATAATGAAACTGCAATGAATGTAATTGATTGGGGTTCTAAAGCAATCGGTTATGTTGCAAATCCACTTATTGCAAGCAAAGAAGGATTTGCAAAGAACAAACTTGTTGGTCAGGTAATGGCAGATTTTTTCAGTTATCCATGCAATAACTTAGAAAGTAAAGCGCAAGAAGAAGCCTGCAAAACGGCTGTTTCACAAACTATCGATTTAGGCATTACCGCTGAAATTGAAGGTACAAAAGGTTTAGGTTTTCCGTATGCCTATTTTGTGGAAAAGGGACTTGTTGCGGGTTTTAATTTGTACAACGCTGGTATGTTGAATGAACCTATGAAAAAACTTAACAATACAAATTTGGCGGATTACTTTTTAGATGATTACTACAAGTCTGGCGGTAAGTTAGAAACATTGCGGACTTTGTACAAAGCGAAATCTACATCGATGAGTGATTTGGTTACTGCCTTGGCTAAAAATAAAGGCTATGAATTAGGTTTTATTTTTTCAGACCACAACAGTGATGAGGTTATTTCCGAGATTGAAGAAGCGAAAAAATTAAGCAGTGCGTTGAAAAATCTGAAAATCAACTAATTGCAAATTGATAACCGCCCATTTTTCAAAAAAACGGGCGGTTTTGTTTTTTAATTTTTGGAGGGAGAATTTATGCCGATTTTCAGGGTTTTAAAAACATGATTGACAAAGTTTGTATTTTTACCGATTACCTCAAGTATCGAGCGGAGTTACGCGGCTTTGATTTGGCAAAAATAGAACACATTTTGCGTTACTCGCAAGAACGTTATGTCGATTCTGAATCTTATCGCTTCGTTGTTATTGGTGATCACAATCAAAAATTAGTAATGATTCCTTATGAAGAAAACGACACAACAATTACGCCGATAACGATTCACGCAACAACGCGCCAACAAATCAAATTTAGATTAACGACAGGTAGGCTTACTCATGAATAAAACGAAGATGAATTATTTTCCCGAACAAGATGTCATTCACCTAGCGATAACGGATGAAGACGAAGTTGAAAGCATGGAATTAAGTCCAAATATCACCGCTGAATTGAATGAAAAGGGTGAATTGATTGGTGTTGAGATATTAAAAGCAAGTATTTTCTTGCGTGATTTTATTTTAGAAAGTACCCAAGCAAAGTTAATGCAATTACAACGAGCGCGTTATTTAGAAGCACATTGAATTTTGGTGATTTATCAATTCAAGCATCACCGCCCATTTTTCAAAAAAAACGGGCGGTTTTGTTTTTTTATCAGCTCAATTTTTGAATAACCCATAAAATTCCTAGAACTACCATGATTCAAGAACTTATTGTTACCACTCAAAATGCCAACGGCGTTCCACACCTTGCGCCAATGGGTGTTCATGTTCACGGCGATGAAATCCATATTTTGCCGTTTAAACCGTCAACCACGTTAACGAATTTACTCGAAACCAAAACTGCTGTTTTAAATTATTGCGACGATGTGCGAATTTTCGCTGGGTGTTTAACGGGTCGGCGTGATTGGCGTTTAAACGGTCTGGTTTTGGATGGCGCGTTGGCGCACAGCGAAGTCGAATTAGTACGAATCGAAAACGATGAAACCCGCCCAACGTTGATTTGTAAAATTTTAAACACCGTTAATCACGCGCCGTTTATGGGATTTAATCGCGCTCAATACTCGGTTTTGGAAGCCGCAATTTTAGTCAGTCGTTTGAAAATGTTGCCATTGGAAAAAATCGACAGCGAAATCGCCTATTTAAAAATTGGGCTGGAAAAAACCGCTGGCAAACGTGAATTGGAAGCGTGGCATTGGTTAATGGACGCGATTGAAACATTCAAAATGGAGAATTTACAATGACGGGAATGTTAGCCAGCGTTAAAAATTTAGCTGAAGCCGAATTCGTTTTAAACGCCAACGTCGATATTATCGATTTGAAACAACCCGAATTTGGCGCGTTGGGCGCATTGTCCGTCGAATTGGTCGCCGAAATCGTGGCAAAAATAAACGGACGTTGTCCCGTTAGCGCGACGGTGGGCGATTTGCCGATGGATGCAGACGTGATTTTTAACGCCGTTTCAAACATGGCAAAAACAGGCGTGGATTTTGTCAAAATCGGATTTTTCCCCGACGGCGATTGGCTTTCAATTCTGCATAAATTGGCAAATTTAACAGAAAATACACGTTTGATTGCGGTGTTATTTGCCGACACGAAACCCGACTTTTCGATTATTTCCGAATTGAAAAAGGCGAATTTTGCAGGCGTGATGCTCGACACGATGAACAAAAAAAACGGTTCATTGACGCAAGTTATGTCGTCTGAAACGATTGCCGAATTTGTCGAACTTGCTAAAAAAGAAGCGTTAATTTGTGGTTTAGCGGGTTCGTTACGCTTGGAAAATATCGCGGAATTATTGCCGTTTGACGCAGATTATTTGGGCTTTCGTGGTGCGTTGTGCAATCAACATAATCGTGTCGGAGAATTGGATTTGAACGCGCTGCAAATGATTCACAGCGCAATTCGAGTAATGATTTAAGCGAATACGCCGCGAATCACGTCACAGATTTCGTTAATTTCATCGTCAGTCAAAAACGGACAAATCGGCAATGAAAAACACCGCGAAGCCACGGATTCTGTCACAGGCAACGTCATTCCCGCGCATTCTTCTTTGAACGCATTTTGCTGATGCAACGGCACGGGATAATACACCGCGCAGCCAATTTGTTGGGCTTGTAATGCCTCCATCACGTCGTCGCGTCGGTCGCAAAGCAACGTGTATTGATGATAAACGTGTTCGCCCAAACCGTCTTCCAATGGCGTTTCCAACGGCAAACCCGCCAACAATTCCGAATACAAATGCGCCACGCGACGACGACCTTCATTGTATTTGTCGATGTGTTTGAGTTTGGCGCGTAAAACTACCGCCTGAATTTCGTCTAAACGGCTGTTGTAACCAATCACGTCGTGATAATAACGCACGTCCGAACCGTGATTGCGAAGTTGGCGAATTTTTGCCGCCGTTTCGTCGCAATTTGTCGTCGTTAAACCGCCATCGCCAAACGCACCCAAATTTTTACTTGGGAAAAAACTAAATCCCGAAGCGTGACCGATTGCGCCCGTTTGTTTACCGTTAATTCTCGCACCAAACGATTGGCAACAATCTTCAATCAGTTTCAAATTATGCTGTTCACACAACGCCGAAATCGCTGTCATATCGGCAGGTTGCCCAAACAAATGCACAGGCATAATCGCTTTGGTTTTGGGCGTAATCGCCGCTGCAATCGCTTTCGGGCAAATGTTGAACGTGCGCGGATCAATATCGACAAAAACAGGAATCGCGCCGACATATTTAATCGCTTCCGCTGTCGCAATAAACGTAAAGGGCGTGGTAATCACTTCGTCACCCGCGCCAATACCTTCCGCGATTAACGCCAAATGCAATGCGTCCGTGCCAGAAGCCACGCCAATCGCGTGTTTTACGCCAAGATATTCTGCGGCTTCGCGTTCAAAGGCTTGAACATTGGGTCCCAAAATAAAGCTGCAATTTTCGATTGTTTCTGCAATGCCGCGTTCAACTTCTTCTTTTATTTCCGCATATTGCGCCTTGAGATTAACCATTTGAATCATAATTGTGTTTCCGTGTGAATAAGTTTTGTAATTTGAATTGCCGTCGCCAACGCTAAACGCGCCGCGTCGCCTGTCACCAAAGGCTGTTCACCCGTTTGAATGCAGTTCACAAATTGTTGAATTTCAGCGAGTAGCGCGTCACTGGTTTCAAACGTGGCTTCTTCGCTGATAATTTCTGGAACACCTGCAAACATTTCTTTTTCGCCAGTGCGGTATTTTTGCAAAATGCGATTTTGAAAATCAACGGAAGCGTAAGAACTTGGGCGAAACAAACGCATTTTGCGTTCGAGTTTCATGCTAATTCGGCTCGCGGTCACATTCGCCACGCAACCGTTTTTAAACGTCAAACGCGCATTCGCAATGTCTGTCCCTTTGGTTAAAACCGCCGTACCGCTCGCGTCGATGCGTTCAATGTCCGAATTCACCAACGCCAAAATAATATCAATATCGTGAATCATCAAATCCAAAACAACGCTGACATCGTTGGCGCGTGGATTGAACGGCGACAAACGATGCGATTCAATGAACAACGGTTTTTCGTCTTTATCCAACGCCAAAACCGCCGGATTGAAACGTTCCAAATGCCCGACTTGCAAAATCAAATTTTTCGCTTTGGCAATTGCAATCAATTCGTCCGCTTGCTCAACGGTCGTGGTAATCGGTTTTTCAATCAGAACGTGCGAGCCGGCATTTAAAAAATCTTTCGCAACTTGGTAATGCAACGTTGTTGGCACGACGATACTGACCGCATCAACATTGCCCAAAAGTGGCGCGTAATCCGTTAAGGCTTGTGCGCCGTGTTTGTCCGCAACGGTTTGAGCGATGTCAGCGTTTGTATCCACGACAGCGACCAATTCACAATCTGGCAAATTCGCGTATTTCTCCGCATGAAATTTACCCAAATATCCCGCGCCAATCACGGCACATTTTAATTTTTGCATCTGAAAATCCTTAATCTATTGAACAATATATTTTTAATAATCGTGAAAATTCAGGGCGTGAAATTTCTTCGGCACCTAAACTGACCAAATGTTCGCTGTGAACTTGGCAATCGATGAGTTGAAAACCTTGCGCGTGCAAGTGTTTGACGCAATGCACGAAGGCAATTTTTGAAGCGTCGGAAACGGTGTGAAACATCGATTCACCAAAAAATACTTTTCCCAATGCGATACCGTATAAACCGCCGACCAATTCGCCATCGTGCCACGCTTCGACAGAATGTGCGATGCCTTCACGGTGTAATTGCGAATAAGCGCGTTGAATATCGTCACTAATCCACGTTCCTTCGGCATTCGCACGCAACGCCGCACATTTTGAAATAACCGCATCAAACGCGCCATCAAACGTCACGTCGAATTTATTTTGGCGCAACGTTTTCGCGAGACTTTTTGAAATTTGTAATTTTTTGGGAAATAAAACCAAACGCGGATTCGGCGACCACCATAAAATGGGTTCGTCGCCGCTAAACCACGGAAAAACGCCGTGCCGATACGCATTGATTAAACGTTCACTCGATAAACAGCCGCCCACTGCCAACAAACCATTCGGTTCACGCCACGCATTTCGCAACGGTGGAAACGGTTGTTTTGGATTCGTTGCATCGAGAAGTGGCAGTTTCATTTTTGAGTTATAAATCTAAAAACTTTTCGGCATCTAACGCCGCCATACAGCCCGCGCCAGCAGAAGTAATCGCTTGTTTGTAAACGGAATCCATTACATCGCCCGCTGCAAAAATACCTTCGACGCTGGTGGCGGTGGCGTTGCCTTCGATGCCACTTTTCACTTTGATGTAACCGTGATTCATGTCGAGTTGACCCGCGAAAATTTCAGTATTTGGCGTGTGTCCAATCGCAATAAATACGCCGTGTACGTCGATTTCTTTGGTTGAACCGTCTTTGTTTTTGATACGAATTCCAGTCACGCCCATGTCATCGCCTAATACTTCGTCGAGTTCGCTAAACCATTCGATGACGACGTTGCCATTTTTAGCTTTTTCTAACAATTTGTCGGACAGTATTTTTTCAGAACGGAATTTGTCGCGACGGTGAATAATAGTGACTTTTGAGGCGATATTCGATAAATATAACGCTTCTTCGACTGCCGTATTTCCGCCACCAATCACGGCGACGGGTTTATTGCGATAGAAAAAACCGTCGCACGTTGCACACGCCGAAACGCCGCGACCTTTGAAGGCTTCTTCCGATTCCAAACCTAAATATTGCGCCGATGCACCTGTCGCAATAATTAACGCATCACAAGTGTAATTTCCGTTGTCGCCGCTCAATTTAAAGGGGCGTTCCGACAAATCCGTGGTGTTGATGTGGTCAAAAATAATTTCAGTATTGAAACGTTCAGCGTGTTGTTGCATTCGCGCCATCAAATCGGGCCCTTGCAAACCTTCCACGTCGCCAGGCCAATTATCGACTTCCGTCGTGGTGGTGAGCTGTCCGCCTTGTTGCATTCCTGTGAGAATAACGGGATTTAAATTGGCACGAGCGGCATAAATAGCGGCGGTATAACCAGCGGGGCCCGAACCTAAAATTAACAGCGGGCAATGTTTTGTATCAGTCATAAAAATATCCAAGAAATAAAGAGAGAGGTTAATCGTCTGAAATTATGGCGGTGAAATAGCGTTTGGTAAATGTTTATTACGCTATAATTCGCGCCACTTTAGCGAATACAATAAAAAAGGAGAACACAATGAGTAACGATTACGACGATGTGCGCCACAATTTAATTACCATGCTGGAAGAATTAGATGAGCGTTTGACCACGATTACGCAAGAAGTTCGTCACACAGATGAAGTGGTTGAAAAAGATTCTGAAGAACAAGCAACGCAAAATGAAAATAATGAAGTGCAGGATTATTTGGGTAATTTCGCACGAGTAGAAATTGCGGCGATTAAGCAGGCGATTGTTCGGATTGATCGAGGCGATTACGATATTTGCCAAACGTGTGGTGAAGTCATTAACCCAGAACGTTTAAAGATTTTGCCGTATTTAGCGCAGTGCATTAAATGTGCAAGTTTAGCTGAAAAAATCTGAACATCCGCAGGCAATAAAAAAGCCCTGTAACAAAATGTTACAGGGCTTTAATTTTATTGGCTCCCCCGGACGGATTCGAACCGCCGACCCAATGATTAACAGTCATTTGCTCTACCGGCTGAGCTACAGGGGAATAAACTTTTTGTGTTTGGTGCGCTTGGAGAGATTCGAACTCCCGACCGATCGGTTCGTAGCCGATTACTCTATCCAGCTGAGCTACAAGCGCGTTGTTAAGCTGTTATTATTATTTTTAATCGAATTTTTGTCAAACGTTAATTTAAAATTTTTAACTTTTAGTTTCTGTTATGAAACACAAATAAAAACGAAATCAAATAATTATGAAAAAATCACTCGATTACTTTCGGTACTAAATACAAACCACTTTCGGTCTGCGGTGCGATGATTTGAAAATAATCACGTTGGTTCGTTTCCGATACATTATCAACCCGCAATCGTTGCACTTGATCCATTGGATGCGCCATTGGCTTGATTTCAGTTGTGTCCAGTTCAGACATCTGCGTCATCAATGTCAAAATTCCGTTCAAATCGTCAGCATAAGCCGCGACGTTTTCGTCTTCAATTCCCAATCGCGCCAAATGCGCTATTTTTTTTACTTCTATTCCTGATAACATTCGCTCTCACTCTCACTAAAAAAATGTTTAATTTTGTATTATCATACTACCTAAACTTTAACGCTTGCTCAACTATACGCATGATTGCTAAAGTAACCCAATTTTATCGCCTATAAAGGATATAGCTAGAAATGTTCAAGAGAATTCGCGGTGTTTTTTCCAACGATTTGTCCATTGATTTGGGAACCGCCAATACGCTAATTTACATGCCAGGGCAGGGTATTGTACTCAATGAACCTTCGGTTGTGGCGATTAAAGAGGACAAAATTCGCGGCGCAAAAACGATTGCGGCTGTGGGTCTGGAAGCTAAATTGATGTTGGGACGTACACCTGGCAACATTACGGCGATTCGCCCATTGAAAGATGGTGTGATTGCTGACTTTGCTGTCACGGAAAGAATGCTGCGTTACTTCATCGAAAAAGTTCACAAAAGTAAGTTTCTGCGTCCCAGCCCCCGCATTTTGATTTGTGTACCATGCGGTTCAACACAAGTAGAACGCCGTGCAATTCGGGAATCAGCCGCTATGGCAGGGGCAAGAGAAGTCTATTTAATCGAAGAACCCATGTCAGCCGCAATGGGTGCCGGTTTGCCTGTTGATCAACCGTGTGGTTCGATGGTGTTAGATATTGGCGGTGGCACGTCGGAAGTCGCTATTATTTCCATTAACGGCATCGTGTATTCAAATTCCGTGCGGATTGGCGGTGATCGTTTTGATGAGGCGATTGTTAATTATGTCAAACGCAATTACGGCACGTTAATCGGTGAAACAACGGCTGAAAAAATTAAACAACAAATCGGCACCGCTTATCCTGGAAGCACGATGCAAGAAATGGAAGTCACCGGACGCAATTTAGCCGAAGGTGTGCCGCGCAGTTTCACGTTGAATAGCAACGAAATTTTGGAAGCCTTACAAGAACCACTTTCTGGCATTGTGGGCGCGGTGAGATTAGCTCTCGAACAAACACCGCCCGAATTAGGGTCGGATGTAGCGAGTCGTGGTATTTATTTAACCGGCGGTGGTGCGTTACTGAAAGACATCGATCGTTTAATTTCAGAAGAAACCGGTTTGCCCGTTCACATTGCGGATGATCCGCTCACTTGTGTGGCGCGAGGAGGCGGCATGATTTTAGAAATGCTAGACAAAAAAGGCGTATCCGCGTTTTCATTAGAATAATTCTGCATTCCCTTGTTATCTGCCGAAGAGGCAGCTTAGAAATTCACGTTCACAGGCTTCTTTTATCAAACTTTTATTTGCAACGGGTTCTTCGATTAACGTGCGTTTGCTGATTGCAATCATTGCAGCCGTTGCGTTATTGATTACCGAATATCGTAGTGAACGTTTAATGCCCTTACGCGCCACGTTGTCTGTTTTTACCGATCCGCTGAAATACTTGGTTGATTTACCTGTCAGTTTATTTGAAAACGCTTCAGAAGCCTTAACCAGTTACGACACCCTCAAAACTGAAAACACCGCTTTACATCAACAGCAATTGGTCAACAAAACGCAATTGCTCAAATTTGAAGCCCTCGAAAAAGAAAATATCCGTCTGCGTGCGTTGCTGGAAAATTCGTTCAAACTGGGCGAACAAGTGTTAATTGCTGAATTGTTGTCGATTAACCTCGCACCGTATGAACACATTATGGTGGTGAACAAAGGCACTCGCTTTGGTGTGCATCAACAACAGCCCGTTTTAGATTCAAATGGTGTGGTCGGGCAAGTGTTTCGAGCATTGCCATTTACGTCGGAAATCATGTTAATTACCGACCCGAATCACGCGATTCCTGTACAAGTCAATCGAAACGGTTTGCTCACAATTGCTGTCGGTAGCGGTATTTCAAATCAACTTAATCTTCCGTATTTACCGAATAACGCCGATATTCAAGCAGGCGATTTGCTGATTACTTCGGGTTTAGGTGGCACATTCCCAGCGGGTTATCCCGTTGCAGTCGTTGATGATTTCCCGCAAACCTCGAATAAATCCATTACCCACATTACCGCTACGCCGAAAGCGATGCTCGACCGAAATCGTGAATTATTGATTGTGTGGACGAACAACACGCCGATTCCATTGACCACGCCTGTGATTAAAACGCCCGATTCTCATGAATAAAGATTACAGCAACACGCGCGTTTTTGTGACGTTAATTATTGCGATGTGTTGCCGCATTCTGCCGTTACCTGAAAGTTTGGCGTTATTAAATCCGGATTGGGTTTTGTTGGTGTTGATTTATTGGAGTTTGGCGATTCCTGAACGGGTCGGCATTAGTTACGCTTGGTTTTTTGGTATTTTGACTGACGTATTGATGGGGCGATTATTCGGACAATACGCGCTGTCGTATTCACTGATTATTTACATGGTGCTGATTTGGCATCGACAATTACGTCAATTTCCTCTGCCTCAACAAAGCGCGTTTGTATTTGGCTGTTTGTTGATTTCACAATTGCTTTTGTTTTGGTTTGAAAATCTCAAAGCACCTGCCCAATTACACGGCACGTTTTGGTTGCCCGTTTTGAGCGGTACAGCGAGTTGGTTTGTTGTTTATCACGTTATACGGTTTGTGCGGCGGTTTTAAACTTTGAAATGAAAAAGCCCCGCAAGCAGTGATGCAAGTCGGGGCTTTTTTTAAAAATACGAAACTCAGTATAACGGTGGCGGAGAACCCACTGTTATATAACTTGAAGCGCACCAACCACTTGCCAAAACTTCGTCATTAAAAGCCACAGCTACTTCTTTTCCACTATTCAGTGCATCTGAAACTAAGTTGAATGCTTGAGTATCTTTAGCGACAAATAAAATTTTGCCGTCCACAAATTTTGGACATGCCCCCGCTTTAGAAACGCCTTTTAAGGTGAACCAAAAAGCAGGTGGTGACCACCTTGGTATTTGAGTGGCATCATGCGTGCGTATAAACTCTACTTTTCCTTTCACAGTACCATTCACGGCATGAGCAGAACTACCTGCAAAAATACCCATAATTGCCAAACAAACTGCTATAAGTTTCTTCATTATTTGTAACCTATTTTGAAATTAACAGAGTGTGCATTATCAAATCCTTTGCAATAAGCTACAATCAAGCAAATCAGGTATTTAGTCGGTAGGAACGGACACGCAATGTCAATAAATGAAAAAATCAGATTAGTTCGAGAAGCAAAAGGCTTAACACAAGAACAAATGGCAGAAAAATTAGAAATCTCTAGGAATAGCTACGGTGATATAGAACGTGGAGACAACGACGTTAAATTATCAACATTACAAAAAATTGCCGAATCATTTGAACTTCAATTATCAGAATTAGTTGATTTAAGCGATAAAGGAACTTTAAACGTAAATTTTTTCAAAAATAACAAATACCAAAAAAGTAGTAATAATGTTTATGTCGGTTCATGTGCTTCTGAATTAAAAGAACAAATGCTCATCAATGAATTTAAAGACAAAGAAATTGTGTTGTTAAAACGGATTATTGAATTGATGGAAGCGAAAAACGAGGTCACAACATGAACACATTAAGTTATTCAAATGCAAAACTAATAACGCCAAACTTTGCCAAATTGATAGAGAAAACTGCCGTTTTATCGCCTGCAATTCAAGAAGAAATTATTTTGCAGTGGTTTGACGACATCGAAAATGAATTGCAATGGCAAAAAACGTTAGAACAGCCACAACCAAAATTAGAGCAATTGGCGTTAGCTGCGTTGCAACAATCGAAGAACCTCTAACTGATGCCACGCCTCTACACTCTCAAAGACAACTCAGTCGAAAATCAAGTTTTTGTTAATCGTATTATCGCTGCCTTTTGCATTGTTGTTTTACTGACGATTGGGCTAGGCGTGCGTTTGGTTTATTTACAAATCGTCGGACACGAACATTACGCCACGCTTGCCAAAGAAAATAGCGTAAAAATCCAACCGCTCGTGCCGACACGCGGCATGATTTACGACCGCAACGGTAAAGTTCTTGCAGAAAATACGCAGTCTTTTAGCCTTGAATTGATTCCCGAACAAATCAGCGATTTAGATGGCACGTTGGCACGATTACAAGAATTGCTCAACATTCCAAACGAAAAAATTGAACAATTTCAAAAACAACGCAAACGACAAAAACGCTTTATCAGCACGCCGTTATTGCTCAGTATGACTGACGAAGAAATTGCGAAATTCGCTGTTCAACGTCCGTATTTTACGGGCGTTGATATTCAATCACGCCTCGTGCGTCATTATCCTTACACTGATTTAGCAGCACACGTTGTCGGTTATGTCAGTCGTATCAATGAAGCGGAAATGAAAACTTTGCCAATGTCGGAATATCGCGGTTCAAGCCACGTTGGAAAGTTAGGTATCGAAAGTTTTTACGAA
>Ga0268283_1000393_pt1 | contig 31610 bp, 27 predicted proteins | sample saktaG_13_FD_190140 | JGI IMG/M metagenome (GOLD analysis project Ga0268283, IMG submission 190140) | Saline water microbial communities from Sakinaw Lake, British Columbia, Canada - sak_2013_06_06_36m | ecosystem: Environmental > Aquatic > Non-marine Saline and Alkaline > Saline ... | reverse complement strand
CAGTCCGCAAAATCCAAAACACCGCATTGATAAATAAACGATTATCTTTACCTCTACCGCCCCACGTGCCCTCACGACCTGGCAAATGTGGCTCCAGTAAATTCCATGTTCTATCTGATATATCGTGCCGACGGTGCGCGTAATTCATGGCAAATTCTTACTGTAACCTACTTCCTCTATGATATACTTTTCTTGTGACGACACCATGTAGAAGCCGTGCGTAGGTTCGGAGATTTAGATTCAGGGATAATTCGCCAAGGAAGGCTGTAAAATCAATTATTTCGCCCATAAGTCATGGGTATCTGAATCTGTAATTTCTACTTCGTACCATTCACCAACTGAGAGAGATTGTCCCTCGTCGATGTAGACCACGCCGTCGATCTCTGGAGCCTCTCCAGGGCCTCGCGCCACTGCGCCCTCTTCGTCAACGCTATCCACTAACACTTGCATTTGTCTACCTAAGTGCCTTTCCAAACGTACAGTAGAGATCTCCGCTTGTAAGGCCATCAACCTTTCTTGTCGTTCTTCCTTGACTTCTTCTGGCACCGGGTTTGGCAGTTGGTTGGCTTCTGCGCCAGAGACAGGAGAGTAGGGAAAGCAGCCCACACGATCTAGTTGTGCCTCCTCTAAGAACTCGAGTAAATGCAAAAAATCCTCTTCCGTTTCACCAGGAAACCCGACGATAAACGTACTCCGAAGAACCAAATCTGGACACTCTTGCCTCCATTTCTGGATCCTCGACAAAGTGTTCTCAGTGTTCGCCGGTCGGCGCATGGCCCTAAGGATGGTTGGACTGGCATGTTGAAGGGGAACATCCAAATAAGGCAGGATCTTGCCTTCTGCCATCAAGGGAATCAATTCGTCAACCATTGGGTAAGGATACACATAATGCAAACGTACCCAGACACCCATCTCTCCAAGCATTCGGGCAAGCTCTGGTAATCGAGTCCGTAGGGGACGGCCTTTCCAGAAACCTCTTCGATATTGAAGGTCTACACCATAGGCACCAGAATCTTGCGAAATGACCAATAGCTCGTGAACACCAGACTCGACGAGGCGTTCTGCTTCGTCTAACACTTCCCCAATGGGACGACTGGTTAAATTTCCCCGTAAACTTGGGATAATGCAAAATGAGCAACGGTGGTCACAGCCTTCCGAGATTTTGAGGTAAGCATAGTGAGCAGGTGTTAGCTTCAATCCTTCGGGTGGAACCAACCTATGGTCGGGTTCTTGCGGTCTTGGCAGATGGGCATGAACTGCGGCCATGACTTCTTCTAAAGCATGGGGGCCTGTAATAGCTAACACTTCTGGAAAAGAAGACCGTACAATCTCTGCACGCTTTCCTAGGCAACCCGTGACAATAACTCGTCCGTTTTCTGAGAGTGCCTCCGCAATGGCCTCCAAAGATTCTTCTTCTGCGGATTGCAAGAATCCACAGGTATTGATCAGCACGAGGTCGGCGTCACGATAGTCGGCAGAGAGCAGATAGCCTTCAGAACTCAGTCGGGTGACAATACGTTCTGAGTCTACTAAGGCTTTAGGACAACCGAGGCTTATAATGCCTACTTTTCCAGCAGGGAAGGGCTGAGACATGGGTCTAATCACGGTAGAGGTCTATGAAAATCCGAAGAGTCGAACAGGTACAACGCCTTTTTACCATTTTTCGGGTTTTTTTGCGCCACCGATTGGATGATATATTTTTCACCCATCACCCCGCAGTGGCTTATCTCTTTCCTGGTAGGAAACTTCAAAATTCCGTTCCTTGGGCCGTGCGGTTTTGCCATGCCTTGGAAGACCTTGGTCCAATCTTCGTAAAAATTGGACAAATTTTGTCTACACGCGGAGACCTGTTGCCGGATGAAGTCGCCTTAGCACTGACTCGGTTACAAGACCGCGTGACCCCGTTTCCTGGGGAAATAGCCCGCGCAAAAGTAGAAGCGGCTCTTGGTGGACCCGTTGAACGTTTTTTCCGGGAATTCAATGAAACCCCGTTGGCCTCTGCTTCGGTAGCTCAGGTACACGCAGCTCGTTTGCACACTGGCCGGTCAGTCGTAGTCAAAATCTTACGACCTAATATTTGGCCAATTCTCCAACGAGACCTAGCCCTACTTTACACTTTAGCAGACTTAGTAGAACGTTACCGACCCGAAGCACGACGCCTACATCTGAGGGAAGTAGTAGCAGAACTAGAAAAAAGTTTGTCGGATGAGTTAGACCTAGTTCGAGAAGCTGCCAATGGCGCAACCCTCAAACGGAATTTTGAAGGATCGAAGATTTTTCATATCCCAGAAGTGGAATGGGACTATACAAGATCCGATGTCTTGGTACTTGAGCGCGTTCATGGCATTCCCATTGGCAACCTAGAAGCATTAAAAAAACAAGGCATTAACCTTCGGATATTGGCGGAACGTGGGGTTGAAATCTTTTTTACTCAAGTATTTAGGCACAATTATTTTCATGCGGATATGCATCCTGGCAATATTTTCGTGACTCCAGATGCTGGATATATTGCCGTAGATTTTGGCATCATGGGGAGCCTATCCACCGATGACCAAAAATATTTGGCCGAAAACTTTTTGGCATTTTTCCGCCGTGATTATCGGCGGGTAGCTGAACTACACATTGCTTCAGGCTGGGTAAGTTCCAACACTCGAGTAGACGAGTTCGAAGGTGCCATTCGTTGTGTGTGTGAGCCTATTTTTCAAAAACCTTTTGGAGAAATTTCTTTTGGACACCTTCTATTGCGGCTTTTTCAAGTAGCTAGACGGTTTCACATGGAAATTCAACCACAGTTGGTGTTGCTCCAAAAAACTTTAATTAATGTTGAGGGCATTGGTCGAAAACTCTACCCACAACTCGATTTGTGGGCTACGGCACAGCCATTTTTGGAAAAATGGTTGGCTGATCGATTAGGCCCAAAAGCCTTTTTTAGCACTTTGTTAAAACATGTCCCTCGTTGGGGAGAACAACTCCCAGAGATTCCATTATTGGCTTTAGAAGTGCTACAGAATGTCCGAGCAGCCCAACGTAGGGAACAGACTTCTACAGAGGAATTGGCAATGCTAAGAAGAGAAATACAACAGAGCAGAGAGCGCACTCAACTGGTCACGGCCGCGGTCGCTTTCTTTTTCGCTGCGGCTTGGTTGCACGGAGGGGCGATTCCGCGGGAAACACTGTCTTGGGCTTCACCTTGGCTAGGAGGGATTGGCCTTTCCATGCTTCTCGTTGCCTGGAAACGCTAATCATCCAACTGTCGCCGCCGCAACCAAGTTGCTTGCTGGTGCAACACATGCCGGATAATAAGATCGCGATCACTTTCCCGAATGCTAGAAAAATTTACTGCCACGCGCCACGGTGCGCCTGAAGAAGCATTGTTTTTGGAACTTTGTACGATAGTGCCATAAGTTAAAATGCCAGTATATTCAGGGAATAAAATTAACTTGATTTCAAGAATAGATCCTATAAGAATTTCTTGATCAACATCAAAAGCAATGCCACCTCCGCTAAGGTTTACGTTTTGCGTGGGACTCGTTGCAAGGTCATTGTCGAGTGCCATGACCAAATGTGCCAATAGCTTGAGTTTCCGGTCAACAGCATCTAGGTAAGTTGCAACAAGGGGTTGTTCTGAGCGAATGCGTCCGAGTATCTCAGACATGCTAACATCACTAACTGCAAAGTTGGCTGCTAAACTGAAATATTCTGGTAATCCTTCTCGAAATCGGCCAATAGCCCGAGTAACTTGGCCAGCTGGAATGACCTTAAAGGAAAGTATGGTACTGTCGTCAATTCGGTAGTAACGACGACGTTCTGGTGTTGTTTGGAAGTGGCCCATCCAAGGTCTCCGGGGTTTTGTAGAAAATTAGGTAAACACTTTTAGTCTAGCATCATATTTGATTCAGATAGGTAGCCTCGCATGTGTAGCGAAGACGAAGACATACGCGTGTTGGTGGTAGATGATGAAGTCTTCGTTGCCGAGGGTTTGCGTGCTTACCTCGAGGATGAAGGCATCCAAGCTAAAGTGGTGAATTCTGCGGAGGCTGCCGTAGAAGCAGTCTGCCAGGGAAACACTTTTCATGTGTGTATCATGGACATGAGACTCGGAGACATGGACGGTAACACAGCTATTCGTACTTTGGCGCAATTTGCGCCATTGCTCCGTTTTTTGATCCACACAGGTTCTGCGGGCTACGTCATTCCAGAGGACCTCCGTGCACTTGGGTTGACTACTGCAGATTTATTCTCAAAACCACAAGTGGATATGGGGCCGATCACTGCTGCGGTACGTAGATTAGCTTGTTCCTAAATCTCCTTTAGTTTCAAACAATGGTTCGTTGTTCTGTAACTATTCTGTAACAATCCACAGGTAAGGTAGTGCAGTTTTGAAACGATCTTTTACCTACATTCTGTGGGTAGCAGGCGTTTCTATACCCTAAGTGGAGAAAAGTATGTCCTCGAAGTGTCTTGTCTGTCTTACGGGTGTACTCGGATTACTGGCAGAGGGTATCTGTTCTGCAGAAGTAGTCCGCGTGGATGGCTCTTCTACAGTTTACCCAATCTCAGAAGCGGTAGCCGAAGAATTCCAAAATAAACAAAAGAATATCCAAGTTACCGTTGGAATTTCTGGTACAGGTGGCGGTTTTAAGAAATTCTGTCGTGGAGAACTAGATGTTTCTGACGCATCTCGCCCGATTCTAAAAAAAGAAATGGAGGAATGCCAAAAGAATGGCGTACGGTACTACGAATTGCCGATTGCTTTCGATGCGCTAACTGTAGTAGTACACAAAAAAAATCCAGTCAAACAAATTACTTTAGCAGAACTGAAAACCTTTTGGGAACCAGATGCGCAAGGAAAGGTGACGCGTTGGAAACAGGCCAATCCTAGTTTTCCTGATCTTCCTTTGAAATTGTTTGGGCCCGGCTCAGATTCTGGAACCTTTGATTATTTTACGGAGGCCGTCAACGGAAAAGCGAAATCTTCCAGAGGAGATTTTACAGCTTCCGAAGATGATAACGTATTAGTGCAGGGTGTCCAGCGCGATCCAGGGTCATTAGGCTATTTTGGATACGCCTACTATGCTGAAAACCAAGGAAAGCTTAAAGCATTAGCCATTGTGGATCCGAAAACCGGAAAATCGGTCTTGCCTTCGGCGCAGGCCGTAATTGATGGTACCTACCAACCACTTTCTCGCCCAATTTTTATCTATGTCAGCGAATCCAGTTACAAAAAACCCGAGGTCAAGGAATTTACGCACTATTATCTTGAAAATGCGGCGCACTTAGCCAAAGAGGTCAAATACGTCCCATTACCAGAGAGAGCCTACAAAGTGAGTGCGACCCATTTGCAAGAAGGCAGAGTTGGAACTGTATTCAAAGGCGAGGCAGAAGTTGGAGTAAAAATTGAAGACCTTTTGTCGAGAGAAGCCAAACTGTGAGTTTTTCTTCCGAACAACGAGTAGTTAGCACAAGGTTGGCCAAAAGAAAGATGAGACACGTCTCTGAAAAAATCATTGAGACGCTTCTCTTTCTTTCGGCTGCAGCATCGATCTTGATTACTGTTGGGGTAGTCTACATCCTCGTTCGAGAATCAGTGCTGTTTTTTCAACATGTTTCGATTGTTGATTTTTTGACGGACACACAATGGACACCTTTATTTGACGATGCCCATTTTGGAATTGTTGTACTCCTTTCTGGAACAATAGTGAGTTCATTGGTTGCTTTAGGGGTCGCTATCCCGGTCGGCACTGTTGTTGCCCTTTATCTATCCGAGTTTGCTCCATCTAGGACTCGGAACATTATAAAACCGACTCTTGAATTGTTATCTGGCATTCCGACTGTAGTTTTTGGATATTTTGCATTATTGTTTATTACTCCGCTTTTGCAGAGTGTTTTTCCAGAATTACCAGGTTTTAATTTATTATCAGCAGGTATTATGATGGGGATCATGATTATGCCTCTGATTGTTTCTATTTCTGAAGATGCCATACGAGCAGTTCCAATGAATTTAAGGGAAGGGTCTTATGCCATGGGAGCCACTCGATTGCAGACTGCAATTCGCGTGGTTATACCAGCTTCTATTTCTGGAATCACCGCTTCTTACATTCTCGGAATCTCTCGTGCTTTGGGAGAAACCATGATTGTTTCGATTGCAGCGGGCATGCAACCTAACTTTACTTGGAACCCAATAGAACCTGCTGCCACAATGACTGCCTATATTGTGCAGGTAGCTTTAGGCGATCTTCCGCATGGATCTATTGGATACCAAACTATCTTCGCGACTGGTTTGACTTTAATGTTATCCACGTTGCTATTTAATATTTTAGGTTTTTGGATGCAACACAAACATCGTGAGAGGTACTAGTGTCTCTTCAAAAAATTGATACAAAGATACGCGCAGACATTACGCGTAGAAAAAGACTAGATCAATGGTTTAGCCTTCTAGGTTTGTTTGCGCTTATCATTTGCGTTCTTACGATCGTAATTCTTTTGGTCGATATGTGCTATGACGGTTGGGAACGATTACGTCCAGAATTTTTTTCAAACTTCCCATCACGGCACGCCTCTCGGGCCGGGATTTTATCAGCCTGGGTAGGCAGTGCTTTAGTAATGTTGGTTACATTCTTTGTATCCGCACCGCTTGGAGTAGCTACGGGTGTATGGTTTGAAGAATATGCCCCACGTCATTGGATTCGACACCTTTTAGAAATCAATATTAACAACCTTGCGGGTATTCCTTCCATTGTATACGGGTTATTGGCACTGGGTTTGTTTGTACATACGTTTGGTCTTGGACAAAGCATTTTTACTGCTGGATTGACTCTTTCACTTTTGGTGCTTCCGGTGGTCATTGTTGCTACTCGAGAAGCCATTCGATCTATTCCTACTGCCATGCGCGAAGGAGCCTATGCTCTTGGTGCAAGCCATTGGCAAGTGGTTTGGGATCATGTTTTACCGTACTCGATGCCAGGTATTCTCACAGGAATTATTTTAGGAATGTCACGTGCGATCGGTGAAACTGCCCCGATCATTACCATTGGTGCACTGACATTTATTGCTTTTTTACCACCTGCACCCTGGACGGATACTTGGCCTTATATGCATTTTGAATGGCTCAATGCACCGTTTACGGTAATGCCAATTCAGATTTTCAATTGGACTTCTCGGCCTGAAGCTGCTTTTCAAAAAAACGCGGCAGCAGCAAGTGTTGTTTTAGTAACGATGACTCTATTGATGAATGGTTTTTCTATTTGGCTACGAAATCGATTAAGGAAAAATCTGAAGTGGTAACTTCTCCGATAACCAGGTCACAAATATCTCCAACGTCTTTACCTCAAAAAGCAAAGGTTCAGGATTTCAGTTTTTACTATGGAGATTTTTGTGCGTTAAAAAATATTACTATGCCATTGTGTGAACATCGAGTAACTGCTCTCATTGGCCCTTCTGGATGTGGTAAAAGTACGCTCCTTCGTGCTTTTAATCGAATGCATGACCTTTACCCCGGAAATCGCTACGAAGGTGAAATCGTTCTCTATCCAGACAATACGAATCTTTTAGACCATCGAGTAGATCCTATCGAAGTACGCATGCGTCTCTCTATGGTTTTTCAAAAACCTAACCCATTCCCAAAATCCATTTATGAGAACGTAGCTTATGGACTGCGGGTACGGGGAGTAAAAAAACGTGCCTTATTAGATGATGCAATCGAAGAAGCATTAACCCAAGCGGCTCTTTGGGAAGAAGTAAAACATCGTCTTCGCCATATGGCTTTTACTTTATCTGGTGGCCAACAACAGCGTTTGTGTATTGCACGAGCTTTGGCAACTCAGCCGGAAATTCTATTATTTGATGAACCTACTTCTGCCCTAGATCCAATTGCTACTGCGCACATTGAAGAAAGGATTCATGCACTGAAAGATCAGGTTACTATTTTAATTGTGACCCACAATATGCAACAAGCAGCACGTGTTTCCGATTTGACTGCGTATATGTACCTTGGGGAATTAGTCGAATTTGGTTATACAGATGAAATATTTATTAAACCAAAAGAAAAACGTACGGAAGATTATATTACCGGTCGGTTTAGTTAACGGGATTGACTATGAACACACACCTGTCTAAGAAATTTGATTCAGAACTGGACGCCATTCGCGCCCACCTTACACGCATGGGAGGTTTAGTAGAAGAACAAATTCGTGCTGCAATTACTGTATACGCCGAACAAGATCCAGAATTGATTGAAACAATTATTTCCAGAGATGATCGAGTTGATGAAATGGAAATTTTAATTGACGATGCGTGCACGCACATTGTGGCACGTCGTCAACCTACCGCGATCGATCTGCGTATGGTAATGGGAGTAGGAAAAGTAGTCACAGATTTAGAGAGAATTGGGGACGAAGCAAAAAAAATTGCTAAGGCAACTCGACATATTTTAGAACGTGGTATCAATCAGGATATGACTCGGGTAGTCGAAATTGGACACCTTGGTGGAAAAGTAGTTTCTATGCTTCACGATGTTTTAGATGCTTTTGTTCGCTTGGATGTTTCCTCCGCAGCAGCTGTCGTTCGACAAGATAGAGAAATCGATGCTCATTTTCGATCGATTGTGCGTAATTTAATTACCTATATGATGGAAGATCCGAGGACAATTTCGACAGCACTTGAAGTTCTTTCCATTTCAAAATCAATAGAACGCATAGGTGATCATTGTAAAAATATTGCTAAAGATGTGATCTACATTGCAAATGGTAGAGATGTGCGTCACATTGGATTGGATGCATTGGAACGGGAGATCAATACGCCGCCAATCACCCCGGGCTAAACTCGGAGAAACTGATGAACACACGTCCAAAAATAATGGTTGTCGAAGACGAAATGGCCATTCAGGAATTGTTACGCCATGTATTAACACAAGCAGGATTTGACGTTTCTATCATGGGCAATGCCGAGTTAGCCCTTTCAAAAATAAACGAAGAATTACCAGCAACCATTTTAGTGGATTGGATGCTTCCAGGTATTTCTGGACCAACGCTCGTAAAACGTTTACGCACTAATTCCAGAACAAAAGATTTGCCCATTTTGATGGTGACTGCGCGTGGGGCAGAGCAAGACAGGATTGTAGGGCTTGAAACCGGAGCAGATGATTATGTTAGTAAGCCTTTTTCACCGAAAGAATTAGTGGCACGGGTTCGCGCAGTCCTCCGTCGTCGTGCTCCACATTATGCGGGAAAGAGTATTGAACAAGCCGGAGTTTACTTAAACCCGACAGAATACACTGTTACCTGTGATGGAAAAAAAATTGTACTCGCTCCTACCGAGTTTGAATTACTGCAATTTCTCATGCACCATCCAAATCACGTTTTTACTCGGGATCAATTACTTAACGCGCTTCGTGGAGATCATCGTTTTCTGAATGACCGAACAATAGATGTGTACATTCGTAGGTTACGTTCTAGTCTTGGGGAACAGGGTGAAACTTTAATTGAAACTGTACGCGGAGTAGGATATAAATTTTCTGTTCCACAGGAGACCCTGTGAGCCTTTTTTTGGGAATACTCGCCAGTATTCTTTTGGTATTGTTAGTATTTCAGATTCGACAACGTCAACAACTGCATTGTTGGCTAGAAACACCAGAAAAAGAGATTCCAGACGGAATCGGTGCTTGGAGAGATCTTTTTTCGAAACTGCACCAATTACGAAGAGAGGAACGAAAAGAGCGTCAATCGCTGTATAGCCAACTGGGGCATTTCAGAAAAGCCGCACAAGCCATGCCAAATGGCGTTATCTTATTAGATGAGAACAATCGGATCGAATGGATCAACACTGTAGCTTGTCGGCACTTTGGGCTTGACGCCTCCCGTGACATTGATTCAAAGATCGAACATTTAGTGCGGCAGAGAAAATTTTACGAATATCTTGGAAACTTTCGATTAGGTACAGTACAAGAACCGCTTATTTTATCCCGTGAAGTACACCATTCCACTAGGATTTTGTCTATTGTAATTGTTTCTTTTGATAAAACAGATGCAATGATTCTGTCGAATGATAAAACCGAGATTATTCAGTCAGAAATAGCACAAAAAGATTTTATCGCAAATGTCTCACACGAATTGCGCACTCCGTTGACAGTAGTTTTTGGATTCTTAGAGCAAATGCTGGAAGATCAGGCTCAAGTAGAAAATCCATTCTTACCACTCATGATCAGCCAGGCAAAACGTATGAGTCGATTGGTAGAAGACCTTTTAACTCTTTCTCGATTAGAGAATTCTTCTTCTCCTTTACTTGACGATGTAATCGATATTCCTGGGATGATAGAAATATTATGCTCAGAAGCTGAAGTTCTTTCTAATGGATCGCACACCATAGAAATAGAAAAGATAGAGCCGATCCGTATTCAAGGAAACGCAGACGAGTTACGCAGTGCTTTTGGCAATCTAATTTCAAATGCCATTCGATATACTTCTGAGGGAGGTGTTCTTACCATTTCTTGGAAATTGGACGAAAACTGCCCAAGCTTTTCAGTAACAGACACTGGTATTGGAATTCTTCCGGAACATATTCCACGTTTGACAGAACGTTTTTATCGTGTAGACAAAAGTAGGTCAAGTGCCACTGGTGGAACTGGGTTAGGATTAGCAATCGTGAAGCAGGTCTTAACACGACACCAGGGAAGGCTTGACATAGAATCAGAAATTGGGCGAGGTAGTATTTTTTCAGCGAAACTCCCCAGTGATAGAATAGTGAAAATCTAATGTATCCCACGCACAGTTTTAACCATTGACAACGCCGCATCATACTCAAATCTACCAATCAATCGATCTAATTCGTTTACTGCTTCTCCGAAGATTGTCCTAAATGATTGATAGTGTTTTTGCAAGAAATTGCGAGCAAGGTAATCATTATTGGTGAGCAAACGTTCTAATCGGCTTAATTGATCCTCAGCTTGTGCATTTACTTGTATTTTATTGCTTGTAACATTACCAAATTGGATATTCTGAAGAGTACCGATTAAAATAGATAACTCTTCTGTGGTAGCTTCTTGAAGAGGTTCAATTTGTGGGATCATTCGGCGTAATGCAATTTCTAGGGAGTGTGCATTGGATTGAAGTGCAGTAGCTCCTAAGAGCCCGGCTACACTTTTAAGTGTGTGTATGATTCTAATTGCGCCGTTTCGATCTCCGGTCTTTATACTTTTGGAAAACTCTTCCATATCATTTCGATGATAGCGGATAAAATCTTGTAAGAGTTGAAGATAATTTTCTACTCGTCCTTTTTGGTGTTGCAGCCCTCGTGAAACATCCAAACCTGAAATCTGTTGCACATGATGAGGTAAAGTTTTCTCTTGCGGGACATTCTCAGAAATAATAGCTTTTTCTTGGTTCCGTTTTGGTAACCAACGCACCAAACAAGAAAACAAATCTTCTGGCACAACGGGTTTTGCGACAAAATCATCCATGCCTGCTGCTAAACACTGTTTACGATCCTCATCGAAGGCACTCGCAGTCATTGCCACAATAGGGATTCTTGGTTTAGGAAGAACACGAATAGACCTGGTTGCCAAAAAACCATCCATGACGGGCAGTTGTGCATCCATTAAAATGAGGTCATAAGTTTGTTTTTGGACTTTCTCAAGCGCGATTTTTCCATTTTCAGCGAAATCCACCAAAAGTCCTACCCCTTCTAACAGTCCTTTGGCGACTTCTTGATTCATAACGTCATCTTCTACTACTAAGATTTGGTTACCTTGGTGTTCTTGAATTAAGCGTAGTTCTGCATTTTGGATATCACTAATGACGATGGGGGAAATTCCTTTTGAAAGCCGAACAGTTACCCAAAACAAACTACCATATCCGAGAACGCTTTCAACGCCTGCTTCTCCGCCCATTAGGGTAGCCAAGCGGCGGTTAATGGCCAACCCAAGTCCAGTACCTCCATAACGTCGCGTGGTAGATGCGTCGCCTTGTTCAAAAGCTGAAAACAAGCGTGCTCGTTTTTCAGGTTCTAAACCAATTCCACTATCTTGGACTTCAAAGCGTAAGAGAAAACCGTTTATTTCATCACCTTCAATGAGGCGGGCACGCAATACAATCTCACCTCGGTCGGTGAATTTGATCGCATTGTCTAAATAATTCAGTAAAATCTGAGAGGTTCTGGTGGGATCCCCTTTCCACCAATCTTGAGGTATGGCCGATTCCAATCGAAATGACAATCCTTTTTCACGGGCACGAGGGCGAATCATGGCTGAAATTTTTTCTAAAACATCCTGTAAAGAGAAATTGACATTTTCTAGTTGGAGGCGTCCTGCTTCGATTTTAGAAATATCTAGGATACTATTAATGATAGACAATAGGTGAGTAGCAGAGGAAGCAATTTTGCCTATTTTGTCTATTTGATTTTTATCTGAAATTTCTTTTCTCAGCAAATGAGAAAAACCAACAATAGCATTCATTGGTGTCCGGATTTCGTGACTCATGTTGGCTAAAAATGCACTTTTTGCTCGAGTGGCCGCCTCTGCTTCTTCTGCACGGCGTGCTAGTTCAGCCCAATAGTGACGATTTAGCAATAAAATCTGGTGTTCTCGACGTTGCCTTTCTGTGTCATCAAATAGGGTTGCACGGCTATACAAGAAATTTCCTTTAGCATCGTGTACTGTATCTATATGAATGACCACAGGTAATAGAGACCCATCTTTTCGTACTAAAATATATTCCATATCTCTCAGTCGGCCATTTTTCAAAAGTGTCTGACAATTACTAATCATTCTTTCCTGAGATTCTTTTGTCATTAAATCAAGGATAGTTTTTTTTCCGATTAACTCCTCTCGTGTGTAGCCGAGCATGTTCAATTCGGTATCATTGACTGAAATGTAACGTCCACGGACATCCAAGGAGTGATATCCACAAGGTGCGTTGTTATAAAGGTCTGCAAAATCTGCTACACTTTTTTCGAGTGCACGATTGGCTTCCTGCCATTGATGTGTCCTTTCCTCTACCAATTCTTCTAAATTTTGTCGATACTGCTCGAGTTCTTCCTGAAGGCGTTTTTTTTCCGTAACATCTTCTTTAATACAAAGGTAATGAGTAATCCTGCCATCTGGTTGACGAATAGGAGAAAAAATTTCATGTTCAATAAGAATTTCTCCATTTTTTCTTTGGTTTATAAATTCTCCTTGCCAAGCATCACCTTTTGCTAGAGCAGCCCACATGGTTTGATAAACTTTCTTTTCTGTTTTCCCAGACTGCAAGAATCTTGGATTCTTTCCTTTTACTTCTTCTAGTGTATAGCCAGTAATGCGAGTAAAAGATTCGTTTACATATTCAATTTCTGCAGCCGTGTTCGCAATCATGATGCTATTTGGGTTTTGTTCTACTACTTGAGAAAGTTTCCGAATATGTGCGTCGCTCTTTTTTCTTGCAGTAACGACGTCAAAAACTAATACGAAATGTTCTTTAGAAGGACTATACACGGCAGCAGAGATCCATTGGTGTATGGAAGTAAGATAGAGTTCAAAGCGTTCTGGCTGTCCCGTGCTAATTACTCGCTCCGTGATCTTAAAAAATTCTGGATCTCGAGATCGAAAATCAGGCACGATTTCACTCACTCGGTGACCTACTACGTCTTGCAATCCAATCTGTGTTACAAAGGCTGCGTTGACATTCAAAAAAATAAAATCTTCTGGATCACGATCCGTACAATTTGGCTCCGATGGATTTCGATATAACATTTGACAATGTGCAACACCATTTAGTAGGTTTTCAAACAGGGAACGGTAGGTACACCTACTGTCATGTACACCAAAAGACAAATTGCCTTGAGTTTCTCCTGACCCCTCCCAATTTTCGACTAATTTTGGTACATTTTCAGGATCTAATTGTGTAAAGGTTGTTTTCATGTTGGATCCCCGTTGGTTGCGTTCTGAAGTAAATGATGCGATGCCCCGCTTGGCTACTCGTGGCTATGTCCTTGACGTAGTTGCCCTCTCGACGTTAGAAGAGGAGCGTAAATCGGTACAAGTCGCAACGGAACGGCTCCGAGCAGAGCGTAACGCCCAAGCCAAAGCCATTGGAGTAGCCAAAACACACGGACAAGATACTACCCCTTTCATGGTCATTGCGGAGAATCTCGGACGAAAACTCGACCAAGCGGAGTTACGTCTTGCAGAGATCCAACAAACGTTCTCTACAATAGCTCTTAGTGTGCCAAATTTGCCTCATGCCAGCGTGCCCGTGGGAAGGCATGAAAGAGACAACGTAGAAGTGCGTCGTTGGGGGCAGCCTCGGAATTTTGATTTTGTGCCTCGGGATCACGTTGCCTTGGGAGCGGGTCTAGGGGGAATGGACTTTGATTTAGCTTCAAAAATTGCCGGGTCTCGTTTTGTGGTCTTAATAGGGGTGTTAGCTCGGCTTCAACGTGCTCTTTTGCAGTTTATGTTGGATTTACACACGTTGGAGCATGGGTACACTGAAGTGTATGTTCCCTATTTGGTCAACTCTGACAGTCTTCGAGGAACAGGCCAACTTCCAAAGTTCGAAGAGGATCTTTTTGCCCTACGACATGTGGAGGGCCGTCCAGATTATTACTTGATTCCCACGGCAGAAGTGCCCGTCACAAACTTAGTGCGCGATGAAATCATGGATCCTGCGCGGTTACCACTGAAATTCGTTGCTCACACGCCGTGTTTTCGCAGTGAAGCGGGTTCTTATGGGAAAGACACACGAGGACTGATCCGACAACATCAGTTCGAAAAGGTAGAATTGGTACAAATAGTGGCACCACAAAATTCTTATGGAGCTTTGGAATCTCTGACTACGCATGCCGAGGCCGTTTTGCAAAGATTGGAGTTACCCTACCGAGTAGTTGCTTTATGCACTGGAGATCTTGGGTTTTCGGCTGCAAAGACCTACGACTTGGAAGTATGGTTGCCTGGGCAAGGGCAATACCGAGAGATTTCTTCTTGTTCTAATTTTGAAGACTTTCAAGCGAGGCGAATGTCGGCGCGTTTTCGGAATCCTATTTCTAAGAAAAATGAATTATTGCATACCCTCAATGGTTCTGGGCTGGCAGTGGGACGCACATTGGTAGCCGTTTTAGAAAATCACCAAGAAAAAGACGGGAGCATTCGGATCCCTTCTGCACTGCGGCCTTACCTAGCAGGGCTTGAAGTATTGGTTTAATCGATAATGACATGATTAACTCTCGGGAACTCGTTACCACAGCGAAGCGTTACGTCGTCAAGATTGGCAGTGCTCTGCTTACTGCCAATGGCGAAGGGCTAGATCGCCAAGCCATGCAGACTTGGATTGACCAGCTAGTCGACCTGCGCCATCGGGGCATTGAGGTCATCTTGGTATCTTCTGGTGCCGTGGCAGAAGGAATGAATCGGTTAGGTTGGAAGAAACGGCCTAAAGCAGTCCATGCCCTACAGGCTGCTGCAGCAATCGGACAAATGGGACTGGTCCAAGCCTATGAATCCTGTTTTCAAAAACACCAGATCCACACTGCACAGATCCTCTTGACGCATGAGGACCTCGCCAACCGCGAGCGTTATCTCAATGCTCGTAGTACATTGCGGACATTGCTTGCGCTCGGTGTAGTACCCGTGATCAATGAAAACGACACAGTAGCGACGGAAGAGATCAAACTAGGCGACAATGATACCTTGGCTGCCCTTGTGGCAGGGTTGGTCGAAGCGGATCTTTTGGTGATCTTAACTGACCAAGAGGGCATGTACGAGGCGGACCCCAGAAAATTCCCAGAAGCACCCTTGGTGGCACTTGCAGAAGCAAGGGATCCGCGTTTGTTAGCAATGGCCAGCACAGAAGGGGGTACTCTAGGGTGTGGTGGTATGTACACTAAAGTGAAGGCTGCTGCTCGAGCTGCTAGCACGGGAACCGCTACCTTGATCGCTTGGGGTCGGAAAGAGTGCGTGCTCATTCGAATTTCTCAGGGAGAAGAGATCGGTACTTTGTTGATTCCGGGTTCAGAAGTCACCAGTGCTAAAAAACATTGGTTGGCCAGCCATCTTCGGATGCGAGGTTCCATAAGATTGGATGATGGCGCGGTTCAAGTCATTTGTAATGCTGGTAAAAGTGTTTTGCCTGTTGGGGTAACTGCAGTAGAAGGGGATTTTCAACGAGGTGAGATCGTTTCTTGCCTAAACTCAAATGGACAAGAAGTGGCACGCGGGCTGATCAATTACAGTGCCACAGAAGTAAAGAAGATTTTAGGAAAACCTTCTTACCGAATCGAAGAGATTCTTGGATACGTGGATAAACTAGAGCTTATCCATCGGGATAATCTGGCAATTATTTAATATCCCTAGACTAAAGGTCTGGGATTTTTCTTGACGAGGAGTTTATGAAGATTGTACGCCCGCTTGCCGCAATAGTGATAGCCATCCCATTTATGGTACCGGCTCCGGTTTCGGCTACTGGAGGGTATTGGTCATTGGGTTTTGGGACGAGAAGCAAAGGGATGGCCGGTGCTGGTGCTGCCATTGGGCTAGATGCTCTCTCCGCAGGTGTGAATCCAGCTTCTATGGCACTCACACCAGATCGACTGGATCTTGGATTGGCTTTATTTTTTCCAGACCGTGGTTTTACGGCAGATGAAGTGCCAGCCAGCCAAAACTGTCCACCCACTGGGCCTAATCAACCCGGCTGTATACCACCAGGGGAATACAGGAGCAAGAATCCTTTGTTTATGATTCCCAGTTTTGGTTGGAGCAAATCTCTCGATGCAGAGAGCACTATTGGGATTAGTATCGGTGGCAACGGCGGCATGAATACGGAATATGACAGTGCTGTCTTTCGAAATTATGCCAATCCTGCCAACCCTAAGACGATGCCTACTGGTGCCACTGGCATAGACTTGTCCCAAATGTTCATTGGCGGTACCTACACTAGGAAAACTGCCGAGCATCAGTGGGTTGGTGTTACGCCCGTCATTGGAATACAAAATCTGAAGGTAAAAGGATTGGAACCTTTTACGTCTATGTCTGAATCTCCGGATAATGTCACAGGACAAGGATATGACTGGTCTTATGGATATGGACTACGTTTAGGTTGGCTCGGAGAGTTTTCGGATCAGTGGAGTCTAGGTGCTTCCTATCAAACTAGAATTTATATGTCAAAGTTTGAGAAATATAAGGGGCTTTTGGCAGAACAAGGAGATTTCGACATTCCTCCGACGCTGGTTGTTGGTTTAGGATACAAAACTACTCCAAACGTTACACTAGTCCTTGATTATCAAAAGATTTGGTATAGCGACGTTCGTTCCCTATCTAACACCAACTTGCCCAGTTCGCCTAAATTTAATTTGGGAGGAGCTGACGGCCTTGGTTTTGGTTGGAAAGATCAAGACATTTTTAAACTAGGCGTGCAATGGAAGTACAGTACCGATCTCACTTTACGAGGAGGATATGCCCACGCCTCGAAAGTGTTTGATGGGAGCAATGCTTTCTTTAATCTATTAGCACCTGCCACGGTTCAAGATCACGTCACCTGTGGGTTTAGTTATCGAATCAGCGAGAAAGACGAGATTAGCGGCTCTTTAATGCACGCTTTTAGCAAACGCGTTCCTGGTTCTAACCCGATGTTTTCGGGTGCCCAGACAGGTTCCGTAGAAATGAGCCAAACGGAACTTGAACTGAGTTGGGGTAGACGTTTTTAAGGAAGCAATGCTGAGAAACCCCATGGTTTAGCCGTGGGGTTGTCGAGAGAAATCGAGTCTAGCTAAATCAACGTGAAATAGTAAAAATATAAGCTCACCACAAACTCTCAAAAGGCGACCTCACCCCCTAGCCCCCTCTCCCTAAAGGGCGAGGGGGAATAAGGAAAAGACTTGTTTTTTTTGTCTCCCCTCTCTTGGCAGGGAAAGGGGTTGGGGGTGAGGTCAAGGAAAAAATACAGCTATAGCCATTTCACTTAATTTTAGTTATAAGCCACACAGAGTCCCAAAATGCCTAAAACTATTCTAGTAACCGGAGGCGCAGGCTTCCTCGGTTCTCATTTGAGCGAGCGGTTGTTACGCGAAGGCAATGAGGTACTTTGTGTTGATAATTTCTTTACTGGATCCAAAGAAAACATCGAACATCTGCTCAAACATCCAAAATTCGAGGTGTTGCGCCACGACGTTACCTTTCCCTTATATGTGGAAGTAGACGAAATTTATAACTTAGCATGCCCTGCTTCTCCCATTCACTACCAGTTCAATCCTGTCCAAACGATCAAGACTAATGTACACGGTGCCATCAACATGCTCGGTTTGGCCAAGCGAACAGGTGCTCGCATTCTTCAGGCTTCTACTTCTGAAGTCTACGGAGATCCAGAGGTACACCCACAAACAGAAGATTATTGGGGAAAGGTCAACCCCATTGGCCTACGAAGTTGTTACGACGAAGGAAAGAGATGTGCAGAAACACTTTTTTTCGACTATTCCAGGCAGCATAAAGTAGACGTTAAGGTCGTGCGAATATTTAACACCTACGGGCCTCGGATGCACCCTGACGATGGTCGCGTCGTGAGTAACTTCATCGTGCAAGCGTTGCGTGGTGAAGACCTCACCTTGTACGGAGAAGGAACGCAAACCCGTTCTTTTTGCTATGTAGATGATTTAATAGAAGCCATGGTGCGAATGATGGGGACTCCAACTGGATTCACGGGACCTGTGAACATTGGGAACCCCGGCGAGTATTCCATGCGGGAATTGGCAGAGATCATCCTTCGGTTGACGGGCTCTCAATCTGCTTTGACGTTTCGGCCACTGCCTTCTGATGACCCCAAACAGCGAAGACCAGACATCCGATTGGCCAAGACTCATCTCGGGTGGGAACCTACGATCGCCTTAGAAGAAGGTCTACAAAAAACGATTGCCTATTTCCAAGACAAAATAGGTTCGCCCACTCGTCAAGCGTTTGCTACCAGGACACCGAAATCTTCTTTGGAACCCTAGAAATCTAGTCCGTTTAGAACCATGTGACTAAAGTTTTTACTCTTTGAAACGATAACTCTAATTGAAACGAGGGCGGATCTTAGAATCGCCAGCAGAGATGTAGAACACCTTAGCCCCTAGAAGTTAGTCTTTGTGGGGCACTTTATGGAGCAGCAGTCATGGCAAGCGTAATCAACACAAACGTATCTTCCCTGTACGCACAACGGAATTTAACCAAGAGCCAGGGAGACCTCACCACCTCGCTACAACGCCTTTCTTCTGGATTGCGTATCAACAGTGCCAAGGATGACGCAGCGGGGATGTCCATTTCCGAGCGCATGACTGCCCAAGTGCGCGGCATTGACCAAGCCGTGCGCAACTCCAATGACGGTATTTCCCTCGCCCAAACTGCAGAAGGTGGGCTAAACGACATTACCACCTCTTTGCAACGTTTACGCGAGCTGGCAGTCCAGTCCTCGAACGCCGCGGTGACCGACACCGACCGTGTTGCGATCCAAACCGAAACCACACAGCTCACCTCTGAAATTGATCGAATCGCAGAACAGACCAACTTCAACGGAATCAAGTTGCTAGATGGTTCCTTCAAGGGTCAAAGCTTCCAAATTGGTGCCAATGAACACCAAACCTTGGCAGTTAGTATCGGGAGCGTGCGTACCAGCAAGCTGGGTGCAACGGATGTTAACTCTATTTCTTCGCGTCAGGGTTACGTCACAACTGCGACCGCTGCTATTAGCTATAGTATGGTAACCATTACCACCGGTGATCTCGTTATCAACGGTGTTGGAGTTGGCGCGCCCAGCACGGAGGAAGACCCTGCTTCTTATAAGCTTAAAAACTTGTCTTCCATTGCTAAAGCAGCAGCTATTAACAAAATTTCCACACAAACAGGGGTAACTGCCACAGTAAACGAGAATACAGCGCGTGGTACTAGGATGACCGTCGGTGCTATAATCACAACTCCTACGACCGCCAATTTTACTGTGAACGGTGTCACTATTACAACGGCTACTAGCAATGACACTGCTTCTACTAGGCAGGCCATAGTAAGAGCAATCAACCTTAAATCTGATCGGACTGGGGTAGTTGCATCCGACACAAACAGCGATGAAGAAGGCGTAGTTTTGAAGGCAGCGGATGGAAGGAATATCCTCACCAGCTTTGGTATTGGTGCCGGTGCTACAACTTCAGCTACTGGCTTGAAAAATGGCGTCTTCTTTGGAAGCTACACCTTATCGTCTACGAAAGAGATTAGCCTAGATGAAGGTGCTGGAAACATTGCCCACGCTGGCTTCACCAAAGGCACCTACACGCCCCAGATGGCGTACGCCTCTAATCAGCAAGTAAGCGATTCTGGACACACTTTTGTGCGCAGGGCGGAGTCGTTTCAGACCGGTGACTTCAAGATTAATGGCGTTCTTGTTGGAAAATCGTTGTCTAGTGCCGATACCGCTTCTAGCTTTGCAAACAGTGCAAGTGCAATTTCCAAGGCCGCTGCGATTAACCAACTGACTTCTCTCACGGGTGTCACTGCTCACACCAATGTGACCGAGATTCGTGGAGCTAGTATGGTTGCTGCGAATCCGACTGCTAGCACCCAAGGTTCTTTCGTTATCAACGGTGTTACCACGGATACCGTACTGACTGTGTCCGCTAGTACGGCTATTTCCCGTCAGAATGCGGTCAAAGCCATCAATGCAGTGTCTAAACGGACAGGTGTTACTGCTGTGGATACAGGAACGGACACCTACGGTGTGCGTCTTTCTGCAGAGGATGGTAGGAATATCCAGCTTACAGCAACAAGTACCCTATCGGCAGTTGCTACTGGAATAAATCTTACTGGTCTAGATACGGGTATCTACCACGGAGGCTTAACCCTAACTTCTGCGAAGGCTTTCTCGATTTCTTCGGGTACTACCGGTATTGATGGCCTTGATCGTTTAGGCATGGGAGCGGGCACTTACGGTGGTACTCGGACAGGCTCGGCTCTCCAAGACGTCGACCTGAGCACGCAAGCAGGTGCTACAGCAGCCCTCTCAAGTGTCGATAACGCCATCAACAGCATCAATACCCAGCGAGCCTCGTTGGGTGCTCTCCAAAACCGGTTTGGTTCCACCATTTCAAACTTGCAGTCTTCGTCCTACAACCTGACCTCTGCTCGATCTCAGATTCAAGACGCGGACTTTGCGAAGGAGACGGCGCAACTGACCCGTAACCAAATCCTGCAACAGGCTGGTGTGGCCATGTTAGGTCAAGCCAATCAGTTTCCACAACAAGTCTTGAGCCTATTGCGGTAGACTAGGAGTGTTGAGCCCCGCCGCATTTCCGCGGCGGGTCTAGTTTGAGTGGGTCAAGCAAGGGTTTGGGAGGGGTACGATGAACATTAGCACGATCGCGTCGGCAGTGGCCAATGCAATGACTCCAACACCAGTACAATCCAGTGGAGCTGCCACGAGCAAGGGAGATTCTCCGGAAGATTCTCGACAGGTTCAGAGCGGAGTAAAAGCGGCCAACAACGAGAGTGGTCTTGCTCTCCTGTTAGGCGTCCAAGATCCTAAAAAAACTGGAGATGTTAATGCGTCTGGGATCGGAGGACAAAGTAAACCTCCAAAGAAAGAACAAGTAGAAAAGGCTGTTTCTGACGTCAATAAATACATTCAGAAGTTGCGAAATCGAGAAGTACAGTTTTCCATGGATGAACATAGTGGGCGTATGGTCATCAAGGTCATGGATACTGAGACTAAAAAAGTGATCACCCAGTTTCCACCTGAGGTCATTCTTCGAATTGCGGATTCTCTTGGAAAAGAGAAAGGCCTTTTAATGGAAGAAAAAGCATAACCATCGGAGTAGTTATTCACACTGGGTAGACGAGGGTGTCATGGCAAGCATCATTTCTGCAGGTATTGGATCTGGAATTGATGTCAACGGTTTAGTTACACAGCTGGTGCAATCTCAAGGGGCACCCCAGCTTACCCAACTGAGTACTAAGGAAGCCTCTCTCCAAGCCCAACTCTCTGCGGTTGGAACGGTCAAGGGTGCATTGAGTGGCCTGCAAAGTTCCCTCAGTGGATTAAAAAATCTTTCTAGTTTTCAGTCACTCACTGCTACCTCAAGCAATACTTCTCTGTTCAGTGCGAGTGCGGTTCCTGGTGCTACAGCTGGTACTCACAGCATAGAAGTTAAAAACATTGCTGCGGCTCAACGATTGGTTTCTAAAGCGGTGTCTGATACCACTGCCTCAGTAGGCACTGGTGTTTTAACTTTCCAGTTAGGAACCTACAATTCTACTGCTAATACTTTTACAGCGAATCCAGACCAATCTTCTTCTGGCGTTACCATTGACAGCTCTAACAATAGCCTCGAAGGCATTCGAAATGCGGTCAATGGTGCCAAAATTGGTGTTTCGGCCAGCATAGTAAACGATGGCACGGGCAATCGGCTGGTGTTCAGTGGCAATGCCACGGGAGCGGCCAGTAGCCTTCGGATCACGGTCACGGGGGACGGAGACACAAACGATACGGATAATGCGGGATTATCTCAGTTGGCTTTTGATCCCACGGGCAGTTCTGGCAGTGGCAAAAACCTGACACAAACTGTAGAAGCCAAAGATGCGAATTTGATGGTAGACGGACTCGCGGTGACCAGCGCAGCCAACACAATCACTACGGCCATTCCAGGAATTACCCTCAATTTACTTTCTGCCTCTAAAGACAACCCCGCCACCTTGACAGTATCTCGTGGGATCTCTGGAATCGCGAACAATGTTCAGACCTTCGTAGACAAATATAATTCTTTTGCTAGCAGTGTTAAAAATCTAGCCAGCTATGATGCCACTAACAAGAAGGGAGGTATCCTTCTTGGTGATTCCACTCTTTTAAGCATCGATAATCAAATCAAATCTACGCTCAATGCAACGGTTTCTAGTGCGGGTGGTTATGATTCTTTAGTTAGCTTAGGCATTACTACCAAAAAAGACGGTACATTATCTTTAGACAGTGCTCAGTTAGCCAATGCACTGAGCAATGATCCAGATGCAGTGGGCAAAGTGTTTTCTGCAGCTGGCACACCTAGCGATGCATTAGTAACTTATCAACGATCGACGACTGCCACGCAGGCCGGTCAGTATGCGGTAAAGATCACACAAGCTGCGACGCGGGGCGTATATGTAGGGGCAGCCCCGACCTCTCCGACCTTAACAGTAGACTCAGATAACGACACCTTTAGTCTTAAGGTCAACGGGACACAAAGCGGCTCCATTGCTCTGACCCAAAAGACCTATGCCAGCAACGCTGATTTGGCTTCGGAAATGCAAAACCGCATCAACGCGGATTCTGCCCTAAAAGCGTCTGGAGTAAGTGTCCTCGTAGCGTATGACACGGATCATTTTTCAATTACTTCCTCTCGATATGGTGCTGCTTCGAAAGTGGAAGTTACTGCAGTGGATACTAATACCACTACTGGTATTGGACTGTCCGTAGCTGCTGGAACCGATGGAAAAGATGTTGCAGGAACCATCAATGGCCAAACCGCTTCCGGTTATGGTCAACTGCTCACCAGCGGTGACGGAAACAGCACTGGCCTTCAGTTGCAAGTCCGTGGGAGTACGACGGGCAGCCGGGGCAATGTGACTTTTACGCGTGGAGTAGCAGATAAACTTGACACGCTGTTGAGTGGTTTTTTAAGCAATAGCGGACTATTAAACTCGCGTCAAGACCAGTTGAACACTCGCATTCAAGATATTAGTACCCAACGAACACGAGTCAACGAACAACTTACGAAATTAGAGGCACGCTATCGTACCCAGTTTAATAACATGGACACTTTGGTTGGTTCCCTAAAAAATACTGGTACTTACTTGACTAAACAATTCTCATCCTCAACGGGTTAATCAGAGAAGACTTTCCATGAGACGTAGCGGTCCGCAACAGTATCAACAAATCGGTGTCCAAGGTTCCGTTGTTGATGCGAGTCCACATCGATTGATCCAGATGCTTTTGGAAGGTGCTTTGGATAGAATTTCCAAGGCAAAAGGTTCTCTAACCCGCGGAGACGTTCCGGAGAAATGCCGTTATATTGGACTGGCCATTGGTATTGTCGACGGACTAGCAGGCAGTCTTAACCTCGAGGTAGGAGGAGATATTGCTACTAACTTAGCCGCTTTGTATGAATACATAGCACGACGCCTCTTGCAAGCTAACCTAGAAAGTTCTATTCCCATATTAGACGAAGTGTCTGGCCTTTTAGCTCAAGTGAAAGAAGGTTGGGATGCCATCTCTCCACGGACTTCAGGTTGACACATTGTTGTCGATCACTGAGGAAATGTTCGGAGCGGCCGAACGTGGGGAATGGGAAATGGTTGAAGTGCTGGAAAAACGCCGATTGGTTATTCTTCGTGCCCACAAGGGTGAATTCGATTCCAAAATAGTTTCTCAGGTGTTGAAATGGAATGATCGTATTTTGGAGTTAGGAGAATCTGAGAAATCACGTCTAGCAAAGAAGGTCTCCTCTTTACAAGTCGGAAAGCGTGCTAGAAGTGCTTACGAACAAGATTGATATCTAGTCCCCAGTCCTCTCTGTCTTCCACATTTTTCTGACACAATTAATCACCTCTTTGTCATGGTGTTTCAATTTTTGTGCTAGAAAAATAGACTTTACTATTCATTAGTATATCTCCATGTATTTTCAGCAATGCCCCTGTTTGACATTGCAAGTTGACATTTAGAGATGTCCTTGTTTTTTTGAATGGCGCCAATGATCCCCGAACGCCACCGGGGAGGAGCGTTTTGTCATGATAAACCCAAACAATATGTCTGCCCAAGGCCGTAGGCTGTATCCCCAAAGCCTCCTTGGAGAAATGGTATTAGGGGTTTTAGCCAGCATGGCCATTGGAACCGGTTTTAGTATTTTGGCCGGTGCTTTCGTTCTTGTGTTAGCCGGAGGGAGGGTAGAGGCTGTCTCTCCAGACACTCCACCACCCCCTTCTGCTTGGGCTCAAGCTTCCCCAAGTGCTGCGAGTGCTATGCGGTTGTCTACGACTCGTCACGACTAAAGGTTTTAAGTTTTTAGTCAACCTAACTTAGGAGCAATCAACGGAATTTAGCCATAATTAGCGGTTTTCTGCTATAATCACGTCCATGTTGGGTGTCGTGGTTTTCCCTGAATGAACGTAATCGCGAAAGAGATCCTTCCAGTCAATCTGGTAGAGGAAATGAAGCAGTCGTACCTTGATTACGCCATGAGCGTGATCGTGGGTCGTGCGCTGCCAGACGTGCGTGACGGTCTCAAGCCCGTGCATCGGCGTGCTCTGTATGCCATGCACGAGCTAGGCAACGATTGGAACCGTGCCTACAAAAAATCTGCACGCGTGGTGGGAGATGTCATCGGAAAATACCATCCGCATGGAGACGTTGCAGTCTACGATACGCTAGTGAGAATGGCGCAACCCTTCTCAATGCGATACCTCTTAGTCGATGGCCAAGGGAATTTCGGTTCTATAGATGGGGATCCGCCTGCAGCGATGCGGTATACCGAAATCCGCATGGCGCGGATTGCCCACTCCCTTCTAGCAGATCTCGAAAAAGAGACCGTTGATTTCACCCCAAACTACGACGAATCGGAACACGAACCTTCTGTTTTCCCTACTCGGCTTCCTAATCTGTTGGTCAACGGTTCCTCTGGCATTGCGGTGGGCATGGCGACCAATATCCCGCCTCACAATTTGGGGGAAATCATCGGTGCTTGTCTAGCATTGCTAGACAATCCGGAATGTACGTTGGCAGATCTTTTGCGGCATGTGCCAGGGCCTGACTTTCCCACTGCAGCGTTCATCAATGGTGTTTCTGGAATCCATGAAGCCTACGCTACTGGTCGTGGAAAGGTTTGTTTGCGTGCACGAACCCACATAGAAGAAACGGGTAGCAAACAGGCTATTATCGTCACGGAACTACCTTACCAAGTTAACAAAGCGCGTTTGCTCGAAAGGATTGCCGAGCTCGTCAAAGAGAAGAACATCGAGGGCATTACCGCTCTACGTGACGAGTCAGACAAAGATGGAATGCGTGTTTTTATTGAGTTACGACGTGGGGAATCTCCAGAGATTGTCCTGAACAACCTTTACCAGCACACACCGATGCAGTCGACTTTTGGTGTCAACATGGTGGCACTGGTCAATGGCAGGCCACAGACACTCCCTCTTAAAAAAATCCTTGAATTTTTTCTGCTTCATCGTCGCGAAGTAATTACTCGGCGAACGACCTACGAATTGAGAAAAGCACAAGAACGTGCTCATATCGTAGAGGGTTTAGCGATTGCCCTTTCTAACCTTTCTGCCATCCTCGATCTTATTCGATCTTCTGCTAGCCCTGCAAACGCCAAAACGTTGTTGTTGGCACAGTTGTGGCCTGCGGAGTTAGTGGCAAAACTCAAAAACTTTAGTTCTGAAGAAGCACAAGTCTATCGGCTTTCAGAAGTACAGGCACAATCTATCCTAGATCTTCGGTTACATCGAATTACTGGCCTAGAACAGGAAAGCATCTTAGAAGAGTACCGTCAGCTATTGGCATCGATTGTAAACCTTTCGGAAATTCTTGCAGATTCGCAACGATTGGTAGCCGTTATTCGCGGGGAATTATCAGAGATTCGTGATCAATTTGCAGATGCGAGGCGAACTGAGATCCAACCAGATCAACAGGATCTCACCATAGGTGATTTAATTACTCCAGAAGATGTAGTGGTTACGCTTTCACACACTGGATACGCAAAATATCAGCCGTTGACCTTGTATCGTGCACAACACCGAGGTGGTAAAGGACGAGCAGCCGTCAACGTCAAGGAAGAAGATTTTATCGATAAGTTGTTTGTGGCTAATACCCATGACACCTTGTTATGTTTTTCGAGCAGAGGAAAGGTTTATTGGATCCTGGTCTACCAACTTCCGTTGGCTGGTCCGGGGGGGCGCGGAAAACCAATCGTTAATTTGTTACCCCTAGAAGAAGGGGAACGTATTAATGCTGTACTGCCCATGAATGGACAATCTGAAGGTAAGTATCTTTTCATGGCAAGTGAACGAGGAGTAGTGAAAAGACTTCTAGTAACGGAAGTTTCTCGTCCTCGTTCTTTAGGTCTTCAGGTAGTAGCTCTGCGAGAAGATGATCACCTAGTTGGTGTCGAACTGACCAATGGATCTCAAGAGATAATGCTCTTCTCCAATGACGGTCAGGCGATTCGGTTTACAGAAGAAGATGTACCCATCACAGGACGTGGATCGATCGGGGTTAGAGGTATCCGATTAAATGACAATAGCCAGGTCATTGCCTTGCGAGTTTCTAACTTGGGATGTGTTCTGACTGTGACTGTAAAGGGCTACGGAAAGAGAACTCCGTTGGAGGAGTATCGCCTTCAAGCACGTGGTGGAAAGGGCCTGATTTCGATCCGAACCGGCGAACGTAATGGCGCAGTCATGGGTGCACTTTTTGTCGAAGAAGAAGACGAGATTATGTTAATCACCAATGCAGGTACCTTGGTACGAACTCGAGTTTCGGAAATCTCCCAAGTGAGTAGAAACACCCATGGTGTACGCCTCATCACGCTGGCCCCTGATGAACAACTAGTTGGCATTGAGCGAATCGCAGAACCTAGTCAGGTTCCACCCCTAGAAGTGCACTAAAAAGTTTTTTGTGGGGAAAAGCTAGTGAATCGAGTATTCAACTTTAGTGCTGGTCCGGCGATGTTACCCCAAGAAGTTTTAGAGCGTGCCCAAAAGGAAATGTTGGATTGGGGTGGTAATGGCACGTCGGTAATGGAGATTAGTCACCGTGGAAAGGAGTTCATGGCCCTCGCTACTCAATCGGAAGAGACGCTGCGGGGTTTGCTCTCTATTCCTGCCAACTATGAGGTATTATTTCTCCAGGGTGGTGCTAGTCTCCAATTTTCAATGATTCCGCATAATCTCATGCGCGGAAAAGCCGACTACCTCAATACTGGAGTCTGGTCTAAAAAAGCGATTGCAGCTGCAAAAGGTTACGGTGTAGTTAATGTCGCGGCATCTTCGGAAAATACGAAATTTACCAGCATCCCGGCACCGGAAACTTGGGACCTAGACCCACAGGCTTCTTACGTCCACTACACACCGAATGAAACCATTGGCGGAGTAGAATTTCACTTTATCCCGGAAACAGGGGAAGTGCCTCTGGTTGCGGACATGTCTTCTACTTTATTGTCTCGACCCATTGAAGTGAGCCGGTACGGTCTGATTTACGCAGGTGCTCAAAAGAACATTGGGCCTGCGGGTTTAACGATTGTTATTGTTCGTAAAGATCTATTAGGACATGCCATAACATCTGGTCCTCTCATGCTGGATTACAAGATCCACGCAGAGAACCAATCGATGTACAATACTCCGCCTACTTACAGTTGGTACATAGCAAGTCTGGTATTTGAATGGCTTGAGAAAAATGGTGGGTTGGTTGCAATGGCCGAGGTCAATCGAAAAAAATCCGAAAAACTCTATTCCTATATTGATGGTTCTGGTTTTTATAAAAATCCAGTAGAACTTTCTTGCCGTTCTTGGATGAACGTTCCGTTTACTTTGCCTAGGACAGAGATGGATATAGATTTCTTAGAGGGTGCAAAGAAAGTTAGTTTGCTTGCCCTCAAGGGGCATAAATTAGTTGGAGGAATGCGCGCAAGCCTTTACAACGCCATGCCAGAAACAGGGGTTGATGCGCTCATTGAGTACATGAAGGCGTTTTCCGCTCGCCACGGGGAAGGTTAACCTAGTTAGACATTGAGGGCAGGCGAATGATTGTAGCGTGTGGGGGTATTAAAGGGGGTGTGGGAAAAACCACACTTGCCGTGCACCTTGCCGTGTTGGCTGCGAGCACGGGACGTGAAGTGCTCCTGATCGACGGAGATAGCCAAGGAAGTGCCTCAGATTTTACCACGATTCGTCGCGAGGAGCGCGGAGGAGATGCTGGTTATACCAGCGTTCAACTCTCAGGTGCTGCAATTCGTGGAGAGGGTGCTAGACTTGTTCAAAAATATGACGAGTTGATCATTGACGTAGGGGGGCGGGACGGTGCAGGCCAGCGTGCTGCACTCTCAATGGCAGATGTGATCATTCTACCGTTTTTGCCTGGCTCTTTCGACATTTGGGGTTTGGAAAAGACTACTTCGCTGTTGAAAGAAGCTCGTACTTACAACCACCGTCTTCGGGCTATAGCCGTTCTCAATCGGGCTGATCCCTCGAATAAAGACAATCTCTCTGCGCTCAGTACCGCAGGAGACATTGGTGACTTACAGATCGCTCGTGCACGGCTTGGAAACCGAAAAGCCTTCCGAAACGCGACTGGACAAGGATTGATTGTTACAGAGTTGAAACCTCGTGATGAAAAAGCAGTAGCAGAGATCACGCAGCTTTTTTCTGAGATCTACGCATTGGAATTGTCATTATGACAAAAATACCTACCCGCGCTCCTCGGCCTTCTACAATCCGACGTAGGCCGCAGTCTCCCCAATCAGTGGACGAATTCATCCAAGCGGGAACCGGGGAACCGCCTCCTTTGCCTGAACAACCTCCAGAAGCCGAGACCTCAGCGGCGACCGTCGAGCAGGAGCCTCACGTGTCTTCCGTAATCTTCCCGACTTCACAAGATTCTTCGGTGCCTTATCGTGGAGAAAGAAAGTTATATTTTGCGTTGTTTGTTGGATTTTGTGCCTTGGGTGTAGCAGTCTTTAATACCTACTACCTGACACTTCGAGAACCGTTGTTTCCGTCTTTAAACCCCACCCATGAGCCAGGGCCCAAGACATCCCCTGCCGCAGAAGCAGTACATTCTATTGCGCCGCTACCCGTTCCGGCGCCAGCACCGGTAGTCGCTGAATCCAACCCGATTACCCAACCTCCTTCCGGGATCCAAGGTGTCCAGTGGCTTGCGTTGACGGACTTGCAGTTTGCTCGCCATGACTTATTGCTTGGACTGAATGCGCCTGCCCAATCTTCTTTAGTGTTGGCAAAGGTGCATCTTGGCATGTTAGGTAAACCTTTTGCTGCTGAAGTCACCGCACTAGATCGGATTCTTTCTAGGCTTCAAAATGCGCCAGTCCTTTTGTTAGGTCAATTAGACCATGACATTGAAGCTCTCAAAGAAGTTTGGCTACAAGTAGTTTTTGGACATGGTTCAAAACAAAAGGAAGGTCTTTTGGATTGGCTCACACCGTGGCGCAACAATAACCGTGATGGACGTACCGAATTAGAAACTACAGAAGCGGGTCGCTATTTGGTTTCTCGTTTAGATCGACTAAAGTGGTTGGCACTTTGGGGAGATGAGCAAGGACTTCGGCAGGTAAGTGCGAGTTTAGAAAACATTTTAAGTCCGCAATTTATGGATAGTTTCGAAGCCAAACCTTGGCTACTTTGGATCCGGGGGTTACAACGAATCCCTTTACGTCACGATGTTACTGACCTCAATACTTTAATCGTCCGTTTGTCCAGGGTAGAATTACCACCCTAGGTGGTGAATTGGTTTTGTAGTTAGGTTGAAACTGTGTTAACCTAAGTTCTGTTTTTCTTAACAAAGAAAATTGTACATTACAGGAGAGTGTTCCAGATGAGAATGTCTAAGTTTTTTTATCCCATAGTAGTTCCTGTTTTTTGCCTTGGGTTCGGGGGTCTAGCTCAGGCAGCAGATCCTGGCATCGCCTATGACGCCGGTGGTTCAGTGGTAAAAGACGGATATGGCGATTGCGTCCGTACTACTTGGCCTGATGGTCAAGTGCCACTAGATTGCGGTGGAAAAGTTGTCCAAAAAGCACCACCTCCACGTGTAGAGATTGTCGAACGGGCAGTGGAAGCTCCTATTGCCCCCTCGAAAAAGATAAACCTTGGCAGTGCCCTCTTTGACACCAATAAGTATGTGCTGAAAAAAGACGGAAGGCGTGCGTTAGATCGAGCCGTTCGAGAGATTCGGAGCACTCCAGACGTTCAAAGGATCCTCGTCGTCGGGCACACTGACAACGTTGGTGGTAGTGTTAAGAACGATATTCTTTCTCGACGCCGTGCTGAAACTGTCAAAAACTACTTGCAAAGCAAGGGGTTGCGCAACATCACAGCGGATGGAAGAGGGGCAAGCGAGCCAGTTAGCAGTAATGCAACGGCAGTAGGCAGACGTGAAAACCGCCGTGTAGAGATTGTACTCAATCCTCATTAGGGAATGGCGGTAGGTTTTTTTAAGTTTCACGCCTCGCCCACTGGATCTTTTCAACGGAAAGCTAGTGGGCGTTTTTTTCCTACCGACGTAAATACTTGCTTCTTTTGCTAATCTGGGGTTATTCAATGAAAAAACTTTTTTACATCCCAATAGTAGTTTTTTTGGGAGTAGGCCTCTTTCTAGCCGAAGCAGAAGCTGCCCGACTTGGAGGGGGTAGGAACGTGGGCAGACAAAGCCCGCCTTCCTACTCTCGTCAAACCACTCCTCCTCCAGCCTCTCCTGTACCTTCCCAAAATCCTTCCCAGGCCGGCAATTCTCGGGTACCACAACCTGTTACTCCGGTAGGAGGGGGTGGAAGTCGTTGGTTAGGCATATTGGGCGGAGTTGCCGCAGGTGGTTTGTTGGCTTCTTTGTTTTTAGGGCACGGTTTTGCAGGACTTCAGATTGTAGATATTTTAG
>Ga0268283_1000392_pt1 | contig 31644 bp, 34 predicted proteins | sample saktaG_13_FD_190140 | JGI IMG/M metagenome (GOLD analysis project Ga0268283, IMG submission 190140) | Saline water microbial communities from Sakinaw Lake, British Columbia, Canada - sak_2013_06_06_36m | ecosystem: Environmental > Aquatic > Non-marine Saline and Alkaline > Saline ... | reverse complement strand
ACTATGTTGCTATATGTTTATAAGTTTACTATATTAAATAATATTATTTGACTGGAAACCTGCGTAGAATCAATTTCAACACGATTGATGTGTTAGATCGCATTTATACACATGGGAATCCAGGCTAATGTCGGAAAGATGCTCGCTTTCTCCGGCCTTTTCTATTTGCACATCCGAAACGAACAGATTATGGAATGCGTTAATTCGTTTGACAGGCACGTTTGCTTTATCATAGGGTAATTTATGATAAATGGGTGTCAGGGGAATCAAGAATACCATTGGTATACATGAGGATGGCCGGACTTAACAATATATGCAAGTATGGTTGACATTTCAAATATGACTCATAGCTATTTCGGGCAAGTTCAAAACGGTAATGAGTCGGTTTTTATGTGGGCAGAATACAAAATACTTTCGGCCATTCATCATTTTGTCCAATGTTTGTGGTCTCCCATGAAACGGCTGGGCACAAGCAGACAAAAGGGAAATGCAAAGGCGGGCGTTCGCAGTCCATTGAACGAGTTTTGAAACGATTAAAGGGCGTCATGTTATACCGATCCGCATAAGATGTCGTGATAAATGACGAACAGGAAGCAACTAATTAATAATAAACGGGATAACATGCTTTTGATAAGAAATCCAAAAGCATGTTATGCGGACAGGAAGACAGAAATTCGCATGTTATGCGGATCAATCTATTTATTGTTAGGCTCTGGGGTTCTATCCTATCATTCAGCATCGAATAAAAATCAATAAATTAACAAACCTTTTTACTCTAAAATTAGCAATAGTACACTTACTCTAAGAACGCGAGCGTTTGATATTATATAGATATTTTCCCTCGTTATTAGCGCTCTTTGGATGGTTTTGGATAAATTAAATTTTTTCATTTTAAGGATAAGTCATGACTTGGGTTGTTGGCGGTAATTGTTTTAATGGTTTTGTCTGTGTTGCCGATATTCAAGCCACCGTTCAGTTTCAAAATAAACAGCCCGATATATACTTCAACTGCATTCAAAAAATACATAAAGTCTTCGATAACCTATGCGTAGCCTTTAGCGGAGACATCAGAACTGGCCTTCTAATAATTAAAGATCTTTCTGTGCAGATGAAAAACACCATAAGAGAAAATGAATATTTTGATATTGACGGCCAATCATCACTATTAATAGACTATTTGAAGAGAATTTACAAGAAAATAAATCCCAAGCTATGCCCGCATTTAGAGCTAATGTTTTTATGGATTGCACAAGAAGGAGAGGAAATTCACTACAGACCGTTTTTAATGAAATTCAACGCCCCAGAATTTAGGATTAATTCAACGCCTCTATTAGGCATATCGCAGTCTGGCTCTGGGATTAGAAATGAATCATATAATTCCATAGTGTCATTTCTTTCAGGAAGGCCCAATGATAGTGAAGTCTATAAAATTTTTTTCGGCAACAACGGCTTTGCTCAAGATAAAAGTTCGCTAAAAATATGGACTGTTCAAAAGTTCAAGAATATATTATTTAATGAAGCTTCAACCGTAGACTATCTAGGCGTAAGTAAATCGTTAATTTCATTTGAGTCAGTAATACCATATAAAGACATGTATCCTGTCTGGCTCCACTCAATCCTAAAAGATACATTTATTGATATTGGCATAGAATATTCAACAGAGAACACTGCAAATCAAACTATTAATTTAGCTACGATGGATTTCGAAAAGATTGATTACAGAATTAGAGAGCTAGAAAAAAATGATCATAGTAGACTTGATACTGTTAGAGAAGTACTAAGCTTCGCCAACGAAATCAAAAATTTTGATAGCATCTGCAATCTTCCACAAATTAAGAGCGACTACTTTTTAAATGAAGAAGAACAAATTCATTCAGAAAAGCTCATTACAAATTGGGATGACATGATTTCATTTCTGCAAAAAAATAATATAAATATTAAAGCCTGCTCTGCAATTGCATAACGTAACAAATTCTGACAACTTATTTCCCGAGCGCTATATTTAATTTGACGACTTTAGGTCATCAAACCAGATGGTTATGTGGCGAAAAATGAGCCTAACATGACGTTGAACCGGAACCAGCCCTTTGATTCTTTCCCAGGTCTTGCGGAGATTTATGGTTTCGTAGCTTCGGTCAGACTCTGCGAAGGGCGGATCCGGTTAACTTGAACGTTGGGCGAAAGGGATAGTCAACAAACATGACACCGAGTGCAAGCGTGTTCGGATTGGACAGCGCACAGTGGACCGCTGTGGGAGCCATCGCGACCACCATCTATACGGTTGCGTTCATCATCTCACTCCTATTCATATACCGGCAGGTGCGCCATATGCGGATATCCACGATGGCCACGGCTTTCTCCAAGGCCCTTGACATCCTCCAGAATGAGGATCGACGCGCTGACCGAAGAACGGTCTTCGCGCTGGAAGGCGTGCCACTTGACAAATGGGACGAAGAGCAGAGACGCGCTGGCGAACGTGTCGTCCACTCCTACGACCAAGTTGGCACGATGATCCGCGCAGGGATATTCGATAAGGAACTCATTGTCGATAGTTGGGGAAACTCCCTACGGCGATCCAAGCCGCTCTTGATGCCCTTGGTACTTGAGTACAGGACGTTGTGGAAGTCCGAGGAGATCTGGGATGGCTTTGAATGGCTTTGCGCCGAGGCGGAGGAGTTCCAGAGGAAGAGGCGCCCAACAACACTTCCGACCGTACAGTGATCCGCTGCGCGGCTCACTGCCGGTCATGGTGGGCGTTCAACAATAGTTATCCTAGTGCGGCCGGGCAAGGTCGCGTGTTTTAGCGGGTGCGAATCCCGCCCCGGAAGGTCTTGCCAGCCACCGGGTAGCAAGTCCTTGGACCCAAGGGGGCAACCTCTTGTGGTTAAGCGTAGGACAGCAAGACGGCAGGCCGTAAGCTGCAAGGTTGAAGCGATTGAGCCTCGAAATACTATAAAACAAGGGAAGGATGACGCTGTTAGGATAGCGGAAATCAACACAAAGCCGGCGTACGAAGGCGAGTCGGTGGAGCTTCCCCGGGGTCATAGAGCATGGCATGTCGGACATTGTGAACACGTGGGAACCCGGGAGGCCCTGAAGCCTCTTGCATGGATGCGAGTATGCCGGACAATCGATAATAAAGGGAGAAAGGCAAACAGGTATCGGGGAGTCGGATGGCGCTATAGTACCAGTGAAGGCGGGTAATGCCGCTGGAGGAAAGGGCGCCACATCAGTACAACCGTTGATAAGGAAACATGAACTGTGCACAGTAACAGAGAGAGCGTGGAAACTAAATTGCAACGGATAGCCGAGAAAGCCCAAAAGGAGCCGGACTGTCAGTTCACCAGTTTGTTTCATCTGATGGACAAGGAGCTTCTGAGGGGGTGCTTCAAGAGGCTGAGGAAGGATGCCGCCTCGGGCATCGACAGAGTCACCAAGGAAGAGTATGGAAATGATCTGGAAGCCAACCTGACCGGCCTGGTAGAACGGCTGCACAGGATGGCGTACATTCCACAGCCGGTTCGCAGGGTGTACATCCCGAAGCCGGGAAGCACGAAGCAGAGGCCGCTGGGTATCCCTGCGCTGGAGGACAAGCTGGTGCAGGCGGGGCTCGTCCGGATATTGGAGGCGATTTATGAGGGAGATTTCATAGATGACTCCTATGGATTCCGTCCGGGACGCGGCTGCCATGACGCTTTGCGCACACTGAGTTTAGAGGTGGAAGGTGGCAGTGTTCACGTCATCGTAGAGGCTGATATCAAGGGGTTCTTTGACAATGTTCAGCACGACTGGATGATGGAGTTTCTGGGTCACCGGATAGCCGACAAGCGGATGCTGCGCTATGTGAAGCGTTTTCTGATAGCCGGGATTATGGAGGATGGATTGTTCACGGCCACGGAAGAGGGGACCCCACAAGGGGGGAACATCTTGCCGATTTTGGCGAACATTTATCTTCACTACGTGCTTGACCTGTGGTTTACGCGACGCTTTATCAAGAGCTGCGAAGGGCTGGCTCGTCTGATCCGTTACGCTGATGATTTTGTGGTGTGTTTTCAGCGCAGATCTGATGCGGAGCAATTCAGGATGGAGCTGGACGGCCGTCTTGGAAAGTTCGGGCTTGAGGTAGCAGCCGAGAAAACCAAGATCCTGGAATTCGGTCCGCTGGCCGCAGTGAAGGCCAAGGCAAGAGGTGAGAAACCCCAGACGTTTGACTTTCTGGGGCTGACGCATTTCTGCAGCAAAACGCGGAATGGACAGCGTTTCCGTATGAAGCGTAAAACATCCAGGAAGAAGTTCAAAGCCAAGCTGCTTGCTTTCAAGGAATGGCTGAAGGAAAGCCGAACTCTGCCCACCCCGGAACTGATGAAAACGGCTGCCGCAAAGCTGCGGGGACATTTTGCATATTATGGGGTGACGGACAACTCGGAAGGAATCGGTCAATTCAATCATGAGGTCAGGAAACTACTCGTTAAGTGGTTGAACCGTCGTGGAAAAAGTGGATGCTTGTCCTGGGAGAAGTTCAAGAAGCTCTTGGAGAAATATCCCCTTCCTAAACCGAGGATTATGGTGAATCTGTTTGCTACGAAGTGAATGTACTGATGAGGAGCCGTGTGCGTTAATAGTGCCAGCACGGTTCTGAGAGGGGCCGGGGACAATGATGAAAAGGGAACGATATGCCGGTGACACGTAGTAGCCGCGTGCGGCAAGGCGTCTGTGAAAGTTCATCTGTTATCGTCATTCCTATTCTTTCAAAGAAACCGGTCTACTCGACAGCTTGAGTTTTGGCGGTCCGGAAAGGTCAGCAATACCAAAAGAATTCTTTAGTTTTCAATTCTGGTTTTTTGCTATTTGGGATAGGTCACCCATACAAAACAGCGAGAAACCCATTTATGCAATACAGAAAACAACTTGGGAGCATCTTTTGTTGTGCGTCTGTCAATGTTACCAAGGCTGCCGGGCTTCTTCACAGATTTTCTTTTTACCTCTTGAGCATCCTCCATCGCAATATACCTTGCCATTTATATCAAAAGTGACATTCCCGTCCTCCACAACGGAACACCATACTTGTCCCTTAATATTCGTAACGCAATGACCTACTCCACACAGAAAGTTGCCACCCATATCTCTTATAATGCTACCAGAGTAAGGAGCGCAAAACGCCCTGCCAAATTCATTAACTAAACATTGGCCTTCCCCACAAAATACTTTACCATAAATATTCTGGACGCAATCCGCTTTAACCTGACTGACGACAGCTAAGGCAATTATTATAGCGATGATTACTGAACGTCTCATAGCACCCACCTTTTTTGTTTACGAAACATGGTACCACCTGAAAAGCATAATTCAGCCATATGAAAAGGCCACTTATTATATGACTACAAAGCATAACCTGATATTCATGTTCAAGTTTATAATGCAATCTGCAAAAAAGTGCCAACACAATATCGGACATAAGAAAGTATGCTTAGTCCGGTTGGCACAATGACCCACTATGGGTTGAGGTGTGTCCAGTCTTCCATCATTCGCCTATGAACATTCGCTGTAAGTCGACCAGCGTAGGGATACTATATATGTAGAGGCTTGATGTGCCAACCGGATAAGCATAGAATGAACCCATTCGTATCGCCAATGATGCCAACTCAACTATATGTTATCCAATTCTTGACTTTTGGGCTATCCGGAAATATTAACAATACCATACGTATCCTTAAAGATTGCCGGACTCAAGGATATATGCAAGTATTCTAAACCGTACCCATCCAAAACAGCGATGGGCCGATTTTCCATTCTGTTTCATGAGCTCTTTCCAGGAAATGGGACAGGTAGATCAGGTGATGGTCGATTGCCCGTTTATGGCCAACACCATGGGCTTTACGCTGCTGGTAAACGGCAAACCATCGATTGTTCTTCCGGGAGATAAGAAATACCTTGATAAAATCGATCTGACAAAGCATCCGAAGTATTCAGCCATCATCAAAAAGTATCCCAGAGCTGAACTGTGGTTTGAAGGGAATCTGGAGAAGATGGTTAAAACGTCTGATGGTGGTCAGAGTTTTATCTGGAGACATAGAATTCTTAACGGGTGTCATGCCTGTGAAATTGCCGGTACTGCTACCGTTGCATATGATTTTGACAAAAACGGTAAATACAAAGGTGTCCATTTATTGGGACTGAGCGAAGAGGACCTATGCCAATAGAAATAAAGATTTTCTCCGATTATATCTGACCATTCTGCTACATCGGCAAGGGCATTGTCGAAAAACTTAAGCAGACATACGACATTAATGAAACCTGGATTGGTTATGAACTTCATCCGGAAACTCCTCCTGAAGGGATACTGCTGGCTGAAAGATTCAAAGGTTACGATATTTCCCTGATGTTCGATAATCTTCGCCGGCATGGTAAAGAATTTGGAATTGTTTTCGGGGATCTGAGCGTCCTTTCAAACTCCCGACTTTCTCTGGAAGCGAGTGAATATGCCCGTGAAATGGGTAAGTATGAACAGTTTCATGAGCAGATATTTCATGCATATTTTACCGAAGCCATGGACATTGGAAACGCCGAGATACTATGTAATATTGCTTCTGGGTGTGGTCTTGACCCTGTCAATATGATGCTTGCCCTGAAGGATGGTTGCTACAAATTACGATTGGACGAAGCAAGGAAAGAAGGTCTGAAGATCCAACTGACTGGGGTGCCGACCTTTATGATCAATAACAAACACAAAATTGTCGGTGCTCAGCCAATAAAAGCATTTACAGATATTCTGGATAAGATAGCAAAGGCCAATATATGAAACTGACTATCGGATCTATTGCCCCGGAGTTTGCCGCAAATGATTGTAACGGCAGGTACATAAATCTTGCCTACTTGATCGAAAACGGATCCGTCATACTTGTTTTAAGGTTAAGGCATATTGGGAGAAAGAAAACATTCCTTTTACGGGTATTCCTGATCCTGATGGAAAAATCGGAAAACTCTATGGTCAGGAATGGAACCTGATAAAACTGGGAAGAATGCCTGCGATGTTTATCATTGACCAGAAAAATGCTATTGCCTTTGCACAATATGCAAAGAATATGGCTGACATTCCCGAGAATGGAATGCTACTCCAGATTCTCTTTTCTCTCAGGAATCAGCCTGAATAGAGACAATTTGCATGTTAAATGAGTTCAACCGGCCGTCAAAAAAATAATTTCGATCTTTACGTTTTTCGCCTAAAACCATTCTCACAGTTTGAAAGGATTCAAGATGCTGAAAAAAATGTGTTTCATCATGGGATTTTTAATTCTGGCGTTTCCATTCCTGGCACATAGTTTTGACTGCAATAATCCGGATTTTGGCGCCCGTATTGAGGATCTGAACAAGGATGGATATTTCGTCTGGTATATGGAAAAAGGCGGAATATCTTATTACAACTATATCGGCCCGTGCCGCATGGAGATACATAATCACTCCAATCCCATGGTCTCCTTTGCCTTTATTCAAGACCAGCTATATGCACGGATCGTCAATATACCGGAACAAGAGGGTCAGATAGAGGATATCAGAGACAGAATGGAAAAAAATGTACCTAAGCAGCTTGGAACACAACCATATTCCATGAAACAGGACGGTGATTGGTGGATTTACCAATGGTACAATGAAAAAGATAATCTGATCTATAAAGTGAAAGTACACAGCAAAACAAATGAAGGCAAAAGCGTATGCTACTATGAATCGCTTCGGGCGAAGCTGAAAAATATAAATGAGGCTGATGATCCGGCGTCTCTGGCGAACTAATCATGAATGCCTTCTTTGCCAGTGTTGATCAACAGGCAAATCCGGAGCTGCGTGGAAAACCAATTGCTGTTATTGGTTCCAATTGCAGAACAGTGATCACAACAGCCTCATATGAAGCCCGCAAAATCCGGGGCCCCCAGGTCATGCAGGGGTATTTCAACAAACGTCATTTCCAGTTCGTCGTCGGCTGATTTTCCATGGATTCAAGATCCTCCATGGATCGGGAAAGCATATCGAGAATGCGTTCTCTGGAATACAACGTCCCGGTTCCAATCCCGGGGCATTGGCAACGGGCTTTTTCCCATTGCCCTATCGATCGCATCTGGCTGAACCAGAAGGGATAGGTTCGGCACTGGAGCGGTCGGACCGGGTAAATCCGGCAGCCTTCATCATAAAACCGGCAACTGCCGTCCGGTTCTTCGGCAATGCTGAATCCCGATACAACCTGTCGTAGATGCATCCCGGTCAGATCGGATACGGGTATTTTCAGAAAATCAGCCAGAATAAGGATTTCCGGGCCGCTGATGCGGATGATGCCGGGGTCTCCGGTGCAGCAGGCACCGCAGCGCCGGCATTCAAAGTGAATACCGGCATCAAAAAAATACCGGCCATGATATTGTTCGTCAGGGTTGCATTTCATATGGGTTTCGATCTATAAAAAGGCGTCGATTAAATGGCGAAAATCCGGTATCACGTTGTCCGGCTTTCGCTACCGTCTTCACAGGCAGTGACGTAAGCGGCGCCTTCAGCGATTTCCCACAGGACATTAAAGTCATATACCTTCATGCCAAAATGGCTTTTTTGAGGTGTGGATGCGTAATAGGCGGGCCTGGGGTCCATTTTTAGCAATTGTTCGATGAGCAGCGTCAACCCCGGGTATCCGGACTGTTCCTTTTCAAGGCAAAAGGCTCTGGCTTCCGGACTGAAATCGACCCGTATCAGGGTTTCCGGGATACTCGGGGCAAATCCGCCTCGGGCATCAGCAATGGTGTCGGCATAGGGCAGATAGGGCTTGATGTCCAGAACCGGGGTGCCATCCATCAGGTCGACGCCGCCAAGGTAAAGACGGGTTTCTTTCTTTTCCCGGACGATTTTCTCGAGCCGGACAGCGGACAGGCCGATGGGATTGGGCCGGAAGCCGGAACGGGTTGAGAAAACCCCGACCCGGCGGTTTCCGCCCAGCCGGGGCGGGCGGACAGTCGCTTTCCAGTTGTCCCGCATACCGGAATGGAAGACAAAGATGATCCAGATATGGGAAAAATCATCGAGCCCTTTGAATGCCTCCATCTGATCGAATGGCGGAAACACTTTCAATATGGCGCGGGCTTCCGTTGCCAGGCCGGGCTGGCGGGGAATGCCGAATTTTTCCTTGAAACAGGAGTCGATGATGCCGATTGGTTTGAACGAGAATTCCATGGGGAATCATTATAATGGACGTGTTTGTTAAATGTCAAAATCCCTTTTCTTTCAAAGACCGGGGACAGTGGAAAGCGGATAAAGGAGTGCGATCATGAATGCGACCTCTTCGTATTTTCGGGATATTCCCTTGACTTCATTGACCCGTGTGGCGTCGGGCCAGGAAGACGCGGATCTGGCCATCCTGAACGCCAGGATTGTCAATGTGTATTCCGGTGAGATTCTCGATAACCGCACCGTCGGAATCAAGGGAGAATGGATCGCCTGGGTGGGGGAGTCTCCGAAGCAAGTGGACAAAGCCCATACCCGGATCATTGACGCCGGGGGAAAAACCGTGATTCCGGGCTTTATCGACGGCCATACCCATATGGCGTGGCTCACGGACCCGGCTGATTTTCTGGAAACCGTGATGAAAGGCGGCACGACAACGCTGATTACCGAGACCATGGAAACATTTCCGATCCTGGGCAGCGAAGGGGTAAAGGATTTTCTGGCCGCGCTCCGGAACCAGCCGATCAAAATATTCACCACGGCCCCGGCCATGGCTTCCATCAGCGGGAAAACCAGGGGAATGTCCGTTGCGGTGCTTTCCGACCTGCTGAACCAGGAAGGGATGGTCGGTCTGGGAGAGTCCTACTGGCAGGCCGTGGTTCAGGACCCGGATATATTTTTACCCATGTTCGGTCGGGTCCTGGCCGCCGGAAAACTCCTGGAAGGCCATTCCGCGGGCGCGCGCGGTAAAAAGCTCATGGCATACGCCGCAGCCGGCGTATCTTCCTGCCACGAGCCCATTTCGGCGGATGAGGTTCTCTCGCGCCTCCGGTTGGGTCTCTATGTCATGATCCGGGAAGGCAGCATTCGAAGGGACCTGGAGGCAATCTCGAAAATCAGGGACTTCGGCATTGATTTCAGGCGGCTGATTCTGGTTACCGACGGCGCGACACCCGAGGACCTGCTCCATAAGGGATACATGGAATTTGTTGTGCAAAAAGCCATTGACTGCGGATTTGATGCGGTTACGGCCATTCAGATGGCCACCCTGAACGTGGCGGAGCATTTCGGACTGGATGCCCTTGTCGGCGGCATTGCGCCGGCAAAACACGCCGATATGCTGATCGTCCCGGATCCCGCTACGATTGTCCCCGAGGTCGTGATCAGCCGGGGAAGGGTTGTGGCGGAAAACGGACAGGCGCTTGTGCGCCCCAGGCGGCATGCATTTTCAAGGCAAAGCCTTGCCAGCGTCGATATCCCGGAGCCTTTAAAGCCCGTTGATTTTGCCATTCGCCCTCCGCAGGATGGGCCGCTGGTTCGGGTTCGGATCATCGATCTGATTACAGAGCTCGTCACTCAGGAACTTGAAATGGAGATGCCGGTTGCAGGCGGAGAGCTCCTTGCCGACATTGAAAAGGACATCATCAAGGTGGCGGCGATCGACCGGGTCCATGAACCCGGAAAACGCTTTACAGGCCTGGTTCGGGGAACCGGCATGAAGTCCGGGGCCTTTGCTTCGAGCGCTGCCTGGGACTCGTCGGACATCATCGTGGTGGGGGCATCGGATGCGGACATGGCGCTTGCGGTAAACCGCATCCGGGAAATGCGGGGCGGGGCCGTGGTCTGCGATGGGCAGGCGGTGCTGGCGGAACTGGCACTTCCGGTAATGGGAATCATGGCCGATATTCCCATTGCGGAGATGGCCAGGCAGCTTGATGCCATTCGGACGGCCATCGCCGGACTTGGGGTGCATTTCTCCGACCCGCTGCTGACCTTTGTCACCCTGACCGGTGCGGCCATTCCTTACCTGAGAATTTGTGACGAAGGTCTGGTGAACTTAAAGAACGGCAAAACCACGGGGCTTTGGATTTAATTCATGCAAAACTTGTCAGCAATAAATTGGGGGCGCGACGCAGCGGTCCCGGGATATGGCCGGCCCATTACCCTTTTTGTCCAGTGCCTGGTCGACAGCCTTTATCCGGGGGTAAAGGAAGCGGTGGAGAAGATCTTTCTCCGGCTGGGTCTTGATGTCCTTTGCCCGAGGGATCAGACCTGCTGCGGCCAGCCGGCCTTTAATGCGGGGTACCGGAAAGAGGCCAGAAACGCGGCCGCCAGATTCATCGACATCTTTGGTGATGCCGAAACCATCGTCTGCCCTTCGGGTTCGTGCGTCAATATGGTCAGGCATCATTATCCGCTCCTGTTTGAAAATGACCCAAAATACTACCCCAAAGCCATTGATCTGGGAAGGCGAATCTTCGAGCTTTCGGAATTTCTCGTGGATGTGCTCCAGGTGGTGGATCTCGGTGCCGCCTTTTCGGGCAGGGTGACCTATCATGACTCCTGTCATCTGCTGAGGGGGCTGTCTGTCCGGTCCCAGCCGCGCCGGCTGATTCAAAACGTGAAGGGGGCCATCCTGGTTGAAATGAAGGATTCCGACCGGTGTTGCGGTTTCGGCGGAAGCTTTTTCCTGAAATACCCGGATATCTCGGCGGCAATGGCAGCCGACAAGGTCAATGCCGTTATCGGCTCCGGTGCGGATGTCGTCGTGGGCTGCGACATGGGGTGTCTGATGCGGATTCAAAAACACCTGACCTGTCTCGGCTCCGGTATCCAGGCCCTTCATATCGCTCAGCTCCTGACGATGAACTCTTAAAAAGCCATCAGGAAAGCAAACACATGCAACCGTATATTGATGAAGCCAGGAAGGCCATTTCAAATTTCGTGCTTCAGGCGGCCCTGGCCAATCTCCAGGACCGGCTGGGAAAGGGGGCTGCAGCGGCATACCTGAATCTTCCGGAAGGGCCGGAACTGCGCCTCAAAGCCCATGACCTTCGCATGCAGGCGATCAACAACCTGGACGTGCTGCTGGAAACCCTGGCCGTTCAGGTTGAAAAAAACGGCGGCCGGGTGATCTTTGCCGAAGATGCCAAGGCCGCGGTTGGCGCCTGCCGGGAAATTGCCCGAAAGCACGGGGTGCGGGCCGTGGTCAAGGGAAAATCCATGGTGACCGAAGAAATCGGCCTGAATGCCTCCCTGATCGCGGACGGTATTGAAGTGACGGAAACGGATCTTGGGGAATACATCGTGCAACTGGCGGCGGAACATCCTTCTCATATCATTGCGCCGGCCATTCATAAAACGCGAAACGAAATCGGCACCCTCTTTGCCGAAAAACTGGGCATCCCTTACGGCAATGATCCGCCGACACTGACATGGGCTGCCAGAAAAGCCCTTCGGGAGAAATTTCTGGCAGCGGACATGGGCATTACCGGCTGTAACCTGGCCTGCGCCGAAACCGGCCATATTGCCATTCTTTCCAATGAAGGCAATATCCGCATGGCCACCACGCTTCCCAGCGTCCATGTGGCCATCATGGGCATGGAACGCGTGGCCGCCACCCTGGAAGATCATGATGTTCTCCTGAGGCTGCTTTCCAGGGGGGCAGCGGGGCAGAAGATGGCCGGCTATGTCAGCCACATCAGCGGCCCCCGGCGGCCCGGTCATTCTGACGGTTCTGAAAACTATTATCTGATCATACTGGATAATGGTCGCAGCCGGATTCTGGCGGACGAAAGATTCCGGGAAATCCTCTGCTGCATCCGCTGCGGGGCCTGTCTCAATGTCTGCCCGGTATATGCTAAAATCGGCGGACATGCCTATGGATCGACCTATTGCGGTCCGGTTGGCGCGGTGGTGACTCCGCTTTTGACCGGTGTCAACCGCTCCAGGGATCTGTGCCTGGGAGAAACCCTCTGCGGGGCCTGCCGGGAGGCCTGCCCGGTTCACATCGATATTCCCCGGATGCTTCTGGAATTACGATCCATGCTGGCCGACGGGGATGCTTCCTGGCAGGTGCGGCGAAACAGCCTTCTGGAAAAAGCGGGATGGATGATCTGGTCCTGGATGATGCAGGATCGCAGACGCTATGAACTGGGGGCCAGATTGATGAAACGGATTTTTCCATGAACCCTGAGCATATTTCCAATCAGTCGACTTTTCTCCGAAAGATCCGGACGGCCCTGGGACAACCGGCGGCGAACGGCAGGAATTTTTACGATCTGTTTTCCGGTGCGCGAATCGAATCCTCTGTCCTGCTGAACAGGATTAAAAGCCGATCCGCAGTGGACAGAAAGCTGCTGCTGGATCGTCTGATTCACGAAGGAAACCCTCTGAATCTAAAGGTGGTTCCTGTGCCGACCGCGGCAGACACGGCACAGGCCATTGCCGAACTGGCGCGGGATCGTTCGCCAGAATGGAGCGATGCCAGAAGTCTGGTTGCCTGGCGGCATCCGCTGATTGACAGTCTAAATCTTTCGGAGCGCTTAAAAAGCCAGGGTATTCCGGTTTATATGCCGGACCCGGACCTTGCCGATCCCGGCCTGTTTCGCCTCCGGGCGCAAACCGCGCTGATCGGTGTGACATCCGCGGACTACTGTATCGCCGAATCCGCAAGCCTGGTGCTGAAAACCCGTCCTGGCCAGCCCAGAATGGTTTCGCTGTTGCCGTCGATTCATGTGGCCGTGATTACCGAAGACCGGATGATAGAAAGTCTAAAGGAATGCTATGCCCTGGTGAAATGGGGTCCGGATGCTGAAAAGGAAGGCCTGACCTGTTGCATGACATTGATCTCCGGGCCCAGCAAAACCGCGGACATCGAGGCGGTCATGGTTCACGGGGCGCACGGCCCCCGTGAGATGATCATCTATGTGATCAGCGGTGCATAAGCGTTCATTGAAAAGCGAAAAGATAAATAAACACCATGCCGAATTCCTGTGATCTTACCATCATCATTGTCAATTATAACACACGGGATTATCTGGCCCGCTGCCTGGAATCCCTTGCCGGGATTTCAAGTATTTCCGCCGAAATCATCGTTGTGGATAATGCTTCAGGGGATTTGAGCGTGGAAATGGTCGGACAGCGCTTTCCGGAAGCCATCGTTATAGCAAACGCAGAAAACCGGGGATTTGCAAAGGCCAATAACCAGGCGATTGCCATCAGCCAGGGCCGATACTTCTATTTTTTGAATCCGGATGCGGAAGTTCGCAAGGGCTCGATAGAAGCCATGATTTCCCATATGGAGAGGCATCCGGATGTCGGGCTTGCCGGAACCCGCCTGGTAAATCCGGATGGATCCGACCAGTCTTCGGTTGAAAGTCGATATCCCGGCCAGAAACATGCCGAAAAAGAAATGGCTGGACTCAAAGGGGACATTGCCTGGGTGCTTGGGGCCAGTATGATTGCCAGACGGATGGCTATCGTGAATGTCGGCGGCTTTAACGAAGATTTTTTTCTGTACGGCGAAGAGCAGGATCTGTGTCTGAGGCTGAGAAGGGCGGGGTGGGTGATCGGATATATTCCGGATGCGGTAGTTCTCCACTGGGGAGGGAAAAGTGAACGGGATTATTTGCCTGTCGATGTCTGGGAGAAAAAATTTCGGGCAGAGCTGACTTTTTATCGCAGTCACTATTCCATCAGGGCGGTTCGGCGAATTTGCCTGGAGAATCTGATTCAGTCAGTGTGGCGGATTGTTTCACTCAATTTGACCCTTCCGTTTTATGCGGAAAAAACCCTTCTGAATCACAAATTGGATAAATATCGGGTTGCCTTCAGGGTTGTTCTCCAGACCCAGCAAAACCGCGGACATCGAGGCGGTCATGGTTCACGGGGCGCACGGCCCCCGGGAGATGACCATCTACTTGATTGCTGGTAATCAGTTGTAATTTTACAATTAATTGATATTGAAGCTAAAAAGTATTAACTCGTAACGCGGGTTACTGCAAAATTCGGCGGAATGTGATAATTGCTATGCAGCAGATAGCGTTAATATTAATCTTGACACAGATTTTATTTGAGAACAAAAAATGAACATTTTGATTTTCGGAAACTGCATAACAGAACGATGTATGCAATATCGAAAAAACCAAGACTATCTTAGCGTTTCAGGACGTAAAAAAGTATTGGCCTTATCAAAAACAATTGAGGGACTGGGGCATGCAGTTGATATTTGCTCGATATCTTATTCAAAACATACGCATTCAGTATTTATCGAACAACTCTCAAAAAAAAGCCGATTAATACACGCGCCGACTCTCGGATTGAAGGGCAAGCTTAGTTTTTTTAAACGAACTATCGGTACGATTTTTAATATATTTTGGCTCATTTTACATTTCAGAAGTTACGATGCCATTATTTTTTGGAATTATCATATCGAGTTCAGCCTTCCCGCCTTAATGGGTAAATGGCTATTCGGAATTAAGGCGATAATGGACTACGAAGATGGGCTATTTCTGGACAAAGGCTATCGGGGAGCTTTTTACCGTTTCTGGGAGAAAACGGTTTACCATCATTCTTCTGGATTTATTCTGGTAAATGAACGACTGAAATTTCGGCTGGAACAACATATATCAACAGAGAAACCATCCGTTACCGTTCATGGATTTGTGGATGGCGATTTATTGAAAAAGTATAATAACTTGGGAAAAGGTCCTGTTAAGCGGATCGTCTTTTCTGGAAATTTCTCTACCGGATTTGGATTTCAGGAATTGCTCGGATATGTGGATTATTTACCCGATGATATTCTATTTGATATTACGGGAAAAGCCTCGAAAAAAGAAGAAAACGAATTAAAAAATCATATCGAACACCGCATCAATATTCATTATCATGGATTTGTGGATGACAATAAATTTTCGGAAATAGTAGAAAAAGCCGATGCATTTGTCCTGTTGAATGACCCCATGTCTCCCTATAATCAAACAAATTTTCCGTCGAAATTTTTTGATTATCTGTCTCGAAACAAATTTATCCTGACCACTCACAATTCTTTGCTAACGCCATATCTTCATTTGAAAAATGTTGTTATTATAAATAATTTCCCTTACAGTATCAAACAGTTGCATGAAATGACCGAAGACCGTCAGACGGATTGTCAGCAAGTCAAGGCGTTGGAACTGGATACTGTCAAGCGGTTGAACGGATTTTTTAAACTGCTTAACATTTGCGATAACAACAAGGCAAGCGGATAGCCCGACCGGGCTATCCGCTAAAATTTCTACCATATGCTCAAAGCCATGGAAGAAGTCCGGGAATAGATTGGTTGTTAAAAAATGGTATAAATGAAAGGCGAGATGGCCGAGGTCTGTGCGAAGATAATAAGAACGCTCAACAGAAACAGGATGATGAGAATCGGCGCCAGCCAGAAGCGCTTGCGTACTTTCAAAAAAAACCAGAGTTCTTTGATGGTCGAGGTCTTGGACATGCTCTACTCCTATTTTAGAACTGCTGCAGGTAACGTTGTTTCTCCCACTCAACCGCAGAACGGCGACGCCAGTAACTTTTCGCCGTCCGGTCCGCCTTTCGACCCAGATGATCCCTGCCTATCACCTTGAGGGCCACCGCAACCGGTGTGAACACGGCAAAGAAGACGGTCGTCAGGACGACCGTTGTCACAACGGTACCGATCACATGGGCAACCTTCATCCATCCCCTGTACCCGGGCCTGAGCGCCTGCCAGTTGAGCGCGGTGACGCTCGTAAAAATAACGCTGCATAGCAAAAAAACGGCCTGCACCGGCTGTACCCCATGTTTCAGAAATCCGGCGATTCCGAAGATCGCGGCAACGACCCCGAGCCCGTAACCAAAAACCAATAGATTCTTTTTTTCCTTGTCCATATCAATCCAAATCCTGCGAGATCTGTTCCTTTTTATACTGATCCCGGTTCGGTTGCTTCTCTTTATCGAGCACAAAATCCCCCAGAACCAGATAATCCATGTTCGTGCACATGAAACAGCGGTAGGCATCCTCAAGCGTGCAGACGATCGGCTCGCCGCGGATGTTGAACGACGTGTTGATAATGACCGGGCATCCGGTCTTGCGGTAGAATGCGTCAATGGTCTTGTAGTAAAAACTGTTGCGCACAGGGTCGACCGTCTGGACGCGGGCCGAGTAGTCCACGTGTGTGATTGCCGGCACCGTCGAGCGTCTGACCTTGAGCTGCGCGATTCCCTTGAGGCCCGTCCGGCGCGAGGCCGGATCGATCTGCTTCTCCTGCACCGGCCCGACCATGAGCATGTACGGGCTCTCGTAAGGCAGATCCACGAAATCGCGGCTCTTGTCCGCCAGCATGCTCGGCGCGAAAGGGCGGAACGATTCGCGGAACTTGATGCGCACGTTCATCTCCTCCTGCAACACCGTCGAACGCGCATCGCCGATGATGCTGCGAGCCCCGAGCGAGCGCGGGCCGAACTCCATCCGTCCCTGGACGTAGCCGATGACTTTTTCGGAAGCGATCAGGTCCGCAACCCTGGCATGGATATCGTCACCCTCCAGGCGTTCGTACGGCGCGGCCCTTTCCTTGAGGAAAGCCTCAATCTCTTCGCCCGAATACCCGGGCCCCAGGTAGGAGCCCCGCTGCAGGTCATGCTGACCATCGACGTTCCGCGGGTTGTCCAAATATTGATACCAGACAAAAAGCGCCGCGCCCAGCGCCCCACCCGCATCACCGGCCGCCGGCTGAATCCAGATCCGCTCAAAGATCCCTTCCCGGGCGATCTTGCCGTTCCCGACGCAGTTGAGCGCAACACCGCCGGCAAGGCACAGTCGGGTCTTGCCCGTGACCTTACGCACGTGGCGGGCGGTCTTGAGCATGATCTCTTCCGTGACCTCCTGGATCGACCTGGCCATATCCATGTCGAACTGAGACAGCCCGGTCTCGGGCTTGCGTGGGCCGCGCCCGAACAGGCGGTGGAACTTTCCGCTCGTCATCGTAAGTCCGACACAGTAATTGAAATAGGACATGTCCAGCCAGAACGAGCCGTCATCCTTGATATCGACGAGTTTTTCGCGGATAAGATCCGCGTATTTCGGCTCGCCGTAAGGCGCCAGTCCCATCAGCTTGTACTCTCCGGAATTCACGCGAAACCCGCAGTAATACGTGAATGCGGAATACAGCAGCCCCAGCGAATGCGGGAAATGGATCTCGGATTGCAGCCTTATCCGGTTGCCTTCGCCGACCCCAAAACTCGTCGTGGTCCACTCGCCGACACCGTCCATGGTCAGGAACGCAGCATCCGAAAATGGCGACGGGAAGAACGCAGATGCGGCATGCGACTCGTGATGTTCCGTGAAGATGATCCCGCCGTCCCAGTCGAGCGCCTCCATCAGCGTATCCTTGAGGAAGACCTTCTCCTTGAGCCAGACCGGCATGGATTTCAAAAATGACAACAGTCCGAAGGGCGCGTAACTGAGGTAGGTCAGGAGCAGACGTTCGAGCTTGAGGAAAGGCTTGTCGTAAAACGCGACATGCGTCACGTCCTGGATCGTGATGCCGGCTTCCTTAAGGCAGTACGCCACCGCGTGCTTCGGGAACCCGGCGTCGTGCTTCTTGCGCGTGAACCGCTCCTCCTGGGCTGCCGCAATGATGACGCCGTCTTTGACCAGCGCGGCGGCGCTGTCATGGTAGTACGCGGAAATCCCGAGAATGCAGGTCGGTGTCTTGTGTTTATCAGCCATTTGTGTTCTCCTGGCGCTTCCCCGGGCCCGGAAGGATCCGCGCAAGCTGTTCAGACAGGACATCCTGCCGAGCCAGCGATATAAGAGTCCGGATAAACTCCGCTCATACGGCTTAAGCCCTGGGAAACGGTTTGTGACGATTTCCACGGGAGCTTTCTGATATCAGATGCTGCGGAGCGTTTCAATATAATACCACTCCTTACGGTAATTCATCAACTCCAACAAACTATTCACGTTGCGCGGTCAGATCAAACCTTAAGAGTCAGCTATTATTATTCGATGGGTGCTTTCTCTAGTTGGAGTTCTTTAGCAATAATTTGAGCGATTTTAGTCCCCATTACTTTATTTGCCCGCTGATTAACGTGCACAGTATCACTGTATATTTCTTTCCCGAGAACGTCAAATTCTGACGAAACATCAAAAACATATTTTATCGAACTGATCTTATTCTTTATATTTTGATGTGCTGATAAAAGTTCTTTTGGTACTTGGTACGGTTGATAAAATGCAAAGAATCTTGTTTTTCCAAATCGTTGTGATTCAATTATACTTGCAACACTATTGGCTAACCTCAAGGTTTCAAAATATTTTTCAATCATCCGATTATTCCAACCATCAGAAAACGGTTGTTGTTCCTTTCTTAGCTTTTCATAACCAGTAAATACTCCTATTCTTTTGTCTATTTCCCCAATGATCGCAGAGTTTTCTAACAATAATTTAAACAAAGCACTAGTTTCTGCGCGGTAAAAGTAATTAAAAGGATAACCTGGTCTAGGGTCCCAGGAAGCATTTTGAAGCGTTTCATTATGACCGCCATAGAAAATAATTATATCAGGCTTAAACTGAGGAAGAAACTCTATGATCCCATGTAGATGTTGGCGATGATTAGAACTTACAACAGAATAATTTGCCACGAATACACTTTGACCCGTTAACTTTTCAAGTTCTTCATTGACGATGTTTGGAATTGGTGGATCCCCATAATAGCCGGTTGACCCTCCAAAAAAGGCGACCTTAAGATCATTTTGCTTTGATTCCTTAAACGAAGGGCCACGAAATCCATATTCATTATGATCCTTTGTGTCAGGCTTGCCAGTAAATTCCACATAGGGAGATGGGTACCGTTCAATATTTTCTTGTCGGTAATGCCTCGGATAACCAAACCCGAGCCATTTATTTAAGACAAGGACATCAAACACAATAATAATGAGGACAAGATAGAGAATATAGTTAACGATCGAAATCGCCTTGCTTAAGTTCTGCCTTTTAATAATCACACCAATCTCCTTGAGAAAAATCAAGTAGTTCTATAGCTTCTGGATATCTTTCCAGCATATAAAAGATCTCAGGATATACCTGCGATATCTGATCTATATTCTGCCTGCATGTAATCCCTATCGCTTTCCACCATGCAATATATCATGAAAAAATACTTAACAAGACATTTCTGGCGCGTCATTTATTTTGTCTTGAAAAATTCCGACCTCTGGACGGGGTCAGAGATTGTCGGCTTTGCCTTTAATCTATTCATCTCTTTGGGTTGTATCCGCCCCTTCCGTTTTATGCGGACAAAACGCTTTTGCATCACAAACTGGTTAAGTATCAGGTGGCCTTAAAGGTTTTTTGGGGGGCACTGTGGAGACGCGCTCAAAAGCGATAAAACTGTTTGAAATCCGAAATGGCTTGAATCGGAGCCTGCCCGGATGTTTTTTCTCTATATCTCAACTATGTTCCGGAGGAATCGCCTGTTTTAGAACGATCCGGTTACGCCCTTGCTTTTTGGCTTCATAAAGCCCCTTGTCCGCAAGCGCAATGAGATTATCGAGCGCGCTTCCCTTAACGGGAATCATGCTGGAGATCCCGCAGCTGATCGTAAGATTATTGCTTCCCGATGGCTGGTGATGGGTGTCTGCTCACGACGCATGCGTCCCCATTCCCGGCTGATGAACTCATCGAATCTGCGGCGGTTGGCCACCCCGGTTAAGCCATCCATTGTGGCAAGCAGATGCAGATCCTGATTCATCTGCCGAAGTGTCGCTTCCACCCGCTTGCGTTCCGTGATGTCGCTCAGGATTCCAACCGATCCGATCAGGTTTCCGGATTCATCCAGCCAGGGAAAAGAATGATCCCCCAGCCACTTGGATTCTCCGCTCTTTGTCCCTATCAGGTAGTCAGCCAGGTATTGCCCGGTCTTTCGTTCTTGACGATTCTTGACAATATCCGCTATCGAAAAGTTGTTTTGGCCAAGGCTCTCAAACTTGATGACCAGGCTCGAGAATCCGATGGCATCGATTTCTTCGGGAGAATACCCCGTGAGTTCCAAAATGGAGGGGCTGATATAATCGTATTTCATCGAACTGTATTTGAGCCGGTAGAGCACATCTCCGGTTGTTTTTGCCATAAATCGGAAACGCTCTTCATTTTCGCGTTTTTCTTATGTGGCGACGGAATAAGCCGCGGGATTCAGCGCTGATCCCGGTGGAAAGATCCTTGCGCCAAGTTCCCGATCCAGCATAATAATGCCGGCCTGATTGTCCCCGATCATCTTGATCTGCTCAGCCACTTTGCTGGCTGTGGCCTCTTCTTCCAATTGCTCTTTTGAAAACCATGCCAGCATCGGTTCCGAGGTATAATCCTTCTCTTCACGGGCAATGGTGGTTAGATCATTGATTTTACCGGTGATGAACTGCTCGTGTGCATAGGTATCCTGCCACACTTCCTGAATGGATGCCCAGTCGGTTTTCAGTTGGTTCAGGTTCAACAGGACAACCTTGTCGCCTCTGTCGTGGATATGATCATAAAATTTCATGGCATGGGTCATTTCTTCATGAGCCTGACACCGCATCCAGTGCGCCATGCCATCCAGATTCCTGGCGTGGAAATAGGCTGCCATTGACATATAGATATAAAATGACTCCAGCTCGTTTTTGATCTGTTCATTCATAGCATTGCGCAGTCGCTCGTTTATCATAAGACACCTCCTTTTTATGGATTTTTGTCAGTCTTCCAGAATCTCCCCGGTCCTTTCGGTATGGTATCCGCCGAGTTTTTCAACGCGTCGTTTGAAATCCGGTGTGCGAATCGTTGTCAGCAGGCGCTGGATGTTTTGGGTATCGAAGAAACGTTCGGGGATGATTAAGTCATATTGTTCGGTGACGACCGGTATAAAATCAAGATTCAGGGCTCTGGCAGCCGCAAAAATCCCCAGGCCCATATCCGCCGTTCCCCCCAGCACCGCCGCGGCAACGGACATATGGGTAAATTCATCGATTTCATAGCCGTTGATGTCCTTGGAATTCAGATTTAATTGCTTCAGGCGGTAATCCAGAAGAATTCGCGTTCCGGATCCGCTCTGCCGGTTCACGAAACGAATATCTTTTCGAACCAGATCCTCAACGCCCTTGATGCCTTTGGGATTGTCGCGGGATATCATGAACCCCTGGTCCCTGAAAACCAGTTGGACCCGTTTAACCGGAATATCCGGCAGGAATTTTCGAATATCGGAAAGGTTATAAGACCCGTCTTCCGTATTCAAAAGGTGAGAGCCTGCCAGGTGGCAGACCCCTCTTTTGATGGCCATCAGCCCGCCCATGCTGCCCACATGGCTGGAGGAAAGAGTTAAGCCGGGATGATGGTAGCTGATCAGATCCGCCAGCACATCCAGGGTATTGTCGTGACTGCCGACAACGACGATGGTATTTTTGATGGACGCAAGGGGCCGGAGCAGCTCTGCCCGGACCGGTTCATTTTCCTTGATGCCCTCAATGTGATTGGGAATGCGGATGATGCCGTCGGCCTGGGTGAGGGTGGTGATGCATCCGGCGCCCCGGGGAAGCGGAATGGCGACAATCCGCTCATCGACTTTCCCCAGCTTGACGCGGAGAAATTCTTCAATCCCCAGTTTTGATGGGATTTTCCGAATGGGCTCAACCAAAACCGTGGGGCGTTGAAGCTCGGGTTGCCCGATCATCGTGCTGATCAGGGGCCCGACGAGTTGCTCATACGCCACGATGGCCGATACCGGATATCCGGGAATGCCGAACACGGGTTTTTGATTGACGATTCCCATGATCAGGGGCTTTCCCGGCATGACGGTAATGCCATGAACCAGTACCTCTCCGATATTCTGAATCACAGCCCGGCTGTAATCTTCGGAGCCGGCGGATGAGCCGCCCACGGTTAGAATGATATCGGCATCGCTCTGGCAGGCCTGCCGAACGATCTGCGTCATGGTTTCCAGATCATCCCGGATCATTTCATGCCGCTCGTACTGCCCGCCCCAGGCCTCGACAAGCTTACCCAGAACCACGGAATTGGTTTCCAGAACCTGGCCGGGCTTCAGGGTTTCGATTGGTGTTATGCGCCAGTCCACCAGCTCCGATCCGGTGGGAATGATCAGTACTTTTGGTTTTTTTCGCACCTGCACCGAAAAAACCCCTCCGGATAGCAGGGCGCCGATGCTGTATGGCGTGATCCGGTGATTCCGGGGAAACAGCAGCTCGGTTGCCACAATATCTTCGCCCATCTTGCGGACATGCTGCCAGGGAAAAACCGGGGCTTCAATCCGGACCTGGTTATCGCCGATGACCTGAACGTGTTCGATCATGATGACGGCATTGACATTTTCGGGCAACACATGCCCGGTATTGATGTAAATCGCGTCCGAGCCGATGGTTAGCTGTTTGGGCCTGGACTCGCTGGCCCCAAAAGTATCTTCTGCCTTGACTGCGATGCCGTCCATGGCAGCCGCGTGAAAACTGGGGGAAGACAATTTGGCAATCACGGTCTCGGCCAGAACCCTTCCCACGGCATCCGGCACGGGCAGGGTTTCTGAGATGGGGGGATCGGCGGGCTGAAAGGTTTTGAACAGAAGTTCCCTGGCTTCTTCCAGGGTTTTCATCTTTAAATAGACATTTCGTTGATGATCCATTTCACTCCCTCCTTAAGATCAATTAAACAGCGCAACTTCAACCGGTTCACCCTGATCCAGGCCTTCAACATTCAGACCGATTTCAATCAGGCCGTCGGCTTTTACCATGGTGTTGATCAGGCCGGATTTTCCGAGGATGGGGTCTGCCACAAGTTTTCCATCAACTGTTTTCAGTTTCACCCGGACATAATCCACGCGCCCCTGGGCAGAGGAAAGATTTCGGGAAAGGCGGGCCGGAACCCGGATCGTTTGGCCCGAGAGTCCTTTTACACCCGAAATATGTTCTATAAATGGTTTGACGACTTTCAGAAACACGATCATGGCCGAAACGACATGGCCGGGAAGTCCCCATAAAGGTTTATTTTGCGACATGGCCAGAATGGTGGGTTTTCCCGGACTGATCGAGATGCCGTGAAAGAGAATACGGGGCTGCGGCAGCGCTGAAAGCGCATCGATGGTGACATCGCGAACGCCCACGGAGCTTCCGCCCGAGACCAGCACCATATCGGATGTTTTCAGGGATAGGGAAAGGGTTTGATACAGGCTTTCACTATTGTCCCGGACAATGCCGTAAGAAACCGGAACCGCGCCGCAGGCCTTTACCATGCTGGTCAGAGTGTAGGTGTTGATGTCCCGTATTTTTCCGGGAGACGGACTTTCCGTAATCGGAACCACTTCATCGCCGGTGGATATGATTGCGACAACCGGTTTTCGATAAACACGCAGGGTGTTTCTGCCAAATGCAGCCAGTAGCCCGATTTCCTGGGCTCGCAGCCGCCGGCCGTCGGCCAGAAGGATTTCATCTTTAAAAAAATCTTCACCCGGTTCGATGACATGCTGTCCCGGGGCCGCGCTTCGGTATACCTCAATTGTTGTGGCATCCAGGGTTTCGATATGCTCGATCATGACCACGCTGTCCGCGCCATCCGGAAGCATTCCGCCGGTGGAGATCCGGCAGGCTTCTCCGGTGCCGATGGAAAAATCCGGAGTTTCTCCCATGAGCGCTGTTCCCTTAACCGTTAAGTAGGCGGGATTGCTCTCGGTTGCCCCGAAAGTAGAGGTTGCACAGACCGCGTATCCATCCATGGTGGATCGTCTGAAATCCGGCAGGTTTTCCGTTGCCGCTACCGGTTCCGCCAGAACCCTTTCGAAAGCATCCATCAAGGGAACGGTTTCAATTTCCATTTCAGAAAAGCCGGATCGGAAGGCCAGTGCCTGCTCGATAGTTACCACATTGAAGAAATCTTTCATTCAAGAGCTCCTGAAAAAGCCGGGAACGGCTTTTCCCTCATATTAAGGTTTTACTGTAAATCATCTCAACTAGTAACAAGTCGAATCAACCCTGTCAACACGCGAGATGGCAGGGTGAGGCCGACCCGACGGTTCCGTTTCTTTCATGCGTTTATTGTCAACGACACGCTGTGAATCCGTTATCTTGCGATATTTGTATTATTCATTGATTCTTATGTGAAATAATCTTATACAAAAGATGAATTTCAGGTCTTCCCCTTTCTGAAAAAAATCGCTGTTTCTGATTTTTCGCTCGATTTCTCCTGTCGGTGTCAGGGTATGAAACGCTTTAGAAGATCTATTGTTATTGCACTTTTTACCGGCGTTTTTTTTGCGCTCATCGTGGGGTGCGCGCTCCGGAAAAGCCCCGAAACCACTCCCGATGACTTTGCCGTGGCGGATGATCCGTGGTGGGAGGCCGTGTTTCAGCGGACAGAAGGTTGGACCGGTGCCGATGGCATTAACACGGCCGATCTTCTGGACGGCCGGATTCTGTGGATGTTCGGAGATACCTGGATTGGCGATATTCGGCAGGGGCGCCATGCGCTGAATGCCGAACTGGTCAACAACACGCTGGCCGTTCATGAAAAACCGGATGCCGGAAGCTGGATGCCGCCCGACCCTAAAGCCGTCCGGTATTACTGGGGGCAATCCGGTCAGAAAAACCAGGCATGGATCCGGCCGGATTCGGGTGGGGTTTCTGGTTGGTACTGGCCGGCTGGAAATGGCCTGATGGTCAAGGATGCTATCGACCGGTTCCGGCTGTTGTTTTTCATGAATGAACTGGCGCGAAGCCCGGACAGCGATAAAATATGGGCATTTTATCGTAGCAGGAACGCGTTGGTGGTTGTGAATAATCCCGATGAAGATGTGCCCGGCTGGCGTATTCAGAAGGTTTCTGTCCCCTCAAGCCTCTCGATGGGAGAAAAGATCGGCTGGGGGGTCACCCTGCTGTCTGTTCCGGTCCCGGGCGAATCCAGGGAAAGTTATCTCTATATTTACGGTGTCGATGAATCGGATCTTGGGAATAAAAAGCTGATACTGGCCAGATCACCGGCCGGCCGGGTTGAAGATGTGAGCACCTGGCAGGCTTATCACGGAAACGGGGCATGGGGAACGTTCGCTTCTGAATGCTATCCCATTGCAGAACACCTGGCCAGTGAACTCTCCATCGAGCCGGTGGTTATCGGAAAGACCCTCTGTTATGTGATGATTCACAGTGAAGATGGCTTCGGGAGCCATATCCTGATGCGGATGGCGCAACATCCGGAAGGCCCCTGGTCAAAGCCGTTTCCGGTGTATCAGGTTGGAGACATCCGAAAAGACAAAGCCCTTTTCACCTATGCCGCTAAATCTCACGCCTGCATATCCCGCCCCGGAGAGCTGCTGATCAGTTATGTGATCAACGCTATTGATTTTGAAATGATAAGTCAAAATGCCGACTTATATCGTCCCCGGTTTATTCGCATATCGTTGAATCGATTAGAAACAAAAATAAACGCATTTGGGTTTAAAGTCATGACAGCACCATGACTCAAAAAAGATAAACCCACTATTTGCGATATTATAACCCGTTTTGGGCATTCCGGCCTGGATGCTATACGCCCAGTTTCCTGCAAACAAAAATAAAACGAACCATAACAGCAATAAAGCGTAGCTCAGAAGAAAACACCGAAGAAATATACTCGCTACTCGATCCAGTAAATTGTCTTGTTCATCCATATTCATATCAGGTACTCCGCCATCAGCAATTCAAATGCGATTAATGATTCTTGAGTATTTAAAAATCGATTGCAGACTTTAGATAAAAATAAATCGGGGCCAGGTCTTTCAACCCGGCCCCGCGTATAAAAGCATATCATTAACAGCAACAGCTACTTGCATAACATCCACATGGATCAACACTACACCCACAGGGATCTATGACATAAAAACAGGAGCGATCAGAATGCGATTTTGACCGATCTCTTTTTTTCTTGCTGTCTTTTTTGATTTTTTTGTCACTTTCCATAGATATCGCCTCCTCCCTTCCTGTGAATTCAAGCGATTCGGTTTTGCTGCTGGAATTCATCAGTACTTGCACCAAATCGAAAGTACCAACCAGATAGAAAACACCTCTTGGTGTCTTGTTATATGCGCTGATATTTGGGAAACACATCGGTTCCCCGATAACCATTCTGAGACTGTTATCAATTAGAAACAGCTCCATAGCTTGTAACAACAAAGTAGGCATTTCCACCTGTAGAAAGGGCTGCTCTGTATTCTAAGTTCACCCATAAATGCGTTGTTCCATCCGGAAGCAGAACATCAGGAATATGGATTTTTAAATCTTTGGATAGTGTCGATGCCGCACATGGAGAAGAATTGTTTGTAATTTTATAAGTTGTCAATTGAAACATTATTGAGTCCACATCCGTCGGATTAACCTTATAAACAAAATCCGCCCAAAACGTCTGGGCCCCTGATATCGGATTGACATAGGAAAGATATGGTATATGGAGCGATAGATTTCCATTTATAGTAGCAATACACACTGTAGTTATATCCGCCAACTTACCGATCCTGCCGCTACTATTCTCCGTGAACCAGAGGTTTCCATCCGGCCCGGTGGTAATCCCATCAGGCCAACTTTCAGGGGTAATACCAGTAGAAAACTCAGTGACAACTCCAGATGGGGTAATCCTTCCGATCTTGTTGCCGATGTTCTCCGCGAACCAGAGGTTCCCATCCGGCCCTGTGGTAATCCCGGTAGGGCGACAGGAAAGAGTAATGCCAGTAGAAAACTCGGTGATAACACCTGATGTGGTAATCCTTCCGATCCTGTTGCCAAGCATCTCTGTGAACCAGAGGTTTCCGTCAGGCCCGGTGGCAATCCCATCGGGCCAACTTTCAGGGGTAATACCGGAAGAAAACTCGGTGACAACTCCAATTGGGGTAATCCTCCCGATTCTGCCGCCAAAGAATTCCGTGAACCAGAGGTTTCCGTCCGGCCCGGTAGTAATTCCGGTAGGCCAACTTTTAGGTGTAATGCCGGCAGAAAACTCGGTGATAACTCCAGTTGGGGTAATCCTTCCGATCTTGTTGCCAGATTGCTCCGTAAACCAGAGGTTTCCGTCTGGCCCTACGGTAATCCCATGTGCAGTGGCAATCCCATCAGGCCAACTGTTAGGTGTAATGCCGGCAGAAAACTCGGTGATAACTCCAGTTGGGGTAATCCTTCCAATCCTTTTACCATAGTTTTCCGTGAACCAGAGATTTCCATCTGGCCCTGTAGTAATGCCATCAGGATGGCTGTTAGGGGTAATACCGGTAGAAAACTCGGTGACAACTCCAGATGGGGTAATCCTTCCGATTCTGTTACCCTCTCTTTCCGCGAACCAGAGGTTTCCGTCTGGCCCCGTAGTAATCCCAGTAGGAAAACTCATAGGAGAAATGCCAGCAGAAAACTCGGTGATAGTTTGGCTCATTACATGCATTGGTAAAAGTAAGCCGATCAATAAATAGAGGCTAGTAAAACACACAATAAGTCTTGCATACTTCCTTTTTGCCATACAAATTTTCTCCTTACTTTAAATTGTTAATAGAGTTCCTATATGTTTTGTTTGACAATTGACCCTGTATGATAGTTTAATTATCGGTTGTTGCGAATAGGATAACTATCCTTAAGTAGACTTCTTGGTATCATCCAGTACTTTTCAGCGCTAACCGCCGTCTTGTATGGGTGACCCACTCGAAATAGCGAGCAGTCTCTTTTTTGTATTAAAGCATAGAGTTGGCTTGGTCTTACCCCACCGCAGGCCACCGACATTGAGAGTGCTCTCCATCAACGCAATGATATCAGGTATGAGCGAAGATTTGATTTTTTTCGGTTCAATCCCAGTTTGCTTCGGATATTTTTCCGATGGAAATCGACCGCGTGAGCGGAAATGTTCAGGGTACCGGCGATTTCCTTGGTCGTCAGACCTTCTCTTACGAGGGTCGCCACATGGATCTCCCCGGGTGTCAGTTGAATGTTTAGGGCGGACGCCTTTTGCAGAAAAGGGGATATCACGTCTTTCAGATGAGATTCGATGATACCCAGGAGCGTCCTCTGATGTTCATTCAAGTGGGTCTCCTTCATTTTGTCGATATATCGGGTGACAAGCTGGCGCACGTTCGAGACCACCCGTTCCTCCAGCTCCCGCTTGTCCTTTTCCCGTTGCTCCACAAGCACCCTGAGGGCCGTGTTGACTTCTTCCAGGTTGCGGGTCTTTAAGGCCAACTCCCGCTCCCGTTTCCGGATCATTTCCTCGGCAAGCTTGAGGGGCGTAACGTTCTCATGGCAAACCACAACGAAATGAGGCTCCGGGCCGTCAATGCGCGTAACACGCATGTAAAACCACATATTCTGAGTCGGGGTATCACAAAGATATTCCATGGTGAACTCCCCGGACTTGCCCGTCATCACGGACCGAATACCCTGGGCCGCCCGATTCGCAACCGCGGCGCCCTTTCCACTGGCCTGATCACAAACCTCGAGGTAATTCAGTCCCCACGCGCCAACATCTCCCGGAAAATCGTTTTCCATGCCGAATTCCCGCCAGGCTCGGTTGGTCTCCAGGATAATACCTCTTTTGTCCAGGATCGCAATCTGGGCGGACAGGGAATCGATAATCCTTCGGTCAAACGACCCGATCGGAGGACATAAGGATTCAGAATCATCTTTTCCGGGAATTCCGTACTGCATTCATTCCATCCAGCTATAATAGTAGTTTTTACCTACTGAAAGACTTACTATTTTCTCTTATTGCGCATTTATATTTCATTCATAATTTAGATGTCAAACAGAAACAATAAAAATAAAAGACAGGATGCGTGATTATGAAGAATTCATATGATCAATCCTACATCAAAACAGACTGCGAGAGAGAGAAGAAGGATACGCCGATCTAATGACGAAAAATTTCGCATGCGAAAAACCGGACAAGAATCTGGAAGGATCAATGACATGAACACAACGACGAAGAATTCAGTAGCGGGAGTGGAATTTAGGTTTTCCTGGAACAGTGACATCGGCTCACATAAGGAGTGCAGATATGTTCAAAATGTAAATTTCTGGCGTGATATTTTCCCGGAAACATTCTACGAAAAATTGCTGGATAAAACTCCGAAAGACGAAATTTCGCACGATTTCAGACCAGGAGAACTGGTACCTGACGTTGATGAATCCCTTGTCTTGAAAGTCAAAAGCAACCAAGTCGATAAAGATATGAACCTCTCCACACGTTATGGAAGATACTACCCCAGGGGAATGCTAAAAGGGGTCGCGGGTGTGTTCAAGGTGAACCGAGAACCGTTCCGATGTCTGAAATCGGACGGGAACGAAATTCATGCCGACATGAACCACCCCCTTGCCGGCCGGGACATATCGGTCGATGCCTTTATCGATTTGATCGAATCAAAATCCTCGGAACGGGGTGGATCCTGTATGGCTTTACAAGATCTGATTCTCAATGGCCCGGGAATGCAGGCCCGATGTAATGGCCACCCAACGGATTTTTTTTCGGATGATTCTTTCGCGCGCGGAGATGAGTCGGATGATGGCGGATTCTACACGCACCCCAGGCTCGTCAATCACCTGGATGACATGGCCATCGATGTTCTATCCGGAATGTATGGTCAATTGATTCGTCCCGCATCGAAAGTCCTCGATTTGATGAGCAGTTGGAAATCCCACCTGCCGGCGGAACTGGAACTGGATTCATTGACCGGATTGGGCATGAACCGTATCGAGTTGGAGGCGAATCCGCGGTTAACCGCCGGCGTGCTTCATGACTTGAACTCGAATCCTTCGTTGCCCTTTGACGATGGGCAGTTCGACGCGGTCTTGTGTACGGTATCCGTGGAATACCTTGTGCAACCCTTTGATGTGTTTGCCGACGTGGCCAGGGTATTGAAACCGGGCGGATTGTTTGTCATCTCTTTTTCGAACCGGTGGTTTCCGCCCAAGGCGATCCGAATCTGGAAAGAGTTGCACGAGTACGAACGCATGGGCCTGGTAACGGAATACTTCCTGCAGTCCAAAAGGTTCAGCAACCTTCATACATGGACAATGAGGGGAAAACCGCGTCCTTATGATGACAAGTATTTCGGGTTGAACATGATGCTGTCCGATCCGGTATACATGGTGTGGGCAACCAAGGGTGGATAAAGAAGGAAATCAAGTGAGAGAATCGGGAAAATTGAAAAACGGCTGCATCAAATCCATTGAGAGAGGAGAGCGGATATGAAAAGACATCTCAACGAGGTGCTTGAAAGCATTGCAAAGGAATATGGCGGAAATATTCTTGCCGGCGCCAGACATTATCTTGAAGTAGATATCGGAAAACGCGCCCAAGTGTTGGGCTATCCTGAGTTAGAGGAAAAGTACGGCCAGGTATACGCAATCATCCCTTTAAAACATCCGAAAGTAGGCATGAAGGTCAGAATTGATGGAAGAACATTCGTGAACTATGCTCAGTATGATTCCGGAATTGTCGTGCCCGGTTATATGGCTGATGAAGCCGTTCAGCCGTATAAGCCATACATGCCGAACGACAGCATGATTCTCAATTGTGCATGACGTGGCGAATATGATCAGCATGCGGGGCTGTGGATCCACCCATGAACCGAAGGTTAAAGCTTCTCATGCAGCTTTCATACGTTTTTGCCCGCGGATCATATTTCTTGACGTATC
>Ga0268283_1000391_pt1 | contig 31659 bp, 25 predicted proteins | sample saktaG_13_FD_190140 | JGI IMG/M metagenome (GOLD analysis project Ga0268283, IMG submission 190140) | Saline water microbial communities from Sakinaw Lake, British Columbia, Canada - sak_2013_06_06_36m | ecosystem: Environmental > Aquatic > Non-marine Saline and Alkaline > Saline ... | reverse complement strand
CTGTTCATGGTCAACCAGCAGGAGGAACGCAAAGGCCGGAACGAGCCGAAAGACGAGGTGTGGTTATTCCAGCCCAAGTTGCGAGTGCATGGCGGCGAACATCAACCCATTTTCGTGCAACGCAAGAACGCGAAAGCCGATTTGTCCAAAATGGACCGGCTCACCCGCGAGGAAACCGAAACCCTGGACATGCTCTATCGCCACCAGCGCGAGTTTGCCGTCGGCCACGGCATTTCGATTCATTCCACAATACCTGAGGCTTTGGCGGAACGCGCCACCCAAGTTGAGACCGAATGGGTACCCAGCTTCGAAGTGCCACAGCAGACCCCTCGCTCCGCCGCCGACGATGAAAACCTCACCGGCCTGACCTTGGACATGAAGGAACTGGCCGAACTGACCAATTTCAGATCTATTGCAATGATTGAATAGAATACGAGATAGCTCATGGATACTGATCGCAGCATACAACGCGCCATCGCTAGCGGCACAAGAAATAAAGAAGCGATGGAACTCGTTCATAACTGGTGCCGACACGCTAGAGTCGAGAAATTTGGTGGTACTGGTATTCTATCGTTCCCACGCTCAGCGTCAAAGCCATTAACTTAAGCCGTTCGTGGTGAGCCTGTCGAACCATGAACGGCTTAAACGTCAATGATTTGGGTTTTTCCGTCCACCCTTCGACAGGCTCAGGGCGAACGGAAAAATTGTTAAGTTAATGGCTTTGAAGCTCCGGCTTGGGAACCAGCCTGACGAACCGCACCGTTCGCATACCTCGGTTGATGCTACGCTTCCGCTCACCACATCCTGCAACCCCATTTCCCATGCACAAAAAAAGCCGGATGGCTCACGCCCCCGGCTTTTTCATTTCAAAATCCAATCACTCTTCCAAAACCGACATCAAGCATTCGATGACTTGACCGACGATGTGCGGCGAGGCGCGTTCGACGAGGCTGGCCTTGCGGACGGCCAATCCAGCGACTTGATTTGATGGGCGTGTACGCTGCCGTCGGTTTTCAAACCCGCGCCCAACAACGGAACCAAAAAGCCGGTGTCTCTGGCGACCGGTGCGGCCCCGCCCGAAATAGGGCAGACCATCGCCAGCTTGAAGCGTTGGTTGAATGCCTTGGGCGACACGACGAGGCAAAAGTGGTCGCCTTTCATTTCGCGCCCGCTGGCCGGGTCGAATTGAAGGTGCAGGATGTCGCCCCGGTCCGGTGTCATCCTTCTTGCCCGACTGCCGGCATTTCGTCCCAGCCCTCCACCCGATGCAAACCTTCCGGCGTGGCTGCCAGCAACTCGGCAAGGCTGCGGCGGGGTTTGGCCGGCTTGAGCCTTAGTTCCGCGCCGACGATTTCCACGGCGAGCTTTGCACCCGGTTCCAAGTGGTTTTGTTCAATATAGGCTTGAGGGACAGTGAGGATCAGCGAACCGCCTGAGCGGCGAAGAGATGCGCTTAACATGATTTTTCTCAATATGTTTTATCTAAGTAAAATAATAGCATAAAAAAAACGGCAAGGGGCTGGAAAGCCACTGGCAGAAAACCGCCCAATCCTTGCTTGTCGGTGTCATGCTGCATGTGCTGTACAAGGCTAAAAACGAGGGCAAACCAGCCACCTTACCGGCAGTCGATGCCCTGCTGTCCGACCCGAACCGCAGCAGTGCCGATCTTTGGGATGAGATGATCGACTACCGCCATACCGGTGAAGAGAACCATCCCGCCGTCGGTGCCGCCGCCCGCGATATGATCGATAGACCCGAGGAGGAAGCCGGTTCTGTGCTTTCGACCGCCAAATCCTAATGAATGCTTGCGGATGCCGGAGCCAAAGAAGGACGCGAACGGCGGCATTCGGGAGCCGGGTGACATGTTGGTGTACGTCGCCGGATACCCGGCGATCTACGGTCGCCAGCCCTTATATTTCCAAGACCCGGTTTTCCAGGCCAGAGCCGCCGTGCCAGCGCCCAACAAGAGCGACAGGCTGACGACAAAGACGGTTAAAAAGCCAGCCGTCACGATTACATTGGATTGGAGAAACTAAACCTCACCCGTGGCCGGGTGTGATTAAACGTGATGCACCCCTTGCAATCACCCGGTTATGCCGCTTGCTTTTCGATGCCACGCCAGTAGTCGTCATATTCCCGGTTCGCACGGTTGAGGCGCAACGCCAACATGACCTCGACATTCGCCGGCGTCCACCAGGCACCGGGCAGCTTGAGCCGTTCCTGGATCACATGGCGGTGGGCGCTTTCGATTTCCCCCGAGCCAATCGGCAGCCCTTCTTCGAGGGCGCCCTTGTAATCCAACTGGGACAGGCGGTTGAGAAGGTAGCGGTCGCAGTCGGCCACGGGGCCTTCGTAACCGGCTTCCAGGCAGTCTGCCAGCGCTTCCAGCGCGGCATCGGCCCGGTTGGCCTTGAGCCTGTCCTTCTGGGTTTCCAGCCAGGCTTCGGCATCGTTGGCGGCACAGGCCTGGGCGCGGGCGGACAAAACTAGGGGAAACAGGCCAAAGCGTAACCCCGCGTCCCCTTGAGCGCCGGGTTAGGCTGGTGGGCAAAGAGACAAGGCCGTGGATTTACGGATTTTGCTCTTTTTATACATTCGGCGCAATACGCGGAGAACCGCTATTACGCCTTACCGCGTTGACATCGTAGGATGTGCCAACGAAGGAGGCGCATCATTCGCGAGTGATGGGCTTCGCAAGCTCAGCCCATCCTACGGCCCTGCCTGACAAAACTCGCCAGAAAACTGAAAACAAACATTTACGCCCTGAAGAAACAACTGCTCTCCGAGTATATGAGGAAGGAACTAAAAAACCCATCAATACCCATGTTTTTCGTCTAACCTGAAGTCATGAACCGCCAAGGTTCTGCGGAAGCTTCAACCTCGTGCGTAAGTCCTATACAAATCACATAGAGCCTCTTTTTTTAATTCACGGTAAGGTGCGCAATGCGCACCCTACCTAGCTAGGTGGTCGGAAATGTTGGGGTTCGTTCCTCACCCCAATCTACGATCCTAAAAGACAGGCCCCTTGTATAAAGCGACAGTCGCAGTTACAGAGCCGCTATTGTCTTGGTTATTTGAATCCCAATAAAACAATGAAAGCCGTCCAGGAGACAAGATCGTCAATTCTAGCCTGGTGCCTACTGGGAAGAATGTTTTTCCATCGTCTAAGCTTCCGACAAGGCTTCCAAATAAGAATGAAAATCCGTTTTTTGTGAACAGCCCAAAATCTCCGCCTAATGGGTTGCCTAACCCATTTGCATTGGATGTTCGATTATCGGCACCAGCGCTCCATGTATCATCGGGGGAAACGCTGATCGTCAGAAGCTCCCCTTTAGAAAGACTGATTCCTGTTTGCAAAGGAACACCCCCGCTCACGCTGTTTTCCTTTGCTTTCACTTCAAATTGAAACTGTGTCATTTTACTTCTCCAAAACAGCCCCAACAGTCTTATAACGTTGGGCTTGCCCGGTTGGGGCAAAGCAGACAAGCCCAACGACCCCGTTCAGCCGCCCGCGCGGAATGAACCCGAAAAATGAAGCCAAACGACCACGCGGGTCGGCTGGAACGGCGGGTTAGGCGGGTGGGCAGGGAGACAATGCCGGGAACCCATGGATTTTACTCTTTGCTTACCGCCCTTTTCGTCGGGCAACAAAAAGACGTTGCCCGACCTACCCGGCTTACTTGACAACGACCGCGGCTTAGGCGCGAACCTTTACCCGGCGGTGGCGGCTCGCAAGAGCCAGCAAGCCCGGTGTCAACAACACCCAGGTGGCCGGTTCGGGAAGGATTTGCGCTTGGAGCGTTGGCAAGGTCACATGATGTACGATCCCGTCCTGGTCTTTATATCCGTAATCAACGTTCTCCACTATGTGATTGTTGGTGATCTTGTACTTTCCGTCTGGGAGGGATTCTATGGTCACATCACCCGGTGAGGCGGTGTCCGGCGCCAGCGTAAGAGTCACCTCAACCCCTCCGAGCGTGCCTGCGAACGAAGCGCTTGTTAGATGTTCAGAAAAGCTGCCAGTTTGGGTCGAATTGGCGCGGTCGTAAATTAAGAAAGTAACCGTGCCGGGCACTGACCCCCCTCCAGACGTGAGGCTGAACTCACCGTTTTTCACCAAGGTTTCATCGCCCGTGCCAGAATTAAAGGTATCGCCGACGGTGCTGGTATAATGGATATAAAAAACGGATGCCGAACCGCCCGGTGTTTGCACTGGCGTGGGGCTGTAGAGTTGGAAAGTGCTGCCGTCAGGAATCGGCATGGCTTCAGAGGAGATGATATAACCCGCCCAAACCGAGGCAGGTGCGACCGATACGACGGCGGCGAACAGTGCTGCGCGCACGAGTGTTTTTAAGATGAACATGGCATGGCCTCAATGGTAAAAGTGTTTGCGAACGATTATGCATCCCTGTTGCCGGACGGGATTTGCAATCCCGTCCGCAATGTTTTGTGCCTGGGCGGGGCGTTGGGTCACGCACAAAACGTAAGCGACAGGTTTACAAAACCCGTCGCGCCGAAATGTCGCGCCCATCCCATACCCCGGCCCGCTTCGTTAATTGAGAATGTCGGGCAACGATAAAGCCGTTGCACGACCCGGCTGGAATCCCTTGCCGCCGCGAACCGGATACCTTTTCGCCCAATCGGAGAAAAGGGTTTGACTCCGCAGAGCCTTAAGAGCCTAACTTTGTGTTAGACACCCCAATAGGCGTATCATTTTACGCCTATTCGATGTGTAACTCGTAATGTACACTCCAAACCATGTGTTTGTCAAAACCATCTACAAAATAAAAACACCCCAATGGAAAAAGCAAACACGCCCTCTATCGCAAAGCCCAAGCCAAGGCCGGTCGCGTCTCTTTGCGTTGCGCCCGACGATTCAATGTCGGGCAACAAAAAGACGTTGCCCGACCTACCCGGTTAAATTGTGGAATCATGTGTAGGCGGCAGTGTGCGCCGATGGCAAAAATTTGTAAATACGTGTGTTTACTTATAGTTTTTAGTGTGGATTTAGCCCGATTCGACTTCTGTTTCCGTGCGAGAGGTTTCCTGCTCGCTGAATTTGCCCACGATTTTGGCCCCGCCGCCGCGGCCGATAACCCAGGCTTCGTCGGCACGCGCGGGCGTGGGTAGCCGACTTCGTCCCTTGGTACAACGACGAACACCGCCACAGCGGCATCCGTTTCGTGACCCCCGGCGAGCGCCATCGCGGGGAGGACATCGCCGTATTGGAGCAGAGAAAAGTGGTCTACGAGGCCGCCAGGAAGGAACATCCTGAACGATGGTCAGGCGACATTCGCAACTGGGATCGGCCTGCAGCGGTCTCCCTTAACCCGGACAAATCCAACCATCAAAAAGGGCAGGATTCACCTCAAAATCAAAACTGAAAATGTGACATCTTACTTGACAACGACCGGTTGCTGCGCAAGCCCGAAACGTCAGACGCCTACTGGCAGCGCCGCAACCAGTTGAACCGGCAACTGCCGTGGAAATTCCATGCCGTGCCGGAGGCCGTCGCCGACGCGATGGATCAAACCCGCCGGAGCAGTTCCATGGTCGAGAACCTCAACGGCCGCCTCCGCACGAAGTGAGCACCCCGGGCGCGCAGGCAAAAGCCCCGCCGAACTCATGGCCGGGAAGCCACATCCGCATTGGCCGGAACTGCTCGGCTTCGGGCGGTTCCGGCGTTCGCCGGTTCCAGCCTAAGACTTCAGCTTCTCCAGACAGGCCTGTTCCCCTCCCATTTGGAGGGGCCGGATTCGCTGTGCCTGTGTTACCCTAAATCGGCCATTTTTGAACCATGCCCAAAAGTGTCACCCTGACTTGAACCACGCCGGGAAGTTAGGTGACGGTTCCGCCGCGTGTGGTGGGGTCGTATGCAAGTTCGGCATTGCTGGCCGTTTCAAATTGATCCAGCAAGGCGTTGGCCTCGGCCCAAAACGGATGCGCTTCCAGTTTGGCGTGAGGGGTGGAATGGCGGCTGTAAAGGCGCGACAGGCGCGACTGTGCCACCGGGTCGAGGTCATCCTCCAAGGCTTCGACCACTTGGATTGCCGCAGTCCGGTTGTTGCAGGCTAACAATTGGCCGCAGCCAGCCGCTAGAGCGGCTTTGGCGCGTTCGACATCATTGCCGGCGGCGGCGGCGGCGGCCATGTCCAGCGCGTCGCTGATGATGACGCCGTTGAAGCCCAGGCGTCCGCGCAGGATGTCCTTCAGCCAGCGGGGCGAAAACCCGGCGGGGGCTTCGTCAATGGCCGGATACACGACATGGGCGGGCATGACGGCTTCCAAGCCTTGATCAATTAGCGCTTGGAAGGGGGCGATGTCTTGCCGCAGCAGAGTTGCAAAACTGCGCTCGTCGCGGGGCAAGGCCAGATGGGAATCCACGCTGACGCCGCCGTGCCCTGGAAAATGCTTGCCGACCGAAGCCATGCCCGCCAGCCGAGCGCCCTGCATCCAAGCCGCGCCCAATTCCGCCACGGTCGCCGGCTCGTCGCTGAACGCCCGGTCGCCGATGGCGCGACAGATGCCCCGGTCAATATCCAGCACCGGCGCAAAACTGTAGTCCACGCCTGCGGCTTGCAGTTCGGAGGCCATCAACCAGCCCAACACACTCGCCGCCCGTTGCGCGGAGGGGGGCGACTGCCGGTAGAGCTTGCCGAAATAACCCGCCGGCGGAAGGCGTTTGAAACCCTCGCGGAAACGCTGCACCCGCCCGCCTTCCTGATCCACGGCAATCAGCAAGGGAGGTTCCCGCAGGGCGCGGATGGAGGCCGTTAGCGCGGCCAGTTGCACCGGGTCGTGGTAATTGCGGGCGAACAAGATCACGCCGCCTACCGCCGGCTGCGCCAATAATTCACGATCTTCGGCGCTCAGCTCGGTACTGGCGATATCCAGCATGACAGACCCTAAGGGCATAAGCTTTCTCCGGTATGGGTTCTAAAGGGAAAATCAGGCAAAATCCAGAAGCCAAGGCTTGCCATGCGGCGCAATACGCGATAAGGCCACTCCATGCGTCCGTCTAATTTTGAAAACTCGTCAGAATCAAATAAGCAGTTTGTCATAAAAAACCGGCATTAAAAACGATTGGAGAATAGTCCAGTCCAACAATGTGGCGTGGAAAGAGGAAGAATGGCTTGGCTTCAGGCCGGGCTGGCTTCCAGGTAAAACAGCGGATTTTCCCCAAAACCTGCCGGAATCCAACGCGGCTGGACGAAGCCTGCCTGCGCCAACAAGCCTTCAAACTCGGCGTGGCTGCGTAGCCGCGCCCCAAACATCACCAGCAGGTTCAGGCTGCTGAGATAATCGTTCAGGCCGGCCTGTTCGCTCAGGATGATTTCCAGAATCAGCAGCTTGCTGCCTGCGGGCATGGCTTGGCGGCAGTTTTGCAGGATTGCCACGGCCTGGGCGTCATTCCAGTTCAGCAGTACCCGCGACAGCAGGTAAATATCGCCGTTGGTAGGGATGCTGTCCGGCGCGAAGAAACTGCCCGCGACGATCTGGCAGCGGTCGGCGACGCCTGCGGCTTGCAACACGGGCGGGGCTTGCTGGACGGCGTGTTCCATGTCAAACACGGTGGAGCGCAGCGCGGGGAATTGCCGCAACAACAAGGCACTGAGCGCGCCTTTGTTGCCGCCTAGGTCAATCACCCGCCCCTTGAAGTCGTAATGCTGGCCCGCCTGCGCCAGCCAGGTGTCGGTGGTCTGCGCCATGTAGCGGTTGAAAAAGGTGTTCTGCGCCGGTTGCCGGGACAGGAAATCGTAAATATCCGTGCCGTGGATTTGGGCGAAGGCCGGGCCGCCGGTTTTCACGCTATGCGCCAGTTCGCCCCAGGCCGCGTAGCCGCTCAGCAGATGGTCCATGAACGGGATGAACGAGTCCTCGCGCGCCGGCAGCAGGCGTTGGCCCAAGGCGGTGAGCCGGTATGCGCCTGCGCCGTCTTGTTCAATGGCTTCGAGGATTTTGGCGATTTCCAGCACCTGCCATAGCGCCCGCGTATCGGCTCCCAAGCACTCGGCCAGGTCGGCCAGCGAATGCGGCTGTTGCTGCAACAGCTCGGGGACGCCAAGCCGGTGGAGGGTGAAAATGGCTTGGCTGAGCCAGTGGCCGTCAAGAGCTTCTTGCAATGGGGTGGACATAGGGGGGTTCTCGTGGACGGGCCGCTAATGGCGCGGCAGGGTTTGGTTCAGGCAGTGTTGCAGCCAGGCAGCCAGATGCCGCACCTGTGGCACGGTGTTCATGCTGATGTGGTTGCCCGGGATGGTGTGGATTTCGATGCCGCCTTCCGCCAGCGGAATCCACGCCTGCGCCGGGGTGCGGGCGTTGAATTCGTCGCGTTCGCGGGCGAGGAAGAAATGCAGCTTGCCGGGATAAGGCAGCGGCGTGTAATCCAGCATGGCTTGCATATTGGCCTGGAACAGATCCAAGGTGAGCTTCAGCGCGGTGCGGGCGGCGGGTGTGTCGTCTTGATGGCTCAAGGTCAGGAAGCGGCTCAATTGCTGCTCTTCGTTCAGCGCACGCAGATCGTCCAAGGCCAGTTCGACGTTTTCCCCGACTTTCAACAGATAGAACTGGATATCGACCTTGTCGGCGAGCCTGGCGGGCATATGGCCGGGGCCTGGTGAGTCGATCAGCCCTAGGAAGCCGACTTCCTCGCCCACCGCCGTCAGTTTTTGCGCCATCGCATAGGCGAGGATTCCGCCGAACGACGAACCGGCCAGATAGTACGGGCCGCGTGGCTGTACGCCGCGCAAGGCTTTGAGGTTGACCTCCGCCATGGCTTCGACGGTGGTCAGCAGCGGGGCTTCGCCTTCCGATCCTTGGGCGCGGATCGCGTAAACCGGCAGCGCCGGGTCTAGGTGTTGGGCGAGTTCGCGGTAGAAATACACATGCCCGCCGACTGGATACAGCAGCACCAAGGGCTGCCGGCCGGGCGCGCCGACTTGGATCGGCACCAGCAGTTCGGGCAGCTCGGGCCGAGTGTCCGCGCCTTCGTGGGCGTCCCGGTAGCGCTCGATCAGCTGCGCCAGCTTGGCGACGGTGGGGGCTTGCAACAGGCTGTGGGTGTCCAGGTTGAGTTTGAGCTGTTCCCGGAGCCGCGCCACCACTTGCGTCGCCAGCAGAGAATCCCCGCCCAGCGTAAAAAAGTCGGCATCCGCGCCGATCTCACGCACCCCCAGGCTTTGCGTCCACAGCGCGGCGATTTGCTGTTGCAGCACGGACAGGCCGGCCTGTGGCGGGCTGGCCGTTGACGGAAGCGGCAGCGGGGGATGCGTTTCCGGGCGGCGGATCGCTTCTTGCCGCGTCTGCTTAGATTGCCCCGGCGCATCCAGCCAATGGCGTTTGCGCTCGAACGGATAGGTGGGCAACGGCACCCGGCGGCGGCGCTCGGCGGCGTAAAACGCCGGCCAATCCACCTCCGCGCCGCGCAACCAAAGCTGTCCCAAGGTTTGCAGGCATTGTTCGGTTTCCGCCTCGATGTCGCGGTCGGCGGGCAGGCTGTGCAGCGTGGCGGCGCTGGCCGGGCAGGCCGGATGCTGCCTGGCCAAGGCGGACAAAGCGCGGCCCGGCCCCACTTCCAACAACAGCTCCATGTCGTGTTGGAACAAGGCGGCTAGATTGTCGGCAAAGCGCACGGTTTGCCTTAAATGCCGAAGCCAATAATCCGGGCGGGTGGCTTCTTCCGGGCGTATCCAGTCGCCGGTCAAATTAGACAAATAGGGAATCTGCGGCGGCTGGAATGGCACGAGGCGCAAGCGGGCGGCAAACGTCGCCAGCATCGGTTCCAGCAGATGGGAATGGAAGGCATGGGAGGTGTGCAGTCTTGTGCTGGCGATGCCTTGCGCTTGCAAACCGGCTTGCACCCGTGCCATGGCCTCGACCGTCCCGGCCAGCACACAACGTTCCGCGCCGTTGACGGCGGCCAAGGAAACCTCGGCGGAACACCAGGCTTGCGCCGCCGCTTCGGACAACGGCACGGCCAGCATCGCGCCGGGCGGCAACGCCTGGATCAGCCGCCCGCGCAGCGCGATCAAGGCCAAGCCATCCTCCAGGCTGAACACCCCCGCCAAGCAAGCCGCGACATATTCGCCGATGCTATGGCCGAGCAGCGCGTCAGGCTGGATGCCCCAGGCCATCCACAGTTGGGCCAGCGCGTATTCGACGACGAACAGCGCGGGTTGGGCCAATGCGGTTTGGCCGATGTCGCTGCTGCCCGCATACAGCGCATCGCGGATGTCGCCCGCCAGATGGGGGCGCAATAGCTCGGCACAATGATCGACGGTTTCCCGGAACACCGCTTCTTCGGCATACAGCGTTTGGGTCATGCCCGCATACTGCGCGCCCTGGCCGGGCAGCAAGAAAGCGATCCGGGGCGCGGTTTCGGTGGCTATGCCGCTTGGAAATTGTTGCGCCTGGGCCAGTTGTCGGAGGGCGTCTTGTGCGTCGATACAAACCAGCCGCCGCCGATGGCGGAACGCTTGGCGGCAGCGGTTCAAGGTATACGCCACATCGGCCAGATTCTGCTGCGGGTGCTGTTGCAAATGGGCTTGCAGGTTTAGCCCGGCGGCGTCCAATGCGGCGGGTGATTTTGCCGACAACACCAGCAATTGCAGCGGGCGGCTGGGGCGGATCCCGTCCGCCAAGGCCGGGGCTTCCTGCACGATGACATGGGCGTTGGTGCCGCCGATGCCGAAGGCGCTGACGCCCGCGCAGCGTGGCCTGCCTGCCTGCCTTGCCCAAGGCCGCTGTTCGGCGCAGACGAAAAACGGGCTGCCGGCAAAGTCGATCTGCGGGTTGGGCTGATGGAAATGCAGGCTGGCGGGCAGGATCCCATGCTTCAGCGCCAGCGCGGTTTTGATCAGGCCGGCGACCCCCGCCGCCGTGTCGGCATGGCCGATGTGGGTTTTCACCGAGCCGATGGCGCAGTAGCCGCTCAGAGCCGTCCCGCTGCGGAAAGCCTGGGTCAACGCTTGCATTTCAATGGGGTCGCCCAGCGGCGTGCCGGTGCCGTGGGCCTCGATATAACTGATGTCTTCGGGGTGGACACCCGCCGCCGCCTGCGCTTCGAGGATGACCGCCGCCTGCCCGCTGACGCTGGGCGCGGTGAAGCCGATCTTGTCGGCACCGTCGTTGTTGATGGCCGACCCCCGGATCACGGCGGCTACCGCATCGCCATCTTCCAGTGCCTCCGCCAAGCGCTTCAGCACCACCAGACCGACCCCGCCACCGACGACCGTGCCTTTGGCCTCGGCGTCGAAGGCGCGGCAATGCCCGTCCGGGGACAGGATCATGCCTTCTTGATACGGGTAGCCCACTCCTTGCGGCAGATCCAGGCTGACCCCGCCGGCCAAGGCAATATCGCACTCAAAATTCAGCAGGCTCTGGCAGGCCATATGCACGGCCACCAGCGACGTGGAGCAGGCGGTTTGCACCGTGACCGCCGGTCCTTTCAGGTTCAGCTTGTAAGCCGTGTGGGTGGCGATGAAATCCTTGTCGTTCAGCGTGTGCAGGCGGTAAGCCCCGACCGCCGCCGACAAGGCTTGCCAGCGCGGTTGGAGGTGTTGCGCACGGTATTGGCTTTCCCCTGCCCCGGCATAAATGCCGACCAGCGCCGGGCTGGTGGTCGGCGGATAGCCGGCCTGTTCCAGCGCTTGGTAGGCGCATTCCAAAAACAGACGTTGCTGCGGATCGGCTATCTCCGCATCCAGCGTGCTCATGCCAAAGAAGTCCGCATCGAAGCACTCGACATCCGGCACGACCAGGCCGGCCTTGACGTAATCGGGGTTGGCCAGCAACGCCGGATCGACGCCGGCCGCCAGCAGTTCCGCGTCGCTGAAGCGTTGCACTGCGTCGCGCCCGCTGTTTAGCAGCCTCCAAAAAGCCTCCACATCGGCTGCCTGCGGGAAGCGGCCCGCCATGCCGATGATGGCGATGCCGGAAAGGCCACGGGGTTCCCGCATGTTCAACTCCTGCGTTCCCGCGCCCGGAGAGGTCGCCATCAGGCCAATCTGGAAGCGGGCCGCAAAACCAGCAATCGATCTGACCACAGCGCCGGCAATTCTGCCCAGGCCTGCGCTTGCTGTTCCTCGGAAAATTCCAATACCGCCATAAGCTGTCCCACCGATTGCCTGCCGTCCGCCGCCTGCAATACCCTATGCCAACCCTCCGACAAGGGATGGCGTCGAGTGGGTTGGTAATTCCACACCAACGCGTGACTGAAGCCGCGCCCGGTGTGGCTGACATAGCGGTCTTCCCTTAACAATACTGCCGCTTTCGGCAAACTCACGGCCAGACCGGCCAAGTCTTCGGGTCGCCAAGCCTTTTTGCGGCCGAAAGCCTCGATTAGCTCCCAGTAGCGTGGATTGGCGGCCTTGCTGACGGTTTGCAGCCGTGCGCTGCTGTCAATATGGGTGATGGCGGGCAATTGCGCGCGCCATTCCGGTTTGACATTCAGGACGAAGGACATGAAGGGGAAGTCGGCATTTTCGACAGGCACCTCGAAGAAGTCCCTAACCCGCTCTTGTAGGATTGACGGCGCAAACGGACGGTAGCTTTCGCGCATCTTGATCATGCCGTTGATCGTCTCTTTATGCCCCGCAATGCGCGGGTCGGCAATGATGCTGCGGTTGCCCAAAGCCCTAGGGCCGAATTCGGAGCAGCCTTGCACCCAGCCGACCACAGCGCCTTCGGCAATCAAACCGGACACCCGTTCGGACCTATGCGGCATTTTTTCGATATCCAAGCAAGCTAAGACTTTTTAATTTGGCGTTTAGAAAATCCTCACTGGAATAAATGGCGATGGCATCCAAACCACCCGGTGTCTTCTGTGCGGTTTCCAAACAAAAACGCACGGCGGACGAGCATGGTTTGTTCGTGTGTTTTATTCGGTTTAGCCTCTCTTCCTCAATGCCGGCAAGCACTTCCGTGTTTTCCAGCAACACCGCAGCCGAGTCATGCCATCCCGTGTCAGGCAAAAGCGCCGCATCAACCAGCGGATATACTCCGCCTGTCATACCTAAAATTAGCATTCGTCACCCTACAGCGTTTTTAATATCACACATTTCTTGTTACAGCATTTTCAACATCAAAACGAGAATTGCCGGTTTTTCAAGGCTGCCGCATGTTCACTTCCTGCGCTGGGGGGCCGAACCCTGGCGGGCCTGGCGTTGCTCGGCGCGGGTTTGCGCCGCTTGCCGGTTCAGCGTCGGCGCGGGCCGGGCCAACGCCTGCAGATGCCCGGCCAGCCCGCGGACGCTGGGGTAGCTGAATAAATCGACGATTTGCAGTGCCGGGTAATGCTGCTGCAAACGGCTATGCACTTGCGTCAACAGCAGCGAATGGCCGCCAAGCTCGAAGAAGCTTTCGTTCGAGCCCACGCTGTCGCGCTTCAGCACCTGTTGCCACAGTTCGGCAATCTGGCGTTCGGCGCTATTGCGCGGCGGTTCGTGGGCGGCGCTTGCCGTTTCAGGTTTGGGCAGGGCGGATCGGTCGATCTTGCCGTTAGGGGTCAGGGACAGATGGCCCAGCACTTGGATATGGGCAGGCAGCATATAAGTCGGTAGCCGGGCCTTTAAAAAAGCGGACAGTTGTGTGCGGACGGTGGTCAGCGAAGCAGAATCGCCATTGTCGTTTACGCCAACGCCAAGCCTTTCACCCTGCAACACGACATAAGCCACCAAGCGGGAGTTGCCATCGCCTGGGTCAAGCACGACCACCGCCTCGCGCACCGCCTCATGCGCCGCCAGCACGGCTTCGATCTCGCCCAACTCGATACGGAAGCCTCGCAGTTTCACTTGCCGGTCGATGCGGCCCATGAATTCCAAGTTTCCGTCCGTGCGCCAACGGGCCAAATCGCCGGTCTTGTAAACCCGCTCGACCCGCCCGAACAATTCAAGCTCGATGAATTTCTCGGCGTTTAGCGTTGGCCGGTTCCAATAGCCCCGCGCCAGCCCGACCCCGGCGACGCACAATTCGCCCGGCACACCGGGCGGCAGCGGCTGGTGGTGTTCGTTCAAGATATAGATGCGGGCATTGGCAATGGGCCGGCCAATCGGTGGCGGGGTGCCGTCCGCCGGGCATTCAAACAGGCTGGCGCACACCGTGGTTTCGGTCGGGCCATAGGCGTTGATGAAGCGCCGGCCCCGCCCCCATTGCGCGGCCAGCGCCGGCGGGCAGGCTTCGCCGGCCACGATCAAGGTGCCGAGCGCGGGCAGACTGCCCACCGGCAGTGCGGCCAAGGCCGAAGGCGGCAGGGTGACATGGGTGATGGCCTGCGCCTGCAGCAATGCATGCAACTCGGTTTGAATCTGCCGCAGCGGCGCCAGATGCAGGGCGGCACCGCTGACGAGCGCCATCAGCACTTCCGAGGTGGCCGCGTCAAAACTTAAGGAGGCAAACTGCAAGACGCGGCTATCCGGGCCGGTGCGGAAAAACGCCTGCTGGGCCCGCGCCAGATTGACCGCGCCCCGGTGTTCCAGCATCACGCCCTTGGGCCTGCCAGTGGAACCTGAGGTGTAAATCAGATAGGCCAAATCGCCGACTTGGCTTTGCCGGGGCGGATTGGCGGCGCAATGGCCGGCCGGCTCCCATTGATCCAGGCACAGCAGCATGCAAGCCGGTTCCAAGCCCGCAAGCGGCAAGCGGGCTTGCAAGCTGCCATGGGTCAACAGCAGCGGCGTGGCACTGTCGGCCAGCATCCAACGGATGCGCTCCGCCGGATAATCCGGGTCTATGGGCAGATAAGCCCCGCCCGCCTTCAAAATCGCCAACAGGCCGACGACCATGGCCGGCGAGCGTTCCAGGCAGATGCCCACCAGCGGATTGCCGCGCAGCAAGGCTTGGCCATCGCTGCCTGTCAGGTGGAGCAGATGGTCTGCCAGGCGGTTGGCTTGCGCGTTGAGTTCGCGGTAATTCAGCGACTGCCCCGCGAACACCAGGGCGATGTTATCCGGGGTCTGCTCCGCTTGCCGCTCCAGCAAGCCGGTCACGGTCTGCTCGCCGTCGTAGTCTAGGCCCGTGTCGTTCCAGGCGTGTAACTGTTGGATGTCGAGCGGGGTCAGCATGGGAAGCTGGCCGATGGCTTGCCCGGGGTTGCCGGCGACGGCTTTCAGCAACTGCGCAAAATGCGCCGCCATGCGGGCGATGGTGGCTTCGCTGAACAGGCTGGTGGCATATTCCCAATGGCAGACAAGCTGGCCGTCGCGCTCCTCGGCGTTCAAGGTCAGGTCGAACTTGGCGACCGGGAACTCAAGAGGCAATTCGGCCAGCCGGACTGCCGGCAGATCGAACTGCGCAGACTGGGCGTTTTGCAGCGCGAACATCACCTGGAACAGCGGGGTGTGGCTAAGGCTGCGGGCCGGTTGCAGTTGCTCGACTAGGGTTTCAAACGGGATGTCTTGATGGGCGTAGGCATCCAGGCAGGTCTTGCGCACCGCTTGCAACAACTGGCTGAAGGTCTCCCCCGGCTGCAAGCGGCTGCGCAACACCAGCATGTTGACGAAAAAACCGACCAGATCTTCGGTGTGGCTGTGGGTGCGGTTGGCGATGGGCGAGCCGATGCACAAATCGTCTTGGCGGCTGTAGCGGGCCAGCAATACCGTGAATGCCGCCAACAAGGTCATGAACAGGCTGCTGCCCTGCGCCCGGCCCAAGGCGTGGACGGCCCGGGTCAGCCCGCCGCCCAATGCCTGCCGGTATTGACCGCCGTGAAAGGCTTGCCGGGCCGGGCGTGGATGGTCGGTGGGCAATTCCAGCAAACCGGGTGCGCCGGCCAGTTGTTGCCGCCAATAATCCACTTGGCGTTGCAATATCTCGCCTTGCAGCCATTCCCGCTGCCAAGCGGCATAGTCCGGGTATTGCACGGGCAAATCCGCCACGGCCGGCGGTCGGCCTAAGCAAAACGCCTGGCAAGCCTGCTGCAAGTCGCGCATCAACACGCCTAGCGACCAGCCGTCGCTGATGCTGTGGTGCATGTTCAACAACAACACATGGCGGTTTTCCGCGAGTTGGAACACGTCGGCGCGAAATAACGGCCCTGCGGCCAGATCGAAAACCCACAGCGCCAAGGCATGGATTTCAGCCTGTTGCCGATCGGCCGGCAACGACGACAAATCGCAAACGGCGCAGGCGAAGGCTTCGGCCGGCAACAGGGCCAGTCTCGGCTCGCCGTCCTGGTCGGGAAAGCGGCTGCGCAGGCTGTGATGGCGCTCGACCAGCCAGCGCAAAGCCGCTTGCAGCGCGTTCAAATCCAGCGGGCCGTCCCATTGCCAAGCCATCGGGATGTTGTAAGTGGCGGACGGGCCTTCAAAGCGGTCGATGAACCAGAGCCGTTGCTGGGCGAAAGACAGGCTCGGCGCGGCGCCGGCAGGCTGTGGCAGGATCGGCGGCACGTGGAAGCAGGCACCGGTTTCCTCAATGTGGACGGCCAGATCCGCCAGCAGCGGATGCTCGAAAATCGCACGGATCGGCAATTCCACCTGGAAGCTGTCGCGGATGCGCGAGGCCAGTTGCGCGGCGAGCAGCGAATGCCCGCCGAGCGCGAAGAAATCGTCCTGCCGGCCAATGCGGCCTTGCTGCAACAGCAAGGCCCACAGCCCGGCCAAGATTTCTTCGCCGGGCGTGGCCGGGGCCGTGTAAGCGGCACCGCTTTCGGCGGCGGGCACGGGCAGGGCGTTGCGGTCGATCTTGCCATTGGGGGTCAGCGGCAACCTGTCCAGCGGCACGATGGCGGAAGGCTGCATGTAATCGGGCAGTTCGGCTTTCAGCGCCTGCTTGAGGCTGTCCACCCGCAAGCCCGGCTCGCCGGTGACATAGGCCAGCAGGCGCGGGTTGCCGTCCTTGTCGGCCAATATCGCCACGGCCTCCCGCACGCCGGGCTGCTTGGCCAACACGCTTTCGATCTCGCCCAACTCGATGCGGAAACCGCGCAGCTTGACCTGATGGTCGATGCGGCCTAGGTATTCCAGCCGGCCGTCCGGCAACCAACGCGCCAAATCGCCGGTGCGATACACCCGCTCGATCCGTCCCGATAGCTCCAATTCGACGAAGCGCTCCGCCGTCAGCTCCGGGCGGTGCAGATAGCCCCGCGCCAGCCCGTCGCCGGCTATGCACAATTCGCCGGGAATGCCGGGCGGCAGTAACTGGCCCTGCCCGCTGAGGATATGGATTTGCGTATTGGCGATGGGCTGGCCGATGGCCGGCGGCAGATCCTGCGCCCCCGGATCGATCAGGCCGGCGGTGGACCACACCGTCGTTTCGGTCGGCCCGTAGACATTCCAAAGCTGGCGGCTGTTATGCGCCAGATAGCGGGCCAGTTCCAGCGGCATGGCTTCGCCGCCGCACAGCGCCGTCAGCGGCGTGGTCTGCCGCCAGTGGCTGTATTGCAGCAGCTTCCAGGTCGCCGGGGTGGCCTGCATGACGCTAATCGGGTGGCTATCCAGATACGCCTTCAACAGCAGGCCATCGGCGGCGGTGTCCTGGCGGGCCAGATGGATACAACCCCCGGCCAACAGCGGCAGGAAAAGCTCCAAACCGGCGATGTCGAATGACAAGGTGGTCACGGCCAGCAGCGCGTCGGCAGCCGTGAAGCCGATGCGCCGGCGCATATCCAGCAGGAAATTCAGCAAGGCGCGGTGTTCGACCATCACGCCCTTGGGCTTGCCGGTGGAGCCGGAGGTGTAAATCACATACGCCAGCGCGTCCGGCTTGGCTTGCGGGGCCGGATTGAAGCCGGGGTATTGCGCCAGCGTCGCTGCCAGCGTGTCGAGACACAAGGCCGTGCGAGACTCGGCACTCAACGGCGCAATGCCGCCTTGCCAGTGGCTTTGCGTCAGCACCAAGGGCGCGGCGCTGTGTTCCAGCATGTAGCGGATGCGTTCCGCCGGATAATCCGGGTCTAGCGGCAGATACGCCGCGCCGGCTTTCAATATGGCCAACAGGCTGACGAGCATGTCCGGGCAACGCGCCACGCACACACCGACCAGCGTATCCGCCGCCAGCAACGGCCCGCCGGATTCGGTTTTCAGGCCCAGCAGATAATGCGCCAGCCGGTTGGCGTGCTGGTTGATCTGCCGGTAAGTCCACGCCTCGCCCTCGAACACCAGCGCCACCGCCTCCGGGCTTTGCCCCGCTTGCGCCTCGAACAGCCCGACCAAGGTTTGCTGTCGCGGGTAATCTTGGCGCGTGTCATTCCAAGCGTCTAGCTGGCGGATGTCGCTGCCGGCCAGCAACGCCAGCCGCCCGACCGCTTGCTGCGGGCGGGCGACGATAGCCTCAAGCAAAGTGCTGAAATGCCCGCTAAGGCGCTCGATGCTGTCCCGCTCGAACAAATCCGTGTTGTACAGGAACAAGCCACGCAACGGCCCGTCGCCGGTGACAGCCAGCGACAGGTCGAACTGGCCTTCCATCTGCGGGATGTCCGCCAACTCTGCCCGCAATCCGGCGGCGGCGAAGCTGCCCCGCATCAAGGACTCGTCCTCATAGGAAAAGCCGGCCTGCACCAAAGGCGCGTAACTGCGGTCGCGGCGGGCTTGCAGCGTCTGCACCAGCCGCGCAAACGGATAGGGCTGGTGAAACAGTCCGGTGAACACGGTATGCGTGGTCTTCGCCAGCAACTGGCTGAACCCTAAGTCCCCGTCTTCAGGAAACCGGGCCGTCACCACCATCATATTGACCAGATAACCCACCAGATTGGCAAAGGGCTTTTCCTGGCGAGGGACGGAAGTCGGCACACCGACCCAAATATCGGGCTGGGCCGTGTAGCGGTGCAGCAGCACTTGGTAAGCCGTCAACAGGACATTGAACAGCCGGGTGTTGTGCTGTCGCGCCAGGGTTTTCAAGTGCTCGGTCAATTCAGCCGGCAGCCGGAAAGGCACGGACGCGCCGGCATAGGTTTGCAGCGGCGGGCGCGGGTGGTCGGCTGGCAATTGCAGCACCGGCACGCCGTCACCCAATTGCTTGGCCCAGTACGCCGCCATGCGCTCGCCCTTGCGGCCTGCCAGCAAGGCGTTTTCCCAGGCCACAAAGCCGGCATAGTCCGCCGCAGGGGGCAAATCGGGTGGCTGCCCTTGCAGGAAGGCGGCATAGCACAGCAGCAGTTCCTCGCCCAAGATCGACAACGATCCGGCATCGCCGATGATATGGTGAAAATCCAGCAGCAACAGACAGGACTCGTCCGCCGTCTCGAACAACGTGGCGCGGAAGGCGCTGTGTTTGAGGTCGAAGGGCTGGCGGGCGGCGAGTCGCACCCGCTCCAGCAACGCGCTTTCCGGTAAGGAACCAAGATCGACGGTCTGCAACAGATCGGCTGTCTCGGCCAGCGCCTGCATCGGAACGCCGTCGCGCTCGACCAAAACCATTCGCAAAGCGCTGTGCCGTTGCCGCAGAAAATTCAAGGCCTGCCGCAAGGCGGCGTGATCCAAGCGTTGCCGGAAGCGCAACGGCAGGGCGAGGTTATAGGCCGCGCTGTGCGGGTCTTCCTGATGCACCAGCCATAGCGCTTGCTGGCCTTGGGAAAGGGGGGTTCCGTTGTTCATGCACTTGTCTTGCTTGGACTCGATAGCCGTGTTCAGCCTGGGCGGTTTAATCATATAGGCCGTTTTGCCAGCGCCAGATTGCCCAGATAACCCAGCAGCCTGCCGGAAATCAGACTGGGCATTAGCAATAGCTCCTTCCAGCGCCTGTGTGCCAAGCAGGCGGTTACATAGGTGAATGGCTCGACCAGGGCTTTCCGCAGCGCGGTAGTGGCCGGAAACTGGCGCTTGCCCATCAGATAGCCATAGCCCAGCCCGTAGCGATATTCCCGCTTGATAAGCTGGGAAACGCTATAAACCCGCATCGGCGTGGGATGGCGGATGACGATGGTCGGATCGAAATAGAAACTAGCCCCCTCGTCCATGCAGCGCAGGAAAAAGTCGGTATCCTCGCCGCAGCCCCAGGGTGTGCCCGGCCCAAGAGTTTCGTCGAAGCGCTGGTTCTTGACCCGCCCGGTCTTGACGAAATACGCGGCGGTCATACCCAGCACCCAAGCATTTTCCGGGGTGATCTCGGCAGCGGGTTGCGGCATGTAGAACAAAATAGCCTCCTCTTCCCGTTCCAAATCCAGCACATTGCCGACCACGCCATCCTGCTTTGGATTTTCCCCAAGAAAGCCGGCGACACGGCTAAGGGTGTTTGGCTCATAGGCGCAATCGTCATCGGGGAAACCCACCACATCGCCTTGCACATGGGCCAGGCCGAGGTTGCGGGCGCGGGCCAGCAAGGGCTGGTCCTGGCGCAGATGCAGGATCGGGAAATGCTGGCGGTATTGTCCGACCATGCCGTCCAGGCGTCCGTCCTGGTTCTGGTCGATGACGATCAACTCAAAGCCACCCGGATAATCCTGCCGGCTCAGGGAATGCAGGAAGCGTTCGGTTTCCTTGACGCGGTGGACCGTAGCCAGTATCAAGGAGAAGCGTAGCTTATTCATCAGGATGCTCTTTTTGCTGGAGTTTTTGCTGGATGACCGCTTCCAATGCCGGCAGGGAATTAAAGTTCTCGGTGACTATGTCGCCGCTGCCGAATTTAACCCCGTATTGCTTTTCGATATGGGATACCAAGCCGACCAGCATGAAAGAATCCAGAATGCCGCTGTCTATTAAATTGGAACTTTTATCAAACCCATCCGGCACCCTGCCCATCAAGTAGCGTTTGATGATCAGTTGATAAAGCTCGTCTTGTATGCTCATGCGTTCATATTTCCTTAGGCTTGCAATTGGGAGGCATTGCGGATGCGCACACTCAAGCCATCCCATTTTTCATGCTGGAAAAAATGTGAAACCTTGCCCAAAAAACACGGGGGATAGGCGCAATCGTCATCCGGGAAACCCACAATATCGCCGCTACTATGCGCAAGCCCCTGATTCCGTGCGCGGGAGGCGCCGGGGGAAAGCTGCTTAAGATGCACAATGGAAAACTGCCGCCGGTAGGCATTGAGTAATTCCACCAAGCGGTCGTCAGGATTTTGATCGACGACGATTAACTCAATATCAAAAGACTCTTGCTCGGCCAGAGATTGCAAAAACCGCTTGATTTCTTCAAGCCGGTCACGGGTTGCCATGATGAGGGAGAAGCGCATGTTCACTAGCTATATATTGGATGGCTAAGGTTTAATCCAATGACACCGCTTGGTTATCAAAATCAAGCATCTCCCCGGTTTGTAAGCGCCACAGGGTGTTGTAATAACCGTCCAATTGAACCAGTTCTTCATGGGTTCCCGATTCGATGATTTCCCCGTGCTTCATGACGTGGATGCAGTCTGCGTGGCGCACCGTCGATAAGCGGTGGGCGATCATGATCGTGATGCGGTTGCGGGCCAGCCGGACGATGGAGCGCTGGATTGCCGCCTCGGTTTCGTTGTCCACCGCCGAGGTGGCTTCGTCCAACACCAGGATGGGCGGGTCCTTGAGAATGGCGCGGGCGATGGCGATGCGCTGCCGCTGCCCGCCGGAGAGCTTTTGCCCGCGCTCGCCGACCAGCGTGCCGAAGCCATCGGGCAGGCGTTCGATGAATTCGGTGGCCTCCGCCGCACGGGCGGCGCGCAGGACATCCTCTTCGGTGCTGCCGGGGTTGCCGTAGCGGATGTTGTCGTAAACGGTGCCGGGGAACAGATAAACATCCTGGCTGACGATGCCGATGGCATTGCGCAAGCTGCGCGTGTTGGCCTCGCGCAGATCCACGCCGCCCAAACGGACGCTGCCGGCCTGGGCATCGTAAAAACGCAGCAACAGTTTGATCAGGGTGGTCTTGCCCGAGCCGGTCGATCCGACAAAGGCGATGGTCTTGCCCGCGCCTATCTGCAAATTGATATTCCGCAGGACCGGCGCGTCGTCCGCGTAGCCGAAGGAAACGTTTTCAAATTCGATCCGCCCGCGCTGCTCACTCGGTGACAGTTCATACTCGCCGTCCAGGATGACCGGCTGCTGGCTCAACAGGCCATGGATCTGGCGGGCGGCCGCTTCCGCATCCCGGTACAAGTTGTAATCCCGCCCCAGCGCCATCGTGACTTGGATCAATTTCGGCAGGATGAAGCTCAATAGCATGAAGGCGGTCAGCGACACCGTGCCCATCAGCACCATCACGCCGCTGGCGATCACCGGCAACAGGCTGCCGACGTAAAACACAAACTGGTTGGCTTCGATGTTCAGCGCGTAGGATGAGAAACTCCTGATCTTGCGCTCGCGTAGCGTGTCACTGAAGGCCGCCAAGCGCGATTCCTCGTAGCTTTCCGTGGCTAGGCTTTTGATCGTGACCATACCCGCGAGGCTGTTCAGCACCTGTTTGCTGACATCGTTCTCAGCTTCCCCCTCGGACTGGCACTGGGCTGTCAGCTTTTTGCTGAAATGGCGGAATAATATAAACGGCATCAGCAGGGCCAGCAGCAGCGGCACCAAGGCCACCGGCTCGAACGCCAGCAGGAACAGTCCACCCAAGGATAATGTCACAAGCCGATCTATCGCTTGGTGCGGCACGCTCTCCAAAAAAAGCCGGATCTTGGTCGGGTCGTAATGGATCAGGTTGACCAACTCGCCACTGCTGTGTTTTTCCAACTCGGCCACGTCCAAATGCTGGACATGGTTGTAAGCGTCAACCCGCAGGCTGTGTTCAATCGCGGTGGCATAGTTTTGCCAAGCGGTGAGGCCGCGATAGCGCAACGTCGACTCGGTTGCCGTCGAGCCTAGCAAAATCCCGCTTAACAGCCCGATCTGGGCGTAAACGCTGCGGATCCCAAGGTGGGCGAGCAAGGGCAGGCCGCCGAACACCACCGTGACCATAATCAAGCCGATGGACATCGGCGAGATGAAGTTCAGCGTGGACGAAGCCGCCGAGTAGGCGCTGGCCTTGCGGCGCAGACGTTTTTGATAGGGGGTTTCCAGCGCCCGCAGGAAGCGCAGCAGCGTCGTGGCGGGCGGCAGATCCACATCCTTGAATGGCCCGGGCGCGTCGTCGGCCAGCTCGCCTTCCAGCACGGTTTGAGGCATCAAAAACAAACTTTCATCCACGCCAAACAGGGTCTTCGGCTTGGAAAACGGGTTGTCGTTGGGCCCAAACAGATTCGCCAGCACCCCCTTGCCGGTGCTGGGCACGCTCAGGAAATTGGCCGCCACCAGCAGCGCCGCCGGCGGCCCCATCACGGTTCCGGCCAGTACACCGCCAGACAGGTGAAGCAAGCCCGACCGAAATTTTCCACGCTTGGGCATTATCATGCTTTGCTCACTTCCTGACGCTCAAAATAATCAATGACCATCCCGACGTCGCCGCAACGCTTGCAGGCGTTCTCGATGCCCAGTTCCTGATGAGGACATTGACGACACCGGCATCGGCGTATTTGCGGTCAATTTCCCTGAGGTTTTCCGCATGTTGCCCGTCCAGCCGGCCGATGACGACAATGGTGATCTCCACCAATTTGTCCCGCACCGGCGCTTGGGCGATCAGATAGTCGATGTTGGGAATGACCCGCCTCAAATCTTGGGTGCCACGGGTTTGCCGATACTCGGCCTCGTCCAGCGTGGACAGGTTGCAGGTGCTGGTGGTTTCGATCTGCATGTATTTCAGGGACATGGATACAACCCGTCAGCGGCCATGCAGATACAGCAACACGCACTTGGAACAAATCGGGGTCAGGCCCTGCGCGAGGATTTCCCTGACCCGGCGGAACTTCTCGCCCTGCCAAATCTCCATGACACCTTCCTCGTAGAGGTTGCCGACGCTGAATTCCGGGTACAGCTTACAGGAGCTGACGCTGCCGTCGGCCAGCACATCCATGCGATTGGCAATGGACAGGCATTGCGTCCGGCGCTGGCCAGTCTGCTGGGTGCCGGCCACGAAATGGGTGAACTCGTCCGCCTCCAACGCCGGCTGGAAACGCAGGCGGATGTTCCAAGACCGGCTGTTAAGCCTGGCCATCTGCTCGCGCAGACTGGCGACCATCCCTTCCGCGACATGGAAGGTGTAGGAATGCCAACTGGGTTTGGGTTGCAGCGGCAGGCGGTTTAGCCAGGCGAAATTTTGCTTGTAATAGGCATCCATCTGGTTGGCGACGGCCTCCGTGATGTACCAGGGATAGACGATATACAGGCTGTCGATGCCTTCAATGCCTTCGCAGTATTCGGCGAATTCATACAGATTGGGGATGAAGGCGTCGCTCAATACCAAAGTCATCGAAACCTTGCCCTTGAATTCGCCGGTTTTTTGCAGATCCGTCAGCAACTTGATGTGGTGCATGGTTTTATCGAACGTGCCCTTGCCACGGATCGCATCGTGCTGTTCTTTGAAGCCATCCACGCTGACCAGCATCACCGTGTTTGCGGAAATGCGCAGGATGGATTCCAACTTGCGCTCGATCAACAGGCCATTCGTGCAAATGACCGTCCAGCGCGGGTCTTTTTCCAGCATCAGGCTCAGCGCATCCCACTCCTTGTGCACGGTCGGCTCGCCGCCCCACAGATACAGGTTGGATTTGGCTTCGAGGGTCTCGAACAGGATTTTCTCGAACACCTCGGCGGACAATTCATCCTTCACTTCCTCCTTGCTCAAGTGGTGGAAAAAACCCTTGTCGTTCCACTGGAAGCAATGCTCGCAACGGATGTTGCAGCGGTAGGTCAGTTGGATACCGACTTCCTCCGGGGCCGGCGCGGCATAAGCCGGGTTGGTTTTCCGTGCGCGGCTGGCCTTAGGACTGGTTGGCCATGGCTTTCTTCATCCGGTTGAATTCAACCGGGTCGATCTTGACGGTGGTTTCAGGCTGCATTGCCGTATGCCTCTATGTAGTTAACGGTTCGCGCACGCGCATTCAGCAGATTGGCATGCAATTCTTCGAGCACTGCGGTGGAATACCCCGTGCCTGCCCATTGTCGATACGACATGGCAAAGCCCAGAGATTCCCATAATTCGCCGTTCTTTTGTTCGTATTCGCCGTAAGGCTCCAACAGTATCAACGGCGTGGCGGCTGACAAGGAATCCACCAAGGTCGCACCGCCCGGTTTGCTGATAATGGCTTGGGTATGCCGGACCAACCCGTACACCTCCGGGCAATACGGGTTATCCCTAAAAACCACTGGCTTGTCCACCAAGGCCTCACCCAAGGGCGGGAATATATGCCTACCCGATTCATCCGTTTCCCAAGCTTTCCAGTCTGGGTCGATCAGAAAATACCGGTTTCCAGGCTGCCGGTTTTCGAGATCTTGGCTTTCGTACACGGTGACATCCAACGGGATTCCGTGCGCGGCCAGCTCGGGGATTTTTTCTTGGTAACTGCCCAGCCCCCAACCGCCGCCATGGATCAAAAACCGGCCTGACCGTTTGGCATAGGCAATCGGTTCGTCGGCAGTGACCGATAGGCGGTATGGCAGGGATTTATCTTGCCAACTAAAAAACCAAATAGGCCGATAGCGGGAGTTTGTTTGATTATAAAGTTTCCAGGAAACCGAGGTGACGGCATCCATATGGCACAGATCAACCGCAATATCCAGTCCCGGTTCCATGCTCAAATATTGCTCGATAATCGGCATCCAGAAACCATAGATCACGATGAATCGCTTACGCTGCCCTTGCTGCCAAGCAGACAAAAGTTTTGATACTTTTTCTTGATCCAGGCTTGGGATAATATCGCCGGTCAATTTCTGCGCGATCCGGGCAATGGAAAAATTGCGGTGGAAGGCAAGCTTGGTCTTGAGGATATTGTCGCGCTTTTCCGCCAGAAGAAAGTTCTCCAACAGGACTGCCTCGGTTTCAAAGCCCTTTTCGGCAAACTGCCGCCGAAGCAACAAGCCGGGCACATAAGCTCCTAGCGACGAACCTGAGCAGAGTATAGTGAGGGTTTCGCCACTCATTGCGTAAACACGTTAATACCTAAACTGGCGAAAACCCGCTTCATTTTCTCCTTCAGACCCAGCCGGGCTTCCGGGCGAGTGGCGACGAGGGAAGCGTAAAAGCGGCCCTTGTAGGCCGCCTCGCGGCTTGCCTGGGTATTGCGGTTGACCGACAGGGTGTTGGCTGACAGCGGCAAGATACCTTCCGGCCGGTCTGCCTGAAACAGGATCGCCTCTTGCCGCATCGTGTGCAAAATCTCATCAAATGAGACCGGCCTAGTCAGGCCCAACGAGAAAAACAGCAAGCTCCCCTGGGTCGAAAACGGCTCCAGAAAACGATCGACATAGTGATTGATTAACCCCATGGATTGCCGGGCGTTGATTTCCACCACGCTGCGAATGCTGCCGTCCTTAAGCAGCATGGAGTCGATGCAGACGGGGCCGAAATACCCTTCCTGGTAAAGCCTCGCGGCCACGGTCTGCATTTTGCCCAGATAGCCTGCCCTGTCCAAACGCTCGACGAAGGCCGGTTCCGCCGTTTGAATGGCGGAAAATGCAAACCCGGCGTTCTCCATTTTTTGCGCCGAAACAATCGCCACTTCGCCGCTTACGCCGATGTCCAGTTGGCAGGAAAAATCCAGCGCCTTTTCCAGCAGCGGCTCCAACAGGAATCGAGTGTGTTTGCCTTGTTTTTCCTGTTTTCCGATATGCCGGACAATTCTTTCCAATAACGGGTTTGAATCCACCAGGAAATTGCCTTTTCCGGAAACCCCAAAATCATCTTTTATCAAAAAACTGGCGTTTTCCAGCAGACGCTTACCCGCTGTTTCCAACTCGGCGGCTGAATCGATTGTCTCGCCATGCCATTCGTCTAGCTCCTCGACTTCCAGCGCATGGGAAAACAGCTTTGAATTGGCTTTATTGACGGCCTCAATCGTGGGTATTTGTTGCGCAATTCCATAATGCCGACAAAACGGCTCCGTCGTGGGTAACACGGAATAAGGGGAAAGGCCGGTCACATCGGCAAACAATTCGCTGAAATAGGCTCCATTCCCGGCTGCTTGTAGTAAGCCACAAATGGCATCGTTGGCCGAAACGCTTGCGCCAAGCTCCACGGGTTTGTCGTTGTTGGAAAACCGGAAACCGGTTTCCCGCAGGTAGTCCACATGGGTTTTGTCCATGGGTTGGCGAGTCACCAGCAGTTCGTTCTGGGCGTGACAGGCCGCAAACATCAATTCGTCCATGGCGGCGACGATAGTATCGGCTTGCGCATCGACAACGCCGGGTAATTGGCTTAATGCCGGGTTGCGCCAAAAGCGCTCCGAGCCAAAGCTGCCGAGGTGCAGTTTGGCACTATTGTCATTGCTTTCCATGATGCGCGGTCAATACTTCGGATAGGCGGTTAATGGAACTGAGGTCGGCGTAATCGAAATTTTCAAAATCAATTTCGATATCGAACGCTTCCTCCAGTTTGAATAGGAATGTGACAAGTTGCAGGGAATCCAGCCCCACTTCATTGACGATGTCCGCATCATCGGACAGATTGACAGCGAATTCAGGGTTTTCCTTAACCTCGCCCAAGATGGATTTGATCTTTTTTTTCATAATGGATTCGGATGACCGGGGCATATTTTGGCGTCTTCTATGGTGGGTTTAATTGTAAGTATATGGTTCATAAGTTTTTTTACATTTTCACAATCACATGATTCGGCGTGGCCGCGACATCCGCTGCCCCTACGATTGTTAAAACACTTTTGGTCAACTACTTAAAACGCGGAACACGACTTGCATTCGTAGCATCGCAGATGCCGCTCCGGCCCGTCTGCGGCGGATGGCCTAAGTATTTGGTTTATATACTGGAGTCTGCATCGGCATATCTTACCAGCGCATCTTTCTTCCGAATGTAACGACTATAACGAAGCCCAATTTTAACAGAACGGCTTGTTTTTGTCTATCCGAAAATAAAATTCAAAATTTTGGATTTTATAGGTGATTTGCGGATAGACAAAAATATAATGCTTGTGTATACTCTGACCCTAACTTCATGGGGGGAGAACTGTTTATGCCAGCGGAAATAGCAACGCTTACCAAAGCCGTCAACACCCTGGCGGACACGGCCAAATCCACCGTCACCTATCTGACCCAGGGGGGCGCAGCAAGCCCGGCAGCCGTGTTCAAAGGCGCCCATGTGATTGCGCTCGCCCATCCGTTGGCCGCGCTGAGTCTTGTGGGCGGCTTGCTGGCCCTGCTCGGCCTCGCACGCCAACGCCTGAAAAATCAGCAGGCCAAGCCCGTGGAAGAGCCGGCTCCGCCTGCGGCCATCTGGTGAATACCCTGCGCGGCAGTCAGGCTATTCCCTCGCCCGCCATGCGTTAACCCATGTTCGCATCCGAGGAGACCGCAGCACCCAACCCGGCGTCCGAGGCCAAGACGGGCCGCGAGGCCCGCTTCCGCCGCTGGCTGTGGCCTAGGGCCGTCTGCCGCTGCTGGGGGACGACAGCGCCCTTGCGCTGTTGCTCGCCCGGCCCGGAGGCGACATGGCTTACGCCGCACCGCTGAACGTGTTGAACGCCCTGCGGGCCGGCACGGAGCAAGGCATCCCGGTCAAGGCCGCCCGCTGCCTCGCGCAGCGGCTTCACATTGAAGACTGTTTCGCCGGGGTGCTGCCTGAGGATCAGCCCCGCCTCATCGAGGGTCTGCGCCAGCAAGGCCGTTCGGTTTGCTTCGTCGGCGACGGCAAGTTCCCATGATCGCCCGCCTGTTCAAGCCCCGTAAAACACTGGACGAAATCCTCGCCCCGCAGCCGCCCGCCCTCGATCTGGCCGAGGCGAGGAGCGGGCTGTCCGCTTGGCTGCTGCCCGAGGCCAAGGCCACACCCGCCAAGCCCAGCGCCCAAGCGGCGATGGATGAGATGTACAGCCCGACGGAACGGCAGCGCCGCCTGGAACGCCGCCATTACAATGACCGCAAGATCGTGGTCGCGCTCGGTTCCTTGGGCTTCGCCACGGCGGGCTATTGGTTCTGGCCGTTGAGCCTGCTGTGCATTCCCTGCATTCTGTTCAACAGCGGCCATTGGTACACCATCGCTTACCGCCAAGCCAAGCAGGGCCGGGTCGGCGTCGGCACCATCTTCGTGTTCACCGTGACCGGAATGATCGTCAACGGCTATTTTTGGATCGGCAGCCTAGTGTCCTTGGTCGCACAATTGTCCATCAAGCTCACCAGCCTGGTGACGGAAGACTCGCGCAACCGGCTGGTCGATATTTACCGGCAAGCCCCGAAGACGGCCTGGCTGCTGGCCGCCGGCATCGAAACCGAAACCCCGCTCGCCCAGATCCAAGCGGGCGACACCCTCGTCATCAATGCCGGGGAAATCATCCCGGTGGATGGTACCGTGCTGGCCGGGCAGGCGCTGGTGGACGAGCAAATGCTGACCGGCGAGGCACGCCCAGTCGATAAGGCCGAAGACGATGCGGTGTTCGCCGGCACGCTGCTATTGGCCGGGCGCGTCGAGGTGCGGGTGGAGCAATCCGGTCAGGACACCACCATCGCCCGCATCGGCGCGATCCTCAACGACACCATCGAATACAAATCCAACGCCCAAATGCGCGCCGAAACCCTCTCCGACCGCACGGTGGCCCCGGTGCTGTGGGCCGGTGTGGTGGCTTTGCCTTTGCTTGGCCCGATGGGTGCCTTGGCCGTGGTGGACACACACTTCCGCCAACGCTTGTCGATCCTGTCGCCGCTGGCCTTGATGAATTACCTCAGCCTCGCTTCGCGCCACGGGATTTTGGTCAAGGATGGCCGTTCGCTGGATCTGCTGCATCAAGTCGATACCTTGGTGTTCGACAAGACCGGCACCTTGACCGACGCGCAGCCGCAGGTGGTCGCCGTCCACGTCTTCGCCGCCGGGCTGGACGAGGCGGAGATCTTAAAACTGGCCGCCGCCGCCGAACACAAGCAGTCGCACCCCATCGCCAAGGCCGTCCTCGCCGAAGCGGCGCGACGCGGGCTGGACGTGCCCAAGGTGGACAAGAGCGAGTACAAGGTCGGCTTCGGCTTATGTGTCAAGGTGGCAGGCCGCGAGATCCGCGTCGGCAGCCGGCGCTTCATGGAAGCCTCTGCCGTGGCATGGCCCGGCGCTTTGGACGACATCGAGGCGCGTTGCCACAACCAGGGCTATTCGCTGGTGCTGCTGGCCTGCGACGGCAAGCCGGCCGGGGCGGTGGAACTGGCCGCGACCGTGCGGCCTAGAGCCAAAGCCATCATCGACGAGATCAAACGCCGCCACGGCGTCACCCGGACGGTCATCATTTCCGGCGACCAGGAGGCGCCGACCGCCCAACTGGCCCGCGAACTCGGCATCGACCAATACTTCGCGCAGACCCTGCCCGAGGAAAAAGCCGCGCTGATTGACCGGCTGACGGCGGAAGGCCGCTTCGTCTGTTACATCGGCGACGGCATCAACGACGCTATCGCGATGAAAAAATCCCATGTGTCGATCTCGCTGCGCAGCGCTTCGACGGTGGCGACCGACACCGCGCAAGTTGTGCTGATGGAAAGCGACCTAGACCATCTGGTGAAGCTGTTCGATTACGCCCATGAATTCCGCGCCAACACTGACGTCAGCTTCGCCGTCGTCACCGGCACCACGTTGATCGGCATCGTCGGCGCGTTCTTCCTGCACTTTGGCTTGGCGCAAACCACGGCGCTGTCGGTCGGCTCAATCGCCATCGGCATCGCCAATTCCATGCGCCCGCTGCTGCGGCACCGGGCCAAGCCCCTTTCATGATGAACCAACCTTAAGGCATTTTGATGAGCATTTTCGTAATCGCGTTCGTGGCCTTGATCATAGGCTTGCTGGTGGCTTTCGCCCTATTGCTGGGCGGCTATTGGGAAGCCCCCGAGCAGATCAAGCAGCGCATTCTGGATCTCTCCCAGCAAAAGCCGTCCCCCCGTATCAAATTCCGCGCTTGGGTGGCAAGCGACCTAGGCGAAAACCCGCCTTTGCAGGCTTGGCTGCTGTCCTTGCCCGAGGAAGGCTTCGAGGCGTTGACCCAGCGGGTTGTGAAGTTTTGCGCGGACTTGAACATCCAATTGTCCTGGCTGGCGGAGCGCCATGTGGATGTCGCCCCGCCTTTGCGGGTAGCGGCGAAAACCATCGTCGTGGATTATCTGGAAGTGTGCTGGCAGGCGATCCGCCACCAAGCAGACATCGTCTTCTTCAGCAAATACCACAAGCTGGCCGCCAACCCCGCCGACGCCCGCTACCGCGATGTCCGCCGCCGGCTGCTCACCCGCTTGATCGCCGCCGGGCTGGCCGAGCCTTTGCCGACCTATGAACTCATCATGGCCTCGGAGCTGCAACGGCAGGCATTGGCGGCAGACGCCATCCGCGCCGCCGCCGCCAAGGACTGGGACGCCTTCGTGAAAATCTTCACCGAACTATTGGAAGGCGAGGCCGAAAAGCCGGCTTCCGCACAAACGACTTAACCGGCAAAGACAAGCCATGCCCAGCAATTCTCATTTTGGCTCCGAAACTGTGAAAGTATTCGCCACCGGCATCCAGAACGGGTCGTGGCGACCATGAAAAGCCCGACGTGCTGCTGTCCTTTGGCCTAAAATCGATATCGCACGGCCTAGGAGTCTGCCTGGCTTCCCCAGCGTAAACAGGATAAAGTGATACCACCCAATCCAGAGGTTACCTTCATGAGCAACCAATTCATTCCCATTGAGCGCGACCAGCCGTTTGTGATTCCTGTGCAGGAATGGCTGGAACAAGATCACTTGGCGCGTTTTGTCGTGGCTATCGTCGACG
>Ga0268283_1000390_pt1 | contig 31864 bp, 19 predicted proteins | sample saktaG_13_FD_190140 | JGI IMG/M metagenome (GOLD analysis project Ga0268283, IMG submission 190140) | Saline water microbial communities from Sakinaw Lake, British Columbia, Canada - sak_2013_06_06_36m | ecosystem: Environmental > Aquatic > Non-marine Saline and Alkaline > Saline ... | reverse complement strand
AATAGCTCCAGTACTAACTGGGCTTTTTTCTTTGCACTTTTTCTCTGCTGTTTTGCCATTAGGTTGGTAAATTTAAGCTTAAAAAGTGCTAACATTTAATTGAGGCTAATATATAGTTCTTTGCAATGATGATATCCTGTTTGCGGACAATTGCTCCTTTCCATGAAGTAAGACCCATATTTTCCTTATCGGCAGAAGCGCGGGATATGATCACTTCTGCAGCTGTTTTCCCTGTTACGGCAAACAATAATTTGTTTTGTGTTTCGGCAAAGAACATTTGAGTTGCTTTGTCGGTGGCATCGTAATCGCTGCTAAGCGCAAATAAATCGCGCACCTTCTGGTAGAAACGTTTTTCAGAGGCACGAATATCGCGTATGCGTGCCAAAAGTTCATCAAAGTAGTCGGGTCTTCCATCAGGATTTTTCAAACGTTCGTCATCCATTAAAAACCCTTTGACCATGTACTCTTTCAGGTTCCGGTTTGCCCAAATCCGGAACTGGGTACCACGTTTGCTTTTTACCCGGAACCCTATTGCCAAAATCATTTCCAATGAATAGAAAGAGACATTGTATTCCTTGCCGTCACTTGCAGTTGTTAAGTAATCCTTAATAACTGAAACTTGCGCTAACTCTCCTTCTTTCAGTATATTGGATATGTGCATGCTGATATTGGGCACGGAGGTGTCAAAAAGTTCGGCAAGCTGGTTCTGGTTCATCCAAACCATTCCATCTTTAGCAAAAAGTGCCACACTGGCTTTACCATCGTCTGTGTTATAGATGATAATGTTTTGCCGGGCATGGTCCGAACTGGTTAAATCGTTGCTCATTGTTTTTTAATGTTTCAATAATGGGTTAAATCCCCGCAATTTATTGCGGCTACTTTAGTTTCTATAAAAGTTCTAAATTTACGGTATGGAAGATTTTCGAAAGAGCTCTCATACTGTAAGTTGGTTAAGTGTTCACATTGTTTGGGTGACCAAATATCGTTACCATGTGTTAAGAGGCGATGTTCAGGTTCGTTGTCGCGATTTACTGGTACAGATCTGTAATAGCGAGAATGTGAAGATTCTAAAAGGAGTTGTAAGTAAGGACCATGTGCACATGCATATCGAATATCCGCCATCATTAAGCATAAGTAACTTAGTGAAGCGATTAAAAGGGAGAACATCCATAATGTTACAGAAAGAATTTCCCGAATTGGGGAAAAAATATTGGGGAAGGCATTTCTGGGCAATAGGATTCGGTGCGTGGAGTACAGGTAACATAACAGATGAAATGGTCCAAGAGTACTTGGACCATCATAAGGATAAGCCAAATAGTCAGGTCGGAAATTGGATAATGGAATGATGTTAAAAAATTTCATTTTTTACCTTTTAATCAAACCTCTGGATTTTTAATCCAGAGTGATTTAGTTGTAAATGTTAGAAAGACAATAAAATACTTCCAAAGCCAGATAAAATTATCCTAGCAGTATTCCACCTTGACCAGTGATCCTGCAATCACAAACCATATGACAGTCTCAACCTTTTTCCCTGGCCATACTCGCTGGAGCATCTCCTTATACAAAGACATCTGACCGCTGTAGGTCAGTGCGCGCCATTCAGAGGTTTCGCGGTTCTTGTCTGGATCTGCATAGCCTGGGAATGTTTTATAATCGATTAGAAGGATTTCGTTAGGGGTTTCGATGACCAGGTCGGCAATACCGGATAAAATCTGGTTGCCTTTTTCGACCATCATCGGATATTCTTTGTAATACGCAGGTGATTTATACCTGAACCCTATCCATTCATTGAAAAGCCGGATCGATGTTACCAGGTCAGTTGGGGAAACGATGCTTGTGAAGCCGAAATTTTCAAGTAAGCGTTCGACCAGTTGGAGTTGTTCAGATTCTTTCATCTCCGGGTGGTGAGCACATAATATGGCATGGACGCAAGTTCCAAATGTGGGATCATCTACTACAAGACTTTGGTCAACCTGCATGCGTGAGTAAAGAGGGATGTATTCACCGATGCGCGCCTGGGGTATAGCTTCGGCCGACGAGGGGGTAATAAAATAGTCCTGAACAGGAGATGTCCCTTTTTGCGGTGTATAGATGATAGGGGAGACAGCATCAACGACCATTCCCGTCAAGAGGTCTGCCTGCATAAAACGCCGGAAGCGGAATTTCGATGGGTAATGCTTATGCCGGGTTTTAATAATTACATCCTTTTGTTCCGGCTCGTTGCCGCAGATCGCTGAGAGACCACCAGGGATGGCTTTTTCAAGCCAGGCCATTTTATTATATTCTTTACAGGGTATGATAAGGTAATCTCTGGCCCGGGTCATACCTACATATAGCAAGCGAAGGGACTCTTCAAAACTTTGGTTATCTGCTATCGTTTGTTCAGGAAGAGATGTAAAAAGTGAAGTAAATTCAGGGTAGCCCGAGGGTTTACCAAATGGTGTGAAAGAATAAGGCCATGGCCAGTATCGTATGCTGCGACCTGCCAGCGGTGCATCCAGTTCCATGACTTCCACCCCGGTTACATGCATCCCGAACACATCAGCATCACGGTAACGATTTAACTGTTGCATCACAACCACAGGCCATTCGAGCCCCTTGGCACGGTGGTAAGTAAGGACGTTTACTGCGTATTCATTCACGACTAAAGCCTTAGAATCTTCCCCGGTTTCGGCTAGGCCATTGAACCAGGCGATGAAAGATGGGATAGAACCGGATGCCCCAACTGAGTTCGATGATTCTGAATACAGATCTATGTAATTCAGTATTTCCTGCAGGTTACTCCAGCGCTGGTGCTGATCACCCCAAACAGCCACCAGTTGAAGCATGTCCATTTCGGCATATATCAAGCGTACCAGCAATGCCAATGGAAGTGCTGCAGACTTCTCCCTGATCTCATTAAGATGAAGGATGAAGGTGTTATCTGCAAGCCAGGAGCCTGCTCCATCTCCGGAATCTGCAAGCTGCTTTTGCTCAAGATACTCGAGGCGCCCATCAATCAGGGCCCCAATGTCGTGACCGGGATCGGTGAGGTAGGCAATTTCTGCTCTTGCCAATGAATCGAATGGATTGTGGAGATATTTCAGGCAAGCCATAACGAGCCTTGTTTCTGCCCGGCGCTGAAGGCCGGAATCTGCAACCGTTGCATCAATGCCATATGCGCGAAGGTTATTGGCCATATTAAGGCAGGCATCATTTGAGAAACACAAAATAGCAATATCACCTGGCTTAACGCTCCTGATCTCCTTCGACATGGGATCCTCAATCATGGGATTTTCCTTAATAAACGCGGCTACACTTCCTGCAAGCAGATCATTAAAAACAGGTACTGTAAGTTTTCCTGAAGTGCCATCCACTGAGAAACCCCATACCTGCAATGCGGTACCAAGGCCGGCATCCTCAAGATCTTTTCGCACAGGTTTCAGTACGATCTGCTCCTTTCGGGGATATTCAGGTTTGTTTTTGAATGCCTCATAAAAAACATCATTGACGAAATTAACAAGGTCGGGCCGTGACCGCCTCGATTCGGTGAGAAAATCCTTTTCGCCCGGGGCTCCCAAACGTTTGACGACTGCATTGATCAACGTACTATCCGTTCCACGGAATCCATAAATGGCCTGCTTTGGGTCACCGACCCACACCACATGTTCAACGAGGCCGGCTATCTTGAGGAAGAGTGCAAGCTGAATGGGACTGGTATCCTGAAACTCATCCACCATCAACACCTTGTACTGCCTGCGAAAACGATGTTTCACATCCTCCTGGTCAAGGAATCGGAGTACTTCTGCCTCCTGGTCGGCAAAGTCGATCACCCCGCGACGCCGTTTATAATCCTGAAAAAGGCGAAGGGCTGCAATGGCTTTGTCAAATACAAAAGAGATAAACATCAGCAGGTCATCATGAAATTCCTGGAAGGATAGATGATCAGAGGCCAATTCAATAAAGGGCTCAAAAAGGGATAGTGATTTCACCCCTGGACTAAGCTTGCAGATTTTTGCCCAGTCATACCATGCAACGAAGGCTGGATAGTGATCAATGTTATAAACAAAGTTCCTGAGCTCCCCCAGTGCACCTGTAGTTTTTTGAGTAGTATCAGCTCCGGATGCAACTGCCCGGTCAAGTGCCGGGAACTCTCTGATAAAAAACTTTGCAGCAGTTTCCATGGAATTTTCAGGCACCGGCAGTTTATCGAGCATTGTGGTCGTGGAAAGATTCCTGGCTGCAATGAGATTAGGTGCATCCATGTTGTTGGACCTTGCCATATCTACAAGGGTGGCAACCTTTGCCCGGATATCATCAGCCTTTGTTGAAAACCTGGCCGCAAAATAATCGAGTTCCCTGGCATCTTCGTCCGAGATCACCTCGGTGAGCGCAAGATTAAACAGCGACTGTTTCTCCACATCCTCGATCACATTGAGAACAGGAGACAAGCCCCCTTCAAAGGCAAATTGGGATAGCAACTGACCTCCAACGCTGTTCACTGTTCCGATCAATGCCTGATCAATCAGGTCAACAATCTCATGATGCCCGGTTTCAAGGATCTTACGCCGTACCCGGTCACGGAGCTCTCCCGCCGCCATGCGGGTGAAGGTGGTGGCGATGATTTCAGAAGGAGTATATTTGAATTTCCCCTGCGGATCGAGGAAGTCAAAAAGTTCATTGGTAAGACGGTAGGTTTTTCCACTTCCCGCTCCAGCGCTTACAAGACGGATGTTTTTCATGTTATTCGATATTTGTAAACGTGGAATAATCATTGTAACGGGCTGGTTCCTTTACTTCATCACCCGGAGGAAGGAGATATTGTTCAGGATCAAGGGAGAAAATTTCCAGTTCCTCAATTGAGATCCCTTCACCCATTTCGATCTTACCCTCCTTTAATTCGCCCATGCGGTATTCAACCGTTCGGAATAATTTCGCAAGCTGCTCTTGGTATGCTGCAGCCCAATCATCAGGACCTGCATGAATGCCATGTTTAAAGGCATTTTGGTCGCGGGTATAAAGCCTTCCTGTGCTGATGATAAAATAAGCAGTTGGCGAAAAGCCACCTATATCGTTGAAAAGTGAGGAATAGAGAGCAAGCTGGAGGTCCCGGTCTTCATTCATCAGCCTGGAATAGTATTTACCACTTTGCCATTTCAAATCAATAATGGCATATTGCTTCGGCCCTTTTTTCTTGCGGGAGAGAAGGATATCGGCATACCCTTGCAGTTTGAGGCCCGATCGTACCGCCTCTTTGTGTGCTTCGCAGCCTTCGACAACCCAATCATTCTCAGAGATATGTCTTACCAATGCCATAAATTTCTCCTTTATGGCATGATGTAATGATTGTACACGGTCCTCCTTCCCCTTTTCAAGCAGCAACATACCTTCTGTTTGAAGAATATGTTCAACGGCTTTTGAATAGAGCTTTTCAAGGGAAGACTGATCCAGCAGGGTGACATCCACACCGGGCCGGGTGAGTGCATACTGAAAAACACGGTGTGAAACATTACCCATGAAGCGGGAATCATCGGCCAATTGCAGAATGGCCTCGTCTTTGATTCTTGCCCGGTATTTGAGGACCCACATGAAGGGAGATTCAACCAGGGAGTTCATCCCCGAATAGGAAAGGGGATAATCATCAAGGATAAGTTTTTCTGCGCGCTTCACATGCCAATAGGCAGCCGGGGCAGGAAGCCCGGAAAATGGAAGGCAGGTTGTTGAAGCAGCCAGATTTTCTGCAAGTTTGATGGTTTCCGGCCCGGAAATCCGGGTCATCAGTTTATACACCGACCTGAAATGAGCGTCGATGAATGAACGGAAAAGATGCGGTTGAGAAGTCTCCCCGCCAAAGTTTTCGGGGACAATGCAGATCAGTTGCTTTCTAACAAAGCGTATAAATTGTTTCCTGAGCCAGCTATTTCGCTGGGATTTCAGGTTTGCCGATTCTAAAATCACACTACGGTCCTCAAGCCAGGCACGCTCCTCAGGAAAAAGCGTTTCGAAGGAGGCACCCACGGTTCCCCCGGATGCAAAATCGTACCAGATCACTATGCCAGCAAACCCGGCAAGATTGCCCGGGGATTTGATGACGGGCAGACTGCCGGCAGCTCTGGGAGCAATACAACATTGTTCACCTGAAATTGACTTTTCGATGATACGCTGTAATTCCAATTCACTAATAACATCTTTCTCTTCAAATAGTGAAAGAATATCAAGCAGATTGGCACATGAATTCAGGACAGGTAAAAGCATGCTCTTGTCCACTCCATCGGTCAGCCTGGCGTACCTCCCACGCAAGATACCGGTGGCAAATTCAAACAGTTTAATGATGGCAGGAGCCGGGGCGCCTTTGTTAGTGTCGAATTTCTCGTGCTCCAAAAGATAATTCAGCCGTTCCATGGCTCTTTTAAACCGTTCTTCCTCTGCGATTGATTCCCGGTATGTTGCCAGTGCCTTTACCCATGCTTCGGAACCGATGCCGGGTTTATCGGACATAGCTTTAGCCAGAAGCCTCGAAAAGTGAGGGGGCAGGAGGGTAACAGGGCATTGAAGAAACTCAAAAAGCTGACGAGGTTGCCAGGGCTTCCAGAGAAAGACCGTAAGCAATTGTAAAAGACTCACTCCTGCCGGAACCGGATCGGACATCTTGATGGCAGGTGTTGCAAAGCCATCATTCCGAAGCATGAGGAAAGGCTGGACTTCATTGTTCTCACTGATCACAACCGTATCGCGGCAATCATGGTTACGGATTAAGCCGGCGAGGAGGTCCCCTGCCTGCAAACGGTCGGGAAGCAATATCAAACGCAAGGAACCATCTCCCTTTGCCTCGGATCTGTTAATTCCAACCTTATTTGATGAGAAGATAAACGATCGCAGCGAAGAGAGGTCTGAATCATCCTGTAGTATTAAAGGAGGAAGGAAATGAGTGCAGACAATCTCATTCAGCTCAAAGATGCCGATCAGTTCAGCAATATGCGGTGGCAGCAATTCTAATGGTTCAAAATAGATAAAAGATTCCAACGGTATCTTTGCACCCGATTTTAAAGCAGAAAGCATCAGCCTAAAACGATCAGCAAACGAATTGGCAATCCCGGCCAATGCTTCTGCCCTGGCCAGAGATTCTAACCGTGGCGGCATTTGCTTTTCCCGGTTAAAATCCCACCCGGCAAGTATTAACTGATCGCGCCAGGAGAGCAACTCTTCAGCAACATCGAGCTCATTAGCAGAAAAGGATTTTTCGAAAAATGCACCCCGCACAATTTGCTTCAGCGCTTTCCGGTATTTGAAAACCCGAAGCACATTGGTTTCTGATGGTTTGGATACACCCAGATGCAACTCCAAAAACGAAAGAAGCCCGGCTGGCCCCATGTGCCGACAACCCGCAGCAATCCCATCTTCCATGAAGATGTTTACAGGGTAGGAGGGTTCATCGAAGAGGGTAGAGAAGAGGATTTTCATGGTTTGAATACTCCTTTGTGTTGCTTTTATAGTGCCATTTTTACTCCGTTTTGCTTTAACCAGTTATCATATTCCCTGAAGTTTGGCATTTTTTTATCCAACTCATTCCAAAAATCAGCTGAATGATTCGGGTATTTCAAATGGATCATTTCATGGACAATTATATAATCAATGACAGGAACCGGGGCCATGGCGCATTTCCAGTGAAAGTTCAACCCATTTTTCGGTGTCCAGGATGCCCATCGGTTTTGCAGTTCTATCACTTTGATGCTGGTGGGTGTAGTTTGAAATTTTTCGTTGATCAGCTTAAGCCGTTCTTTGATTTTTGCTTTTGCTTTCTCTTTGTAAAAGTGTTGGAAAACCTTATCTGCGTTGCCAAGAAGTTTTTTGTCAAGAAGAAAATGACCTCCGGTTATCCTCAATGGCGAGGGTGGATTCTCAACAAGAGACAAACGATAATTTCTGCCCAGGTATAAAAAGGATTGGCCATTTACAAAGGTTCTTATAATTTTTCCCTGGTTGAGCTCCTTCCACTTAGCGAGTTTTGTGAAAATCTGATATTCCCTGGCTCTAATGGCGGATTCTATTTGTTCATCACTACTAGTTAACGGAGCTAACACCCTTACCGAACCATCACGTTCAATAAAGATACTCACCGTTTTTCTTCTCCCGGTTTTTTCAATGGCAATATTTACCCCTTCCAATATCATTTTAAATCAGCTTCCCTGTTTTTTGCCAATTTCATCAATTCTGATGTCAGTTCCGCTGCCTTTACTGCCAGCGTTCCAACTCCTGAATAATGAATTTCGTCTTCGATTAATCCTTCGATCTTCTTTCTTTCCGATGCTTTGTCTGACCAAAAGTTTCTAATTTGCGCTGTTTCTTTTAAAAGTACCATTAAGGTATGTGTCAATTCTTTCGTTTTATTTATATCTTCTTGGTTACCAGAAGTCAGGACATTTTTCAATAAATCGAAAAAAGGCGATTCCACGATCGAAATACCATCAGCTTCAGGTTTTCTGCCTTCTGACATCTCATCACGCAACTTGCCTAATTCAGCAACGATTGTTTCCCAGTTTTCCTTATAGGCATTTAAAATCATTTCCAAGCGGTCCTTGAATCGGTTGTAAAGGCCAGGATCTTTGTCAAGATTTACCTTGATATGCCAACGAATGGCATGCTCCATCTCCGAGGCTTTTGATTTTGGAGTTTTATTCAGGTAGTCAACTTTGCTTTTGAATTCATCTGAAAGAATAGAAACCTGTTGAACTTTGGTATCGATACCCATCGACAGAAGATGTTTATCAATTAGTTTACGTACTTTTTCGGAGGCCCATTTTAAATCCATTGTTTCATCCTTGTAGCGGTCTTTGATACGCCACAAAAGATATCCCAGCCTTTTTGCCGGAATCCAAAAATCAATCCCCGCATGAACGTTAAAAAGCAAATCAAGACTGTCGAAAAAACTTTTGGCATACGTAAGCAGCTCGGCCCTGAATTTTATATTTGTAGCTTTTGCAATGCACTCTTCTGCAAATTCAAATTCTTTTGAAGTATCTGTAAATTTCTGTTGCAGAAAATCGTCAATCTCTTTCAGGTTATTATTTGCAAACTGATCAATCAGTCGTTTATAGCGGGCTTCAAGTATGGGTATTTCCTTATTAATATCACGGAATACCTCAAGAAAATTATTGAGATTCTTTTTATCTTTATCTGTATAAATTGCGAGAGCGTCACTCAGATGTTTCGTTACCCCAAAATAATCAACAATCAATCCAAACGATTTGCCTCTCTTGGTTCTGTTCACCCTTGTGATTGCCTGAAATAAATCATGTTCCCGTAAACTTTTATCCAGATACATCACCTGTTCAATGGGTGCATCAAATCCAGTAAGTAAGCGATCGCAGACACAAATAATTCCGATGCCCGTTTCGGGTTTATTGAATGCCCCTTTTTCATTAGAGTAATCGAAATCCTTTTTGAAATTATTTATTGCATCGGTATCATAGGCATCTTTTCGTGCCTTGCTGATGTAACCCGGTTCGTTGTTTCCTATACTTGAAACAATTGCTGCAACTTGTAAAAATTCCAACTGTTTCAACTGTTCTTCATCTGTTTCACCCTCAGGCAAGGCTTTAAGCTGCTCTATCTTATTTTTAATGGCAATTTCAAGTTCGTACTTGTAACGGACAGCGGCAACAATGCTGGAAGCAACAACCTGAGCCTTGAACCCATTTACCAGAATATCATTGTAATAATGGTCAACAATATCTTTAGCAATTGTGGCAATACGGTCTTTTGATTCAAGGTAGGCAATGAAAGAGCCATACCGCCGCTGGATTTCTTCCCGCTCTGCCTGGCTGCGTTGCTGAAACATGTCTTCAAACTCAGTATCAAAAACCTCTTTATCTTTCAATTTATCTTTGGATACTTTGCCGATGTATTTGATTTCAACGGTTGCGCGGTCAGCGACCGCTTTATCGAACTTGTAAAAATCAATAAAACCGCCAAAGCGTTCGTGGGTTTTTATTTCGTGGCGTTCGGTCAGCAAGGGCGTTCCTGTAAAACCAATGCGAGTAGCATTGGGAAATGCTGAAAATAAATTATCACCCATGTCGCCGCCTTGTGTACGGTGGGCCTCGTCAATCAGCAATACAATTCTATCGCTGTTGTTTATGGTGTCAAATTTTTCGAATACAGGCACCAGTCCGGCATCGATCAGAGATTGAGCTGAGACATTCCTCTCGTCTAAGAACTTGTGAATCATTACCATGTTAACATCACCGGTATCATCACTCAGGCGGTTTAGCCTGTTTCGTCTGTCAATAATATTTACGGGTTCACCAGTTAGAGCCGCGGTTTCTGAAAGCTGTTCCTCAAGATCAGTTCTGTCTATGATGAAGATGATCTTCAGATCCTTTAAATCATCACAACTTCGGAGTTTGCGGATAAGAAAAACCATTGTTAAACTTTTACCGCTTCCCTGGGTATGCCAAACCACACCTCCTTTTTCGATGGGAATATGACCTGCCCTGTAATTCTTTATTATTTTGCCCACAGCCCGGTACTGATTATAACGGGCAACGATTTTTACCTCGACCCCTTTATTAATTTCCATAAACAGGGTGAAGTGCTTCAGAAGGTCAAGCAGGATTTCCTTGTTCAACATACCATGGATCAACACCTCTTGGCGTTCTTCATTGGGCGGAAACTCAACAGTTTTGTATTCTTCGGGGAAAATATCAACCCAATTATTGTAGAAATCAAAATCGGCGCTGATAGTTCCAACTCTTGCCTCCCTGCCATGGGTAATGATGCTAAAGATATTGTAGTAAAATAATCGCTCTTCTCCTTCTTTAAAGCCGTAATCGTCATCGCGGGTGTTAGCATAACGGGTAACTTGCAAATACGCTTCACTTAATGGTTCAGCTACATTAAAATCTTTTGCCTCAATTACCACCAAAGGCATTCCGTTCAGGAATAAGACAATATCGGGGATGATGCCCTCGCGGCTTGCGCCCGGAGTAAGCAAACGAAACTGATTGATAGCAATGAAAGAATTGTTATCGTAATTTTTAAAATCAACCAAGCGCACTGTTGGGTCAAGTTCGCCTGTGAGTTCATTTTTTGAAACGCTGGTTCCCTTTAATAGTAAACGATGAATTTCTTTGTTGGCTTCATGCAAACTCTTCCCTGGAAAGTTTTGGACCTCTAATAATATTTGATCCAGTTGCTTGTCGGTAAGCCATTCGGTTCCATTATCTGTTTTATTAATGGCCTTTATACTATTTTTAAAAACACCGGACAGGATGACCTCTTTAAAATTGTTTCGCAGACTTTTTTGCGGTTCTTGCGGAACTCCAAGCCCCTGATCAATTACTTGCCAACCCAAATGACGGAGTTTATCTAAAAAAGGCTTTTCAACATTGATATATTCAGCCATAGTATGTCTTATAAATTAGTGAGGTAAGCTTGTTCGGGATGATTAATCATTTCGGGAAACTGGAATCGCAATTCTCCAGAATCAATCATTGGTTTAAGATACTTTCTACTGATATAATTATCGCCTTTCTGGAGAATGGAAGCGATCTCAACCAATTTTCGTGGCTTCAAATGACATATATCTCGTATTAACTCTTTTATTTTCAATGGATTACTTTCTCTTTCCTTCAGGTCCAAAATTCTATTTTCAAGCTCTTCTGGTAATTCTTTTAACAGTGCGATCCTGTCAACGGCATTAGCTTCTGTACTAAGATCATCTCCTGCTTCTGTAGTACCCATATCTGCTTCTGTGCTATGTTCACTATTGACCTTATTAATAATGATAGGTTCTGTACTAAGAGTTTCAGGTTCTGCATTAAGAATATCAGGTTCTGTACTAAGACCAACGCCAGCAATATAATATGTAGCCTTGCCTTTGCCTCTTGATGCAAATAAGTCATTCGTTTTCAGCATTCGAAGGTCGTTACTTGCCTTCAAGGTATCGCAATCAGCCATTTGCCGATATGTTTGATTGTCGATGGCTCCAACCTCCCTGACAAAAATCAATGCCTGTTTTTGAGGATCAGTCAAATTGAGAAATTCAAATTGTTTTAACCATTCAATGTCCTTTTCATCCAGAAAATGATGCAAAAGGAGACGAGCCACGAACTCATTATTTTCTCTGCTCGATTCAAAGGTAGGTGGGCCCAAATGGGCTGCCTCCATCAATCTACGCATGGCCCTGATACCGGAACCTTTTGTTTCAGCAAGGTTGGTATCGTGAAAGACAGCGGCAATAAAAGGATTACGTGTTTCACTTCCAGGTTGCCCAAGATTTTCTTCTGATTTGAGAGAGAATCCGGGATTCCTGATCTCAATCCGGTTATCATATCGAATAACCTGTGTTGGGCGATGCACCCTATAGGAACGATGCATTAAAGAATTGACCAAGGCTTCACGCAACGCTTTCAGGGGTAAACCTGTTGGAGTTGCCTGTATATCATCCTCATTGAGAAGAAAACCCTTTGGAAGATCGGCATTAATTGCATCGATCAACCTATAAAGGATCAACAATAAAGGGCCTCTCATATCAATTGTTGTGAAACGGTTATCGGGATCAGATACCCATTGGTTCCCCGGGACCCTGATATAGTCGACCCGTAACATGGGGAAAGTACTGCGATGCACAGTGCTTTTTCCGAATAATAATAAACCGGCAATATTCAACTCATTTGGCTTCTCACGGTTGGTACATCCAAGCGATTGCAATAGATCCTCATCGTTGTACGTGAGTTCCTCGGCAGCAGGGTTAACTTTCCCACGCAGGGAACGATATCGTTGCAATGCATTTTCATCAACAGAATCAATGGTAATTCCCTTCACAGGGGTTTCATCATAACTGGTTGAATCCTGGTAAAATACATGCATGTCATCTTCGGTGCAGTGCTGATCGGTAGAACCAATACGCCGTAATGCACCACCAGGCAGACCGTCTTTTATAAAATATACAGGTTTCATGCGGGCAGGCAGCTCATTTACCCAAACCTTGACGACGGTTATTCCGTTAATTTTCTCAACTACAAATTCAGGGCGAACAGGAATATTAAACATTCCGGCACACTGAGTGGCAAAATCCCGCTGCAATTTGTCAGGATCACTCACCCCAACAATTTTGTATTGCGGAAATAAGGCTGAAACATCAACAGCTACTCCAATTAAAATGTATCCTCCTCCCAAACCCGGTTCGTTGGAAAAGGAACAAACTGTTTCCATAACAGAATGTGTGCTTTCACTTCCTCCTTTGGCCTCTATCCAGGGACATTCATCCTGATCGTTGAGTAATTCGAAGAGTTCTTCGGATGTATATTTCATAATCAGAAGGATTTCTATGTTGTGTTATTTGAGTATTGTGAACTTGCGATAAAACTTTGAATATTTGCATTGAATTTCTGTGAGTAATTAATTGCATCATCCTTCGGAATTGTAAAAAACAGCACTTGAAAAATAATAGTTCTACCTGCAACCTGCATTTCCTGAATTATCGGACTTCCATTATGTTCCTTATTGTTCTCTTCAAAAGGATAGATAAAGCCACAACGATTTACATCTGCATAATTAAGCAAGTGTCCTACATACGTATTCAACTGATAAAGATCTTCAAGATTTACGCCATCTTTAAAATAAAACCGTTTATATTTAACATCATAAATATCAATGCTCCCGTCAGCATTTTTAATGATTATATCTGGAAATAAACTGCTGTACCTATTATTATATCCCCCACAAGGAACAGAATACCCTTTTTTATTTTTCTCTTCTAAAATGGAACCATTACGGATGAAGATTTTTCTAATAAAGTGTTCGAACAACATTGATATATCAAAAAAGAATGCGCTAATATCGTCCTTAGCGCTTGTGAAATCAGCCATCTCCCTCTTAATGATCATTTTTGAGAGAAAAGCCACTTCATTGTAATCTGAAAAATACGGATTGGCAATCTTCTTGTATGCCAGTAAGCTATTTACTGAAAGACGTTTTCCTCCTGTTGCAGACAGGAAATCCTGCTTAACTTTATAGCAATCTTCAATGAAAGCTTTATTTTTTATAAACCTGAAACAGTTTGAGATGAGTCTTGTTACTGAATTATCGTAACTGTGCTGTCGATAAATACAATGGTAGGGTGGAATAAATGATGGATTGTCAATAGATTTGTTAATGTTCAAATTTCCTCTTATCTTGACGATTGGCTCCGATTGTCTGATAAATTCTTTTGGCAACCCTAATCTATAAGCATGTTTAAGTTTAATTTTCCATAAAAAAATCAATAACCATTCTGCCAATTCGGATGTTTTTGCATCTCCGGAATGAGGCAATTCTAAAAACCCATCGGACGAAGCAATCAAATTCTTAAGGAAATTGTCACCAAATCTTGAAGAAATGTTAATAGAATAATTGATACCATTGTGTTTCTTATTCAAATAACCGATAAGATTTCCTGTTCTGATAATAGATTTATTTAGTTGGTCACTGAATCCAGGAATGTATTCGAAGAAAGGATCTGAGGTATTATGTTCATATTCCTTATCGTTGAATAAATAAAGATGTTCTATGAGGAATTTTTTATCCGATAATTTCTCAAATAATTCTTCTGAAACGATATTTAGCAACTTATGAATATCATCATCGCTTCGGCGGGAATGATCTGTCTGAACGGTAATCAATTGTGACTGTTCTCGATCATTTACAATATATTTGTAAGATAGATCTCCTTCTTTTCGAAAAAGGAAATCACTATTATCCTTTAATTCTTTTTGGAGAAACTCCTTAAAAATCATTTTAAACTCCTTTAAAAAGTTTTTCCATTTCAATGATTCTAGTATTCTCACCAGATCCTCGCAGATATTCTTCCAATAATGGCTTTATACTATGGTACCAAAGATAATTTTTGCAATCTTCAAGGCTTATCTTTTGCATAAATGAAGGTCTGTTCATTAAATATGCATGTCCAATGCGATAATCATTCCCCAATAATGGATCATTGGAAATTTTCTCATTCAACCTTTGTAGCCCAGAAACAATAGGTTCTAAAATTTCCGGCAAATTATCATTAATCAAAACATCATAATCTGGTTCCACCTCAACCCATTCAAATCTTCTTCTTAAAGCGAAATCAAAACTCTCAACACTTCTGTCTATATTATTCATTGTTCCTAGTATATATACATTGTTTGGAATAAAAAAATAATTCACTCCATTTTCATACCAAAACGCAGTTTCTGAATTCTCACTTTCAACCATTGATGAGTATTGGGTTTTAATCTTTCCATTGTACCCCCTGTATTCCAGACAATACATCAATTCTCCAAAAACACGAGATAATTCAGCTCTGTTGATTTCATCAATAATAATGTAATAAGGAGGCATTACCTGATCTAATAATTTATTTTCCGGGTCTTTGATGCTTTTTAAAAATTGCCATTTTTCCCCATTAAGTTTGCCAGATACATCTGAAACTTTTATTTGATTCCATTTTTTTTCTTTTAATTCAGGAATCTGATGATATACATCAATTTCCCATGAGGCTGCTTCAACACAGAAGTTTTTAAATATGCCATTCATCAATTTTAGTTCAATTTTTCCATCTTTTAAAATAGGACGAATGCCCTCCATGAAATCTTCATACGTAAATGAAGGATGAAACTGGACGATATTCAAATGCATATTTAGATTGCCAGGATAAGATGGGTAAAAACGATTTTTCCAAAGAGTGAAATGGTTTTTAACATCTCTGGTGCATGTGAATGTTTTACCTGTTCCAGGGGCCCCATATTTTACAAGTTGCTTTCTAAATTCAAAACTGGTAGGTTCAAATTCGTGCAACATCCAATAAAATATATTCCTCCAAATATTTTTTTCAAGTTCTGTAGAATAAATGCTCAATTCATGTTCAAGCTTTTCATCTAACCATTTTGTAACCATTTCATTCCACTCAATCCAATTTTTTCCTGTGCCGGTTTGCTCAAATTCACATTCTGACCTTATAAAATTTAGAACATACCAGAATTTACCATTATCGACAGTTGATGTTAACGTTTCTGGAGAACAGGCCGCAAATGCTCTGTTGATCAAAACAGGATTGTTCGCCTTTATAAATTGTTTCCACCATTTTTCAAATAAGACATAGTTTTCCGAATTGGGTGAAAGAATTACTTTCTTTAATATATCCCTAAGTTCAGAATCTGATTTTGCTCTTTCCAGATTGACTTTTGATAATACACTTTGACCACGGGATGAAATACCATTGGCTCTTTCATAGAGCAGTTTGGTCACGAATGAAGGATAATCCCAAATTGTTTCTAAATCCTTGTATAGATTAACATCTGATAGGTCAATATATGTCCCATCCGATAATTTTATCTTCATCTTTTGAATATCGGTTGAAAAATCAATATACTCCGAAGCCCATTCCTTATTTCCGGAATTGGATATTTCCACGATGATAATTTTAAAAAGGTCGTTAATGTATCCCATAAATATTTTTTTTGTTTTTTATTGTAAGTTCTTGGGCAAATATCAATGTAAGATTAACTTGATAATTGTCCTCAATTTCGCTAATTCTATCATTAATAGATACAACCCCTGATGTTCTTTTTAGTCGCCGAGTAGTTCAAAAAGTGCATCTACGATGCATTTAATGGACGATAGTTTTCAAAAATTAAATATTCGATGCTGGTTTTATTTTAATATTTCAATGATCTGTGTCCGAATTGATTGCTGGCCAGCCAACGATTGCCCCATTAAAAACTTGTTTGCAAATAATAATTGTTCAAATTTCGGAGTGTAATCTCGTCCCTTTCCAAGTTTATCCCATTTTAGAAAATTGTTCATATCCCTAGTACGTTGGAATTCAGGTTCGGTAAATAAGGAATCAGGGTTGCCATCTGCCAAATAGTTATCAATCACATTTAAAGCGATACTAATGAGACCCTTAGATGCTTCATTTTCTTTCTCAAATATTATAATTACTGAAGTCGTTATATCTTTTAATCCATATGGTTTGTTTTCATTTATTAAAAGATCTTTTATAAGGTCAGTGACGACATAGTAGAATAAGTATCTTGTTTGCCCTCTGGATGGTTTGTCAGCATTTCTGCCGAATTTTATTTTATCGGCTATTTTTTGAATCAGATAGCAGGCATAAATTTCTTCTATTCCAAAACTTTGTGAATCCATGATTCTTTTAAAAATGCTTCCTCCGGGGGCAAAGGGAGGATTTTTCCCAAAAGCGGTACCAGGCTCTGACATCCATGCCGCACCATAAATTTTTAACATATCAAAAGCATTTACATGCTCAGTGAATTTTGGTGCGTTAAGACTATGTTTTTGCAACATCTTCTGACTATCCCAACCACCACGATGAATTTCGAGGTAAATCTGATAAGTGCTTGCCATTAAACCGGCGAATTTCCTGAAATTTCCCTCCAGTGCAATAAAATCCTGGCGACTTACTGAATTTTGACTATTGGTGAAACGAGTTATATCAGTTAATTGGGTTTCACCCTGGATGCCAACTTTAACCAGTTTAACAATGACAATACCTTTCTTTAACCGATCTTTCCAATGTTCAGTTTCTGCTGACAAATGGCTTGATCCGGTATCTAATTTTTCCAATAACACTTGCCATATTGTTTTTGTCGTTTGACAGCCATTAACAATAAAGGGCTCTTGTATCTGATATCTATCCTCGTCCTGGTTAACACCCTCAGCAACGATGGTGATCCCGTTATTGAATAATCCAAATTTTTCAGGGTTTGTTTTTAAGGTTTGTGCAATGCCTTTGTTAACAACCCTGCCGCCTCCTAAATATTTTCTGACATTCTTCTCATATAATTGATCTAAATCACCAGTCTGTCCTTTGTAGGATTTCAAAAAGTCAAAAAGATCAATTAAAGTAACAGATCCTACCCACAGATCCTCGACAGTTGATACAAGACTTGCTTTCAATTCAACTATTGTTTTATTTATACTGCTTTGCAATTCTGCTAACCTGTTAAAAATAGTTTGAATAGAGATTGCCTCAACGTCAAACAAGTCTCCTAAATGGGTTCTGCCGATTGTACGAACATCCTCGGCAGCCCTTTTTTCTTCTTCATTCAACGGTTCATGGGTTGCATAAACCAGTTTCAACTTATCATTCGGACCAGCATTCATAATAAAATTTCGGATTCTATTCGACACGTCTGTTCCTAAAGATGAAAGCTTTTCTCTATTTCCACGAAGGGTTTCGATTACTTTTTGCCCTTCTATCAATATCGTTGAAGACCCTGCGAAAGCAGAACCATGTTTACTTTGAACAAGATACCATGCATTGCCATCGCTGTTTCCATCTTCCATAGTATCGCCCATCACCAAAAAGGCGACATCAATCCCTCCATCACCTGCTCCATCACAAACAATAATATCTTCTGTTGCTTCATTAAAATCTAACCAATCTCCCAGTATTTTTCTGGAAAATCTATTTCCAAGTTCAACAGTGGAAGGATTACCTTCAATGACATCTTTTAACCATTCTGTTTTGAAGTCTTCATAATTAATAATATCTTGTTCCATCGTATTTATTTTAGTCATTGTATTAAAAATTTCCTTCTGCCAATAATGATAAACTACTAATCAAATCTACCGTATTTCTTGAATGAGTCACTATAGTATTCTTCGTTTTTTGGTTGTTAATTGTTTAATGAGGAAAATACTCATCATCACCCTCCTCAAGTTCCTCATCATTTTTCACAAGATCTTTATAGTCTAAATAATCAGGGTCATCGTTATCCAATTCCATCCTGATCAAGTCATTAGGATCAAATATATTAGGATTCATTCTTCTCCATTTTTCATATTTGATCGATTCTATCGCCTCATCCAAGGTTCCATCAATTGTTTTATCTGTTGCCATATCCTTGAGGATGTAAACCGTTCTTTTATCCAGGTTGTTTACAAACTGATACTCTGGAAGTAATATAAATGATTCATGACTATGACATAAAAACTCCTGGATTTTTATCGGTACGTATTTTTTTTCTATCCTGTATATTTCAACCTTTATATGGGGGTCTGTTTTGTCAAGCACCCTTAATTCACTATACCGTGAAACTAGTCGGTCCTGACTTTTGCAAAGCTTGTCAACATGTGTTTCTATTACTGAAAAAAGTTCTTCGGCACCAATAGTGATCAGGGCTTTCCTGATAAAAATATCTACTTTCGTCTGTCCTAAGAAAGCAAAGAAATCATCGCTACCGTCAACATAATCGTATTTAACCTGCCGGCCGTCAAACTTCAGCATCTCGATTTCATCTATAAATTCAGAGTCCTCAGAAATCAAGTATTTGTTTTCTTTCCGAAACATCGTGATTCTGTTTTTACGGACACTGTTTTTGCGTATAACAGCTAACATGTTTTCAGCAACAGCCTTTACCTGTTCCACCGACACATACCTCGGATCATAGTAGGTTGAGTAAATTGCTGGTACACTGAAAATATGTAGTTGAAAATAAGTTTTATAATCACCCTCGTATTTGTTTGAATATTCTTCGTAAGAAGTAACTAAACTAATAGGCACTTTCATGTTCTAAGTTTTATCTGTTAAAATTCTCCATTTATTTTTCACTGGCAGAGTTCTGACTTTGACAATATGCACCATGATATAAAAAATATTTTTCTTCGAATTCATTCAATTGCTCGCGCAAATCTGATGGATGAATATTACTCCTGACATAGTCAAATATTTTTCTCCATTCCACTGGCCGGACATGTTGAGCCAGTCCATCAACAACCACCTCATTAATTGCTTTCTCTACATCTAGTTTTATTTTTATGTTCTCCTTTGGATAAACAAACACCACATAGGAATCTGGAGCGGCATGGATCACATTCCGCAAAAGCTGATAATTGGATAAAAAATCATGAATCCCTTGGTATGCTGGCTTTATTGCATCCAAGTGCAAAGCGTAAACTGCATTGAACTTATTGATGTGCTCCTTGTCAAATAATGTTGTGTTTTTCTTCTCCTTTGGCGCCTTCCCAAAATCCTGCTCAGTATACTTAATCTCGAAGTAGAATTTTTTGCCCATGTCCGTTTCAAAATAAAAATCAAAATTGGTCGGCCGGTAGTTAATCGCACCATCTATTTTTGATTCCTTCTCGAAGGCAACTGTTTCATATCTAACCTTATCTTCTTTGAAGCCAAGAAACTCAAGAACAAGGTTAAGCTGATGTTCGTTAAATAGCGGGTAAAAAAAATTTATGCACATCGCTTGTGATGAGTTCAAATGGTGAAAATAGATATGTAGTTTTATCTTCTCCTTACTATTCTTATGGTAGAACTTGCTTTTTAAAAATTCTGCCTTGTAATGTTTGATGAGGTTGGCGTATTTATCTTCAGGGAGTAGTATATACCCTAATGGCGTCTCTTTCTTTTCACTTATCCAAAAGCCATCGGGTAACCCGGGGAACTCTCTTGCCTTATAATCACACAAATGCTTCTTTATGTTTTCCTGATATGTCATTTTTTTATCATATTAATCTCCCAGATTAAAATATGCGTTTCAAGCGTGTTGATTTTCGAAAAAATCTCTTTATCGAACACTTTTGTTGCCGTTATTTCAGCATCCAGTTCCAGGAATTTATTAACAAAACGGACATCAACATCATTTTTGGAACTTTCCAGAAGGTTATCCAGGTGCAACTTGTCAATTTTGTACTCATCTGCCGGAAAGGCAGGTAAAAGCCTGGTCTTTAACTGATGTTTAAGCATCTTATCATCAGCAACACAAATAAAATATGCATTTCCGCCACTGTAAAATTGATGAAGCCCCAGCCGTAGAAAATCCGCAACCATTTTATAAGTCCTGTTTGTTTTATTGATGTTTCCATTGATATTGCTGTTCTGACGAAACAACCCAAATTCAAAGCCAGCTTTTAACGGGGCTACATCAACCCAAAGGTCCAATTGCGGTTTTTCTTTTCTAGTGCTTTTCGGATCATTCCTTGGGATAAATGCATTCCCGCGGATTGGATGTTCAATTTGTAAATCATGAGGCGCCAGTTTTAACACTTCCTGCAGAGCAAGAAAAAAATCGTACCTAACCGAATCTTCTCCCATGGAGAGGGTAGGTATCTTATTAAATCTTCGCTCGTATAATTCTTTGAATCTGTTAAATATTGCCTGCATCTATAGAATTATTTGTCATCACTCGCTTCTTCCCACTTAACAAATCTCCCATCAAACCAGCCTTTAACATTTGCAACTTATGCAGGTAGGTTTGTTCGATTTCATAATTATTATCAGCCTTGATCAATCTTCTGGCAATTTCTTTTTGTTCTTTTAAATCTGGTCTTAAAAATTTCACTTCTCTTAGATTTTGCATACTCAAAGCGGCTTGAGTTGTTGAACTAACAAGTTTTATTATTTCGTTTTGCCCAACATCAGCATTCAAAAACTGATTAAGAAAAAAAGGATCAACAGTCTTTTTATCAACTGAAATTTTTGCAACATTCGGAGCTAAATGATATTTGTTATTCTCAGGGATCACCGCAACTTGGCCAACAGTTCCAACATAGGAAATCACCAAGTCACCTTTTTGAAGTTGCGATCTTGGCAAAATATCAGATGTTTCCTTTGGTATGGTGTGGATATTATCACATGCAAGTTTGCCTTGCTTGATATTCAATGCTCTAACGGCAATAATCGGACCTGATTTTGAATAATCAAAATACAAAGTATATTCAAAGCCGGCCAATTTAGTAACAAAGGAATAATCACCAAGTTTCTCCACTTCCCAATCTCGCGGCACCATCCCCAACTTACTCTCTTTATACAACTCCTGGGCATCTTCGAATTTTGGACGGAGTTTCCCGGTGCTCACATCAATACCCCGGGTAAACAAATCATAATGCATGCCTTGTTTGATGGCTTTATATTTGGCGATGGCTGCTTGGGTTTTGTCGATTATGATATCAGTCGTGTAAAGAATATCAGCTATATATCGCTGAGTGTGCAACGAAGGATACTTTATTTTTGCACGCTTAATATTCCCTATTGTCAAGCCATACCTTGTACTGCCATTAGCAACGCTGTAAAAGTAGTTTTTCAAATCAGGTTGCTTCAACTGGAGCATTAGAAAACGACCATCTATTTCTGTCTTGTCTGGCCTTAGAATAGCTAAATGATAACCACAGACTGTGTTCTCTAGATCTTCAATAACAACTGAAGAAACGGCAATATCTTCAGGGGTTTCAGAATCCTTTGTGATAATCACATCATTTCGCCTTAATCCGAACCTTTGAATTTCATTTAAATCTGCAGAACCAGTTGAAAAAGAAATTTGATTAGTTAAATAAACATTGGTGTAAGCATCCATGTAATTGCATAACCTTACTAAAGTTTTATTAGGGTGAAGTTTTTTATCCACATTACTTACTCTGATGTCAACAACGTGCTTTAATTGATTTTCTTTCCACTCACTCATATCCCAACTCCTTCAAAAAACTATTCAACATTTTGGCTTCTGTTTCTCTTCCGCTCAGGATATTATGTAACGGCGTTGTGTACTTTTCCCAAATCAGTTCAATTGACTTCACCAACTGGCGTTGGTGAGATTGTAGGTAACCATTGACGGTTTGGTGCAAAACGATGTTCCATCTTTTCAAAATCAATTCTTTGGCTTCCTCAGGGAGGATGAGTAGTCGAGCCTGGTCTACCAGATTCTGCTTACGATCCTTGATCTGCTTGATTATTTTTTTGCATTGTTTCAATTCTTCTTCCAATTCGATGTGCTTGGCTATCCGGCTTTCATCGGTTTTAATCTGTGCATCCAATTGTGCTATATGGGCTTCCAGCTTTCCAGATTCTTTGGTTAATGAAGTTACTTCAGTAGCAAATAGAGTGCCGGCATCTTTATTGGCCTTAATACGCTTTAGCATATTCCGGTATTCTTTGTCTGCTTCCTTTCGCTCCCCTTTTAGTGCTTTTATTGCATCCTTGTATATTTTCAACTCTTTGGAAGGCCATACTTCGTAATCCTCTTCCTGCCATGTATCCTCTTCGAGATCGTTCACTTCACTAAAAATGGCATCCAGTTCTTCTTTCCGGGCTTCGTTGTTTCTCAGTTCTTTCAGCACTTCGGGAAACTGGCTTTGGAGAATTTCTTCATCGGGAATAAGTTCAGCATTCCATCCACTGGCAGCCACACTTTTAAGATCAAAGTTAAGTTCATTCCAGTAAGCTGCCAGTGCGCCCCGTCCCTGATAATTGTCGAGAACTGGTTTTTGCCCGGTATATAATTTCTCAATAGAATTAGAAAAACTCTCAGAGAACTTTCTGTAGAGTTCAAAAATATTCCTTGTTTCAGGTAGAGCCTCAAATTCTTTCACCACACTATTCCACCAGGTGGTCAATTGGATTATGTATTGTGCATGAGTACCTTTGATGGAATCGCTTTCATCAAATATTTTTTTAATATCCTCTTTATTGACAATAGTTTCCTTGAATTTCAAATAGCCAGGTTTAAGATCCGTGAATAGTGTTTCACGCAATCCGGGGTAGGACGAAAAGGAACCGTCAAGGGAATCCACCTCGTCTACTGGAATCCCTCCATATAGGTGAGCATGAACATTCTGAGGTTCAGCAGGTGGAGTGTTGTCAACATACCGACGGATATTCAGATTAAATTCTTCATCCTCCAGCTCTTTCTTGGTTATCAGTCTGCTGTATTTTTCTATTGCAAGTTTATGTCGGTATGCATAGCTTATTTTTTCAATATCTTCGGGTCGAAGTTTGTTCTGTACTTTACCCTCTTTATATTCTCGGTCGGCATTGATGAAGAGTATATGATCACGCAGATGGGCATCCTTTTTATTGATCACGATGACGGAAGCCGGAATTCCCGTTCCATAAAACAATGCCGGAGGCAAACCAATAACCGCCTCCAGATATCCTTTTTCGATAAGTGATTTCCTGAAATTACATTCATCTCCTCCACGAAATAATACCCCATGAGGCATTACTACCGCCATTCTTCCATTATTGTTCAAGGATGCCACCATGTGCTGCACGAACATGAAGTCGGCCTTACTTTTAAAGGGCATCCAGAAACCGAATCGTTCTTTGAATTTCATACCGTCCTTGGAGTAGTTCTGTGAAAACGGTGGATTGGCAATAACGATATCAAAAGTCCGCAGTTCGCCCCGGTCAATATGCAACGGGTGCATCAGGGTATCACCGTTCACGATATTGCTGTCGAATATACCATGAAACAACATGTTCATTTTGCATAAACTCCAGGTTGTTCCATTTTTCTCCTGACCATACAGTGACAAGTTACGGGTAGTACCATACCTGCTTTCGACATAGTTCTTGCTTTCGATAAGCATACCACCGCTACCAACCGTAGGGTCGTAGATCTCAGCATTTTCTGATGGTTCAAGAATGTTTACCAGAAGCCGAACCACTTCATTCGGAGTGTAAAATTCACCTCCTTTCTTTCCGGCGCTGTCGGCAAAGTACTTGATCAGGAATTCATAAGCGGCACCCAATAGATCGGGAAATTCCAGGTTGTCATCAGTGAGCCGGATACGGTTAAATTCCCTAATAAGTTCACGTAGATCCTCATCGGTAATTTGTTTGTTATTTTTTCCTATGCTCCGGTTGAAGTTGATGGATTTTAAAACTCCTTCCAACTTGTCGAGGTTGGAATCTTCCAACGCAGCCAGTGCTTTATTCAGGTGGTCACCAATCTCCTCCTGGAGGTCTTTAATATAAGTGATCCTTTCGTCATTTTCATTAACTTCAGGGTCGCCTGACATCATTTTCCAACGAGCGGCTACTGGCACAAAAAATTCATATTCAGGAGCGTTTTGCCGTTCGAGTTCGCTATATATCATTGCAGGATCTTCGAGATGTCTTACCTCCACAAGGTTTTTCTTACGGATATCCCGTTGAAGTTCAAATTGGTCGTTTACCCGTTTCAGAAAAAGCATTGCGATGATGTACTCCTTATATTCAGAGGCATCCATATTGCCACGGAGGCTTTCGCAGGCCTCTTCGAGAAAAGTTTCTAAACGGGAAAGGGATAATTTATTTGTTGCCATTAAATTTATTTATGGAATGATGAAATTCTTTAACCTTAATCAAAGTGTTACTGTAATCGAAATAATTTAACTCTCCCAACTATTCTTTACAATGCTTCCATGTTCCTCGTCATTAGTCACTTTCAGATAGGTTTCAATTTCGGACTGCATTTCCTCAACATGTGAAATGACGCCGACAATGCGATTTTCTTTACGTAAAGCCTTCAATGTGTCGAAGGCCACCTCCAGGGTCTCTTTGTCAAGAGTACCAAAGCCTTCATCCATGAAAAAGAAATTCTCGGAGGATCCTGCCAGTTTGTGAATGCTGTCGGCAAGGGAAAGCGCCAAGGAAAGTGAGGCTTGAAAGGTTTGTCCGCCGGAAAGGGTTTTAACACTTCGCAGGTGACCTTCATTCATATAGTCGCGTACCTCAAAGCTGTTGTCCTCAGCAAGTTCGAGCCCAAGCTTTTGCCTGGTAAGCTTATAAAACCGTTCATTGGCAGCTTTACACAGGTTTTGCAAGTATACCGTGGAGACATAATTTACAAAACCACTGCTACGGAAAAGGATCTTTAATTCGGAAATATCCTGCTTCCTCAGTTCAACTTTTTTCAATTCAGTTTTTTGTATGGCATAGTCATGGACTTTGCTCTTCAAGGTAATAATCTCAGTTTCATGCCTGCCAATGTTCTGGTTCATGGTTTCAATGGTGTGCTTATGCTTCTTTATTTCCTCCTTCAGCAATTGATGTGAATCTTTCTCATAAATCCGGCCTGCAAGTTCCTTCTCCAGTTCATCAAGATATTTTTTAAGTGCCTCCAATGACCGGTAAAATTCTTCTAACCCGGATTTCTCCTTATCAACATCCATTTCTTTTTTCAGAACTGAAAGAACATATGAAAGTTCCAGATCTCCATTAAGTTTAAGCTTTTTTTTCGTTTGCTGATTGAGTTTTTGCAGTTGCTCGTGGAGGTATTTATGATTTCTCTCCATTTCACTGATTTTTCCTGAGAGTGCATTTAAAGAAGCTTTGATGGAATTTACCTTTTTCTCCGTATCAGTATATTTTTGAGAAAGATCATTATGTTGTCTGATCAGTTCATTTGACTTATTTTTAAGTTGTTCTGTTGAAATGTTTTGATAAAATTGCAGATCAATTAGTTTAATCTGTGCCAGCAAAATATCTTTCCTTGTTTGGGCGCCGGTAATTTGCTGCTCGGTCAGTGCTAATTCTGTTTTTTTGTTCTCAAGCGATTTCTCGTTTTTATCAATTTCGACACCTATTTTTTTCTGGTCGTTCTCAATACCTTCAATTGATTTTTTAACTTTCTCATACCGGGTTTCTTCCACTCTTACTTTATCTTCATTGTCATTTTCAAAACCCTCCCAGATGAATTTTTTAGTATGTACTTGTTCCGTCGATTGTAAAGCGATGAGTTCTTCCTTTAGTTCCTTATTCTGCTGCAAGATGGAATCCTGCCTGATATGATTAGCTGTTAGTATTTTTTCAAGTTCAATGCATCTTTTAAGTTGATCTTCAATAATTTTTTTATCAGCTCTGACTTTCTCCAGGTCACTGGCAACTTCAGTCGGGTTGAGGATATTTGGATGCATTTCTGAACCACATAGCGGACAGGGTTTACCTTCATGCAAGTCCACGGCATATTGTTCCAGCTTATGCTGGATTCCAAGGTCTGATATCTGAACAGCAATTGTTTTTAATTTTTTTTCGCAGTTAGATTCCAGAAGACTGATCTTTGGATGGAAATCGGTTATATCGAGGTGTTCTGGAAGGGTTTCAAAAAGACCAGAATTGGTCAATTCAACTTTTGCCTGGAAATTTAGCTTTGTTAGTAAATTATCATGCTCATCGATTTTTTTCTGATGATCTGCAATGGATTTCAGTATCCTCGTTTTTTCCGTAAACCATGCTTTTACTCCTGACAAAACTTTGATATCAGGAAGGCTCTTGCGTAAATTTTCAAGTTCAGTCGTTTGATCTTTCTGCTTCTTTTTCCCCACAATTACCAAATCAGCTATTTCTCCCAGTTCCTTTTTATTGTTTTTCGCATTCTTAGAAAGAAGGTTCAATTCCTCTCCGGTTTTTTTTACTTCTGTATATTTTACCAGCTCTTCCGACTCCCTGATCAAATGGTCTTTTTTTTCATACTCTTTCTTTAGGTTGTCGTAGACAATCTGTATTGTTTCAGATTCCTGTTGTAGCTTTCCCAGGGATTTTTTATGTGAGGTTAGTTCGTCGTCGCTACTCTTGTAACTTTTTCCCAGCTCTTCAAGCTGTGATATATCTGCCTTAAAGATCCTTGAAAGCAACTCATACTCTTTGACTTTCTTTTCAAGATTTTTCATTGCAGCTTCTGATTGCTGCAGTTCTGCTTGCTGCCGTTTCTGTTCTGTTATAACTCCCACAAGTTTTTTCAGGTTTTCTGCTTGCTGGTCCTTTTTCTCTTTATTGACTAGTTCTTTTTTAAATTTGCCGATATCTTTCTGTAGTTGAGCTTTTTGTTTTTCAAGTAAGGCAATCTTTTCCGGGTCAATCTCTCCGATCTCCTGAAGTCTGCCAGATATATGCTGGATTGTTGACTCATTCTTAGAATCAAGCCGGGAAATTTTATCGGAAAGCTCATACTTAGAAAGGTTGAACAACTCTTTCAACATGGTGGTCCTGTCCGAAGAATTCAACTGAAGGAATTCCTGAAATTTCCCCTGAGGGATTATAATGGTCCGGCGAAAATTCCGGTAGTTCAAACCGGTTATTGTTTCGACTTGGTCAACAGAGATTGGGTCCCATTTGTTATTTTTAAAACGATAAGCTGTTCTTTCAAATGCTTTTACATCTTCAAAATTCTTCTTGTTTCTTTTTCCCTGAACAACAAAACGATAAATAACATCATTATGGGTTTTAAACTCAAAATCAATTAACAGCTCATTTGATTTCAGGTTCATCATGTTATAATTTCTTCCATCCCGTGCGTTTAACCTTTCAATTTCTCCGTATAAGGCAAAAGAAATGGCTTCGAGAATTGACGATTTACCACTCCCAACACCACCGAAAATCCCAAATAGTCCGGACTTCGTGAGATTGGTAAAATCGATGGGCTGTCTGGTGCGGTAAGAATATAGACCCTGGATCGTTAGTTTCAGCGGTATCATGATGCCTCCTCCTCTGATATTACTTCCTTAAAAAGATTTATAATACGTTCACCGGGTTCCTGGCCTTTCCGGTGTTTAAAGTAGTCAAGAAATAGCTCTTCCATCCCTTTCGTTAGATCAATAACAGTCGCTTCTGATGGCCCTCCGATGCCCTGCCCCCTGGATTCGGGTACAATTGTAACAATACCGGCATGTGCATCCAGTAATCTTTTTCGGTCAACAGCAGCAAGGTATTGGTCAGAAATGATGGTCAGCTCCACAAAAACATCTGGATTTTCAAGTAACCATTCCACGGCTTCATCGATGTCCTCAAACCGGTTCCTCAAAAGTTTTTTTCCCGATTTAAGAATTACATTTTGAGAAGTAACCTTTTTTCCGGGCTTGACATCCACGATCACGACATACTTTTTCTGGTTTACTTCGCTGAAGCTATAAGCAATAGGGCTACCGGAATATACAATCGGACAGGGACTCGAATCAACCATTTGTTTCCTGTGCAAATGGCCCAAAGCAACATATTGGATTAAATCCGGAATATTTTTTGTAAACATGGCCGGTGCTCCACCGATGTAATTGATACGTCGCTCTTCTTCAGGTTCTTCCGGGATAGATTCAGCATTGCTTGCGAAAAGCAAATGAGCCGCGAGCACATTGACCCCTTGCTTGTCACAATGTGCCGCAACCATGTCGGCCCATCGTTGTTCCAATAATTTCCTCAGTTCAACATCGGTTTCTTCTGCTCCCAGATATGTTTTAAGCCGAAATTCATTGGCGTATGGGGTCATGAGTATCCTTAAGACATGAGCTACTCCGGGCAGCCGGAGCTCGATAAAACCAGGATCACTTTTTGTCACCTCCAATCCCGATTCCAGTTTGAATGGTGTTATTGTTGCATTAGGATTCCCGGCAAAGATAATCCCGCACTCCCTGGCTAAGGGATCGGGAGCTTCTATCCGCTCGGGAGAATCGTGGTTTCCGGCGATGGCGATAACTGCACGGTTACCGTTGTTGGCCATTTTTTTCAGGTATCGGTAAAAAAGTTCGACGGCTTCAGTGGGTGGATTGTAGGTGTCGAACAAATCACCCGCAACCATGATGGCATTGACCTTCTCTTTTTCTGCGATCTCACAAATTTCATTAAGGACTGCTTCCTGTTCTTCCAAGCGGGAAAAACCTTCGAGTCGTTTGCCCAGGTGCCAGTCGGAGGTGTGGAGTATCTTCATACAGCTAATATTAACAACTAACGTGTGATAGATTTATTTCTGTGATTAACATATTGATTTTTGTTTTTACTCTGTAATGAGTAATTAAGGAAATGTAATTTATCTGCGGAAAAAGGATATAATGATTTTTTATAAATTGATTAATATTTGTCAAAGTCATTGAATATTGGCAGTTTTAGTAGATACTCTTTGATTTTGGAAATGTCTTTATCATTTAAGGAATTTCTTTTATTTAAGATTATTTCTGCAGGAATTCGGATGGTTGGTTTAATTCCTCTTTCTTTGGCAGTAACATCTTTTAAAAAATCGCGGAATGCTCGCTGACGGTGGCGATTGTCCTGCATCTCGCTACCCTGGTTCTCAGGGAAAAGAGGATCTGGATTTTTCAGGTAATTGAATCCACTTTTTTTACTACCGGGTTTGATAAGGTTGCTTGATAGCCGGGCATATTCACCAATTTTAAACCCGGGATAATCATTATAGAAATCCGACTTTAGAGTCATTCCCCTGAACTGGTTGAAGTGCTGATCTTCATCAAATTCAACAATCATTTGAAATGGTTCATAAAAATATATATCAGCTTCTTGCTTATTTAAAACGATTGTATTAGCGTATTTTTGCAGAGTTTTATCAAGTTCCTGCTGAGAGCCATTTATATACTTATATACTTCGCATAGCTCTTTCCAGTGATTTGTAAAATATTCTTTCTTTGGAGTGGTTGGCAGCCATTCCAGATACTCTGAAATTTTATAATTTCCAGTTATAAATCCTTTAGATTTCAACACTTCATTAACTGCATCTGCTATCTTACAGTATGTTGCAAGCTTTTCCTGAGATTCCAAATTATACTTTCCAGATAAATTGAAATTAAGAGCAGAATTCAATTCTCCCTCAATAGAATTTGAACTAACATCATCTTTATCCTGTTCTTTCTTAATCATTGGTTGGTCATCTTGTCTAATAAAAATCATTAAGCCAGTTATTACAGATTTTTCGGCTGAATTTAATTGAGATCCTTTATGCATTGAAAGTTTCTCGATAAGGTACTGTTTTTCCAATTCGATTAACCTTATAGGATTTTCTATGATTTCTGGAAAATGTTTGTTCAATAACTTTTCGATATTAGAAAGTGCATTTAACCGTATTTCAGGTTTCTTAAGTGGCTTAGACCTATGATCTATGATGTACAAATTTTTAAGATCTTCCCATGTTTTCATATGGCTTGTTTATTAATTCCCAAAATTATCCGCTTAACCCGTAATTTTATTACGTACAAATATAATTGTCTGCCATTTTTATAAGGAGCTGCTTCATCTCATCCTTCAACCATCCAGGCGACAGTACCCTCACATTACTCCTGTATCCTAGAATTATTGAGATAAATTCATACGTTGGATGCACTTCAAAGGTAAAAATCACCTTGTCTTTTGTTTCCTTCAGAACAGTTTGGCTTGAATGAATGGGCTGGGTGAGAAGATACTGAGCCTGCTGTTTGGTGCATTCGATTTTTATCTTTGGTGGTTTCGATTGGGGAGCAATGATCCCTATGGTATTTTTGAAATATTCTTTAGGGTTGAAATCTGATTTGCGATAGGGGATATTCAAAGGCTCGATAGCTTTAATCCGGTCGAGACCAAAGGTGCGGATATCCTTTTCGTTTTCATCCCATCCGATCACGTACCATCTGTTATTATATTCTTTCAAGAAGTAAGGGTGAAGAATACGCGATGTTGCTTTGGAAGTTGACTCCTTTATAATACTGTTTACAGCGGGGGATTGTGGTTTAAATGTTCTAAAGGACAAGTGTTCGATGCGGATAGCCTTCTTTTCTTTAATGGCCCGGATGATGGGTTCGATATAACAGCTTCCCTCGAGATAAGGTGGATTTTCGAATTGTACGAATTCCTCAAATTCCTCAGTACTGAGGATACGCCGTACATCTACCACGTCAAGAATGCGATCAATGGCCTCTGCATACCGTTTGACCATATGAAAGCCCCGATATTGCCTCAGAATCCTGGCAGCAAATTCAATGGCATCAATATCCTCTTCCTTCACCTGGATATTGGCTATAGAATAAGCAGGATCCTCATAATAATATCCCCGTTTTTGCCGGTCATAGCGGATAGGGGCATAATATCCAGGCTCGGATTCATCTTTCATGGCCTTCAGATCCTTCTCAATGGTTGATCTGGAAATTCTCTGGTCAAGCCGTTCACTGCATCTCTCCTTCAAAAAAACAATATCAGGATAAGACCGCTGCCGGTTGCGGATGCAAGCATCGATGACCTGGTAGCGGGCGAAGGAGTGTTTGTTAATTGGCATATTCAGAAATGATTATGAATAACAACCCCGAATTTAAATATTACATTAGTATAACATATCAAATGTATAAGTTTTTGTGAACGTAATAACATTACGGGAAAAAT
>Ga0268283_1000388_pt1 | contig 31973 bp, 25 predicted proteins | sample saktaG_13_FD_190140 | JGI IMG/M metagenome (GOLD analysis project Ga0268283, IMG submission 190140) | Saline water microbial communities from Sakinaw Lake, British Columbia, Canada - sak_2013_06_06_36m | ecosystem: Environmental > Aquatic > Non-marine Saline and Alkaline > Saline ... | reverse complement strand
TTCTGCATCCAGCGCTGCCATACAGCCAGAACCTGCTGATGTTATAGCTTGTTTGTAAATAGAATCCATTACATCGCCAGCAGCGAAAACACCTTCAACGCTGGTTGCGGTAGCATTTCCGGTAATTCCGCTATTTACTTTAATGTAGCCGTGATCCATGTCCAGTTGGCCTTCAAATATACCCGTGTTAGGTGTATGCCCAATTGCAATAAAAACACCATGTACATCCAAATCTTTGGTTGAGTCGTCAAGCGTGCTTTTAATCCTCATGCCGGTAACGCCCATATCATCACCTAATACTTCATCTAAATAGGCATTCCATTCAATTACAACATTACCGTTTTGTGATTTTTCAATTAGTTTGTCAGATAGAATCTTTTCAGAACGAAACTTATCACGGCGATGAACGACAGTGACTTTAGATGCTATATTTGACAGATAGAGAGCTTCTTCAACCGCTGTATTACCACCGCCAATAACAGCAACTGGTTTGTTACGATAAAAGAAACCATCACAAGTAGCGCAAGCGGAAACACCACGGCCTTTGAAGGCTTCTTCAGAATCCAGACCCAAGTAGCGTGCAGAAGCCCCCGTTGCAATAATCAGGGCATCGCAAGTGTAAGTGCCGGAATCGCCAGTCAATACAAAAGGCCTAACTGATAAATCAGTGGTATGAATGTGGTCAAAAACAATTTCGGTTTCAAAACGCTCTGCGTGCAAGCGCATTCTTTCCATTAAATCCGGCCCCTGCAGACCTTCAACATCACCCGGCCAGTTATCAACTTCTGTAGTAGTGGTTAATTGTCCGCCTTGTTGCATACCCGTTATCATAACAGGCTTCAGATTAGCGCGTGCGGCATAAATAGCAGCCGTATAGCCTGCTGGGCCAGAACCAAGGATTAAAAGACGGCAATGTTTAGTGGTATTCATTAAAAAACCTTTTAAGGAAGTTAAATTAGGATTATTTTACATAATTATGCAGGTAAAACTATGTAGGGTAAATATTATTATCTGTCCAAGATTTATGTATCTTAGTAACATTCAATTATAAGTGGCTATTATTAATGTAGAATGAACCTTCGTTGATATATAATCCAAAATTAACAATTAAAAAATATGTTGGGTCATCATTTATGTCGGCAGTAATGGAAGAAAAAACGTTTCGAGGGTTACGTGAAATTGCAGTCTTGGTTTTTTTTGCCGTCGCATTGTTTTTTTTAATTTCTTTAATTACTTTTAATAATGAAGACGCGGGCTGGACTCATAGCGGGGCTGTCCAGAAAGTCACTAACGCAGGCGGTTTTTTTGGCGCATGGATTGCAGATTTTACCCTTAGCTTTTTCGGGTTATGTGCTTATTTATTTCCGGTCATTCTCTGCTGGCATGGTTATTTAATTTACAGCCAAGGTAGGCAGAATCTACAAAAAATTACAATTGCTCTGCATTGGCTAGGTTATATGGCGACCATTGTTTCCGGCGCAGCTTTATTGTATTTGTATGTTTTAAGAGTCGGTATAGCCATTCCTCTGGGTACTGGGGGGATTTTAGGACAAGAAACGGGCGATTCAGTATTAATTCTTTTTGGTAATTCAGGTGCTACGTTATTTTTAATTGTTCTGTTATTGTCAGGAATTACTCTTTCTACCGAGTTGTCTTGGTTATCTTTTATTGACCTTATTGGTCAATATACGGTTTTTTTATGTCATCTATTTTCTCGTGGTTTTACCAATATAACTAATGAAAGTGAGCAGGATGCTGTTCAATTATTTGATAGCATCCCACAGAAATCAGGTAGTAAAAGAAAGTCTGCTGTAAAAGCAGCAGTCAATGAAACAAAAAATCAAGTACAGCTTGGTAATGATTTCAAGCAATTGCCAAAGCAATCAGTCCCTAAATACAACTTGGGCGAAGAAGTGTTACCTGCCTTATCCTTACTGGATGAAAGAGATACTCGAGTTATTGGTTATTCTCAAACCGATTTAGAAGAAATGTCACGACTGGTAGAAGACATCTTGGTCGATTTTAACGTGGCAGTTACCGTTGTGGGGTTCCATCCTGGGCCCGTGATCACCCGTTTTGAGTTACAACCCGCTGCCGGTGTAAAAGTTAGTCGTATCAGTAGCTTGTCTAAAGACTTGGCAAGAGCATTATCAGTGACCAGCGTTCGTATTGTAGAGATTATTCCCGGTAAATCGGTTGTAGGTCTTGAGATCCCAAATAGAGAGCGGGAAATGGTAACGCTACGGGAGTTATTGGTATCACCCGGATTTGAAAAAGCAAAATCATTGCTTACACTCGCTATGGGCAAAGATATATCCGGTGCGCCTTTAATGGCAGACTTGGGTAAAATGCCTCATGCCTTGGTAGCTGGCACGACAGGGTCAGGTAAATCAGTGGCTATAAATACTATGATTCTCAGCTTGCTTTATAAAGCAACACCTGAAGAAGTGCGAATGATTATGATAGATCCTAAAATGTTGGAGCTATCAGTTTATGAAGGCATACCGCATCTATTAACGCCTGTTGTAACTGATATGAAAGAAGCCAGCAATGCCCTGCGCTGGGCGGTTGCTGAAATGGAAAGGCGTTATAAATTAATGTCAAAAATGGGTGTTAGAAACTTGGCTGGTTTTAATCATTTGATTGATGAAGCAACGGCAAGAGGAGAGACAATTAGAGATCCCATCTTTCAAATGCTAAATCCACTCGAAGACGGAGAATACTATCCAGTCCTAAACAAGCTGCCGAGTATTGTGATAGTGATTGACGAATTAGCCGACATGATGATGATTGTCGGAAAAAAAGTTGAAGAGTTAATTGCCCGTTTAGCACAAAAAGCCAGAGCCGCCGGTATTCACTTGATTTTGGCAACACAACGTCCATCGGTTGACGTTTTAACCGGACTGATTAAGGCCAATGTCCCAACTCGTATTTCCTTTCAGGTATCCTCACGCATTGATTCTAGAACCATTCTTGATCAGGGCGGCGCTGAAACTTTGTTAGGTAATGGAGACATGTTATTTTTGCCATCAGGCACCAGTATTCCCATTCGGGCTCATGGCGCATTTGTTGATGATCATGAAGTGCATCGTGTGGTTGAGTTTTTAAAACAAACGGCTCCACCTGATTACCTGGATGAAATTACCCGCGAATCTTCAGATTCTAATGACGGCTACAGTATGAGTGGTGACAATGCTAGTAATTCAGAATCTGATGCTTTATATGATGAAGCGGTCATGTTTGTTACCGAGTCTCGCAAGGCATCAATATCGAGCGTGCAGCGGCGTTTTAAAGTAGGTTATAACCGTGCTGCTACCATGATTGAAGCTATGGAAGCGGCTGGAGTTGTTAGTTCTGCAGAATCTAATGGCTCAAGAATTGTGCTTGCCCCCCCACCTGTTAAAGATTAGTAGCTATACTATATTTCGTATGGAAGCGTTATTGACTTAATAACGCTTTTTGTAGTTTAGTTGACTTGACTTGCAAAATGCCATTCCCGGATCACTACTTTGCTTACGTTTTATGTGTCGAAGTAAATGTTCGTCGAATCGAACATCCTATTAGGTCTGGTCGTCTGACGCCAATATAACAGATGGTCGCGATGAATTAGTGGCTAAGACAAGGTTTTGGCAGGTTTGGATTTATTTAAAAATCTCCTCTAACTCCTCTTCATTAAAAGAGGGGAACTAAATAACTACAAAAAATCATCAAATAAATAATTCGGCTCTATTCATTGACTTAACTTTGAGAAAAAAACATGACTGAAAAATATATTTATTCATTCCAAAAAGGCGACGGAAAAAATAAAGTATTATTGGGTGGTAAAGGTGCCAACCTATGTGAAATGACTCAGATAGGGCTCAATGTGCCACCGGGTTTTGTTATCACTACCCAAGCCTGTCTTGATTATCTAGAAACGTATCAATTACCTGATGGCTTACTTAAAGACGTTAAAGATCATATCCTAGAAGTTGAAGCGCTCACGGGTAAACAGTTTGGCGGTGAACATAATCCATTATTGGTATCGGTACGTTCCGGTTCTGCCATTTCTATGCCTGGGATGATGGATACCATTTTAAACTTGGGCCTCAATGCTAATACTTTAAAGGGTCTTGTTAAACAGACGGGTGATTCTCGATTTGCTTATGATGCTTATCGTCGCTTTATACAACTATTCGGTAAGGTGGCTTTGGGTATTGATGATGAAAAATTTGACCAGCATTTTACCGCCATCAAACAACAAGCGGGCGTTAAAGCTGATATAGGACTGGACGCCGATCATTTATGCCAAATCAGCGAACTGTTCTTGCAGGTAGTACTGGAAGAAACCGGCAAGCCTTTTCCTGAAGATGTATACGAGCAATTGGAATTGTCTATTAAAGCGGTATTTAATTCCTGGACGGGCAAACGTGCTGTCGATTACCGACGAGAATTTCATATCACCCCTAAAATGGCCAATGGGACAGCCGTTAATGTAGTCGCTATGGTGTTTGGAAATATGGGTAACGATTGCGCAACAGGCGTTGGCTTTACTCGTAATCCGGGTACCGGTGTGAATGAAATGTACGGTGAATACCTCGTTAATGCGCAAGGTGAAGATGTTGTTGCAGGGATACGCACACCTAAACCGGTGCATGAACTAGCTCAGGAAATGCCGGATCTTTATCGGCAATTGGTTGAGTTACGCAATAAACTTGAAGCTCATTACCATGAAGTTCAGGATTACGAATACACCATCCAAGGTGGCATCTTGTATTGCCTGCAAACACGAAATGGTAAAATGAATGCAGCGGCAATGGTAAGAACGTCAGTGGAAATGGTAGCAGAGGGCCTGATAAGTAAAGAGCAGGCTTTGTTACGTATTAACCCCGAATTGCTGGAGCAATTATTACATCCACAACTTGATCCGGATAATAAAGCAAAGCCCGTCGCTCAAGGATTACCTGCATCACCGGGTGCCGCTTTTGGAAAATGTGTTTTTGATGCGGACACGGCCGAGTTGATGGGGCGTGCCGGAGAGTTGGTTATTTTACTGCGCGAAGAAACCAAACCTGAAGATATACATGGTTTTTTTGCCGCTCAAGGTATTTTAACCAGTCGCGGAGGAAAAACCTCACATGCTGCAGTGGTTGCAAGAGGTATGGGTAAAGCCTGTATTGCCGGCGCCGAAGACATAAAAATAGATGTCCGTATCCGCCAGGCCATTATTGGTGATTTGCATATTCGCGAAGGCGATATCATTACAATTGATGGCAGTACAGGACTTATTTATTTAGGTAAAATTGCAACCATTGAACCCTTATTTTCGGAAGAGTTAAAAACCTTATTGTCTTGGGCCGATAACGTTGCAGAACTGGAAGTCCATGCCAATGTTGATACCCCGGAACGCGCACGCATGGCGGTCAGTTATGGCGCAACCGGTATTGGTCTGTGCCGAACCGAACGTATGTTTAATGCGTCAGATCGTCTTCCATTAGTTATAGACATGATTCTGGCGGACAGTAAAGAAACTAGACAACAAGCGCTGGGAAAATTATTTCCCATTCAGCGAGATGACTTTAAACAAATCTTCGAAGCTATGTCACCTTATCCGGTAACTGTTCGCTTGCTGGATCCGCCCATGCATGAGTTTTTACCCAGCGAGCATCAACTTGAAGATGAAATAAAAGCCTTAAATCTTTATAAAGTGATGGTTCAGGGGCAACAGGTTGCCTTGGACACCTTGGGCGCTCAGATAGCCTTACCCGCACCACTTAATCAATTGAACGAAGAGCTCATCAATAAAGCCATTGCCAAAAAAGAATTGATGCTGAAAAAAGTTAAGGAGTTGTATGAAGTTAATCCCATGCTGGGTCATCGGGGTGTCCGTCTTGGCATGTCGTACCCGGAAATTTACCAGATGCAGGTTCGTTCAATTTTAGAGGCCGCGGCGCTGTGTACCCAACAGGGAACGCCTATTTTGCCTGAAATCATGGTGCCGCAAGTGATAACAGTTCAAGAATTAATTAAGGTAAAAGTCTATGTTGATCAAATTCAACAAGAAGTTGAAAGTCAGTACGGTATTGCCCTTAAATTTAAATTCGGAACCATGGTTGAAACCGTCAGAGCCTGCACCCGTGCCGGTGAATTAGCGCAAGTGGCCGAATTTTTCTCATTCGGTACCAATGACTTAACGCAGGCAACGTTTTCATTTTCACGTGAAGATGCAGAAAACAAATTTTTACCGCTTTATAACGAAATTGGCTTGCTGGAAGATAATCCCTTTGAAGTACTTGATGCCAAGGGTGTCGGCCAGTTAATGAAAATGACCGCTGATTCCGGCCGCAAAACCCGCCCCGATATCAGCATAGGTATTTGTGGAGAACAAGGTGGACATCCGCAGTCAATACGCTTTTGTCATCATATTAAGTTGGATTATGTTTCTTGCTCGGCCCCACGCATACCTATTGCCAGGTTAGCAGCAGCGCATGCTAAATTGTTGGAAGATGAATACACAATTGGTTGATAGGCTCTATTCGAAAGTAAATTAGGCTATGCATTTTGACTAATTTACTTTCGAAAAAATAGATTCACAATAATGGTTAAAATTATGCTGACTATAACCATTGAGGTGATGGGAAGAAACACCCACTTGTTTTCATCTTCAATACGAATATCGCCGGGTAATTTACCAAACCAGCTTATTAGTGTAGGGGCATAATTAAGAACAATTCCAAACACTACAAAAATTAAACCGATTTTGATCAATAAATTGCCAAATGACATGATTTAATCTCCAGCATAATTTTAAGAATAACTAAAAAATTCAGCGAAAATGGAAGGGTCTTAACCCTTATCCAGCTCTTGCAAATGCCTAAGTTTCTCTTTGATTTTTATTTCCAAGCCTCGATCGACGGGCTGGTAATAACGTGTGCCTACCAATTCTTCAGGAAAGTAATTTTCCCCAGCGGCATAGGCTTCCGGCTCATTATGGGCGTATCGGTATTCTTTGCCGTAATCCAAGGATTTCATTAGTTTGGTCGGAGCGTTTCTTAAGTGTACCGGAACGCCCAAGCTGCCGCTTTGTTTGGCATCACTCATGGCAGCATTGTAAGCCTTATAAACGGCATTGCTTTTAGGCGCACAAGCCATATAAACAACTGCTTGTGCTAATGCCAGTTCACCTTCCGGGCTTCCCAGACGTTCTTGCGCTTCCCAGGCATTGATAGCAATTTGCAACGCTCTAGGATCGGCATTGCCAATGTCCTCTGACGCTATTCTGACGATACGTCTGGCCAAATAACTTAAGTCACAACCGCCATCCATCATTCGACATAACCAATAAAGCGAAGCATCCGGTGAGCTACCTCTTACTGATTTATGCAAGGCAGAAATTTGATTATAGAATTCTTCACCCTGATTATCAAAGCGTCTAACACCGCCTGATAGCACTTCTTTTGCACATTGTTCATTAATAATGCGACTGTCTTTTGCGGCGGCGAGCTCTGCAGCAATTTCCAGTAAATTTAATAGTCTTCTGGCATCGCCATCCGCAGCTTCGGCAAATTGTTGTTTAATGGCCTCCGTCATTTCAATGCCAAGACTTCCTAAGCCTCGGGTTTTATCGGTAAGCGCTTTGTCGATAACCTCTCTTAAGTCATGACTGGTTAACGCATTAAGTACATAAACGCGAGCCCTTGATAATAATGCATTATTAAGGGCAAACGAGGGGTTTTCAGTGGTTGCACCGACAAAATAAACAGTACCATCTTCTACATGCGGCAGGAAAGCATCTTGTTGTGATTTATTAAATCGATGCACTTCGTCGACAAATAAAATAGTGCGGCGGTTTTGTTCAAGCTGAATTTTTTTGGCTGCAGTTACAGCGGCTCTAATTTCTTTGACACCCGATAATACCGCTGAAATAGGCATAAACTCAGTATCAGAGTGCAGCGCGATCAATCGAGCCAAGGTGGTTTTTCCGGTTCCTGGAGGACCCCAGAAAATCATGGAATGTAAACGACCGGATATCACTGCCTCATAAAGGGGTTTGCCTGATTTAAGAATGTGTTTTTGTCCCACATAATCATCCAGTGACTGCGGACGCATTCTATCGGCAAGCGGCTTAGTTAAGTCATCAAACATTTAGACGGTTTAATAAAGGTTAAAGCTGTTTAATCAGAAAATACATCTGCGCCTTTAGGTGCCACAAATTCAAATACTGATGCTTTTATGGGCGGATTTAATACAACATTAGAAAAGTAGATGCGCGTGAGTTGGCCAAAATTATCACTTAACTCCATGCCGCCCAGTGTGCCTTTATTTAAACCGATTAAAATATATTTAAAACTGCTTTCCTGGTTTTTAGGTAATAATTTAATCCATTGCATATCCCCGTCAACACCCTGGTCTTGCATGGTAAAGTTATCATCCAGTGATATATTGCCGCTTAACAATAATGCGGGTGTTGAGCCCACTGACTCATCAAGTTTTTTAACGGTGACTTGATCTAAGTCAGTATCATAAAACCAGACTTTCCCTGACGTTGAGACAATTTGTTGCTGAAAGGGTTTTAAATAATCCCAGCGAAATTTACCGGGTCGTTGCAAATAAAAAATGCCGTAACTGGTTTGATATGGGTCACCTGCTTCATTAATCAGAACTTGCTTAAAGTCTGCAGTTAGGGATTTTGATGACTTTAAAAATGCCTGTAACTGCTTAACAGGTTCATCCGCTGAATACGACGGTGTTGTAACAACAAAAAAAGCCAGGAATAGTAGGCGTAATAGATTGATTTTAATCATGGATACTCTTTTATAACTCATTGGGTTTCAGGTTTGCTATCAGTAGAATCGCTTTCAAAAATATCAGTAAACCAGGATTTATCTTCGTCAAAAATTTCTTGCCCACATTCTGAATAAGCAACTGGCTCTGAACCTGAAATATAAGGGTATTGTTTACCGCTACCGCAGTCTTTGTCGGTTAACGTGCCAGTGTACGGATTTACCCAAGCTAAAGTAATATTATCCGGTGGAATTAAATTAACGGGTTGTGTTGATATTTGTTGCATTAACGCTGACCATATCGGTAATGCACCGGTTGCTCCGGTTAAGCCAATCGGTTTATTATCATCTCGACCTATCCAGACCACAGACAAGTAATCGCCTGTGTAACCAGCAAACCAGCTATCTTTGGCATCATTGGTTGTGCCTGTTTTACCTACCAAACCGTAGTTTTCAGGGAAAAATGAATAAGCTGAGCGACCGGTACCTTCATGCATGACTTCTTGCAACATGGTATTCACGACATAAGTAGCTGCAGGATCTATTGCCTGTTTGACAGTAAGCGGATAACTTTGTAATTGCTTGCCTTCGGTATCAACAACAGCCCGGATACTTTTAATCGGTGATGAAAAGCCGTCACCGGCCAAGGTTTGATACATCTGGGTCACGTCGATAGGCGAAAGTGATGCAGCACCTAGTAATAAAGAAGGAAACAGATCAATTGATTTAGTAACGCCCATGTTTTGTAACGTCTTGGCAACGTTGGCTACACCTACATCCATTCCTACATGAACGGTTGCCAGATTATACGATTTTGCCAAGGCAGTATGCAGTGAAACATTACCATGCTCTTTATGATCGTAATTCTTAGGAATCCAATCTACACCATTTTGACCTTTAACTACAATAGTAGAATCACTGACATTAGTAGTAATGGTGTACTTATCCGGATAACCCAAAGCCGTTAAATAAACAGCGGGTTTAACTAACGAACCAATCGGACGCACGGCATCCAAAGCTCGATTAAAGCCGCCGACTATGCTTTCACGACCACTGGTTAGCGCCGTTACCTCACCACTATCTCGACGGGTGACAATAACCGCTGATTCAAGCTTTTTGGCATGAGGCAGCTTTTCTAATTGCATCAGCTTGGTCGCAATGGTCTTTTCTAGAATATCCTGAATTTGAGTATCCAGTGTCGTAAAAATTCTCAATCCTTCAGAGGTTAAATCTTCTTCGCGATAATCTTGTTTTAATTGCCGTTTGACCAAATCAAGAAAGCCGGGGTAACGATTGGATGAACGTACCATTCGAGGAATTACATTTAAAGGTTTGGCGATGGCTTCTGCCGATTGCTCTTGCGTTATATAACCCTCTGTGGCCATTTGTTCAAGCACCAAATTACGGCGTTGCAGCGCTCTATCCGGAAAACGTCTAGGATCATATTCAGAAGGACCGCGGACCAATGCAACCAAAGAGGCAACTTGCTCCAGAGGAAGATCTTTTAAAGTACTACCAAAATAGAACTCACTTGCCAAGCCAAAACCATGAACGGCATTGGCGCCATTTTGACCCAAATAGATTTCATTTAAATAAGCTTCTAAAATCTCGTTTTTAGTGTACCGATATTCTAAAATAATCGCCATTAAGGCTTCTTTTGCCTTACGCGACAAACGACGTTCATTGGTTAAATAAAAGTTTTTGACTAATTGCTGGGTAATCGTACTGCCACCTTGCACCATGCCGCCAGCCATTACATTGGTCAGCATGGCTCTGGCGATACCTTTTAAAGAAACGCCAAAATGTTGGTAAAAATCTCTGTCTTCAGAAGCGAATAGACCATTAAGTAAAGAGCTAGGTGCTTCTTCCAGCTTAATTAAAACCCTGTCTTCTTTAATACTGGGATAAAAACTGCCAATTTGCACCGGATCCATACGGATAATGGCTACGTCTTTGGAATTACTTAAGTCCGTAATGGACGCTATACCGGAATCAGTAAAACTAACCTGGATTTGCATACTGGGTTGATGCTGATCCCAAAAGGCAAAGTCACGGGTTTTTATGTGGATTTGTGTGCCATTCTTAAAATAAGTACCTTCCGCAGACAAAGTCGCATCATTTCGGTAGTGCAACATAGTTAATAAGGCTTCAAGTCTGGCAGGTGTAATAGCAAAGCCTGCATACAGCTCAACAGGATTGGCGTACACGCGAGCAGGAATAGCCCAACGCTTGCCTTCGAATTGTTTGCGGACGTTATAATCCAGATACCCCATATAACTGACCAGCATAAATGAGCCAACAGCAAATAAAATCAGGAAAAGATTTCTAAACCAATGCGAAGTCGATTTTTTCTTAGGCCTTTTGTTGCCATATCTGGAACTAGCGCTGACTCCGTATCTTTTATTTGTCATAACCCTTTGCTAATAGCATCATTTTTAATTATTACCCTAATCACTGGGTGTCTATTATACATAATTCAAGAGTACGTTAATCAGTAAGCGTGACTGTAACCCAACATAATGAACAGCCAATGAATACGAAACTATTCTGTTCCCCTCTTTAACAAAGAGGGGTTAGGGGGGGGTACAAAAACATGTAATAGATTCATTTGTCCTTCAAAAATCATTTGATCCTCGAAAAACACAAAAAGCACAAAAATATTCAAAAAGCTACAATAAATGACCGTTTGCCTAAAATATAAGAAGAGGTGCAAAAGATTAATAAATTTCGTGTCTTTAGTGGACTTATTGCTTTTTTATTCGCTGTCTAAACAGATAAAACAATCTTTCCGGAGGTATGGCCTTCTTCAATTAACTGGTGAGCAAAAGCAGCTTCAGTAAGAGGTAAGAGTTTACTGACATGTACTCTTAACAAACCTTTATCAGCCCATTCGGCACATTGATTTAATATCTCAACATGTTTGTCTCTTGCTTCAGGTAAGTCTCTGAGCATTGGCGTTAACATGAGTTCAAAACCAATCAACAAATTACGCATTCTGGCTTCGCTTAAATTTAATTCACCCGGGTCCAGCAACGTAATCAAACGACCAAAATGAGAAGTGACAGCGATACTTTCTTTAAATACCTCGGCGCCTACCGTATCAAAAACCAAATCAACCCCTTTGCCAGCTGTCAGCTGGTTGACTTCATCGGCAAAGCCGTTTTTATTATAAATAACTACTTCATCAGCTCCCAAACTTTTAACAAAAGTGGCTTTTTGTTCAGAACTTACCGTAGTAATTACTCTGGCGCCTTTTAGCTTGGCCAATTGAATGGCGACATGGCCAACACCACCCGCTCCAGCATGAATCAACACGGTTTGACCTGCTTGCAAACCACCTCTGTTAAACAAAGCGCCCCAAGCCGTAATTAACACCAAGGGAGCTGCGGCCGCTTCAATCACTGAAAAGGTTTTGGGGCTAAAACCAACCCAGCGTTCATCAAGAACCGTATATTCTGCATAATTGCCTTGCTCACGTCCCAAGCCCCCGTTACAAAACCAAACTTGATCACCGATTTTAAAATGACTAACAGCAGAGCCGGTTTCTACAATAATACCCGCGCCATCACAACCTAAAACGGCAGGCAAGGGCTGATCATAAAAAACGCCATGACGCCTGATCTTAGTATCAACAGGATTAACACCTGCCGCTTGTACCTTGACTTTAATCTGAGAAGCTTCTGAAATTTGAGGTTCTTTTATATCTTGATAGCTTAATACGCTGGCTTCACCAACGGCTGTCATGAGTACTGCTTTCATAATTAATTCCTATATTAATCCGCCAACCATTGTTGACGATAATCCTGATACGGATAATGCTTAGTGTGGGTTATCTGCCGGCATTGATACTGGTAGATATCTGGTAAATTATAGCCGTTAAATCGATTCGCTTTAATCAAACTGTAAGCACCGACCTGTTTAAAAATCAGTTTATCGCCCACTGCCAAAGGTTTATTAAATTGATATTCACCAAATATATCGCCCGCCAAACACGTACAGCCCGCTAAAACAATCGAATAACTACCATTGGTATCTTGTTCATAGAGTTCAAGTTGGCGCTGATATTCAAACACTTCGGGGTTATGATTAACTGATGTATCCAATACTGCAATAGTTTTGCCATCGCTTACAAAGCTATCAATAACGGTTGTAAGCAAATAACCCGCGTTATCAACCACCATTTTGCCCGGCTCAATAATAACCTCAAGTTGATAATCTTCTTTAAGTTGCTTGACCACATTAATAAAAGGCTGGTGATCAGCGATTTGATTAAACAAATAACCACCGCCCAAATTCAACCAATCGAGTTTAGCCAAATCGTTACCAAAATAACTGCGCAGCTTTTCAAGGGTTTTAATTAAAGAAGTAAAGTCCGTTGCAGAAAAAACATGATGGATATGTAAGCCTTTAACCTGCTCAAGGCAAGATGAGCGCCACAAATCATCAATATCAATGCCTAATTTTGAATAAGGTCGACAAGGATCAAACCGATAATCCTTAAGAAAAGATAGCTTGGGATTAACCCGCAAACCCACACTTAGCTCGCTGGGTAAATGCTCAAGAAAACGCTGATGTTGAGATAAAGAATTAAAACTGATATGCGTAACCAGTCTCGACAGTTCAGACCATTCATCCGGTCTAAGTCCGGGCGTGGTTAAATGAATATCACCATCCCCCGCTAAAACTTCATCAGCCAATTGCGCTTCAAATAACGAACTAACCGAAAAGCCGTCAACGAACGGTTTTGCTAAAGCCAGAATCGAAGATAACGGTAGAGCTTTAATAGAATATAAAACTTTACAACCGCATTGTTGGCGTAGGGTATTTAAAATAGACAAGTTGCTAAACACCTCATCTGCATCCACAACAAAAGCAGGTGACGCGGAAATATTATCTTTTATATATTGAAAATCCATTAACCCAAAAGCATTACCCAAATAAACAAGCCCAGATAATACACAGATTAAAGGCATTGGTAAAAATATTAATCAAAAGACGATAGAGCAATGCAGGAGCAGCTGTTGAGGAGGTTGAGTGCAAGAAAACGCTTCAAACTTAAATGATGCCTCTATTCCTGTTCAACCGCCTAGGTTTAGTATATTGCCAGAACAAAAACTATCCAGCATACTTATCAACATAAAATGTTTTCTAAATAACAGTGATAGTGAGCCCGCATGTCCAAATTCTTTATACCGCACTGAATATTTTTATCATCATTAAAATTTAATCATGAAATTTTTAATGATAACTAACTATTTAAAGCCAGAATTAGAAAAATAACGAGAGTCTGGTGACCATCAAAACATTGCGTTAATAGGAGAAACAGACCATGCAAGATATTCGCTGGAAACAACGCTTTACTAATTTCAATCGCGCTTTTTTGTTGTTGCGTGAAGCGATGGAAAATGACCTAGCAACACTTAGCCAGTTAGAAAAAGAAGGCATCATCCAACGCTTTGAATATACGTTATTTTAGACCAAATATCGCCCAAAGCCGTTATCAGGCAAGCCTATACTGCAAAATATATCAACGATCCTGATACCTGGTTAAAAATGATCGGTGATAGAAACTTAATGAGCCACACCTATGACTTTGTTAAATTTGAATCCGTCATTCAATCGATAGCCGATACTTATTTACCGATGCTACAAGAATGGTATTTGCAATTGTTGACAGAAATCAACGAACAATGAGTAGAACCGGCTTAACACCAGAACAACTGACACTTTTACAATAAGTCTTTAACAAACACCCCAAAATTACAGCGGTAAAACTATATGGCTTAAGGGCAAAAAGCACATTTAATGAGCGTAGTGATGTTGATTTAGTCTTGTTTGGCAAAAGCATAGACCGCTTTTTAGTTGCAGAGACTATTCGCACACAGGCAGCATTCGTTTTTATGTTTGTATGCTACAGCAAAAAAAATCCAAAATTGCCCAAAACCTACATAAATATATAGTTATAAACCCCAAAAAAAATAAGATCAGTAAAAACGCCTGACTCGATTAATGCTTATCAGGTTTTTTTAGATAAAACCAGATAACAACAAGTGTAAGTTTTTATATGACTCAATTAGAAAAAAACAGTATCAGAACAAGCCAAACAGCATTTTGCTGCCGGAAAAGAGCAGCGTCAGCAAGGTAAGCTTACAGAAGTAGTCGCCTGCTTTCAAGCGGCTCTGCGCTGCCAGAAAGACTATCTGCTTACCTACAATAATCTGGCTAATCTCTATCAATTACAAGGCCAACTGGACGATGAAGAAAATAATCTTTGTCCTCAGTACAGGCCACCGTCGATCGACAGTGGTAAAATCTAAGCAGATAGGGGATTTTTTTAACAGGGCGTGATAAAGATTTATTTACTGTGAAAAACGGTCAAGCAGTTGTTAATTTTTTTAAAGTCTGCGGTAGGGTGGCAATAGTTATGTTTAAATAATAATATATAGGCTGACTAGCCGTTATAATGATCAGCATTATTTGCCAACCTTCTTAAGGACGTCTAATGACCTCTAATAGACCTGTTGTTCTTTCATTTTCCGGTCATGATCCAAGTGGTGGCGCAGGTATTCAGGCTGATATTGAAACGCTGGTGAGTCATCAATGCCATTCTGTCAGTGTTATAACCGCGTTAACCGAACAGGATACTCGGAATGTAAAGAAGCTGATTCCGCAAAGCCCAGAAAATATAATCAGCCAAGCCAATACGATATTGGATGATTTTCATGTTAATGCTATTAAGATTGGTTTAATCGGGCATCATGAAACAGCGGTCGCTATTTATGCTATTTTGAAGCAGCATCCACATATTCCGGTTATTTTGGATCCGGTGTTGGCGGCGGGCGGTGGTACTGAGTTATGTAATGAAAGGTTGCTTGCCACTATTATTGATTTGTTACTTCCTTGTACGACCATTATTACTCCTAATAGTGAAGAAGCCAGGCGTTTGGCTGGTTTTGATGAGCTTGAAGAATGTGGTCTGGAATTACTGGAGCAAGGTTGTGAATATGTCTTGATTACCGGAACGCATGAAGATACGCCTTCTGTGAGTAATCAGTTGTTTCATGATAATCGTTGCTGGGAAACTTATACGTGGGATAGATTGCCTGCCAATTATCATGGTTCGGGTTGTACGTTGGCGACCAGCATAGCGGCTTTGATGGCGCATGGCTTGGAGCCGATTCAAGCGGTTATGGAAGCACAGGAATATACTTGGAATGCCTTAAACAGTGCTTATCAACCGGGTAGGGGGCAGTTTATTCCCAATCGTTTTTTTTGGATGGAGGAGGATGCATGAGTTTCCCTGTTTGTGGTCTTTACGCGATTACGCAAACGAATAATAAATCCGCAGAAAGCATTATTAATGAAGTGGTTGCTGCTATTAAAGGCGGTGCAGTGGTTGTGCAATATCGTGACAAAACTCCGTTGGATGCGATTTATTTAGCGGGTCAGTTACTTAAGGTTTGCCGCGAGTATGGGGTTCCACTTTTAATTAATGATGATGTGGATCTGGCTGTTAAAGTGTGTGCTGATGGGGTTCATCTGGGTAGAGAAGATGGTGCTATTGCTGAAGCAAGGAGGCGGTTGGGTGCAGAGGCTATCATTGGTGTTTCTTGTTATAACTTTATAGAGCATGCCTTGGATGCTCAAGAGCAGGGTGCTACTTATGTGGCATTTGGTCGATTTTTTCCGTCTTTGTCAAAACCACTGGCCGCACCGGCCGAATTGGATACCCTAAGAAAAGCCAAGTTTTTGTTGGATATTCCTGTTGTCGCCATCGGTGGTATTTTACCGCAAAATGGTGGGCAATTATTAGCCGCAGGAGCTGGTTTACTGGCCGTTATCGGTGGGTTGTTTGATAATCAACCCGAGCAATCTGCCAGAGCGTATCGGGCATTGTTTGATAGTTAGTTAAAAGCGGTTGTCCTCGAAAAAATCAAATCAAATCTGGGTAATAATTGATTCTTTAAACCAGGCTTTGGTTTTTTGACTTTCTAGAGAATGATCAATCATGGGTGCAGGGTAATTGCAAGCGCTGTGTTTTTTATCCCATTGATGAATTATTTTCGGTGAAAAGGTTTTAAGCTCCGGAATCCAGCGATAAATATACTCGCAATCGGCATCGAATTTTTGTTGTTGCAACCAAGGGTTAAATATTCTGAAATAAGGTTGAGCATCACAACCGGTTGATGCAGCCCACTGCCAATTGCCGTTATTAACACAAGGATCATAATCGACTAAATGTTGGGCAAAATACCGTTCTCCCCAACGCCAACTGACATGCAGATCTTTAACCAGAAAAGAAGCGACTATCATTCTAAGTCGATTGTGCATAAAGCCTGTGGCGTTTAATTCACGCATACCGGCATCAACAATCGGAAAGCCGGTTCTGCCATTTGCCCAAGCTTGAAAGTAATCGAGGTTATTGTCCCATTGAAGATTGGCAAATTTCTCCATAAAAGGCCGGCCAAAAACCTTTGGAAAATGATAAGCAATATGCGTAAAAAAATCGCGCCAATAAAGTTGCCTTAGCAAGGGATGCTCGCTACCCAGATCTTCAATAATAGCGTAATAAGCTTCTCTGACTGAACACGTTCCAAATTTAAGATGCGCGGATAGTTTACTGGTTGTGTCTTGTGCAGGAAAGTCTCGTGTATTTTGATAATCTGCTTGTTTATTAATACTGTCGAGAATTGCCAGTGCTTGCTGCCGACCTCCATCAATAACATGGGTTTCAAGTTCAGTTAACGATAAGCCAAATTGTTTAATGGTTAGTTCAGTTGTGGGTGTTAAAAAGTTGTTGTTGGCTAATGGTTGTGGCAAGGCGACGGGAAAATGACGAGCATTGTTATAAAACGCCGTAAACACTTTATAGGGTGTATGATCACTTTTAACAGCCTGTTCTGGCTCAGTAAGCAATGCGTCTGGAAGTATGTGTAATATTATGCCTAATTTTTGGCAGACTTGGGATAACTCATAATCACGCTGTCGACTAAAAGGCGTGTAATCACGATTGATAAAGACAGCTTCTATTTTGTGCTGATGAACCAGTTTTTGTATCACTTGTTCTGGCAGATCGTTATAAAGCGCAAGCTGACCTCCAACATGAAGAAGTTGCTGTTCAAGATTAGTAAGCGATTGCAACATAAATTGCAGTGCTGGTTTGCTTTGATAAGAATGTGGATTTATTTGTCTAGGATCAAAAATAAAGCAAGGCAATACGCGTTTTGAAATCCGTAACGCTTCATTAAGGGCTGTGTTGTCGTGTAAACGCAAATCACGTCGAAAAATAATCAGGGCGTTTACGTAGATAGTCATATAAAAGTATAAAGTTTAATCTATCACATGTGCTTTTTGCATTTGCAAACGCAGTGTTTCAATTCGTTTACGATTAACCCCAAAGTCACTGTGTCCGGTACGCGAGGCTGAACGAACATCGATTAGATTTGTTTGAGGATTATAGATAAAATCAAGGTCATCAACAAAGCGAAAAACCAGACTGGTGGCTTCGGCATGAATTGAGGTAGTTGTTTCGTGAGTAATGACTAATCGGCTTTGTTTATTAAGGATTTCTTTTAAAGTTTTCCACGCTTCAGCAGGGTTGCAGTTTATTTTAAAACCTTCTATAAAGTGTTTGGCATCTAGAGCCTGACTGGATACACAGTTTGGCGTGTCGCGACAAACGGGTAATGTTTTTTCAGAAGCCGAAATGGCTTGGTTTGCTGTGCTGAAGGTCATAAAAATAATATAAAAAAAGATTTTAAATGTCATATTCAGTGTTGGCGTTTGAAGAAAATTTTAAACTAATTTTTAATTTTCCACAAATTCCAAAATAGTCAAATCACTGTATGATGCGTTAGGTTTTTTTCGAGTTAAATTGCTTATTGAAAAAATTAGGATATGTTTATCCTCGGTACAACCTGTATTATGCAATATTACAATAATAATCGTTATGTTGTTACTTGGCTGATAGCATCATTAAAACGAAATTAAGTTGAGTTATTTCTCAACCAGGAGTGGTAGTAAAGTGCAAATTAAATTTCCGTTTGATTCATCCAAACCTATTTCCGGTGAGGCTAGTATCAGCATCAAAAAATCCATTACCGAGGTATTCACATTTATAGGTGAGCGGTTTTACGAAAACTACCCAAAGTGGGCGCCTGAAGTACTTGAATTAGAGCCTTTAGACGGTACAGTTATTTTCGTTGGCGCTAAAACCAAACAGGTTAGAGAAGATCAAGGCTCCATCACTGAATCAATTTTTGAGTTCACCGATTATCAACCTGTTGTGAAAGTAATTTTTAAAGGATTGGACGAGCCCTATTCACATAGTTATCTTTTGAAAACAATTGATGGAAATCAAGAGACACAATTGACTTTTAGGTTTGAATTATCAGAAATTGAAGTTTTTATGCGTCCGTTTCAGAAGTTGATACGTGCTTCAATTGAAGATGGTGCAGAAAATACAGTTGAAAACATTAAAAATTTAATGATGGCGAGTGCCAATTAAGTTTAAAAAAAATTACTATATAAAAAATTGGAGTTTTAAGAATGCCTTTTATTGTTGAAAAAGATAGCGGTCTTATTCCGCAAGTGCTTTCTGCTATTTTGGATGAATGCGTTAATGGAGTAACTCTAGCCGACCCGGATTTAGAAGATGCCCCTATTGTATACGCAAATAAAGCCTTTGAACGTTTAACGGGGTTTGGTCAAGAAGATATTATCGGCTACAACTGCCGTTTTCTTCAAGGTGAAGATAGAGATCAACCCGCTCGATTTATAATTGCGGAAGCAATGAAAAAACATGAGGGCGTTGAAGTTACGTTGCGAAATTATAAAAAAGACGGAACCTTATTTCATAATCGGTTAAAAATAACGCCATTATTTGATAAGAAAAACAGAGTTATTTATTATTTAGGTGTGCAGTATGACATTACCAAAGAAGTTAATTCTACAAATGAAATTAAAGAATTAAACGCTTTGTTAGTTGCTATAAATGGCAAATAACTACTAAACTTATTCTGCCATAAAAAATTGGTTGGCTATTTATGAATACGACAGAAACACTCAATAAAACTAGTGGCATGTTCTTTAACGAAGCTTTATTTGGTTTGGCAATACTGGCTTTTATTTTGTTAGTCATCATCGAAAAACGGCATCCTTACCGAGTGTTTCCACAAAAGATTTTTAAAGAGTCTTTTATGACTAACACTACGGCATTTTTGGTCAATAATGTTATTTTATCGGTCTTAAGAGCCTCGTCATTATTTCTTGTGGCGCAGGAGTTTGCCTCTCATGGTTTGTTAAGTGGTTTAGATGATGGTCCCCTAAAATGGATACTGGCTTTTGCATTATTTGATTTGGCAATTTACGCTTGGCATTTTGTTAGTCATAAATTTGAATATTTATGGCGTTTTCATAAAGTGCATCATAGCGATAATGGTTTTAACGTTTCCACGGGTTTTCGGTTTCATGTTTTCGATTTATTAATCGAAATAGTTTATAAGTGTTTGTTTGTTGTGATTATTGGCGTGAATGCTTATTTAGTTCTTTCCATTGAAATTATAGAGTTATTCTTCATACTTTTTCATCATGCCAATATTCGTGTTCCCAATGAAGAGGCTATTTCAAATGTATTTATAACGCCTTCTTTACATCGAACTCATCACTCCAGAAAACGTTCCGAGCATGATAGTAATTACGGAATCGTGTTTTCCTTGTGGGATAGGCTGTTTGGCACCCGTTTAGAGACTGTGCCTGAACAGATAGGTTTGGATTTGATACACGCTGATAATTTCATTCAGTTGTTTTCTTTAGCATTTATTACGGAAATAAAAGTTAAGAAAATATTGGGGTGGATTCCTAAAGGAAAAAAACGTTGAGTATCTTGTTACGGATTGATCGAGATTAACACTTGCGATGATTATTAAAAAAACTAAAGCTATCCCTTCAAGTGAAATTACTGATCCCTTGCTGTTTAAGCATCGACGTCAAATAATTAAAGGCATGGTTGGTACATTGTTAACGGGTGCCGGCGTTACGTCCGTGTTGGCAAATGATAATAAACCGGATTGGGTTGATTTACCAAAAGCTGATGTTTTAAGTCAGTCCTTAACCGTTACGCCGGCTGAAATCGTTAAAAATCATACCAATTATTATGAGTTTACTTTTAATAAAACTGATGCAACCAACCTTGCACAAAATTTACCGACTGATCCTTGGTCGGTAGAAATTAGTGGCGAAGTTGAAAAGCCGGGCGTTTATCATTTAGAAGATTTGTTAAGTCAGCAGTCTATACAAGAATATATCTATCGTTTTCGATGTGTGGAAGCTTGGTCTATGGTCGTGCCGTGGGTCGGTTTTCCCTTGGCGAGCTTGTTAAAAATGGTTAAGCCGTTATCAAGTGCTCAATTTGTTAAGTTTACGGCAATATATGACCCTAATGTTATGCCAAACCAGAAAGTTAATGCCATGTTGGAGTGGCCGTATGTCGAAGGTTTACGTATCGATGAAGCGATGCATCCGTTGACAATTTTAGCGGTTGGCATGTATGGAGAAAGTATGCCAAAGCAAAATGGTGCACCTTTAAGATTGGTTGTGCCTTGGAAGTATGGTTTTAAAAGTATCAAAGCAATTGTAAAAATTGAGTTGATGAAGCGCGCGCCTATTACCACGTGGAATAAATTTTCGCCTAATGATTATGGTTTTTATTCTAACGTTAATCCTGATGTGCCTCATCCTCGTTGGAGTCAAAACAGTGAGCGACAATTAGGTAGTCGTTTTTTTACGCCACGCCGACAAACCGAGCTCTTTAATGGCTATGGTAACGATGTCGCATCACTTTATAGTGATATGGATTTGCGGCATTTTTTCTGATGGTCTTTCGCTTAGATACTCTGTGGTCAAAGATCACTTTGGTTTGTCTGTTACCACTTTTATGGGTAATGATAGATATTACTTTTGATAATTTGGGGCCGGATCCGATTCAAACATTACACATTCGTTTAGGTGATTGGGCCATGCGTTTTTTATGGCTGACCTTATTAGTTACACCTGTTCAAACGATAACTAAATGGCGTGGCATGGCTGTTTATCGACAAATGTTAGGTTTATATGCTTTTTTTTATGCGACCTTACATATCATGGTTTATTTGCTGGTAGATCATGGTTTGATGTGGCAAATTATTGCTGTTGATATTCTTGAAAGTTCTTATATTTGGTTTGGATTGATCGCTTATCTGATTATTATTGCCTTGGCTATTAGCTCTCCAAAATGGGCTAAGAAACGGATGGGTAAGCAGTGGAAAAAACTCCACCAATTAATTTATATTGCCTCCCTTGCTGTTATTATTCATTATTATTGGCAGCTCAAAGGTAACATGGCAGAGCCTTTATTTTATTTAATCATTATTTCATTATTACTGGTATTTCGGGTTGCTCTTTGGTTTAAAAATCGTAAATTTACTAAAATGATGATTCCAACAACACGTAGAATAAAGGTTGTCTCTGTTGCAAAAGTGTTAAATCCAGAACTATCGATTGATTTACAAGGTCCCGTTCTGAAAGAATTGATTATTCAAGAAGTTGAACCTGATTAATACCTTGGTCTAAAAAAGGGGGTAGTTCACCTCTTCATTAAAAGCTTTTATATCAAGCACGTAATTATATTAAAAATTTAGTACTCACCCTCTCTATACATCATGAAAAAAATTCCTATCGGTATTAGCAGTTGTTTACTGGGTGAACTGGTTCGTTTTGACGGCTCCCATAAACGTGATGCTTATATTAATGGAACGCTGAGTTACTATTTTGATTTTTTGCCGTTTTGCCCGGAAGTGGCTATTGGCTTAGGGATACCTCGCCCAACCATTCACTTGGTTAAAATGAATAATGAGGTTCGTTGCGTGGGAGTAAAAGATCCGCAATTGGATGTAACTCATCGTTTAACAGAAATTGCCATGCAACAAAAAAATAATCATAGTGAGTTATGTGGTTATATTTTAAAAAAAGATTCCCCTAGTTGCGGTATGGATCGAGTGAAAGTTTATTCGGGTAAGCATCAACCTATTCGAGAAGGGTTTGGAATTTATGCCCAAGAAATGATGCGTAACAATCCATTGTTACCGGTTGAAGAAGAAGGACGTTTGGGCGATCCTGGGTTACGTGAGAATTTTATACAGCGTGTTTATGTGCTTTATCGCTGGAAACAATTAATAGCAGAAGGACTTACCCCGCAAAAATTGACTCATTTTCACGCCCGTCATAAGTTGATTATTATGAGTCATGGAGATTATCGTGAAATGGGCCAATTATTAGCCGGTTTAACTAAAGATAATCTGCTTCAAATAGCGGAGCAGTATATTTTATTATTAATGACCACGCTTAGGTCTATGGTTAATCGCGGTCAACATGTTAACGTCTTGCAACATATTCAGGGTTATTTAAAAAAAGAGTTAAGCGCTGACGATAAGTCTGAAATGTGCGAGATTATTGAGCGTTATCGGATTGGTGAAATACCATTGGTAGTTCCCTTAACCCTGCTTAAGCATCATTTTCGTAAGTCTCCAGATGTTTATATAGAAGAATCTTATTATATGTCCCCCTATCCCCAAGAATTACAACTGATTAATCAGTTGTAATTAACATTAAACCAAGTGCCCTGCTCTGAAATTATTTTTTTCTTACAGAGAGGGGTGGCTGATTTAGGTTGCTTTATAACCCTTTGATTTATAATTCCGGCTTCAATATTCTGCTGTTGATTTTTCTGGTATCTGTTGATATTTATAAGAAAATAGCGCATCAGATTTATGATTTAAAAAAGCTTTTGATTTGTTTTTTATAATAATTTAAGTAAACTATCTGTTCACTATTCGCAACATAATTGATTGTTGCCTGAACTTTAAAAGTTGGACTTGATGTTTGTTATCGACTTAAAATCCCGACGCTTTTGGCAAGCCTTTATTTTAGTTATTAGCGTCATTGGACTTCTTTTTTTCTCTGAGCTTACTTTGGCTCATGAACGCTGGATTTTAACGCCAGACCAAATTGAATATTGGAACAGTCAGCAACGGCCGGGTATTTTTTCTCAATTTTCAGTGCTTAATGTGACGATGATTTTGGTTTTTTCAATCTTCATAGTCGGTTGGGTATGGCTAGGTTTTACTGGAGCCCGCGAATTATTTCCTGATTTACAAGCCAGATTATCTTCATACGGCGATCATGTTCCTCGCATTTTACGAGTTTGTGTTGCTTGGATATTATTATCATCAGCATTGGGCGCCGAGCCACGCTTCGGTGTGGCTGAATTTACTACCCCCACTTTTTTTGCACCGGATCTTGATTTAAATCAGTTAAGTGCTGATTGGGCTTGGTTACGTTGGGCAGAAATTATTTTGGGCATAACGATTTTGTTCGGTATTTATGTTCGTTTATTTGCGAGTTTATTGATTTTATTAAGCCTGTTGGGTTTTTATCTTTATGGCGAGGCTATATTTGCTTACGCGGGTGCTATTTTAGGCGCTAGTATTTATATGGTGCTTCAAGGTCCAGGCAGGCACTATTTACCTTTACCAACACCGGCTGTGTTTCAGGGAATACAAAGCTGGTTGGCTGACCAACCTCGTCAGCGTGCTCAAGCGATTATGCGTATCCTCACAGGGACAACTTTGCTGTATTTGGGTGTGTTTTTTAAAGTAATGCAGCCTAATCTTTCAATTGGCATTATTACGCACTATCAATTACCCATATTGTCGGCTCATCCAGAGGCTTTTACTTTAGTGATGGCTTTAGTTGAGGTGAGCGCTGGTATTTTGATGATTGCAGGTGTTCTTTTAAGACCTTTGTCATTGTTTTTGATTTCAGCATTTTCTATTTTTGCGATGCTGTTACCAGAAACGGTAACCGAACACATTCTTTTTTATGGTGTGGTTTTATCTTGTCTTATTAATTCTGCCGGACATTTACGACGTCCAATCGCTAGAGATAAAGCGGCAAATATAGTCATTCTTGGTGGCGGGCTTTCAGCTTTGCAAGCGGCTATAAAAATTGAGAGGCTTATCGGCCAATATTCTAATGTTAAGATTACTTTATTACACGATCAGGCTAACTTTTTATTTACGCCTTTTTTACCCGAGGTGATTGGCGGTACGGTTCAACCGGGTAATGTGGTAAATCCTTTTAGGCGTATTGTTCAACAAACCAATGTTGTTGTTGGTCATTTTGATTCTATCGATGAGAAAGCTCAGAAGGTTATAGCAAAACGAAAAAACAACGACATCATCGAGCTTCCCTACGATAGTTTAATTGTAGCACTCAGCCCTAAATCTAACATGGCTAGTATTTCAGGCATTATGGCTCATGCTTGTATGATTGATTCGGTAGCTGATGCTCTTCGTATAAGGCAACATGTTTTGGATTTGGTTGAAGAAGCCGAGTTTACAGATGATGAATTTGAGAGAATTCGTCTTCTTACTTTCGCTGTAATAGGTTTTGGTGAACAAGCCTCTGCCATAGCGGTAGAAGTGAGTCATATACTTCGATCTGCAGAGTCCTCTTATTCAGTATTAAGAGATTCTGGTTGGCAAGTACATCTATTTGAAGAGCAAGCACAAAGTTGGTCTGATTTTGAAAAAAAGATTACACCCAAACGTGCCAGTAACCTTAAAAAATCTGGGGTTATCGAACATTTGCATGATGAAGTTACGAGTGTTACTCAAAGAGATTTATTTTTCTCCAATGGTCAAAGTCAGCCAGTGGGACTTGTAATTAATGCGACAAAGAAAATACCCAGTATCACTTTTAAAGATTATGGAGAGTTAAATTGGCCATTTGCAATGAGTGATGAGTTACGTCTGCAAGCATTTGAAAATATTTGGGTTACAAAAAGTAGCCATAATCCAGTTCATCCTCAATTTATCTTCACAAATGATTTGGTTGATTTGGGTTATACCGCTGGCTTTAATGCTTGGGCGAATTCTCAAGGATTTAAAACTCGTCCATTTAAGCAGCGATCGCATTTAATTCAACCCTATAACTTGGCTGAATATTCTTTATGTCGTTTGGGTTGGTTTATGATCGGTGGAAAGCCGGCATGGTTTATTTCACGTTTGATTAATATGTTTTCTGTGCCGGGTTTGGAGAGAAATTTACGAATTATTATTGATTGGTTTTTGGTGCTTGCGTTCCGTAATGACATTGCTGTTTTAGCTCAAGCACCTTCAGCGAATTTACAAAGGTCACATTTTAAAGCAGGAGATGATATTTTTTGTAGTGGTGATGCTGCTCTGGTGGCGTATGCTGTTGATTCAGGGCAATTAAAAGTGCTTCAAGAGGGTCGCAAAGTGAGAGAGTTAGGCCCCGGTGACTATTTTGGTGAAATTTTGCCTATGCATAATAATCGTCGTATAGAAACAGTACGTTGTATGACGGACTGTGAGTTAAAGATTGTGTCTCAAGAAGATCTTAAAGCATTGATTAAAAGCGGTTGGTTAATGAGTAAAGCGGTCCGAAATTTGACTGATTATCAATCTGAAGTTAATCGCCCTGAGTTTTCATTAGGTTTAAAGCGATTAACTTATGTGAGTAAACTTAATGCTGTTTTAGATGAAGAAGAAATTATTGAGATCGGACGAATTTCGAGCGTAAACAACAAGAAAAGAGATGTGACAGGCGTTCTTATTTCAGTAAAGGATTATTTTTTTCAGGTTTTGGAAGGTGAAGAATCGATAGTTGATGCTTTAGTGGAAAAAATCGGTAAAGATCCTCGTCATAATGAAATAACTATATTAAGTTCAGAAATCGGTTGTGAAGAGCGACTTTTTACTGATTGGGGTATGAAAACCGTTACTCTTACTGAAAGCAATGATCTTATGTTGCTGGCAATCGGGATGATGTTACAAAATATAGCGCAATCTTATAGTACCGTGGGACGCTATACTCAACCTGTATTGCTTAAATATTTAATGGAGGGAATTAATCCGTTAACCATTCCCATTAAAACTTCGGAAAAAATTGTTGTATCGGGAATCATGACTGATTTTTCAGTATTATCTAAGCAATTCAAAGTAGAGGAAGTTGTTAATGCGTTGAATAGTTATTTGGAAATATGTTCAACTTCTTTTATTGAACATGGCGGGCAAGTTGCTAAATATTCGAGTGGATGTATTGTTGCCCACTTTTTACCCGACCAAGTCGATATGGCTATTGCCGCCTGTGTTGATGCTTTTAGAAAATTTAAGTTATTAAAGCAAAATAGTCTTATTTATAGTGTTATAACGTATGGGTTCGGTTTAACTTCTGCTGCTATGATTGAAGCTAATATTGGTTCGTCTATAAAAATGGATTATACCGTTTTAGGTCAGACGGTCGATCAGGCTGTAAATTTGGGTCTGCTTGCCAGAGATTTAAATAAGCCGATTGCGATTAGTAATTCCATTCATTTATTAGCGGATAAATCTTGGGGGTTTGATGCAGTTGGCGAGTTTTCTTTTAAAGATCTTAATGAGTCTACTCAAGTTTATGCACTGGATGGCCTTAGTGATAGTTGATTGAGTTTAAAAGTGCAGGGTTGACTTACACATAAAGCCTGATATAAAAGGTAACTTGGTTAAGAACAACGTTTATCATTAATGCATTTATTTTTAGCTTTTAAAATAGACTAAGAACCATAGATGTCGGATATGCATTTCAATTAAAGATAGCCTAACTAACAGGAAAAATAAGAGCAGGTTCGGTTATGCCGATAAGCTATCGTTCCGGATTAATAATTCGGACTACCTCTCTTTAAAAAAAATGAATAAAAAAATACTATTGTTCTTACTGGCTGCAGTTGTTATATTTTTGCCTCTTTCTAATCTAATGGGTTTGTCCGGAGAGAATGAGCCGATAGCTGTTGTTGCTGGTAGTACTCCAAATTTTGCTAAAGTTTCACAGGTTTTTCAGAATAAATGTGTGGACTGTCATTCCCCCGGCATGACGCGTATGCCTATCTATGCGAAGTTGCCAATTGCAAAGCAACTGATGGAAAAAGATATAGCTAATGCCTCTTCCAGATTGATTTTAAGTAAACAGCTTTATAGTGGTGAAGCAAAGTTTACACCTTTAGAATTAGCAAGATTGGAAGGGGTTATACGTAATAATAGTATGCCGCCTCACTTATATCTTTCTATGCATTGGGCTGCTAAGTTAAGTCCAGAAGATAAGCAAATTATCCTTACTTGGATTGCCGAAGAAAGAGCCCAATTAGCTTGGAGTATTGATTCAACCAACGATCTTAAAGGTGAGCCAGTTCAACCATTACCTATAAATGTATCGGTTGATACACAAAAAATAGCGTTGGGACAAAAGCTTTTTCATGACACTTTGCTTTCTGGTGATAATACTTTGAGTTGTGCTTCTTGTCACGACTTGACTAAAGGCGGTACTGATCAAGCTAAAGTGGCAACGGGTATAAAAGGACAACAAGGACCGATTAATTCTCCTACTGTCTATAATGCAATGTATAACCTTGCCCAGTTTTGGGATGGTCGGGCTAAAGATTTACAAGCGCAAGCGGCAGGCCCTGTTGCCAATCCTGGCGAGATGGGTGAGCAGTGGAATAATGTTGTTATAAAACTTAAGCAAGTTCCAGGCTATCAAAATGCGTTTGCTTTGTTGTATGGACAGCAAGGCCTGACTGAAGAAACTGTAACGGATGCTATTGCAAGTTTTGAGCAATCGTTAGTGACACCTGATTCGCGCTTTGACAAGTATTTGCGAGGCGATAAGAATATTCTGACCGCTAATGAAAAATCCGGTTATGATTTGTTTAAGATAAGTTGCGCTTCTTGTCATAATGGCCCTGCAGTTGGAGGCTTGTCTTATGAAAAAATGGGTGTTAAACAGGATTATTTTAAACTTCGTGGAAGCCAATTGACTGACGCCGATAATGGTCGTTTCAATGTAACCAAAGATGAAAAAGACCGGCATTTCTTTAAGGTTCCCGTATTGCGCAATGTCGAGTTAACTTTCCCTTATTTTCATGATGGATCAGTGGGTAATTTATCCGATGCTGTTCGGATTATGGGTAAGGTTCAGAAAAATAAAGAGTTTACTGAGGAAGAAATTAATAACATAGTGGCTTACTTAAAAACATTAACAGGTGAATACAAAGGTAAGCCGGTTACACAGTTAACTAACCAAGATGTCAGATAAGTTTAACGTTTTTTATACCTCATAGTTACCGACCGCCTGAACAAAAGTAATTTACTCGGGCGGTTTACTCTTAAAGATTATCCTGAATTTTTACGTTGAATGACGCTTTCTTTTTAGCACCCCTTTATTTATGGCAAAAATTCTAATTATTGGTTGTGGTTCTATTGGTATGCAACTGGCAAAAACGCTTTCCGGTAAGGGACATGAAGTAACCGGACTAAAACGAAATCCACCTAAAGCAGATTCGGGTAATATTAATTACTTTACGGCCGATATTTCGTCGACTGATCAGCTTAACGACTTAGCTGTAGACTTTGGAGTTGTCTGTTTTATTGTTTCACCTGATGGTCGCAATAAAGAAAGCTATCAGGGGGTTTATGAAACCGGTTTGAATAATTTACTTAACCGCTTTTCTAAAGAAGCGGTTAATCCTCGGTGGATTTTTGTCTCATCAACCAGTGTTTATGGGCAATCTCAAGGTGAATGGGTAGATGAAGATTCCATTGCTGATCCTGAAAATATCACCAGCCAGATCATAAGACAGGCCGAACAAAAGTTGATAGCTCTAAATCCTGATAATATTGTGGTTCGTTTTTCCGGCATCTATGGCCCTGGGCGAGAGTATCTTTTAAAAATGGCTAAACAGGGCTGTGAGATACAAAAAGATCCGCCTTATTATACGAATCGAATTCATCAGCAAGATTGTATCGGTGTGCTGGTTTTTTTGCTGGAGCAAAGTTTGGCAGCTGTTGCTTTGGAGCAATGTTATGTAGCCAGTGATGATGATCCTGCCACAATGTGGGAGGTTATGTCATGGTTGGCTGAACAGATGAACTGTCAGTCGCCTGGGATTAAAATTAACGATAAAGAAATTATTATGAATAAGCGCTGTAATAATCAACGCTTGAAAAACTTGGGGTACCAATTTCAATATCCTGATTACAAAACGGGTTATCTTGAGTTAATTCATTGAAGTATTTGCCTGTTATTTTACTGATTTTATTAGCAGTGTTTGGCTTTAGTCTGGAAATTAATCCTGGGGCACAGGCTTGGCAACTTTTTTTAGGTTTTCACCTTGCCGGTTTGGCGGCATTGACGAGTGTGTCTTTGTGGGGTTTAAAGCAGTTATCGAAAAATAATAAACGGTTTGGTTTTGTTATCTTACAATTATTGGCTTTTCGGATCGCTTATTTTCCTGTTGTTGTTTTTTCAGCAACGGTCGCTTGTTATTCAGAGTTATTTTTAGAACACCTCACACTAGATTTACCCATAAAGATATTTCCCGCTATGTTTGTTAGCGCTGCTTTAATGTTTGCTACTATTAGTTACCTACTATTTGGTTTACTTAAAGGGAAGGCAATATTGTTTGTGTTGATCGTTGCGTTGGGTGCCCCGGCACTTTTAATTTCATTTGCAGATAGTAAAGACCTGACTTTTTTTCCTGACAATAATTGGGCTGATATTCTCCCTTTGCCAGTGGTTACACAACCCAAGTCAAATCCATATTTAGAGGCTTATCGTTCAAGTGAAAGTAGTATCGGACAAAAAGTAATTGGTTTGGCCGGCAAGGTGCTTTATGACTTTATTCCTAAAGCACCTTGGGCTCAAGCGGTTCAGGGAACACTTGAGCAAGAATTTATAAGTAATCCTTACGGCAATTCCCATGACCAGCTAAGGTATCACTATGCCGCTTTTTTGGCGGCTCATCAGCAAAACAGGTAAACAAGCTATTTTATACTTCTGTCAGGCTAGCTAAATCAATTACAAAGCGATATTTAACGTCACTTTTTAATACCCGCTCATAAGCTTCATTAATCTGTTGTATCGGGATCATTTCAATGTCTGAGGTGATAGCGTGTTCCGCACAGAAATCGAGCATTTCTTGGGTTTCTTTTATTCCACCAATCAATGAACCCGCAATACTACGGCGTTTAAAAATAAGATTGCCTATGGCAGGTGACGGGTGCGGTTGATCAGGTACGCCAACCAAACATAAAGTACCATCACGTTTCAGCAGGGCAGTATAGGCATCCAGATTATGCGATGCCGCCACGGTGCTTAAGATAAAGTCAAAGCTGGTAATATGCTTATCCATTTCTTCAGGATTTTTTGAAATCACGACTTCATCCGCGCCGATGCGTTTTGCATCTTCTGTTTTGCCGGGTGAGGTGGTAAAAAGAACGACATGAGCACCAAAAGCATGAGCAAACTTGATGGCCATGTGACCCAAACCGCCCAAGCCAACTACACCAACTTTATCACCTTTACTTACGTTCCAATGTTTTAAAGGGGAGTACGTCGTAATCCCAGCGCATAATAAAGGTGCAGCAGCGGCCAAATCCAGTTTATCCGAAATATGTAACACAAAATCTTGGTTAACAACGATTTGTCCGGAATAGCCGCCGTAGTTAGTGCCACCGCTGTGCTTATCGGGACTGTTATAAGTAAATTCTGCATTATTGCAGTATTGTTCCAAATTGTCTTTGCAGTCTGGGCAAGCGCCACAGGAGCCGACCATGCAGCCAACGCCAACGCTATCACCTATTTTAAATCGCGTAACTTGGCTGCCGACTTGCGTGACTTTACCTACAATTTCATGACCTGGCACCATGGGAAATGTCGAGTTACCCCATTCATTGCGCACTTGGTGTATGTCAGAGTGGCAAACACCACAGAAGAGAATTTTAATTTGAACGTCGTTTAGCAGAGGTTCGCGTCGTTCAAAACTGAAAGGCGCTAGTGGTGATGTGTGAGTGTCGGCTGCATAGCCAATAGTTTTTTGCATAACATGTTCCTTTTAACGATAAAAGATGAAACGAGGATAGGGTTAAGTGTAATCGTTTTGATGGCTACCCAGAAATATTTAAATAAGATTATTTTAACGCTGGATCAGTTGCTGAGTAACATTAAATAGTAATAATTCGAACATATCGCTATTAATCGTCTAGTTTTACGCATACAGAATATCTGTTTGCTTTGGGTGGCACTCCACACCCAAACTTTGTTTTTCAACAAAGCACGCGG
>Ga0268283_1000387_pt1 | contig 32042 bp, 28 predicted proteins | sample saktaG_13_FD_190140 | JGI IMG/M metagenome (GOLD analysis project Ga0268283, IMG submission 190140) | Saline water microbial communities from Sakinaw Lake, British Columbia, Canada - sak_2013_06_06_36m | ecosystem: Environmental > Aquatic > Non-marine Saline and Alkaline > Saline ... | reverse complement strand
AATCGCTTGATTGCGTTGGCAAAACACATTACACCGCGCCCGACTCCGCGCGAACTCGACGTGCTCATGGCCACTGGTGAACAAGTCACCATTGCCTTGTTGGCTATTGCTTTGGAAGAGAGGGGTTGTCCTGCGCGTTCTTACACTGGAGGCCAAGTCCAAATCTTAACGGATAACGTCTTCACGAAAGCACGTATCCGAGAAGTGGATAGTGAAAAGATCCGACAAGACCTAGAAGCAGGACGAGTGGTCGTGGTCGCAGGTTTTCAGGGGGTAGACCAAAGTGGAAATATCACCACTTTAGGGCGCGGTGGCTCGGATACCACTGGAGTTGCTTTGGCGGCTGCGCTTAAGGCAGATGAGTGCCAAATCTATACCGATGTGGACGGAGTGTACACTGCAGATCCACGGATTGTCCCGCAGGCACGGCGTTTAGATCGAATTACATTTGAAGAAATGTTAGAAATGGCGAGCTTGGGCTCTAAGGTACTTCAAATCCGTTCAGTTGAATTTGCTGGAAAATATCAGGTTCCCCTGCGCGTTCTCTCTTCTTTTCAAGAAGGCCAAGGTACGCTCATTGTTTCAGAGGAGAAAAAATCCGTGGAAGACCCCATTCTCTCCGGGATTGCCCATAACCGTGATGAAGCCCAAATTACTGTGCTCGGGGTTCCAGACCAGCCTGGTGTTGCCTATCGAATTTTGGGCCCTGTGGCAGAAGCGAACATCGAAGTTGATATGATTGTCCAGAACATCGGGCCAGATGGTGCAACTACTGATTTTACCTTCACAGTCCACCGAAACGACTATGAGCAGGCACTAGAGATCGTTCGGAAAAATGCCTCGGCTCTAGGTGCTCGAGAGGTCTCCGGTAATTCAAAGATTGCCAAAATCTCAGTAGTGGGCGTAGGCATGCGTTCTCACGCTGGGATTGCCAGTGCCATGTTCCGTGCATTAGCCGAACATCAGATCAACATCCGAATGATCTCTACGTCTGAGATCAAAATTTCGGTGGTGGTTGAAGAAAAGTACATGGAGTTAGCGGTTCGTGTTCTGCACGACGCTTTCGGTTTAGAAAAAGCTCCAACCTAACACTTGATTTACAAAATATAAAATTTGTATTAGCATGTCTTAAGTGTGTCGTCCTGATTAGTTGTTCGTTCGGTGCGGAAGAGCTTTTGACAAGGAAAAAGAAATGCTTATTTTGACGAGGAGAGTAGGAGAGACCTTGATGATTGGCGACAATGTCACGGTCACCGTTCTGGGCGTGAAAGGCAATCAGGTGCGCATTGGTGTCAATGCACCCAAAGAAGTCACTGTTCACCGAGAAGAGATTTACGAGCGCATCCAACGGGAGAAGGAAGGACAGAACCCCGCCCCACAAGCTTCCCCTATTAGTAGTAATCCGTAGTATACTTTGTTTTCCCCGGAGAGATGGCCGAGAGGCCGAAGGCGCTCCCCTGCTAAGGGAGTATGGGGTTAAAAGCTCCATCGAGGGTTCGAATCCCTCTCTCTCCGCCAAATTTTATCCCTCTAGTTGTTTTCGGATGTTGTCCAAAGTCTTTGTCGCCCCTTCATAGTCAAATTTTTCTATTTGCAACATCAGTTCGTCTATTTCGCTTGGCCTTACTCGGTGCATGAGGCAAGCACGAGTCTCTTCGATCTGTTCATTCGAAATTACTAAAAATTCTTCCATGGCCTCCGATAAAGATTGCAACCTGGAAATAATTTCTGACCGATCCTGAATGGGAGGAGACGAACAAGCAAGAGCAGTTTCTGGAGGAAGAGTAGCGATCGTTTTTAGTACCTGATGCAATTCATGATCTAATTCTGTGCGGGAACTTTCAGGATTTATTTTTAGGTTTTTTTCAAATTCTGCGGCGTGTCGATGTAACTCATCTGCACCGATCGTTTTTGCCAAGCCTTTCATGGTATGAGCCAAACGGATTGCAGATTGTAAATCTCCTTCAGCATGGAATCTCTCCTACTGCTCAGTAGCATTTGAAAAATCTCTTTTAAAGCCCAATAAAATTTTACGAAGTATTCCCCAATCACCACTTAAGCGTAACACAGCATTTTTCAAATCTAATCTAGGTAAAGTAAAAAAAGATGGATCTGTCAATACTTTTGGATTGGGTTTGAAACGTATTTCTTCTTTTGGCTGGATCCAGTGAAGTAATGCTTCTATCAATTCGTTAAAATCAACTGGTTTGGAAACATGCCCATTCATTCCCACCTCTATGGTCGCCAATTTGTCTCGAGACATCGCAGCTGCAGTCATTGCAAGAATTGGAGTATCTACACCTAGGGCACGAATCCGGATAGTAGCCTCTAATCCGCCCATTCTGGGCATCTGCAAATCCATTAAAATGATATCGTACTTACGTTCTGTAGCACATTGAACTGCTTGCTCTCCGTCTTCGGCAACCTCTACGTGCATTCCGATTTTTTCCAAAAAGCCCATGGCCACCATTTGATTAGTTTGGTTGTCTTCTACTAATAGAACAGTGGCACCTCGAAGTGAAATAGTTTTTTCAAGCCACAAGGGAGTATCACGAAGCGTTGCTGATTCGTCTTGTGTGCCATACGCGGGAATATAAGGAATAACAAAAAAGAATGTACTGCCAACGTTTTGGATGCTATCGACAAAAACCTCCCCATTCATCAAGTGAACCAAACGTTTACAAATGGCGAGTCCTAAACCTGTACCCCCATATTTTCGAGTAGTGGAAGTATCTACTTGCGTAAATGGTTGAAAAAGACGCGTTTTTTGTTCTTCGGTCATTCCAATACCAGTATCTTGCACAGCAATTTTTAAAGTATCTCTAATTACTTCAACAATAATTCGTATTTCCCCGTTTTCCGTAAATTTAACTGCATTACCAATCAAATTATTGAGCACTTGACCCAAACGAAGAGGATCCCCAACAATAAAAAGTTGGGAGGGAGATTCTTGCATGATCTTAATCGATTTTTCACTTGATTTACTAGAAAAAAGATAAATTGACTCTCGGACTACACGAATCAAATCAAAAGATACAGACTCTAAACAAAGGTGACCTGCTTCTATTTTAGAGTAGTCCAAAATATCGTTTAAGATACTAAGGAGAGATTTTGAAGAAGACCAGACGTTTTCTAAATAACTGCGCTGCACTGAAGTAAGATTTGTTTCTAAAACCAGTTGTGTAAGTCCGATGATTCCGTTCATCGGTGTCCGTATCTCGTGACTCATATTGGCAAGAAATTCGTCTTTAGCTCGATTGGTTGCTTCCGCTTGTTCCTTGGCTTTTTGCATGTCTTCCTGTATACGTTTTCGCTCACTAATATTTCGAGCTGCGGCATACAAATACAGCTTCTCTTGCATGCGTACTCCAGTAGCACTGATCTCAACCGGACAAATTTCGCCATTCTTCTTCTTATGGAAGGTTTCAAACGTCGCAGACCCATCCACAAGCAATCGAATTCTCTCAAGCAATTCTTTTCTATCCCATTGAGTATCCCAATCGAATATATTTAAGTTCTTTGTTTCCTCATAGGTATATCCAAGGTGCTGTTGGAAAGCTTCATTCCATTCTCGTAGGTTTCCGTCTAAATCTACAATATGAATTGCATCTTTGGCAGTTTGCATTAACAACTGATAGTGTTCGTTTTGTTCTCGTAATTCTCTCTCTGCGGTAATAAGCTGCACAGTACGCCTTTCCACTAAAGATTGAATACTTCTGGATCGCCCAGTCAGCGTTAATAGGTAAGAAGTCAACAAACTTGCGTACAATAACCCTGTTGCCAATAGTATCCAAGGCAACTGGGACATTCTTTTTTCTATAAATTTACCATTTGCAAGGATTTTGATTTCTAAATTTCGATTACCCAAAGTGAGAAATTTTTTCCAAGGTTTTAAAAATAGATTTTCAGGAACATCTGATTGATCTTCGTACAAATCTAATTCTTTTTCGGATATATCGTGTAAGAACACCAAAAATGGTTTATGCTCGACTTCTGAGAGTGACTGTTGAACCAAACGATCTAGCTTTAACACCAGTAGAGTAAACCCAAGAAGTATGGAATCATTTTCTAAAACGGGTGTGATCAAAAGGATACCAGTATTGTCTTTGTCTATTGACTGCACGAGATGAATAGGAGGAGTAACTGCCAATTTTTTAGAAGATCTCGCTAATTCAATAGTTCGACGACGAATACTTTCGGAAAAAAGGTCGAAACCAACGACGTTTTCATTCCCCAAAAGAGGTTCTACAAACTGAATAGGAAAATATTCAAGTCGATCTTTCGCAGGTATCCAGTTTCCAAGATCATTAAGTTCTTTAATAGCATTTTCAGTCCTAAATTCTATTTTTTCTCGATCAGTTTTTGAAATTTTCGGAACCCACTCGATGGCTTGAATTTTTGGATAGCGTCTTAAAACACTTTTTGTAATTCGATTAAATTCAAATTTATTTTTTGGAATGGAATTTTGACACAAAAGATTCAAATTCTCTGAGGCTTCCAGCATATTTGTCAAATGAGTTACAATCGTTTTTTCTATCAGCTCTGCTTCGTATTTTAAGGAAAGCTGTAGTCTCGCTTCTTCTATTCGAAAAAAGGCGACAAAAACAATCAAAAGGGTTGCCAGCACAAAAAATAGCGGTAAAGCAACAGTGATCCTCCTCGACTGCCAATTCTTAGAATGCGGTATAAAAAAACAAAACAACAAGGGGGTGAGAACGACAACTCCTAAACTATCCCCAATCCACCAGTTCACCCAAGAAGGGACCGCTGCTTGAAAAGACATTGTACCTAGTACAAGTAAAGTCGTTACCCCTACTGTGGGTGCAATTAGGCAACTGATTGGTCCGGTCAAAATTAAAAATTTGAAAATGTCACTAGGTTCTTCTAAGTTAGGAACACCAGAAGAAATCCAACGATTAGAAAGCTTGACTGCCACCAAAGCCTGCAAAGTACTGCCAGTAGCAATACCACACGCAGAAAGTATAGCAACCCAAAGAATTGAATTTTGTCCAATGCCCAACCAGCTATTGATTAAAAATGAACCAAGCCAAATGGGAAAAAGGGTTGATCTCTTTCCTATAAATAGCACGGCAAGTGCAATTCCAGCAGGTGGCCAAAACGGGCTGGCATATCCTGGAGGCACCGCTAATTTTAAGCCCAACCAACCGCTCACAAAAAAAAGTGGTGGTAAAAGAAAAAAGCGATATAAACTCATTTAGACCTCTTGCATAACCAATACCAGGTGATCTCTCCATATTGTAAATGGAAGCAATTAGGAAAAGCGGAGGCCGAAGCAACAGCGACGGCGACGGTTTCTGTAACGATCAGAGATGATTTTAGGAGTTACGCAGTTAAAAATATAAATCCTTGATTTTATAAAAATTTTGCTTTTCGTCAAAAAAAATAAATCTAACGAAATCAGTAACTTCTGAATCCAACTGCGTAACTCCTAGAAAGATAAATTTTTTGTCAAATTAAGGAAATTGGTTGCACAAGTTCGTGCCGTTGGTCTACGGATTCATCCATTTTAGTAGATAATAATATACTGATGTAGGAGTGTTTTGTATCAGGAGGAAGTAGTGGAACCTAGCGAACACATTCACTTTTCTATCTTTGTAATTTTTACGGGTTCTGCCTTGTTGGCCACCCTAGCGTTGTACGCGCGCCAATCATTGCTAGTGGCTTATATGCTCTTGGGCGTGCTGTTGGGACCTTGGGGTCTTCGGTGGGTCGGGGATTTGCCCATGATCCAAGAGATCTCACGGGTTGGGATCACTTTTTTACTATTTTTGTTGGGATTAAACCTTCACCCACAACGTCTCTTTCAGCGGCTACGAGAGATGACTTGGGTCACCCTTTGGAGTTCGGCAGTCTTCGCAGGCATGGGTTGGGTCGCCGCGGTCTCCTTTGGATTTTCTTGGACGGAAGGCATCATCGTTGGTGCTGCTTCTATGTTCTCAAGCACCATCATTGGCCTTAAGCTCCTACCCACCACCGTCTTACATCACCAACAAACCGGACGGTTAATCATCAGCATCCTACTACTTCAGGATCTGATCGCTATCTTATTGCTTACACTACTCAGGATCATGAGCATGGGTGGGAACCCTTGGCTAGATATCCTACACCTATTTTTGTCATTGCCTATCTTGTTTGCTTTTGCGTTCTTGTTTGAACGTTGGGTACTTATTCATCTTTTACGAAATTTTAGTGAGATCCATGAATACCTTTTTTTAGCAGCATTGGGTTGGTGCCTTGGAGTAGCAGAGTTGTCCCGTTGGCTAGGACTTTCTCGCGAGATTGGAGCTTTTGTGGCAGGAGTCGCCATTGCCACGAGTCCAATCTCTTACTTTATTTCGGAGAGTCTCAAGCCCCTTCGGGATTTCTTCCTCGTGATTTTCTTTTTCACATTAGGTGCGCGTTTCGATTTGGAAATGCTACCCAAGGTATTTGCTCCAGCGATGGTCTTAACTACTCTTTGGTTAGCCGTCAAGCCTCCGGTTTTCCGTTGGCTACTGGAAAAGATTGGAGAACCACAGAACCTATGTCACGAGATCGGCACGAGGTTAGGTCAAGGTAGCGAGTTTTCCTTGTTGCTTGCTTACTTGGCATTGGAGCTCCAATTTATTAGCAGCAAAGCCTCGTATCTCATTCAAGCCGCCGCCGTTCTCAGCCTCATGGCTTCTTCTTACTGGATCGTGCAGCGTTTGCCTACGCCCATTGGCACTAGTCAACAGTTGCGACAAAGCTAAAGAGAAATTACTCGATCCGAAGTTTTAGCCCCACTACTTTTAGGTGTGCTGTTTCCTCCTCCAAATCAGCGCGAGTAAGGGGGTGGCAGTCTAACCAGCCTTCTGGAAAAGCAAGGTATAGGGTTTGTTTGTTAGGTTTACACTGAAGACTAAGCAGTGGCAGAGAAGCACTTGAACTACGACCACGGTGTAGTAAAACAGCTAATCTAAGAAGAACACACAACTTCCAAGCATTTTCAAATTGCCCCTCGGGTAATTGTTTGAGTAGATCGATCGGGAAACGCCGACGGTGTCCACGAACCAGAGCACCTAAAAATTGTTGTTCACTGCGAGAGAAACCAGGCATATCGGAATTGGAGATCACGTAAGCACCATGTTTGTGGTAGCTCGCGTGGGCAATGGTAAGACCTAACTCGTGGAGCAGTGCTCCCCAACTCAGCATGTGTCGATGTTCTTCCGCTTGCAGAGTACATTCTTCCCTTACTTGTTCAAACAGGGCCAGGGCAGTTTGTTCTACCCTCTTGGCCTGTGGTAAATCTGTGTGGTATCGGTTTACTAGAATTTGCACTGACCTTTCACGAATATCCCCATCCGAGAACCGCCCAAGCAAGTCGTAGAGCAACCCTTCCCTCAAGGCACCTTCCGAAACAGTGAGTTGTTCGATGCCAAGTTCGATAAAAGCGGCATTCAGAATTGCTAAGCCTCCTGGCAACACTGAAACCCGCTCCGGATCCAGCCCGGGTAAACGCAGTCCTTCTATTTTTTCGGAGGAAATGAGCTTTTCTCTCAAGGCTAGAAGGCCACTGCGGGTCACTCCGGAAGAAGACCAATGATTTTCGAGCAGGATCTCTTGAATGGCGCGTATGGTTCCAGAGGATCCAATGGCCGTTTGCCAGCCAATAGCTCGGTACCTAGGCCGAACTACTCGCAGTTCTTGGGCTGCTGCGGTTTCTGCTGCTTGCATCCCAGATGCAGTTACTACGCCATTTGGAAAGAAACGCAGGGAATAACTCACACATCCCATGAGCAAACTTTCTCGGTGTTTAGTTTCGAAACCTTCTCCCAGAATAAACTCAGTACTCCCACCACCAATATCAATGACAATTCGATTTCCCGGTGCTTCTGGTAAACTGTGGGAAACGCCAAGATAGACTAGGCGTGCTTCTTCTCGTCCTGCAATGACTTCAATAGGATGTCCCAATGCTTCTCGTGCACGTCTCAAAAAGGCATTCGCGTTTTTTGCCTGCCGAAGTGAATTAGTGCCAACAGCACGAACAGCACCAGGTGGTAGCTCTCGAAGGCGTTGCCCAAAACGTTCAAGACACGCAATGGCACGGGCACAAGCTTCGGAAGTCAAATTACCTTCTGGGTCGAAACCTCCCCCCAAGCGCACCATCTCACGCATTCGGTCTACCGTGTGGAAACCACCTTCTACCGTTTTGGCTACAATCATGTGAAAGCTATTGGAGCCTAAGTCCACAGCAGCTACCGTTTTCATTGGATGGGCATACACGAGAATTCTCCAGAGGCAAAACCAGTGAAACAATTTACCAAAATTTTGGTAGAATCTACTGTTTTTCTCACGGGATAAGTGCTCAGGCATTCCCTACATATTATCCAACACACGTTATACCTAATGAACCCTTCAAACCCTCTAAATTCTTCTACTTTTTTCTTAGCCCCATTTGCCAGTGGCCTGGTGGGTGTAGTGGCTGTGGTAACCGTTGGACAAGCGGTACTCGCCACCTTTGTCACGGCTTTTATTCTCCTCCTCTTTAGCGGAGTACTTGGGGTTTGGCTCACCAAGTATGTAACAGCAGGGCTAGGTCTACTTGAAAAGTCCGCTTCGGATACCCACATCCTCGAAGCCAAAGAAGGTGAAATGCAAACGGTGGCAGATCTGGAGCAGGTCTGTTTGGAGGTTTTTCCGATTCTGTCTCGTCAGATCGAAACTTCTCGAGTGCAGACAGAAGATGCCATTACCGGTCTCTCCCAACGTTTTGCAGGCATCGTTGAACGTTTAGAACAGGCTATTGCGGCATCCCAATCCTCTGCAGAGCGTCTTTCGGATACCAATGTAGAGGGAGGCGGGTTGTTTTCTCAGAGTGAATTACGGCTCACAACCGTTGTTCGAACCCTAGAAGGTGCTCTCTCTGGCAAGAATCGCATGTTAGAAGAGGTACGTCGGCTCACTCTCCAAATGAATGCGCTCAATCAAATGGCCGCAGACGTGAAGAAAATTGCCGATCATACTAACCTCTTGGCTCTCAACGCTGCCATTGAAGCTGTGCGTGCTGGTTCCTACGGTGGAGGTTTTGGTGTGGTTGCCGACGAAGTGCGCCGACTTTCACATCAATCTGGAGAGACTGGTAAGCACATGAGTAGTCATGTGAGTACTTTGCTCTCTTCGGTAGCTTCTGCTCTCACTGCTGCTGAGGATGCCGCCAAACAAGAAGATCAAATGGTCAATGGTGCTGAAGGCTCTATTCACCAGGTATTGGCAGATTTTCGCGAAGTAACCAACCGACTAGAGTCTTCCGCTTCTGACTTGAGATCCAGTAGCACTGGTATCCGCCAAGAGATTGAAGAAGTCTTGGTTGCACTACAGTTCCAAGACCGAACGAGCCAGATTTTGGCCGTAGTGCGGAAAAATATCGATTCCTTATATGATCAGGTAAAAAACCACGCTCAACTGCGCGAACAAGGGGGAGAGGTTCCCCCTATTCAGGTTCGAGATTGGTTAGCGACGATGGAACTCAGTTACACCACTTGGGAGCAGAAGCGTGACCACAGCGGCGAACACCATATCCACGCAAACTCGGCACCCTCTAACATTACTTTTTTTTGAAAGCTGGTGAACTACCATGGCAAAGACTATTTTAATTGTAGATGACTCTGCTTCGATTCGACAAGTATCCGGCATTGCACTTAAAAGCGCAGGTTACGACGTCATCGAAGCCGCAGACGGAAAAACAGGATTAGACAAATTGGATGGTCGTAAGATTCACCTAATCATTACAGATATCAACATGCCTGTAATGGATGGTATCACCTTTATCAAAGAGGCAAAAAAGTTGCCTGCTTACCGTTTTACTCCCATTATGGTATTGACCACTGAATCGGAGGAGCGTAAAAAAACACAAGGCAGAGAAGCCGGTGCAAAGGCTTGGGTCATCAAACCCTTTCAACCTGCACAAATCTTGGATGCTGTCTCTAAACTGATTTTGCCTTAAATGTTAAGTTGGGAAGGTTTTTTGTGAAACTCTCTTACCGTTTTGCTCTTGTAGTAGGAATAGTCGCGGCTGGTTTCGTGGCTTTCGGACTTTGGTCGTTTCGAACACTTGATGATCTTAAGGTCAACGGCCCCTTGTATCAAAAAATTATACGAGGAAAAGATTTAGTAGCGGATGTCCTACCACCACCGGTGTTTATCATTGAATCCTACCTAGTGGGTTTGCAACTAGCAAGTGCTACCCCGGAAGAGAGACCCAAACTCATTCAGCGCATGAAAGCCCTAAAACAGGACTACGAAAACCATCACACCTTTTGGAGTCAAGAAAGTTTAGGTTCTGAGCTAAGAGAACAATTACTTATCCGTTCTTACCAACCTGCTATCCATTTTTACCAAATTGCTTTTGATCAGTTGATTCCTTCTTTGGAAAAAGGGGATACCGCATCTGTTTCCAGCACACTTTCTAGTACATTGCAAGAAATGGAATACGCTTACCAGAAACACCATGAAGCCATTGATCAGGTCGTTCAAATCACGGATTCAATTAACAAAGGAAATGAATTCTATGCAAACGAAGTGATTAAGTCTTCCATTTTGGTAATGTTAGCCATTTTTATTTCTTCCATTGCAGGCGTAATTTTATTGCTGACCATTTTTGCACGGCAAATTATTCACCCCTTAATAGAAGGGTTGCATTTTACCCAACGAGTAGCCAATGGAGATCTCACCGCTACGATCAATTTACAACAAAAAGACGAGATCGGGCAACTCGCAGAAGCTTTACGTTTGATGGTCGCTAAGTTGTTGGCAGTGGTTAAAGAAGTGCGCACTGGAACTAGAGACATGGGTAACGTGGTTTCTCAGTTTTCCTCGACTGCACAGTTATTGTCACAGGCTAACACCGAACAGGCTGCGAGCGTTGAGGAAACTTCGGCTTCTCTCGAACAAATGTCTTCTTCTATTGACCAAAACGCGGACAATGCAGCAGCTACGGAACGCGTGGCTGTCCAGTCGGCCAAAGATGCTGCCGAAGGCGGAAAAGCAGTTGCAGAAACCGTAAGTGCCATGCGTCGCATCGTGGAAAAAATCCGGTTTATTGAAGACATCGCCTACAAAACGAACCTTCTCGCCCTCAACGCCGCTATTGAAGCGGCTCGTGCTGGAGAGCATGGAAAGGGATTTGCCGTGGTGGCCGCAGAAGTGCGAAAACTTGCAGAGAATAGCCAGGTGGCCGCTCGAGAAATTAGCCAATTAGCACACTCCAGTGTGGCTATCGCGGAACGGGCTGGAAACCTTCTGACTGCTCTCGTGCCTGGGATTGAAAAAACAGCAGATCTAGTTCAAGAAATTGCAGCTGCTTCTCGAGAACAGGCTGGAGGCGTCTCGCAGGTAACCGCGGCCATGGGACAAATAGACCAAACGGTACAACAAAACGCAGCCACCGCGGAAGAATTAGCAGCGACTTCAGCAGAAGTCACCAATCAAGCCGAACAAGTCAACCATTTAATGGATTTTTTTCACTTAGACGAAACCTCTGTTCAGGCAATACGACCCACTAGCACTGTTTTCTTAGCCCCACAAAATTCAATTTCTCGGGCAATGGTTCGTAAATCTAAAAGTTCTCCTTCTTTGGATTTTGCTGCTGCTCGGACTGCACATTTGGCTTGGCGTGGGAGGCTACGAGAGTTTTTAGATGGTCGCAAAGACCTTTCTTTGAATGAAGTAACTTCTTCCCGTGAGTGCCAACTTGGGCGATGGTTGTATGGCGAAGGTCGCAGCCAACACAAACACCTTCCAGGCATGGCTGAACTAGAGAGAGTACATGCCAGCTTGCATGAGTCCATTGGGAATCTGGTCAAACTTAAAAACGAAAACGACCCAAAGGGAGCGGAATCTGAATACCTACAGTTCCAAGATTTTTCAAAAAAAGTCGTTTCCATGCTTCAAAACCTAGAACGCGCAGCCCTCAAGAGTTGAGCTAGGAGAATAGAATCATGTTTGCTAATTTAAGAATTGCCGCGAAGTTAGGACTCGGTTTTTCTCTAGTCTTATTGCTGACTCTCGGAGTGGGGTTGGCTGGGTGGAGTGGCATGATGAGTATGGGAGTGCGTATTGGAAAACTAAATGTTATAGGCGAAATCACACAGCATGCACTTCAAGCGCATTACTACGATGCTTCTTTTGATAATACACACATTCCTACGTACATCAAAAAAGTAGAAGAGGAAACATCAGCGCTCATCGAAAGAGTACGTTTTGTTAAAACACTCTTCCATGACCCTGCAGACCAAATCAAAGCTGACGAGATTGCCCAAGCAACTGCAGAATATTTTTCACTCTTTTCAGAATATGCAGAAACCCAATCCAAAAAGGATGCTGCTATTGACCAAATGCGGTCAGCTGCGACCAGTGCCGTAGATCAGGTAACCCGTATTCAAGCCAATCAAGCCTCTCAAATCAGTGATTTGCGCCAAACCCTTGCTCAATCTTTAATTAAACAATTTGCAGCAAGTGACACGGTACACGAGTTAACACGTCTGCTTATGGAAGTGCGCGTTCAACGGGTGCTGCTTCTTCAACAGCCTTCTCGTGTCCAGGAGTGGCGTGCCGCAGGTAAAAAGTTTTTGGATGTACTAGAAAGCCAGGGTGAACGTCTAAAGATTGTCGGTGAGTTGGAACACCTCAAGTCCGTTGGAGAGAACTACCGTCGCTATGAATCCTCTATGGAAGCCTACTTACAAAGCCAAAAGAAAGAAGATCTCGATACTGCAGTAAAATTTGCTAATGATACCTTTCAAGGGTTAGACCAACTGGCTACTGCAGTTGAAAGAAATTTGTTCAACTAGAACAGAGAAAACGAGCATGCGCTAGATTTAAAGTTTGACAACTATCGTGATTCTATGCAGATCGTCAAAAGCATGTTGGAAGTACGAGTCGCCGCTAAGGAATACATTGCCTCTGGAGAATCTAAATGGGCGGAGCGCGTAGAAAGCCATATCGATCAAACCTTAGGTATTCTAAATGTTCTCTTGTCCGGGCGTCTTAAAACACCGGTAAACATACAAGCCGCGCAAGAAGCAAAAAATGCAGTAGAAACGTACCGAAGTTTTTTCAAAACCTTTGCTTCTTTGACTGCACGCCAACAATCAGATAACCAACGTTCAGACAACGCAGCTTCTCGGGTAGTTACTCTATCGGATCAATTAGAAATCGTACAACGCGAGGAAATGAAATTAGAACAAGAGCGCGCAGAACGGTTTATTTGGATGGCTGGATTTGGTGCGCTCCTCATGGGTACGATTGTGGCTTGGTTGCTCGCGCGTTTTATCGGGAGAGCAGTAGAAAAGGGTTTGAGGTTTACAGAAGCAGTGGCATCAGGCGACCTCCGTGTTCACATGGAGCCACAAGGTTTAGACGAACTGGGCAGGTTGCTCACAGCACTTGAAGGCATGCGAGAACGATTGACTGATGTCGTCAGCCAGGTTCGCAGCACTTCTCATTCTATGGCGAGTGCTGCAGTTGAGTTTGCCTCAACGGCACAATCTCTTTCTCAATCCAGCACTCAACAGGCTGCTAGTATTGAAGAAACAACCGCTTCTATTGAAGAGATGTCTGCTTCAATCGGTCAAAACTCAGACAATGCGGCAGCGACCGAAGGTGCTGCTATGAAATCGGCTAAGGACGCAGTGGAAAGCGGAAAAGCCGTTTCAGAAACCTTAGAAGCTATGCGCAAGATTTCCGATCGTATTGGTTTCATCGAAGACATTGCCTACAAGACCAATCTCTTAGCGTTGAATGCAGCCCTTGAAGCTGCACGAGCAGGGGAGCACGGAAAAGGTTTTGCAGTGGTAGCAGCCGAAGTTCGGAAGCTCGCAGAGAATAGCCAAGTGGCAGCCCGAGAAATCAGTGGCCTTGCTCGAACAAGCTTAGCAGTTGCAGAAAAAGCAGGTGGATTGCTCACTGCTCTTGTGCCTGGAATTGAGAATACCGCAGAGCTGGTGCAGGAAATCGCTGCTGCTTCTCGAGAACAAGCCACCGGAGTTTCGCAAGTTAACAGTGCGATGGCGCAGGTAGACCAAGCAGTGCAAGAAAATGCTGCTGCTGCTCAAGAACTCTCAGCAACTGCCCAAGAAGTAACGAATCAAGCAGATCAGCTCAATCGCGTAATGGCATTCTTCCATTTGGACGATCAGACAGAAGGGACAATGCCTAGCCAAAGTTCACGGTCTGCTAAAGTAACAAAGTTAACCACTGGTAAAGTCATTAAAGTTGGCAAATCAGCTCCGGTTTCCAGAAAATCAGATCCCATTCCCCCTGAATTTGAGAGCTTCTAATGCACCCGTTGACCAAAAGTGCTCCGGTAAAAGGCGGGACTCTAACGGTGCAAGCTGCACCGCCCGTTGAAATTCAACAGTATTTGAGCTTTGTAGTTCGGGGAGAGGTGTATGCCCTCGGCATCTTGGATGTCAAGGAAATCATCGAATATTCGGGTGTGACTCGCGTACCAATGATGCCTATGACTATCCGAGGCATCATCAACTTACGTGGAAAGGTCGTACCTGTCATTGATCTCGGAGTACGTTTTGGTGGTACTCCTACTGAACCCTCTCGTCGGACTTGCATCGTCATTGTCGAAGTAGACATCGGCGAAACCCGTCACGATATGGGCGTGTTGGTAGAGGCTGTAAACGAAGTCTTAGACATTTCTCCAGAGAACGTAGAACCAGCACCTGCTTTTGGTGCAGCAGTCCGCGCTGATTTCATTCGTGGCATGGGTCGAGTCGGAGATCGTTTTGTGATCCTATTAGACCTAAAAATGGTTCTTTCTTTGGAAGAATTAACTCAAATTCGCTCATTGGCTGGATCCTAAAATTTGGTGATCGCATTGTCTACTCTAAAGTTTGGCATTCCAAAAGGCAGTTTAGAAGACGCTACCTTTGCACTCTTTGCTCAAGCGGGATGGAGCATCCGAACGCGCTCTCGTAACTATTTTCCCGAAGTAGATGATCCAGATTTGTCTTGCGCTCTGGTTCGTCCACAAGAAATGGGAATCTACATCGAACGAGGTACTTTGGATGTGGGTCTCACTGGGCTAGACTGGGTACAAGAGAGTGGCGCAGACGTCGTACCCGTGTGTGACCTGGTCTACTCCAAAAGTTCTGATGTCCAGGCCCGCTGGGTATTGGTGGTCAATCGTGATTCCTCCATTCAATCTGTACAGGATCTGCAGGGTTGCAAGATAGCCACTGAACTAGTGGGCTTTACTCGTCGTTACTTAGAAGAGCGTGGAGTTCAGGCAAGCGTTGAATTTTCTTGGGGGGCAACGGAAGCCAAGGTAGTGGAAGGTTTAGTGGATGCTGCTGTTGAAATTACCGAAACTGGTAGTACCATTCGTGCCCATGGTTTACGCATTGTTTGCGATTTGTTGTATACCCACACGCAGTTGGTAGCCAATCGTGCTGCCCTCGAAGATCCTTGGAAACGCGCCAAGATCGATCAAATTGCTTTGTTATTGCAGGCAGCTCTAGTGGCGCGCCACAAAGTTGCCCTTAAAATGAACGTTCCCCAGGATCGCCTAGAAAACATCATTTCTTTATTGCCTAGTCTGCACTCTCCGACGGTCAGCCCTCTTCACGGAGGCGGTTGGTTAGCGGTGGAAAGCGTAGTAGAACGCAACACCATTCGAGATTTGATCCCGCGCCTTGTGGCTTCAGGTGCCACTGGCATTTTAGAATACGAACTACGAAAATTGGTATAGTGCTTGCCAAATTCCCGACTGCCTGTTCAAGCAAACTCTCATCAGCGTTGGGCAGCACGGCTAAAACAGTGTCAAGAGCAAGTCAAACGTTTACCTCGTGATTTGATTGTGGAAGGTCGTGTTACACGCATGGTTGGCCTAACTTTGGAGGCGGTCGGCGTGCGTGCTGCCATTGGTGGGCGTTGTCATTTAGTTTTACCAGATCGCCAGGTAGATGCCGAAGTAGTTGGGTTCCACGGAGACCGTTTGTTCCTCATGCCCAGTGGGGATATTCGTGGGCTAATGCCCAATGCGCGTGTTGTTCCAGGAGTGGGCGCGCTCGAGGCTCCCGTAGGAGAAGGACTCTTAGGAAGAATCATAGATGGTGCTGGAGTTCCCCTAGACGGAAAAGGCCCTCTCACAGTGGATAGCCATGTGCCACTCAATGGCGTGCCCATCAATCCTCTCTCGCGCCAACCCATTCACAAAACACTAGATGTTGGTGTACGTGCAATTAACGCACTTTTGAGCGTGGGCCAAGGGCAGCGCATGGGCTTGTTCGCGGGTTCTGGGGTCGGAAAAAGCGTTTTGCTCGGCATGATGACCAAATTTACCAATGCCGACGTAATCGTCGTAGGGCTTATCGGTGAACGCGGACGAGAAGTAAAAGAATTTATCGAGAATATTTTGGGCAAAGAAGGGCTTGTCCGATCGGTGGTCGTCGCTGCTCCTGCGGATAGCTCGCCGTTGTTAAGGCTCCAGGGTGCCGCTCTGGCCACTAGCATTGCGGAATGGTTCCGAAATCGGGGCCGCAACGTTCTTTTGCTGATGGATAGCCTTACACGTTACGCCCAAGCAGGACGTGAAATAGCCCTTGCTATTGGCGAACCTCCTGCTACTAAAGGATATCCACCTTCCGTTTTTGCTAGATTGCCTGCTTTAGTGGAACGGGCTGGCAATGGTGATATAGGTGGGGGTTCTATTACTGCTTTTTACACGGTTTTAACAGAAGGGGATGATCAACAAGATCCGATTGCAGATGCCGCACGCGCCATCTTAGACGGACATGTAGTACTCTCTCGTAGCCTAGCCGAATCAGGTCATTACCCGGCCATTGACGTTGAAGCCTCTATTTCTCGTGTTATGCCTTCTATTGCTAGCACGCGCCACCAAGAAGCTGCACGTCAATTTAAGAGGATGTATTCGACTTATCGGCAACATGCTGACTTGATCAGTGTCGGTGCTTACGTGGCAGGATCAAACCCGCGAGTGGATGAAGCCATCTCGATGTATCCGCGCCTCCAGCAGTTTTTACAGCAGGATATGAACCATCCTTGCACATTTCAAAACAGTCTAAACGATTTGAATCAGTTGATTCGGGTTTAGTTTGGGGTGTTTTTTGATATAGTATGAGAGTACACATGGGTGTTATTGGTGTTATTGGTGTTATTGAAGAGTATCAACCTATCTAAACGAAAGTCCTAAAAATGAAATTTTTATACGATTTTTTTCCAGTATTGTTTTTTTTCATTGCCTACAAACTATATGATATTTACGTTGCGACCGCAGTAGTCATGGTTTCTGCTTTACTACAAACCGGAGGTTATTGGTTAAAATTCAAAAAGTTCGAAACCACTCACCTACTCACGTTGGGGCTAGTGATGGTGCTAGGTGGGGCAACTCTGTTTTTTCAAAATCCAATGTTTATCAAGTGGAAACCTACTTTGGTAAATTGGATGTTTGCGATTGCTTTTCTCGGAAGCCAATGGATAGGAAGCAAACCGATCATCGAACGGATGCTTGGCGCTCAAGTAAAGTTACCTGTTGCTGTTTGGACTCGTCTAAATCTAGCTTGGGTGGTTTTTTTCTTGCTCTCTGGGGCCGTCAATTTGTATGTAGCCTATAACTTTAGTGAAGCCACATGGGTTAATTTTAAGCTATTTGGAATGATGGGACTCACAGTTGTTTTTATTATTATACAGACAGCATATATCAGTCGCTACCTACCTCAAGACTGATGAGTACTGCCTTATTTTTTCAGATTTTTTCAAGGCTATTTAATGCCATTTGATCCAGCACGCGCAGCCCTCTTGGATATACAGTGTGCACAGTTAGCACAAGAGGGTAGATTTAAAGAAGCACTAGAAACGGCTTACGTGGCACTCAGTTTAGAATCGCCTACGGGCGTTCGGCTCTTTGATGCTGCCATCCTTGCTGCGAATACTGGTTCAGTAGCAGAGGCTCTCGCTTATTATCAACAAGCTAAATCCACCGGTCTAGTTAGGGAAGATTGTGATAGATTGTTTGCTGCGGCCCATAGCCAATATCTGTGTAGCTTGGGTTACTCAATGGAGCACAAGCGAGGAGTTTCTTTTGGGGCACACCTAGATTGGTACTTTTTACATGGACGTCCCCTCCGAGCAAAACAAAAAGAATTTTCTAAACAACCTGGTACAGAAGAGAAAATTCGGGTAGGACTTGTTTTTGGAGATCTGAATTTAGCGAGTGACCTTCTTTCTGTAATTTTAAAATATACAAATCAAAATCGTTTTGAGTGGTACTTGTATTTTAATGCTCTGCTTCAAAACAAAGTCAACATCACGGAATACATTGGTCAAAGTCGTTTCGATCAAAATTCTTTTGACTGGAATTTGTGTTTTGATACTGCACTTCAAGATAAAATTCTGCATTTAGAAAAATATCAAAATAGAAGAGAAATTTTAGAAATGTCTGATTTTGAAGTATCAAATCAGATTAGACAAGATAATATAGATATTTTGATTGACCTAGCAGGCCACACGGAAGGGAATCGACTCCGAGTTTTTTGTTACCACCCCGCTCCAATTCAAATAAGTTTTTTAGGATATTGGGAAACTACTGGAATTTCAGAAATAGATTTTGTTTTAATGGATTCTGAAATTGCGCCGGAAGGAGAAGATTCTTATTTTATAGAATCTCTTATCCGATTTGAAAAAAGTTGTTTTTTTTATCATGTACCTCAGATTATACCTCCCTTATTAGAAAAACATGAGCAAGATACATTTATATTTTCATATTTTGATGAAGTAAAAAAGATTCATTTACGGACAGCAATCGTTTGGGGAGAGATATTAAAAAGTTTACCAGAGTCAAGATTACATATACATTCAAAATCTCTCAGAAAATCATTTGAGAAAGAATCTATTACCGGGCTTCTTAAAAAAGCAGGAGTACCATTGGAACGAGTAGTTCTTGTAGAGGGTGTGCCTGATAAACAAGTACTCTCCGGTTACAACTCCGTACATGCAGTCTTAGATAGTTTTCCCTTTTCATGCGAAGTCAAAACATCGTTCGATGCTTTATTCATGGAAGTTCCGATCGTCAGTTTGCGCGGGAACCGTCCTTTGGGGAGGCGAACCGAAAGCCTTTTGAAACGGTTGGGATTGGACGAGTTAATTGCAGATAACGAGCAAGAATATTTTGAAAAAGCAGTTAGTCTTGCTAGAAACTTCCGTTGGAGGAGTCACCTAAGTCGTGGTCTCCGGGCCCGTCTCTTGTCTAGTCCTTTTGTAGACTTGGAAGGATATACGCAAAAGTTCGAATCAATTTTAGAGTTAGTCTGCCAATCTCATTCAGAATCAGACATATACTAAGTTTTAGGAGATAGAAGTGGCAAAATTGATAATCAGTTTTTCAAACTCACTCTTGAACGAGGTTCTTCTCACACAGGATAGCACGACCATTGGTCGTGGTGCGGATAATGACATCCGGATCGATAACACGCTGGCAAGCACACACCACGCACGGGTCATCCAAAAAGGCGATCAGTGTTTTCTAGAGGATCTCAATAGTACCAACGGTACTATCATCAATAGCGAAAAAGTGAAAACTAAGGAGTTACAGGATGGGGATGTTATCTTCATTGGTAAACATGAACTACGTTTTGTAAAAACAGAAGATAGTGCAGAAGACGATGCCAACTTTGCAAAAACAATCCTCATTCGTACAAGTAACAACATAACTCCGCCGACCTCAAACATTCCTTCCGCAGAACCTAGCGAGGGTGGGCTGATCAAGATTGTTTCGATCGTGGTGGGCGTACTTGCAACTGTGCTGGGTGTTTACCTTTTTTGGAAGATGCGTCACTGAATTGGGAAACCATCCCCTGCTTTTTAACGAAGCGGGGGAAAAGAGTTTAGACGCCTTCAACTTTCAAAATTACACCTTCGCTGGCCACGACGCGGACAGAACAGCCTCCAGGAAGATCCTTTCCTTCTACGCGCCACCAAGTGTCTTCCACTTGAACTCTGCCTCGCCCGTTAACGATGGGCTGTTCTAGTGTGAACACGTGGCCGACGTATTGGTCTGCACGTCGGTTAAGCATAGGTTGGTCAGTAGGTGGACTGACGCTGTTTTGTAGCCATAATCGCCACACCAAGATCGAAGCCAATGAGGTTAAAGCGTATAAAATAATCTGTACTTGCCAAGAAATGCTCGGTTCAAAAAACAAGATTACGCCTACCACCCCCGCTGCAACCCCTAACCACAAGAAAAAAAAACCAGGGGCAAAGACCTCGATGCTCAATAGGATCATCCCCAGAACCCACCAATGCCAATAGGTCGCCCCCCAAACCAGACCAGTAAAAAATTGCGTCATGGATCCTCCTGCGTGAGATCTTGCCAGGGCGGTTCAGCCACTGGCGTTTGTCCAAAGAACTACGGGTTGTTGTTCGGAGGAGTCTTTGCAGCACTGAGAGCTTGACGAGTCAGCTCTGCAATTCCCCCTAAAGATCCTAGGATTCCAGTGGCTTCCATTGGTAAAAACACTAGTTTTTCATTTGAAGCAGTGCCAATGGCTTTGAGTGCATCCACGTAACGTTGGGCTACAAAGTAATGAATGGCGTTCAGGTTACCTTTGTTAATAGCTTGCGAGACTACTTGGGTAGCGCGTGCTTCGGCTTCAGCCATACGCTCACGCCCTTCAGCATCTCGGAAAGCAGCTTCTTTCCGTCCTTCTGCTTCCAGAATCGCAGCTTGCTTTAGACCTTCTGCTTTCAGAATTTCAGCTGCTCGCAACCCTTCCGCTTCCAATACTTGTGCACGTTTGACTCGCTCTGCTTTCATTTGACGCGCCATGGCTTCCACTAAATCTGCTGGCGGCGCAATCTCCATGATCTCAATACGGGTCACTTTGATTCCCCAATGAGTAGTAGCATCATCCACTACACTGAGCAGGCTCGCGTTGATCACGTCGCGTTTAGACAAAAGTTCATCAAGATCCATGGAACCCATGACAGTACGGATGTTGGTCATGGTGAGGTTCATAACAGCTTGTTCTAAGTTATTAACTTCGTATGCAGCTTTGGCTGCATCCAAGATTTGGAAGAAGACTACACCATCCACTTGCACCATGGCGTTGTCTCGGGTAATGACATCCTGAGAAGGAACGTTCAGGACTTGTTCCTTCATATTCAACCGCTTCCCAATACCGTCCACGAATGGGACAATCAAATTAAGACCTGGGGAGAGTGTTCGGATATAACGACCAAAACGCTCTAAGGTAAACTCCATACCTTGTGGTACAGACTTTACGCCCTGGAAGATAACCAACACCACCAGACCCAACAAAAACAGCACGAATATGGAAAAACCCTCCATTGGGGAACCTCCAAAGTGATTCAGTGGGGTAAAATCTTGGGGGTGCCAGAGACACCCTCTATCTAGTATACCTGCTAGTAGATTTTTCAGGGCTTCTCAGTTAATACCCTTTCCGCCCGGAAAGGTGCGGTCTTTTGCGCGTGTTAACGGATTTTGGAGTCTGAAAAAAATCTCTCCACAGCAATAGCCTTCCCTGGCAAACTTCAATTAATTCTTGCTCTGATCTACCAGCCGATTTGCCTTGATCCAAGGCATCATAGAGCGCAGCTGCTCACCCACTTTTTCGATCTGGTGCTCTCGACCGATCCTACGAAGGGCTTTAAGTGATGGCGCACCCGCTTGGTTCTCCAAAATGAACTCCCGGGCAAACTGACCATTTTGAATCTCAGTGAGAATCCGCTTCATCTCAGCGCGGGTCTCATCAGTGATGATTCGCGGGCCACGGGTCAGGTCTCCGTACTCTGCTGTGTTGGAGATCGAATAGCGCATGTTGGCGATGCCACCTTCGTACATCAAATCTACGATAAGCTTAAGCTCGTGGAGGCATTCAAAATACGCCATTTCAGGGGCATACCCTGCCTCGGTAAGTGTTTCAAAACCCGCTTGGGCAAGCGCAGTGAGACCACCACATAATACTACTTGTTCCCCAAAGAGATCAGTTTCGGTTTCTTCACGGAAGCTGGTTTCGATTACACCCGCACGGCAACCACCATTGGCTGCCGCATAGGACAACGCAACTTCACGAGCACGACCAGAAGCGTTTTGGTGAATAGCAATCAAGCTCGGGACGCCGCCACCTTGTTTATAAGTAGACCGTACCAAATGACCAGGCCCTTTTGGCGCAATCATGATGACATCAACATCCGCTTGAGGTTCGATTCGCCCGAAATGGATATTAAATCCGTGGGCAAAAGCGAGGGTTGCACCCGAGCGCAGAACAGGCAAGATTTGCTCTTGATAAATCGAAGCTTGGTGTTCATCTGGTGCCAATAACATTACCAAATCTGCAGAAGCTACTGCATCTGCAACCGGCTTAACGGGTAAACCTGCGGCTTCCGCTTTACGTGCTGATCCGGAACCAGGACGCAACCCAACCACCACATCTACTCCAGAATCTTTTAGATTATTAGCGTGAGCATGTCCCTGGGAACCATAACCAATGATAGCGACTTTCATGCCGCGGATGATAGAAAGATCCGCGTCCTTCTCGTAGTACACTTGCATACAACCTCCAAAATCTTTTGCGATTAGATACTAAGGTTCTTTTCACCACGGGCAATGCCCGAGACACCGGAGCGGACAACCTCCACGATAGAGCCGCGTTCGAGGGAATCTAGGAAAGCGTCTAATTTTTCACCATCTCCCGTCAACTCGATGATGTAGCTGTTTGCTGTAACGTCAACGATGTGGCCACGAAAGATATCAGAGAGTCGTTTGATTTCCTCTCTAGCTTGACCTGCAGCACGAACCTTGATAAGCATGATCTCACGTTCGATATGAGGCCCTTCGCTGAGATTCATCAACTTTACAACATCGATAAGTTTGTTAAGCTGTTTTTGAATCTGCTCTACGATTTCATCGGATCCGCGGGTCACGAGGGTAAGGCGTGACAATGAAGGGTCTTCTGTCGGTGCAACGGTAAGAGACTCTATGTTGTACCCACGTGCCGAAAAAAGCCCCGCCACTCGAGATAACGCGCCTGCCTCGTTTTCCAACAACAAGGAAATGATATGTCGCATTTGGTTGCTCGCTCTGAATTAGACTAGGATCATTTCGTTATGACCGCCACCCGCTGGGATCATCGGGTAAACGTTCTCTCGTTTATCGGTCAAGAAATCCATGAATACCAAGCGGTCGCGCATAGCCAGACCTTCTTTCAGTGCAGCTTCTACATCTTGAGGACGAGTAATCTGTATTCCGACATGCCCATAGGCTTCGGCAAGTTTTACGAAGTCTGGCAGGCTATCAAGATAAGACTGGGAATATCGGTTGCCATAGAAAAGCTCTTGCCACTGGCGCACCATCCCAAGATATCCATTGTTAAGGTTAATGATTTTAATCGGAGTTCGGTATTGTTTGGCGGTGGAAAGCTCTTGGATACACATTTGAATGCTTCCTTCACCCGTGACACAAACCACAGTCTCGTCTGGGTGTGCCAGTTTTACCCCAATGGCTGCAGGCATCCCGAAACCCATGGTTCCAAGACCACCAGAATTGATCCAGTGGCGTGGATAGTCGAATTTGTAGAATTGCGCAGTCCACATTTGATGTTGACCGACATCAGACGTGACAAAAGCCTTACCTTCCGTTAGTCGGTATAGAGTTTCCAATACATATTGCGGCTTAATGGCACTATCGTCTTCTTGGTTGTATTTGAGGCAGCGGGCATCACGCCACGTGTTAATTTCTAACCACCATTTTGCGAGGGCATCTGCATTTGGCCGAAGCTCGTGACTTCGGATCTGTGCAATCATGTCAGAAAGGATTTGATCACAAGGCCCCACGATTGGGATATCTACCCGAACGTTCTTGGAAATGCTAGAGGGATCGATGTCTATATGGATAATCTTAGCTTGTGGGCAAAACTTCTCTACGTTACCCGTCACACGATCATCAAAGCGTGCACCCACTGCAATGAGCACATCACAACCGTGCATTGCCAGATTTGCCTCATAGGTTCCGTGCATTCCCAACATGCCGAGGAAAAGACGATCAGAACCCGGGTAGCCTCCTAGTCCCATTGAAGTACTGGTGATCGGAAAACCCAAAGTGCGCGTAAATTCCGTGAGCGCAGGGGAAGCATTGGCAGCAATGATGCCGCCTCCGCTGTAGATCACAGGGCATTTAGCAGTGAGTATCAAATCCACTGCTTTTCTAATCTGCAGGGCGTGTCCTCTAACTACAGGGTTGTAGGACCGAATGTTAATTTTGTCAGGGTAGCTAAATTTAGCCTTTTTTGAGGTAACATCTTTGGGGATGTCCACTACCACCGGGCCCATGCGACCAGTAGTAGCGATGTGAAATGCTTTCTTGATGACGGTAGCAAGTTCTGAAACATCTTTGACTAGAAAATTATGTTTCACACAAGGCCGAGTAATGCCTACAGAATCGACTTCTTGAAAGGCATCGTTTCCGATTAAAGCAGTAGGCACTTGTCCGGTAAAGACGACCAATGGGCTAGAATCTAAGTAGGCGGTTGCAATTCCTGTGACCGCATTGGTGGCTCCTGGGCCTGAGGTGACAAGAACCACTCCAGGGCGGCCAGTGGCGCGAGCATAACCATCTGCCGCGTGTACCGCGCCTTGTTCATGACGAACTAAGATATGTTTGATCTGATCTTGTTGGTGCAGTGCATCATAAAGATTGAGCACGGCTCCTCCAGGATAACCGAATAAATATTCCACTCCTTCTGCAATGAGGCAGCGAACAAAAATTTCTGCGCCGGTGAGTTCCATTGAACTTCCCCTAAAAATTTATGAAACTCCTATTGTAACCAAAAGCGGTTGTTTGCAACAATAGCAATCTGATATTTTGAGGGATTGAATATGCGATTTATTTTCCTATTTTTAGTGGGGATGGCAACGGTCTCTGCAGCAGAATTTCACAAATGGGTAGACAAAGAGGGTACAACCCACTTTACCCGGGACCCACCCCCAAGCAATTCCGAGGCAGTCCGCCCTCGAGTGGGCGAAGCATTTGATCCAGATGTTGTCCAAAAACAGATCAACGAGGCAAATAAGAATGCTGAAAAGATCGCACGAGAAGTGCCGCTTAAACAGGACGTAGGGAAAGAAGCAGTCGCTAAATCCCAAGGTTGTGAAGAAGCTCGCAGTCGAGTAGAAAAATTTCGATCCGAAACATACATCCAGGTTAAAAATTCAAAAGGAGAGGAGCATTTTGTTAGCTCGGAAGAACGCGCTCACCTGGTGCAACAGGGCGAAGCCGAGGTACAGAAGGAGTGCAAATAGCCTCAGAGGTTATTGGTACGCACGAGAAACCCCGTCCTGCAGGACGGGAGGATGTCAAGCTGACACCAATTTGCCAATAGCCCAGACCTGTTCTCCAGACTTAGACAAAACTTCAACGGCGGTGCTTGCTTGATTGGGAGGAACAATTACTATCATTCCGATCCCGCAATTAAATGTCCTTACCATTTCGGACTCTAGGACTGGGCCCTGATTTTGGATCCAGTCAAAAATTGGGGGGCGAGGCCAAGAAGTCATGTCAATTTCTGCGCGGACCCCAGAAGGTAACACCCTCGGCGGGTTTTCTGTCAATCCACCTCCGGTGATATGCGCCAGGCCGTGTACCTCTACTACCTTGAAGAGTGAAAGTATCGGTTTTACGTAGATTCTCGTCGGGGTCAAAAGCGTTTCACCTAGAGTTCGATCCCCAAAAGACATACTTAGGTCGTGCTTCCCCCTGGAAAGAAGGTGGCGCACCAAAGAGTAGCCATTGGAATGTAGGCCAGAAGAAGCAATGCCTAAAATGATGTCTCCTGCTTTGGCTTTGCTTCCGTCAATGATTTCAGTTTTTTCTACGACGCCAACTGCAAATCCTGCTAGATCATAATCCTCTTTTTGGTACATCCCGGGCATTTCTGCGGTTTCTCCGCCGACGAGGGCGGCTCCGGCTTCACGACATCCTTCCGCGATTCCTGCGATTACCTGAGTAGCTACTTCGACTTCTAATCTACCAGTCGCGTAGTAATCTAAAAAGAAAAGCGGCTCTGCTCCCTGCACGATTAAGTCATTTACGCACATGGCTACCAGATCGATTCCAATGGTGTTATGTAGGCCAAGTTCGATAGCCAACTTCAATTTAGTTCCCACACCATCGGTCGTAGACACCAGCACAGGGGCCCGATAACGTGTAGAAAGTTCAAACAATGCACCAAATCCGCCCAATCCACCTAGCACCTCTGGTCGCTTCGTCCGAAGTGCGTGGGGTTTGATTCGATCTACGAGGTGATTTCCAGCATCGATATCGACACCAGAATCTTGATAGGTTACGTTTTGAGGAGGCATGGTGGGACACATGTTTAGGGCGATCGGTTGTTTTTAGGATATACTAATGTACCTGAAAAATGTAGCTATAGTTCGGAGCAGAATGTATGACAGTAGTCCTCCCTCCTGGGTATCGCCCTTCTCCAGAAGAGCAGTACATGAACCCGAGACAGCTGGCCTACTTCCAAGAAAAGTTGCTGAAATGGAAGGAAGAGCTACTGACGGAATCACGTGACACCTTGGAATACTTGCGTCAAGAAAATTGGCATGAATCTGACATGGTGGATCGTGCTTCTGTAGAAGCAGATGCCAACTTAGAGTTACGAACCCGAAATCGCTATCGTAAGTTGTTGCCCAAAATTGATGCTGCTCTAAAACGCATCGAAGAAGGAAGATACGGTTATTGCGAAGAGACAGGTGAGGAAATTGGGCTTCGACGGCTAGAAGTCAGACCGATTGCTACCCTGAGCATCGAAGCGCAGGAACGACACGAAAAACTAGAAAGGCGACAAGGGGACCCGGATTATTAAGTGGTTTTTTCGTGCCGGATTACTTCTAGCACTTGCCTTAATAATAGGGGATGTTTGGTTTCCTCCTGATTTAGCTCGCCTCCAAGATCTCTCGACGATTGTTTCTGACCGAACCGGCCGTCCCCTCCGGATTTTCCTAAATCGAGAGGATACTTGGCGGTTGTCCTCGGATTTGTCCGAGGTACCCGCTGAGTTTATCACCCTCCTATTGGCCTACGAAGATCAGCGGTTCTTCTATCACCCTGGCGTGGATCTGATTGCAGTAGTCCGAGCGTTTTTCCAAAACGTTTCTACTTGGCGAGTAAAGTCCGGGGCTTCTACCCTGACAATGCAAGTGGCACGCATGTTAACGCCAAGATCTAGGACGCTAACTTCGAAAGTCATCGAAATGATCCGCGCCATCCAATTAGAAGTACATTTTTCGAAGCGCGAAATCTTAAATATGTATTTATCATTGGCTCCTTACGGAGGAAACGTCAGTGGAATCCGCGCAGGTGCTTGGATCCTTTTTGGAAAAACACCCAATGAATTGACTTTGGGAGAATCCGCACTCCTCGTTGCTTTACCACGTTCTCCTTCTCGACTAAGACCAGATCGTCAACCAAAACGCGCCCTAGAGGCACGAAATCAAGTCCTAGTACGTACTGCTCTTCCTCCGGAAACCATTACAGAAGCAAATCGGGAAAACGTCCCAATACATCGTCATCGCATGCCTTCCGTTGCAGCTCACTTAGCATATACCCTCCGAAAAAAACCTTTGCATGTCATTCAAACGACCTTAGATGGTCCTTTACAGCGTGCCGTAGAAGATTTAGCCAGAAAACAGTTGCCTGAGCTCCAGGAACGGGCTGGAATGGCGATCTTAGTGGTAGAAAACCGGACTCGGAAGGTACGAGCCTATCTAGGTGCCCCTGAATTTTTTAATGAGCAGAGGTCTGGTTACATTGATATGGTTCGAGTGCCACGTTCTCCAGGCTCCGCATTGAAACCTTTTATCTACGGAATGGCATTCGATACAGGGATTTTACATCCTGAAACTCGCCTAACAGATGTTTCGACCCATTTTGGTGATTACGCGCCACGCAATTTTGACCGTGCGTTTCACGGAGAATTGACTGCACGTGAAGCTCTTCAACGTTCCCTTAATGTCCCAGCGGTCTTAATTTTAGACAAAATAAGCCCTCTCCGATTTGCCCAAGCATTACAACAAGTAGGGGTACATTTGGTATTGCCGCGTGGGACTTTTCGTCCGGGATTACCCATTGCTCTCGGAGGGGCTTCTCTTTCACTTTGGGATCTCACCATGTTGTACGTAGGACTTGCACGAGATGGAAAAGTAGGTCCATTTCAGGTAGAAAAAGAAAAAACCTTAGAACAGGAGTACCAATGGATGCGTCCTGGCGCAGCCCATCAAGTGCTACGAATTTTAGAAGGAGCCCTTCCGCCTCCAGGGGTAGTACAAGCGAATGAAATCCGACAACGAAACCCAATCGCCCTCAAGACTGGAACAAGTTTTGGTTTTCGAGACGCTTGGGCCTTTGGGGTCAACGCGCAATACACCGTAGGTGTTTGGACAGGCAGGCCGGATGGCACTCCTGTGCCAGACCACTACGGAAGAACCACTGCAGCCCCTTTGCTTTATCAAATATTTGACCTTTTGCCAGAAGAATCCACCAGTGTTTCAACTCCTCCTAATTCTGAGCCTCCGGCTTTGCTCAACCGATTATCTGCAAACAATGCAGACCCCACACCCGATCCACTTCGTTTACTGTTTCCGACGTCTAACATGGTTTTAGAGATTCAACCCCAAGAACCCATATTGTTGAGTGCTGCAGGCGGCAAACGCCCTTTATTTTGGCTGGTCAACAATCAACCTCTCGCAGTGTCTACTATTCACCGCGAGGTTAATTGGATTCCAGATGGCCCCGGTTTTTCGAAAATTACGGTGATTGATTCTGAAGGAAAAAGCGCGAGCGTTTTTGTTGAAGTTAGCAAAAGTTACCAATAACTTTAACTTGCTTTGGGGAGGAGGGTGTCTATCTGGGCAATAATCTTGTCTGGAACTGCTTGGCAAACCTCTTGTACTGCGGCACGAATGGCTTGTGCAAAAGCAAAGGTATCTGCTGAACCATGACTTTTGACCACAATACCACGTAGTCCAAGCAGGCTTGCGCCATTGTAACGACGTGGATCGATACTCGCACGAAAAGCACGAAGCACCGGACGCGCAATTAATCCTGCTAAACGAGTCAAGCGAGAACGCATGAATTCCTGTTTCATGTAATGGGTAATCATGTGGGCGACACCTTCGCTGGTCTTAAGAGCAATGTTGCCCATGAATCCATCACACACTACGACATCGGCAGTTCCATGGTAGATATCGTCCCCTTCAATAAAACCAATGTAATTCAGTGGACTGGCTGCTAGAAGGCGTCCTGCCTCCTTGACTTGCTCATTTCCCTTGATTTCTTCTTCCCCAATGTTAAGTAATCCAACAGTAGGATTTGGATTGTTATCTACAGAGGAAGCTAACACAGTGCCCATGACTGCAAATTGCAACAGATGCACCGGCGTACATTCGACGTTGGCACCAAGATCCAGCATGTAGGCATGACCCCGAATGGTGGGTAGTGCTGCTGCAATAGCAGGGCGATCTATGCCAGGCAAAGTCTTGAGGACGTAACGCGCGGTTGCCATGAGTGCGCCGGTATTTCCGGCACTTACACAGGCGTCGGCGTGCCCTTCCTTGACCAAGTTGATCGCAACTCGCATGGAAGAGTCTTTTTTAGTGCGCATTGCGGTGGCAGGTGCCTCTCCCATTTCAACCCGCTGCGAAGCATGGTGAATTTTAAGACGATCCCCTACTTTTCCGCCTCGGCGACTCAACTCGGTAGCCACGACCTCATCTTGGCCAACTAAAATGAGGGTGAGACTCGGGTTTTCTGCCAACACCTGGAGTGCAGACTCTACGACCACAGGGAGACCACGATCTCCCCCCATTGCGTCAAGAGCAATGGTTTGTCCTGCCAAACCGCTACGCATCCTGTTTCTTGATCTCGAGTACCTTGCGACCACGATAAAAGCCGTCTCGGCTAATGTAGTGGCGACGATGTACCTCTCCGCTTCCCTGCTCAATGGACAACGCAGGCCCGGAGAGGTGATCGTGAGAACGGTGCATACCTCGCTTGGAGGAAGACTTCCGATTTTGGGGAACCGCCATGTAATGCTCCTAGAGTAATTCCAGTGGCTAGAAATTTGAATCAAGCCATGCTTGTATTCTACACAAAATTGGCCGTGTACGAAAGTTCAGAGAAAATCTTGAAGGAGTTGGGTCAAATATCAAGAAATTTTGAAAGCCCTAAGTGTATGGCGATCTGCGGATTATCAGGACAATAGACACGCTCACAAGGCGTCACAATTTCTGGTAGTTTGGCCTTTTGTTCAGCCACGAAATCAGATAAATCGATCACCTCAAGCAGCTCTTTTTTCCCAAATACATCCAACACAGGGCCGCGCAACCCAAGTTGGATAGCTCGGCGTCTTCGCTTGCGTCCTGATGGGCCATGATCTGGATCCCACTGTACCCGAACGGATGATTTGGCTGCTGCACGTGCCCAGTCTCTTTCCTCGGGAAACTGATTGCAATCCCAAGAGGAAACCACCGCCTGCGCCAAGAGGGAATCAAAAAACTCTCTTCGCAGCCGCAATGCCAGAGTCATTTCTTGATTTTTCTTGGTACCCCATCCAGAGCGATACATCATCCACAAAAAATTGGTCTTGATCCAACTCATTCGCTCGTAGCTGAAATCCCCTCCAAACTTCCGATTTTCCACGGCAAATCGTCCAATCGACGAGCAGTACGCTTGGTAAACGATGATGGTCTTCTCGTCATACTGCGCCAGAATGTGCTTTCCCTCTTTGGGCCACGTTTTCTCCTGCTCGGAATAAGGGCATGTAATCAGGCTCATCGAGGATACCTCTTGCTATGTATTTGGAAAGGGAAACCAAGAGCATCTGTTCCGGATTTCCCCTCCGAGAAACACCATATACCTACCAATCGACTGATCCCAAATTACCTACTTCGGTGGGGTTGCTTGGCCATAGTCGTTGTTTCCCCAACAAGCCAAGGTGTTGTCGGTCTTCAACCCGCAGGCGTAGGAGCCGTAAGGGTAACTCCCCACACTAACCTGTTGAAAGGAACCGGCTGGTGGCGTCAGGCCATCCCAACAAACCACTTTGTTGTTAGTCTTTAACCCGCAAGTATCCGAACTTCCCGCACTGACTTGTTTGAAGGTATAGGGTGGGGTATTTGCTCCGTAGTTTCCCCAACAAACCGCGGTCTTGTTAGTCTTCAACCCGCAGGTGTATCCATCACCCGCACTGACTTGTTTGAAGGAACCAGCTGGTGACCTTGCTTCGCCATAGGAGTTATCTCCCCAACAAGCCAACTTGTTGTCGGTCTTTACCCCGCAGGCGTGGTAGGAACCAGTACTGACCTGTTGGAATAACCCGGTACGTGGTTTCGCTTGGCCATCGTAGTTATTTCCCCAACAAACCAACTTGTTGTTAGTCCTCAAGCCGCAGGTGAATCCATTACCCGCACTGACTTGTTTGAAGGAACCAGCTGGTGGCCTTGCTTGGCCATAGGAGTTATCTCCCCAACAAAACACGATGTTGTTGGACATCAACCCGCAGGTGTGGGTATAACCCGCACTGACCTGTTTGAAAGCAACAGTCGGTGGTTCCCCTTGCTTATAACTGTTGTCTCCCCAACAAACCACTTTTTTGTTAGCCTTCAACGCGCAGGCGTGTTGATAACCCGCACTAACCTGTTGGTATCCAACGGCGGTTGGCTCGCTTTTGATGACTACACCCAAAGCCACGGCATCCACACTCAGTTGGCCCTCCTCGTTTGCCAATGCTGCTGGTGGGTGCTGCCATTCGACTTCGCAACTCCGCTCCGTGCTTTGAAGTTTGGTAGAACCATCTGCCACGGCGGCTTCAAGAGGCACGGTGATGTCCTTACGATTCCAAGACCACGTTGTGATTTCCCCGCAGGACAATCCCTGAACAGAGAAACGAACCCCTTGACTATTCTGAGTAACGGTTACAGCATGGTCGGCTCTGGGCTCTGGGCTCTGGGCTCTG
>Ga0268283_1000386_pt1 | contig 32046 bp, 40 predicted proteins | sample saktaG_13_FD_190140 | JGI IMG/M metagenome (GOLD analysis project Ga0268283, IMG submission 190140) | Saline water microbial communities from Sakinaw Lake, British Columbia, Canada - sak_2013_06_06_36m | ecosystem: Environmental > Aquatic > Non-marine Saline and Alkaline > Saline ... | reverse complement strand
CGTAAAAAAGAATGGTATTCAAAGAGAAATTCAGCGTTACCAGTGCAGTGATTGTGGACATAATTTTTCATCTGATAGAAGACCAAAAAGGCTCTCTAAAAAGCTTTTTACTGAGTATCTCCAGGGTCGGGGAAAATACACGTGAAGACGGAAGCACATTTATCTGGAATGAACTAGATATCGATGCACTTCGATTCTATGCTGTTGAAACACCCAAAAGAGAGAACTATTTTATATTTTTGCAGATGGGAGATGAAGTACTCGATTACACCGTGGCAAAAAACCATTATGATGAAGCAAAGATGATTATCGAAGAGGGTGGAAATCACCGTTTCGAAAAATTTGAGCGCTACTTTGACCAAGTTAGCGCATTTTTATCTACTTAATTTTTACAATTTCTCCATAACACTCAGGACGGCGGTCTCGAATGAGTCCCCAATAGTGTCGATGCTCACGGATGGATACGGGATCAAATTCACTGTATAAAATTTCCTCTTTATCTCGGGATGCTTCGCTTATTTTTTCCCCTGTATAATCGGTGATAAACGAGCTTCCGTAAAACGTAAGAGTACAGCTTTCACCGACTTCCTCACCGATACGATTAGCCGCAATGACGGGGATGATATTCGCCGCACTGTGTCCCATTTGGACGCGCTGCCAATGTGATGCAGAATCCACCCCGATTTCAGGTTCAGACCCGATAGCAGTGGGGTATAAAATCATATCTGCCCCCATCAAAGTAAGACAGCGTGCCGTCTCAGGAAACCACTGATCCCAGCAAATCCCTACTCCAACATTCCCAAATGCAGTTTTCCAGACCTTAAAGCCGCTATCTCCGGGCTCAAAATAAAACTTCTCTTCGTATCCCGGACCATCAGGAATATGGGTTTTACGATAATTTTCCATCACCGTGCCATCACTATCGATCATTACAAGTGAATTAAAATAACGCTCTCCCTCACGCTCGAAATAACTAATGGGCAATACCACACCAAGCTCGCAAGCCAATACGCTAAAACGTCCGATCATCGGATGCCCTTCACGCTCCTGTGCCCATTCAAAATACTTTTTATCCATATCTTTGCAAAAATAGTATCCTTCAAATAATTCGGGCAATAAGATGATATTTGCACCGCCCTTAGCAGCTTGACGAACCATCATTTCAGCTTTGAAAATATTTGCCGTTTTATCTTCACCCATTTGCATTTGTATCGCAGCTACTTTAACCATTATCCGCTCCTGTCACTTCATACTCAAATTATAACGAAGCACTTATAAAATATTAAAACATTACGTGCTATTCTATAACATTAGACGTGTCAAAAGAGGAGTTTTATCATGCAACTTAACACACACTATCAATCACTCCCTCAAATGAGTACCGAAAGCAACAAACGAGATAAAACGATCGAAAAAATTGCAACAGCATCTGAGGTTAAAATCGATGACAGCGCTTCAGCTGCCATTGCTTCTATGATGCAAAATGATATTGGTACGTTTAGCCAAGAGTTGATGAATACCAATGATTCTATCTCTATGATGCAAATTGCCGATGGTACATTAAGTTCTCTGAACGACCAAACTCAAAAACTCAGTGATTTAAGCGTACGTTATAACAGCGCTTCACTCAATGCAAGTCAAAAACAAGAACTTGCCGGCGAGTTTAACAAAACATTGGATTCAATGAACCAAGCCACTCAAAGTGCAAGCTATAACGGGCAAAGTTTGTTTGATACGACCCACACCTTTGGTTCATCCAGTATTTCATTGGGAAATATGTCAACGAGCGGTCTTTCTATTGATAATCAAGAAGGAATTTCAAAATACGCACAAAACGTATCGCAAACACAAAGTGATGTAGGTTCTATGACCAATGGGCTTATCAGCACTACAAACACCCTACTTGAGCAAATAAGCACCACATCTGCGGCACGCAGTCAAATCGCGGATACTGATATGGCAAAAGCCATCCAAGAATTTCAGCAAAGCACCCTAAAACTTGATGTTTCCCAAATCGCTATGGCTCATCAAAATAACACTTTGCGTCAAAATATTGCACAACTGTTAGGGTAACCGGATTTACATCCGGTCTTTGGCTTCGATTCCCAAAAGAGAGAGTCCTGTTTTAAGAGAGAGTGCGACAACAAGGAGAAGTTTGAGAAGTTTTGCTTCATCCTTATCGCCAATAACGCGGGTATCGTAGTAAAATTTATGCAATTTCGCCGCAAGGGCTTTGAGATAATCAGGGAGTTTTTGCGCTTGACGTGATTCAAATGCATCGTCAATGACCTCAGGCAACACTAATGCCTCAAATAACAAGCCATCCGCATCCGCACTTAACCCCATAAGACGTGAACCCATAATCTCTTCCAAACTTATTTCGCTTTTAGCAATAAGGGTTTGAATACGTGCATGCGCATACTGGACATAATAGACAGGGTTTGAACTGTCTTGACGTTTGAGTTCTTCGATGTCAAATTCCAGTGCAGTGTCACATTTTTTGCTTGCAAACATAAAACGCAACGCGTCTGCACCGATCTCTTCGACTACATCACTCATCTGAATGACGGTTCCAGCACGTTTAGACATTTTAAACGGTTCGCCATCTTTTAAAAGACTGACCATTTGAGAAAGCTGTACTTCGAGTTTTTCAGGAGCGTAACCCAAAAACTTTACCGCCGCTTTGACACGAGCGATATAGCCGTGGTGATCTGCTCCCCAAATATTGATGTAATGGTCATATCCACGCTCAAACTTTTGGTTGTGATAGATGATGTCACCGGCGAGATAGGTCGGACGACCGTCATCCCGTACCACGACACGATCATGGTCATCTCCAAGTCCCGAGGAACGAATAAAGGTTTTTCCCTCATCCACATAGACGCCATCACCCATTTTAGCCATGACACGGTCCCACTCATCGTACAGTGATGCTTCACCTACAAACGTATCAAAATGGATATTAATCGCTTTTAAATCATCAACAATAAGTTCTAGAATCTTATCTTTAGCCCAAAGCGCCAACTCTTTTTGACGGCTTTCATCCCGCAAGGCATCATCACCAAATTGTGATTGAACTTCTTTTGCCAAATCACTCAGGTATTCGCCGCGATAGTATTTTTCAGGCCATTGAACCTCTTCACCCAACAACGCACTGCGTCCTTCTAATTGCAATGAAGTTCCCAATAAGTCGATTTGATTTCCAGCATCATTAACATAATACTCTGCTGTAATATCATAACCCAAATGACGACCAAGACGAAGCAGTGTATCCCCATACACCGCACCGCGAGCATGACCGATATGAAGAGGTCCTGTTGGATTGGCACTTACAAACTCTAAAAGAATTGTCCCTTTTTTATCATCACTTCCAAATTGTTGACCATGAGAAAGTGCCCATGAAGCGTATTCGTCTAAAAAAGCTTCAGAAAGACGAAAATTAATGTATCCTTTGACCGATTCAACCGCACCAAACATCTCATGCTCTCCAAAAGAGTCAGCAATCTCTTCGGCAATAATCATCGGTGATTTGCGCAGTTCTTTAGAAAGAGAAAAAGCAATAGGGGTTGAGAAATGACCAAAAGAACGATCTTTTGGTTTTTCAAGGAGGACTTCGCAGTTAAATTTATCGCGCAAAAGCGCGCTGACTCGTTGCTTCAAGGGTTACGCTTGTGTTGGTGTTTTTGGAGCTTCAACACTTGCAGTTGTAGACGCTTCTACGTGCTTTGGAGCTTCAACAACTGTCGCTTCTGACTCATCAGCCTTATCGTCTTTCATCTCTTTTTTGAAATTTTTAATCCCTTGACCAAGACCTTTTGCAAGTTCTGGGATTTTTTTTGCCCCGAATAACAAAACAACGATTGCAAGAACTATTAACCAATGACTTGTGCTAAAACTACCCATAGATACATTTCCTTTTTTATATAAAATACATTCGAGCAGTATAACGGCTCATTGCTGTAACTGCCCTTATACGTTTTTACTCTTAGTGCGCCCACATTTGAACAAATTCATTGATGCTCTGAGTCGGGATTTTCATTCGTGCAGCTTTGGCAATTGTTACAAGAACTTCGGCTGCTTGCTCCAAATTATCATTAACAATCAAAAAATCGTATTCACTGATACGCTGTACTTCACGCGTTGCCATATCAAGACGTTTTGCAATAATTTCTTCACTGTCTGTAGAGCGATTCAGGAGACGTTTTTTGAGTTCATCCAACGTAGGAGTGGTGATAAACACCGACGTAGTAATATCTGCCAAACGGTTTTGAACCGCATCGTGACCTTGAACATCGATGTCAAAAATGACCAATTTTCCTTCTTTAAGTGCTTTCTTGACAGGACTTAGAGATGTCCCATAATAATTTCCGTGAACAATTGCATACTCTAAAAACATCTCTTCTTCAATCTCACGCTTGAACTCTTCGAGAGAGACAAAGTGGTAATGAACCCCCTCGATTTCTCCCTCTCTCTTGGCGCGTGTTGTGGTGGAAATGGAAAAATACGTCGAACCAATATCATTAAAAATCTTATTGATTAACGAACTTTTACCTGCCCCGCTTGGACCTGAAAGAACTAAAATTGCACCACTTGTTTGATTCACTTTTCATTCCCGAAGTTGATATTGATACTAATATTAAGCCCTTTGAGAGATGCCGCAACATCATCATTAGAGAGAGCTTTCAAAAGAGCTTGTAGCGCTTCCATCCCTTCAGATGAAGCCACTTTTTTATCTGCTACAGGAGTTGAAGGTGCGCTTTGCACTTCTGTAGCCATTATTGATGATTTCCCCATCGCTTCACTAAGTGCTTCTGCATCCAATGAAGAGTGTTCTCCTGAACCTACACGGACACTCAGTTCCTCTTCGACACTCTCTCCGATTGCGAGCTTAATCTCTCGTTCATCCAATCCGTCTAGATCATCCAATCCATCAAAAGAGCTCAATTCATCGAGTCCAAACTCTTCTAAGCCTACATCCTCCAGCGTAGAGTTCAAATCCTCTAAATCCAGCTCACCCACAGCATCTTGGATTTGCTGTTCTAGATCATCGAACTCATCATCGCTTAACAAATCGCTCGTTAGCTCTTCTAAATCATCTTCTTGATCCATTGGAAGCAGCTCTTCGAGATTCTCTGGTGTTTGGGTTGATTCAGGAACCTCCATCTCATCTAGTATTAAATCATCCAGCAGCGCTTCATCCAGTTCTTCATCGTCTAGTTTAAGCTCTTCCTCGCCCTCATCCATTCCCAAACCATTGAGGAGATCGTCGAATTCATCTTCATCATCAAACGTTAGCGCTTCAACTTTCAGCTCGGTTTCATCCTCCAACTCATCAGAATCATCCAAAAGATCTTGAAGCTCTTGTACCTCTTCATGATCGAGAATATTGGTCTTCATCTCCCCAAGTAAATCGTCGTCCTCCAGATCTTCGAAAGCCTCAAGATCCACCAAATCTTCACTTTTATCTTCGCTAAAATCTATTTCATCGTCCAGTCCAAAAAGTTCATCGTCAATTTCATCCGCCATTGCATCTAATTCAATCTTAGGTAAATCAATCGATTTTTCCTCTTCTTTTTCAGTCATAATCGGTAATGATTTTTCAATATTGGCAAAAAGTTCAACCAAGTCCGTTGGCAAAAAAGGCTTATTGATCACTTTGTCAAAACCAGCAGGAACAGCATTTCCCCGCGTAGCCATAAGAAGGCTTGTTTTGTACGTGATTCTCTCGCCCAATGCAGCCATTATCTCATCACTATAATACGCATCATCCACAATCAGCAAGTCATACTTATCATGCTCAATCTCATCAACAGACCAAATAACATTCAAATCATCTTTGGTCTTTTGAGCACTTAGAGCAACCAATTTTCGTACAACTGGATTATCATTTAATAATAAGATTCTCATAACAGATACTGCCTTCTTGATGTTGTGTGAGCTAAATGGTATCATTGTAACCAAAAAAGAATAAAATGATAAAACTTCTCACCTTATTTTTAACATTCACCGTAGCAAACGCTCAAATATTCCCCTATTTTCTCCCCGATGAAAAGAGCCATTTTGAGCATGATCTTCTCGGTCATCTGAAAAAAGCACGTTCACAAATCATTTTGATTACCCCGTCATTCAATCATTTGGCATTGCGTCGCCAACTTATTCAATCCGTTTCCAAGGGTGTGCACCTCACCTTGATTGCACAAAATCTTTCCCATGACCCGTTACAGCTCATTGCCTACAACGGTGTCGAGCTTTATCTTTACCGCGCACGTGGGCTTAGTGATACGTTGATTTTGATAGATGATAGTGTGGTGTGCCATCTCTCAGGAGGATTAGAGGAAGAGAAACTGTCAGAAAAAAGTCAAAATGCACTGTGCAGTGATGAAAGTGATTTTATGGATGCCATGCACCAAAATGCAGACCGAATTTTGACGCGCTCAAAACCCTATTTAAAATAATTTTCCCAAAACCACGAATGCACTTTGCATCTGTGAACTGACAATCATCATCGTTGCCCCAAGCGTTGTGATCAAAACTACAAATGCCACACCGATTTTAATCGGCATACCGATAACCAGCAAGTTAAATTGCGGCATGCTTTTCATCAACATCCCAAAAATGACATCCGCAAGCATCGAAAGTGCCGTGATGGGAAACGCGATCATAAAGCCCACAACAAACATATTGAGCATGGCATGCATAATGTATTTAAAAAGCTCAGGTGTCACCATAAAGCCCCCTAATGGAACGGAGGCGATGGATTCAGAGGCAAACAGTAAAATCCAATGGTGCATATCAAGAGAGAGCAATACCATTAACGAGACCAACGCCAAAAACTGTCCGATAATCGGCATCGAGACACCCGATTGAGGATCAATAGCCGAAGCCAGTGAAAACCCCATCATGAACGATATTTGCCCCCCTGCGAACGTAATAACATGATACGCGAGTTGCAATATAATCCCCACCGTCAGCCCAAACAGCATCTCTCCTAAAATCGCTACGGTCAAACTGGCAGCATCCAAATGAATTTGCAACGGCGGCAATGCACCAAAAAAGAAAACGGTAAAAAAGAATGCCATAGCGGCTTTCACCGACATCGGGATATTAGCGTGAGAAAAGATGGGGACTGCCATAAAAAGGGCACTAAATCGGACAAACAACAGAATAAATGCAGCCGTTCGTCCTTCACTAAAAATCTCAGCCCACTCCATAAACTATTTTCCCTTTACCAATGCACCATCGACCATACGGTAGATATGATCACACCGTGCGGCTAACGCTTCATCGTGTGTAACGAGCACTAATCCTGCATCATGTTGAGTCAAATAGTCCATAAAAAGATCCATTACTTCCGTAGCCGTCGCATGATCGAGATTTCCTGTCGGTTCATCGGCAAAAATAAGACGAGGGTTTTTAGAGAGAATCCGAGCAATAGAGACACGCTGCTGCTGACCGCCCGAAAGTTCCGTCACTTTTTGCCCTATCACCTGCTGGATTCCAAGATTTACCAACAATTCAGGATCAATAGTCTCTCCTGCTAAAATTGCCGCGACTTCAAGATTTTCATAGGCACTAAATCCTTTGAAAAGATAGTGGCTTTGATAAATCAATCCCAAATCGTGACGGCGAAGCTGTACTAACTGTTTATCATTCAAGGTATAAATATTTTTTCCAAAAAGTTCAACGTCTCCGCTATTGGGCTTCAAAAGGGAGGAAAGAATATGCAAGAGGGTAGATTTACCGCTGCCGCTGACACCGACAATAGCAATGGATTCACGGGCATGCAATTCTAAAGAAATATTGTCAAAAAGGGGATAATCAAAACGATGAGAGAGTGAGGTTGCTTTTAAAAGTATCATAAAAGAATTATAGGAGAATTACATTAAAAAAAGAGAGTAAATGAGTATTTCGTCATTCCCGACTCGATCGGGCGAAGTGCCCTTGGGTGAATCCAGCTCTTTTTAAGATGGATCCCCTGATCAAGTCAGAGGATGACGGGGAAAAGCTAAACCAAAAGGTTTGATTTACGCCATTTGAGCAGCGACTTCTTCTGCGAAGTTATCTACTTTTTTCTCTAAGCCTTCGCCGACTTCGTATTTAACGAATTCAACGATGCTTGCTGTTCCGCCGTGAGCGGCAGCTTCTTTAGTCAGTGCTTGTGCTACAGTCAACGAATCGTCCATAACGTAGTTTTGATCCAACAATGCAAGTTCTTTATCCAATGTTGTATTGTCCGCTACGAAACGAGCCAATTGTCCAGGGATGATGTTTGCCCAAATTTTTTCAGGTTTGCCATCTGCTAGTAATTTTGCTTTGATCACTTCTTCTGCGAGCGCCATAACTTCTGGAGTCAACTGAGACATAGAGATATACTGAGGAACGTTTTTGAGAGGTTTTTTCAAACGTGCAAGTTCTTCGTTCTCTGTTTTGATCGCTTCGATACGACCGATTGTCTCTTCTTGAACGTATACAGGGTCAAAATCATTGTAACTCATAGTTGTAGGTTTCATTGCAGATGCGTGCATTGCGATGTTACGTACCATTGGAGCCAATGCGTCTGCTGTTTTTTGAGAATCACATGTGATTGCTACCAAAACACCAACACGGCCGTTTGTGTGAACGTAACCGTTTACACATCCGTGCTCGCCTGCATTGAGAGTTACAAAACGGCGAGTTACGATTTTTTCACCGATACGAGCAACTTGAGAGGTAAAGTACTCTGAAAAAGTTCCTGTTTCGTATGAAGTCTCATTCAACTCTTCTACTGTGCTAACACCTGTCGTAAATACATGTGCTGCTGTGTTGCCAACAAGAGCGATAAAGCCGTCATTTTTTGCAACGAAATCCGTTTCAGAGTTAATTTCTACCAAAGAAGCAGAGGTAAATGTTTCAGAAACTTTAAGACCCAAAAGTCCTTCAGCTGCTACACGATCCGCTTTTTTAGCGGTTTGTGCCATACCACGGTCACGCAAAAACTCTTTTGCTTTTTCCATGTCGCCATCGCACTCGGTGAGTGCTTTTTTACAATCCATCATAGGCGCATCAGTCGCCGTACGAAGGTCTTTGACCATTGCTGCTGTTACGTCTGCCATGATTACGCTTCTTCTGCTACTGCTACAACAGGCGCTTCAACAGCTGCTGCTTCTGGAGCTATTTCTTCTTCAGTTACTTCTTCTTCGTTTCCGCCGTTACGAAGTGCTTTACCTTCGTTGATCGCTTCTGCCATTTCTTTACAGAAAAGTTGAATTGAACGGATAGCATCGTCATTTCCAGGGATTGGAATGTCGATTACGTCTGGATCACAGTTAGTATCAAGTGGTGCAACAACACGGATACCGAGGTGACGCGCTTCAAGAACTGCAATGTTTTCTTTTACTGCATCGATAACGAACATCATGTCAGGCAAAGTTTTCATGTTACGGATACCGCCAAGGTATGCGATCAATTTATCTTTTTGACGACCCATCATCAATGCTTCTTTTTTGGTTAAAAGACCCATTTGACCATTTGCTTGCATCTCTTCGATGATTTCAAGTTTACGGATTGATTTTTGGATTGTTGGGAAGTTTGTCAACATTCCACCCAACCAGCGGTTGTCAACGTATGGCATACCACATGAAATAGCTGCATCACGGATAGCAACACGAGCTTGTTTTTTAGTTCCTACGAAAAGAACCGTTTGTCCCTCAGCCGCAGCATCAAGAACTTGCTGATATGCGCTACGGAAAAAACGTAATGTTTTTTGTAGATCGATGATATAGATATTTTTACGAACGCCAAAAATGTATTTTTTCATTTTTGGATTCCAACGACGTGTTTGGTGACCGAAATGTACACCGCACTCTAAAAGGTCTTTCATAGTTACCATAAGTAACTCCTGTATTAAAATATTTGCTCTTCGTTTACTTGGGCGATTATCAACAGAGCCGACGAAACATCGGATGCACGAGAACAATTTAGTCGCTTGCGAATTTTTACTCACGTCATCTGAGGAGAGAAAATCGGGCGAATTCTACTTGGAATCCTCTTAATATTAGCTGTATTTACCACTGTTTCAAGCTTAATCACATCTTTATCACGAAATATTGATGCTTTCAAATTGCTTTTATATAATTTTTGCTAATATCAGCAACAGCAATGCAAGCGCATTAAATTCAAGTACATCCAAACAAAGACTTAAGGAGTCGAAATGAAACAACGGTTTTTAGGATCCATCATCGCTGCAGCTCTCCTCTCTACTACGGCGATAGCCGATGATACACTCATGCAACGGTTTGATAAAATGGAAAAAGAGATGGCGGCCCTCAAAGCAGAGCTAAACGCACTCAAAGCCCAAAAAGCCGAATCTGCTCAAAAAACAACCGTTGTTGCAGCCCCCGTTGATAAAACAGTTGTCACTTCCAATGCAGATGTTGCTAAAGAAATTGATGACATCAAAGATCAGCTGAGCAATATTAATAGAAAAACCAATGGAAATAATCTCAAATTCGGCGTCGATTTCCGAACCAGCGTTGATAACCTTCAATACACCATGGCCGATGGAAGCAAACAAAAAAACGATGCACTCTTTAGTAACCGCTTATGGCTCAATATGAACTATGCGGCAACCAAAAACCTCAGCTTCACCGGACAACTTGCTTATAATAAAACATTCGGAGATCGTTCAAAATCACCTGATGGTGCACTCAGTGCATACGATGGATTTGATTGGATTAGCAGTGAATCCGCACATGATGATACGCTTCGTGTCCGCTCTGCGTACTTCTTTTACCAAAATGATGAGCTTGCAGGACTTGACATTCCATGGACGATCAGCCTTGGTCGCCGACCCTCTACCGAGGGACACCTCATCAATCTACGTGATGATGTCAAAGCCTCTTCACCCCTTGCTCACACTATCAATGTGGAGTTTGACGGTGCAAGTGCTAAATTTGGAATGGACGAGATTACCGGTTTAACGGGATCATACTTCAAACTCTGTGCCGGTCGTGGGATGAGTAATGCTGAACCTCGATTTAATTCAGCTCCGTATGCACACAGTACTGATTTACAAACTAATAATATTGATATGGCTGGATTAATTCTTGTCCCTTATGATGACAAGCAATACAGTACTGGTATGCAATACACCTACGCAAATAATTTAATTGATATGATTAGCCCAATAAATCCTGCGTTAGGAATGGCAACTGTCGGAGGTCTTCATACCGCAACCGCATTTGGAATGATTAATGGTATCGGTGATGGATTGAGTGAATTCTTAGATGACACCACACTTTTTATCAGTGGAGCGATGTCTAAAACCGATCCATATGGTGGCAAAACGATGCTCGGATCAGCTGAAAGTCAAACAGGATACAGCTACTGGATTGGAACACAATTTCCATCCCTTATCAGCGATGAGGGTCGATGGGGAGCTGAGTTCAACCATGGCTCACAATACTGGCGTCCGATCACCTACGGTGAAGATACCCTCATAGGGTCTAAAATCGCTGCTCGCGGAGATGCGTATGAGCTTTATTTTATCGAGCCTCTTGTCAAAGACATTCTCACTTTCCAACTTCGTTATACCTATATCAACTATGATTACAGTGGAAGCAATGGATTCTTTGGCAGTACCACAGGTACCCCTATGAGCATGGAACAAGCCAATCTCTCTGGTGTAGGTGGAATGGTTGTTAATAAAGCACAAGATATCCGTGCCTATATTCGTTACAAATTCTAAACCTCTTCGTCATTACCCGACTTGATCGGGTAATCCAGCTATCCTTGTAACTTCACCAACTCTTCTTTGACTTTCAAGACATGATCTTTTACTTTAACGTTTGTCCATACGGCTTTTACAATCCCTTTTGGGTCAATAATATAGGTTGAGCGGACAATTCCCATATACTCTTTACCATAGTTCTTTTTCATCGCCCATACACCATAACTTTGCATCATCACAGTTGTCGGATCACTGAGCAAGGTAATACCTAGATTTTGTTTCTCGATAAAATTACGGTGAGCTTTGGTGCTGTCAGCACTTACCCCTAGGATAATTGCTCCCATATCATCGTATTCATCTACGGACGCGGTAAATTCACACGCTTCCGTCGTACAACCGGGAGTGGAATCTTTTGGATAAAAATAAAGGATAATCCATTTTCCGCGTAAATCACGTAGACAAATTTCTACGTCATCTTGGTTACTTAAACAAAAATCAGGGGCGGTGCTTTGTAGTTCTAACATTTTTAATTTCCTTATTTTAGTATCTCTATCCCGTCATCCTCGGGCTTGACCCGGGGATCCATCCCCATAAATACAAAGCTGGATCCCCGCCTTCGCGGGGATGACGAGTGGTTATAAAATCACTATAGACTTGATTTCCGTAAATTCTTCAATCGCAAAACGTGGACCTTCACGCCCTACTCCGCTGAGCTTCACTCCACCATAAGGCTGAATGTCAAAACGAAGAGTGGGCATATCGTTGATGACAACACCACCTGCATCGAGTTCTTCTATCGCTTGGGTCACATGCGCCAAATTATTCGTAAATACGGAAAACTGCAATCCGTAGGGCGAGTTATTCATCCGATGTATTGCATCATCAATTCCATCTACACGAACCAAACTAACGATTGGGGCAAATACCTCTTCACAGATGATTTTCATACTCTCAGTCACATCTGCCATTACACACGGATAAAAAATGCGTCCCTCACAGCGTGGTGACGTCAATGCACGCGCCCCTTCGGAAATCGCACTCTCTACCCAACTCATTGCCCGCAGTGCTGCTTCATCATTAATAAGCGGTCCTAGAAAGGTATCTTCATTATAGGGAGAACCGACGATTAGCTTGGCTGTCGCTTCCGCCATCTTGGTGGCAAATTCGTCATACACAACACTATCAACGTAAATACGCTGAAGCGAAATACACACTTGCCCTGAGTTTACAAACGCTCCGATGGCACAGCGTGATGCAGCGTATTCCAAATCCGCACTTGCGTCGATGTACGTCGCTGCATTACCTCCGAGCTCCAGAGAGACTTTTTTAATTCCTGCACTTTTGGTGATGATGTTTCCTACTCCAACGGAACCGGTAAAACTAATCACTCTGGGAATATCACTTCCCACCAACGCACTTCCCACTTCCGCATCGCCGTACACGACACTCAGCGCATCTTTAGTAGCAAATGGACTTTCGATAAAAAGTTTTGCCAGCTTATACGCACATAGCGGTGCTTCAGGAGTTGGTTTCAGCACTACGGCATTTCCAGCTACCAAAGCGGGTGCCAGCTTATGCGCAACAAGATTAAGCGGAAAATTAAACGGAGTAATTGCTACAACTACGCCACACGGAATTCTCTGCCAATACGCATGTGCTTTACGTCCGCTTGGCATTGCATCGGTATTAATCGTCTCTCCATGCAGTGTACGCATCGTCTCGGCAGAGAGAGTGATGGTTTCAATACAGCGATCCACTTCGATGCGGGCGTAACTAATAGGCTTACCCACCTCATTACACAGCACTTGTGCAAACTCCTCGCGTTGTTCTTTAAGCTTGCTTGCCACATCCAAGAGCCATGAGCATCGTTGATAGAGAGGGACTTTTTTTGCGATTTTAGACGTATTTTGTGCCACGTTAAGTGCTTGACGAGCATCATCCGCACTGCATACCGATGAACGTGACACAACTCGTCCATCGTACGGACTTAGCCGTTTTGCCATGTTATCGCGTTTGATCTCTTCTGACCCCATCCAAATATGTGCATCCATACATCAGCCTCATCGGTAAATTATTCTTTTATTATACAAATCATCACCTAAAAAGAGAAAGAAGCGGTCACTTTAAGGAATTTTTTGTTGTGAAAGTTTTAGAATGTCCCCATATTTACTAAAGGGACAATAATGAACTTGACCATAACAGACGGTGTTTTAGGGGTACGTCCCCCAGTGACTAAACCTCATCCGGGATTTTTCTTCCAAGTAGGGGAAGAGCGTTTTCGTAAAATGGTTGACGATCATTATGAAATGATCCGTACCAGCGATATTGCTTTTTTGTTTCCAGTGAATGACGAAGAAGATTTCAGTACTGCCAAAAAACACGCAGCAGATTTTTTTATCCAAATTTGCGGAGGACCTGATTACTTCGCTCAAACACGAGGTGAGCCTCGTATGGTTGGACGACATGCACCGTTTCGTATCGATGAAACCGCACGTCGCCGATGGCTTGAGTTTTATGCAGTTTTACTTCCAGCTCTTGAAGATGAAGGGGTAAATCCTGAATATATTCAGTCATTTTGGGATTATGCGGATGTTTTCTCTATTTGGATGATTAATACTCCAGCGCACTAACTCGTCATTCCCGCGAAAGCGGGAATCCAGCTATACGCTGAGGAGGATAGATCCCCGGGTCAAGCCCGAGGATGACGGAAATATATTATAAATTCAGTAAAAGTCCACCAAAGCCCTTGGAAGCCACACCAAGAGGGACTTTTATCCCCCCTTCCATGTGATCCGCGAAAAAGCGGGTCAACCAAATACGGTTCGTTTGGATTTTCTGTAACACCAAGGTATCTTCTTTATCAATCACTTCCGTATGATAATAGCCAATCGCAATAGTCAGCTTTTGCGTCTCACCCTCAGGAAGCAAAATAAAATTAAGGGTTCTTTTTGCTGTATCCACCGTCACATTTTCAACTTTTCCGTATCCTTTTGAACTAAAATACAGGGATACAGCCGAGGTCATAATCTTTGAACGAAAAGTGTCCATCGAAGACGTTTCAGCAAAACTCAACACGCTCAAGAAAACAGATAATATAACTATTCGCAACATGGTTACAACACCTTTTTTTAGAGAATTATACCTCTTAATCAATGTTAAATCCCATCTGCGCTAGAATCACCTAATTTTTCTTTTGGAGATTTTCATAATGAACGAAGCCAAAAATATTTGGATGAACGGCAAATTAGTACCTTGGAATGACGCAAAGATTCACGTCCTTTCTCACACACTCCACTACGGTAATGGTGCCATCGAGGGGACAAAAGTCTATAAAACCCCAAAAGGGTATGCTATTTTTCGTCTAAACGACCACACAAAACGTCTCATTGAATCGGCAAAGATGACACTCATCACTGTCCCTTATACCGTTGAAGAACTCAATCAAGCACAAATTGATCTCATTAAATCCAACGATTTTACGGGTGAAAATGTCTATCTTCGCCCTATCGTCTATCTAGGCTACGGCGTTATGGGGATTTATCATAAAGAAGCACCGGTTGAAGTTGCGGTAGCTGCATGGGAATGGGGCGCATATTTGGGCGAAGAGGGGATGAAGCGTGGGATTCGTCTCAAAATCTCTTCATTCAGCCGTCCAAACAACAAATCCAATATGGGTAAAGCAAAAGCAGTCGCCAACTATCTCAACTCTCAAATGGCAAAATTTGAAGCAGTGGAAGCAGGATACGACGAAGCACTTCTTCTGGATGATGAGGGCTATGTTGCCGAAGCTAGCGGAGCGTCGTTTTTTATGATAAAAGACGGTGAAATCATCACTCCTCCCAATGATAATTCACTCGCCTCAATCACCCAAAAAACCGTCATCGAAATGGCAGAAAAAATGGGAATAAAAGTCTCTCGTCGTCGTATCAGCCGTGAAGAGATTTACATCGCTGATGAGGCATTCCTCACAGGAACTGCCGCAGAACTCACCCCTGTTCGCGAAGTAGATGCACGCGTGTTGGGTGCAGGCGGACGTGGTCCAATCACTGAAAAACTACAAAGCAGCTATTTTGACATCGTATACGGTCGAAATCCTGATTACGACCATTACTTGACATACATTGATGATACACACTAAAACGAACAAGTCCGCTTTAGTGGCAGGGACAAATGTCCCTACAACCCCCTAAAGCTACAAAAACTAAAGTTTTTGAGAATTTTAAAGGAAATTTTATGGCAACTGATATGAACGATTATTTTAATAAGAAAAAAAATGAAGAGAAGAAGAGCGATGGCGGATTTACTCCCCCAAAACCTCCTAAAATTGATTTCAATATGAATCCGCAAAAAGCAGGTATGTTTTGGCTGATAGGGGGATTTGCATTGCTTCTTTTTTTGGCAAAACCTTTTATTATTATCAACGAGGGGGAGCGTGGAATCCTCTCTACCAACGGTAAATACAGCGATCACGCATTAATGCCGGGGCTGCATTTCCTCATCCCTGTTATCCAAAACGTTTACATCGTCGATACTAAAGTGCGTATCATCAACTACGCTGACAAGATTGACCGCGCTTCTACCGCAGGAGACGGGATTTTACTCAAACCTGCTATTACGGTTTTGGATAAACGGGGACTTCCGGTATCAATCGATATGACGGTTCAATATCGCCTTAATGCACAACTTGCCGCGCAAACCATCTCCAACTGGGGCTTTAGCTGGGAAGATAAAATCATCGACCCTGTAGCACGTGATGTCGTTCGTAACGTTATCGGGCAATACGATGCAGAAACATTGCCGATTATGCGCAATGCAATCGCCCAAAAAATCGAAGCAGGTATTCGTGACAATGTTAATCGTCAGAAAAATGGCCCTGCTGATCTCGAATCAATTCAACTGCGTGAGATTGGACTTCCTCAAAAAGTAAAAGATCAAATCGAGCGGGTTCAAGTTGCTAAACAAGAAGTGGAAAAAGCGCAGCAAGATGTCGAACGTGCCAAACAAGAAGCATTCAAAAAAGAGACGGAAGCTCAAGGAACGGCGAATGCGGTCACTATCGAAGCGATTGCTCAAGCAAAAGCCAACCACCTCGTAGGTCAGTCACTCACGCCAGGATTGCTCAAACTCGAGCAAATCAAAGTGCAAGGCAAATTTAATGACGCCCTTCGAGAAAATAAAGACGCGAAAATTTTCCTCACCCCTGGTGGTTCAACACCTAATATTTGGCTCGATACCAAAAGCGGTGACAGTCAAAAAATAAGTTCTACAGGTAACTAATCGATGAATCTCAATCAAATCGACTGGACAAAGTCTGAGCTACTCCCCGTCATCGTTCAAGACTCCACGACACTGGAAGTCTTGATGATGGCGTACATGAACCGTGAATCACTGGAACTCTCCCTCTCTACCAAAGTGGCACACTATTTTTCACGCTCAAAACAACGTTTATGGAAAAAAGGGGAGAGCAGTGGGCATCTCCAGCATATTGAGCGTTTTTTACTTGACTGTGACAACGATACACTCCTCATAATGGTACGCCAAGAGGGGGTTGCATGTCATACAGGACGCAAATCATGTTTTTTTACCGACATCGAGTCAGGTGCAATCATTAGTGAGCCTACAATCGATACCGTCGCTACCTACGGAATTATTGATGAGCTGTACCACACCATTCTCCAAAGAAAAAACAGTGACCCGACAACCTCATGGACAGCTAAACTCCTCTCTGCGGGTGATAATGCAATACTCAAAAAAGTAGTCGAAGAAGCAGGCGAGTTTGCCTTTGCCGTTAAAGACGATAACGAAGATGAAATTATTTACGAATGTGCCGATTTAGTCTATCATGTCTTGGTAACACTGGGACACAAAAATATCTCTCCCGATCGTATCAAACAAGAACTTGCCCGACGATCAGGGGTAAGCGGGATTGCAGAGAAAAACTCTAGGGACAAATGAAAACACAACTGCTTCACTTTATCGATACGCTAGCCCTTTACGACTACCTCCTTTTTGGGGGGATCCTTTTTTTCTTTTTTCTTTTTCTTATTTTGGCAGTTTTATTTCATCACAAACTCACCCTTGCAATTACGCTTGTACTCACTGCCTTTCTTCTTCTTATTGGGGGACCCTTTGGAGGATATATGCTACTGCATAAATATCTCTACAAACATACTATTACCCTCACTACCGTGCAAGATCTCGAATATACCGAAGCATTGGTTCTCAAAGGGGATATTAACAATACCTCACAACAAACCTTTAAAGAGTGTACCCTGTATTTTGGGGTATCCAAAGTCTCTTCCATCAAGATACTCAACGATAAGCTCTATCCCTATCTCCCTTTTCGTCGTCAAACACTCACCCTCACGCAACCCCTAAAGCCCAATAGTGTAGAGACGTTTAAACTCTTAATTGAACCCTTCAGCTATCCAAAAAAATTCAGCGTGACCGCATGGGGAGTCTGTAGATAATGAATACCTATTTTACTTTTTGGCACTACGATGCTGTCATCCTTATCACTTTAGGACTCATCGCTCTTATCATCTCAACACTTCGACGACCCAACTTAACGTCAAAAGCTTCTATTATTTTCACCTATACCATTGTTGCACTTGGATTTATGTTTGGTGCACTTTTAGTCATTGATAGTTACACCAAAAAAATAACCCTGTCAAATGTGGATGACTATCGTTTTCTCCCCACAGAAAAAATATTTTTTACAGGTTCAGTACGAAATTCTGGTAATTATACCATCGGTGAAGTGAGCGTGGAAATTAAGATTATCAACAAAGACAGTGCCGCATTAAAGGGAAAACCTTCCTATCAGTCGAACGCATTTGCAGAACTTATCGGGGATGGGAGAGTCAAGCCTTCCTATCTAATCGTTACCGAAGTAGTCGCCACCAATCTCAAACCGGGACAGAGACAAGAGTTTCGAATTATTATGCCCCACCCTTCCTATTTTAAAGGGTATACAAGCTACGTTCGTGCTTTCGGGCAGTAAACACTAGTATTTTAATCCTACCTCTTTAAGAGCGTTGTTAATGGCTCGCAGTTGGGCATTTTTATCTCGGCACCACTGGGGTGCCACAAGCGACTCATCATCGATTCCCGCTGTGAGACGCTGAACGCTAATACCGCGTGGCTTCATTTTTAATGCTTCACTCAACACGTCCAAATAAAGCTCTTCAGTAATCGGAGAGAACTCCCCGCGTCCGTATTCATTTGCCAATGCGGTTCGCTTCACTACATAAAGAGGATGGTATTTCAGAGAATCTACCCCTAAATCGTATGCCGCCTGCGCTGTTTGAAGCATCATCTCTTTATCTTCGCCCGGAAGTCCGAAAATAAGATGCCCGCATACATTTAACCCGTATTTTTTAGCTTTGAGTATTGCATCCTTGACACTTTGCGCATCATGCCCACGATTGATTTTTTCCAGCGTCTCATCAAAAATCGACTGAATACCAAATTCAATCCACAGCTCTGTTCTTTGCGAAAGCTCACACAAATACTCAAACACCTCATCGCTAATGCTGTCCGAACGTGTTCCGATACTTAAACCCACTACATTCTCAAAGCTAAGAGCTTTTTCATACAGTGCTTTGAGCGTTTCTAGCGGAGCATACGTATTAGTAAAGCTTTGAAAATAGACGAGATATTTTTGCGTACCGTTTTGGAGACTTAATTTTTGAGAGAGTGCATCAAACTGCCATTGGAGCTGTTCAAGCTGTTTTTCTAAATAAGGATTTTCGGTAGATTCGAGGTTAAGAAAGAACCCCTTAAGGGGCTTTGCTTTGTCCAGACTCGGACTAAAGGAGTCATTTTCACAAAAAGTACACCCCCCCTTTGCAACACTACCGTCGATATTTGGGCAGGTAAATCCTGAGATAGAGACAGGAACTTTGGAGACTTTGCACCCAAATTTTTCACTCAAATATTGTCCGAATGTAAAAATTTGTTCGCGCATTTGAGTTGTTTTAAATAATATAATTGCCGGTAAAACACGCCGTACAATAGTTTTCTTCTTTGCCGTTTACACTCAGCAACAATCCATCATTACTCAAATAGCCAAGCGAATCGGCTTCGATAAAGGCACAAATCTCTGCATTCGTCATGTTTGCAGCAATCAGCTTATCTTTATCCGGCGTATCAACACCATAAAAACAAGGATCGGTTGTCGGAGGGCTAGAAATACGCATGTGCACTTCAAGTGCACCCGCTTCTTTGAGCATACGGACGATTCGACGGCTTGTTGTTCCCCGTACAATGGAGTCATCAACAACGATCAAACGTTTTCCTTTGATAAGATGCTCTATCGGAGAGAGTTTCATTTTGACTTTCAAATCGCGCATCTCTTGCGTCGGCTCGATAAATGTCCGTCCGATGTAGTGGTTACGCATAATTGCCATCTCGAAAGGTATTCCGCTCTCTTGTGAATATCCAATCGCCGCAGGGACACCGCCATCAGGAACAGGGACAATCATATCCGCAACGACTGGTTGTTCTTGTGCCAATTTTTTACCCATAGCTTTACGCATTTCATAGACGTTTTGTCCGTAAACATTGGAATCAGGACGAGAAAAATAGACGTATTCAAAAATACAGTGTTTTGGGGTTGGCTCGAATACTTTGATGGATTGAGGGGCTTTCCCTTTCTCAAAAATCAACAGCTCACCCGGCTCTACATCACGAATGTACTCTGCCCCGATAAGATCAAAAGCACACGTTTCAGACGCTACTACATAGCCATCACCCACACGCCCAAGGCTTAAGGGACGGAATCCAAAACGGTCACGCATTGCAAACATCTTAGAACGGCTCAAAAAGACGAGAGAATAGGCCCCCTCGATTTTTTTAACCGCATCAATGATACGATCGGTGAGATGATGCTGGTCACTTTTAGCAATAAGATGGATAAGATTTTCGGTATCCATATAGGTTTGAAAAATCGCCCCTTTTTTGATGAGGGCATCCCGTACCTCTTTGGCATTGGTGAGATTGCCATTGTGAACAATCGCCATCTCCCCTAGGTCATAGCGGGCAAATACCGGCTGTGCATCGAGGATAGAGTCATCTCCCGCCGTCGAATAGCGCGTATGCCCAATTGCCATCTCCCCTTTTAGGGTTGCGAGTTTTTGATTATCGAAAACCTGCGTGACCAATCCACGATCTTTAATCGTATAGAGTTTTTCACCATTGCTGGTGCTAATCCCTGCCGCTTCTTGACCTCGATGCTGTTGGGCATGAAGGGAGAAATAGGCTAATTTTGAGGCTTGCGGATGATCGAAAATACCAACAACCGCACATTTTTCATTCATACTACGCATTTATTCTCCTAATTCCAAACAATCACTGATATTATACAATCCGTTCTCTTGACCCACCAACCATTTGGCAGCGCGGATTGACCCTTTTGAAAACGTATTGCGACTTGTTGCGGTATGGTGAAGTTCAACAAACTCCCCCTCATTGTAAAAACCAACGGTATGACGTCCCACGATGTCCCCGCCGCGCAATGCCATCACGGCAATTTCATCTTTAGTTCTCTCACCAATATTGCCATCACGACCGCTGATACGAACCTTATCCAAATCCAAACCTCGCGCAAGTGCTGCTGAGTGTGCCAGCGTCAATGCGGTACCGCTTGGAGCATCTTTTTTATGACGATGATGCTGTTCCACAATCTCAATGTCAAACTCTTTGAGGGTTTTTGAAGCGGCGTACACAAGCTTGTTGAGCAGTGCTACTCCCAGTGACATATTGGTTGCGTACAAAATCGGCATCGATTCACTTGCATTTTTGAGTAAATTAAGCTGATGAGCATCCATACCCGTTGTTCCGATAACAAGCGGTTTAGGATTTTCCATCGCACACTCCAAAAGAGCTTGCGTTGCTTCCGGAAGTGAAAAATCGATAATGACATCGGAACTTTTGAGCAACACATTCATATCGTTGGTAACAAGGACAGAGGGATCAATCGAAAAGTTAAGCTCATTGCGCACATAGACAGCACCCAGTGATATGTCACTTGCCTGACGCAAATCTTCAATAATCAACTTTCCAACACGTCCACCCGCGCCAAATACACCTACTCTAATCATGGTCATCTCCCGTTTACAATGGTAAAAACGAATTGTATCGTTTTAGGGTTTAAGTGCCACTTTGCCCTTATGCATGAAAATGTTCATCCACATACGAAATTGCCTGTAATGCTGCAACCGCACCATCACCCGCAGCGCTCACAACTTGCTTAGGTGCCTGAATGCGCATATCGCCCGCAGCGTACAATCCCGCAACGGATGTTTTCATACTCAAATCCACAATGACTTCTCCAGAGAGGCTCATATCGCATAAAAAACTACCATCTTCTTGAATTAACACTTGGTTGTTGACGTTATTACCGATGAAAACAAACACTCCGGGAGCATCTATTTGACGTGTAGAACCATCTTTAAACGCAACACGAATTCCCGTCACACCCATAGCATCACCAAGCACTTCTTCAGGAGAAGCATTGAGGACAAGCTCGATATTTTCCGTATTTTTGATTCGCTCAATCGTACTGGGTGCTGAACGAAACGACTCCCGTCGGTGGATAAGATACACTTTAGAACAGATTTTTGCCAAATAAAGTGCCTCTTCAAGTGCTGTATCACCACCACCAATCACCGCAACCTCTTTACCTTTATAAAAAAAGCCATCGCACGTTGCGCATGTACTCACACCACGACCAAAATATTTATCTTCGCCAACAAATCCTGCGCGCTTAGGGGTCGAACCCGTCCCTACAATGACACTTTTCGCACGATCGGTTTTTCCATCGGATTTATGAATCGTAAACGTTCCATCCTCATTACGAGAAACACGTGTCACTTCGGACATTTCGTGTTTCAATCCAAAACGCTGACACTGCTCAGGCCAAGGGGACATAAAATCCATTCCGCTGAGATTATGTGCCGTTGCACCGGGATAGTTCTCAATCTCGGAACTCATAGTGATTTGACCACCGGGCATCCCCTTCTCAAACATCACAACATTATCCAATCCGCCACGTGTCGTATACAAACCCGCCGTTAATCCCGCAGGTCCCCCTCCGATAATCGCACAATCCAACATAGTGTACACCTCATAATTTGACTGATTCTAAATTGGACGTATGATACTCTTTTGGGGTTAAATGATTCTACAAGAGGAATAAAAGGAAAATGATTTTAGAAAACTTTTAGGCTAAATGATTTGTTGAATGTATAAATAAAGAGGAAAGAAGGTTCTGACCCAAAAGGGTCAAAATTTTTAGAGGAGAGAGTTGATTTTGTCGGTGAACGCTTGCTTAGAAGCAGCACCAACCATTTGATCGACCATTTCACCATTTTTGAAGAAAAGGATTGTAGGAATTGAACGGATACCGTATTTTACTGCGATGTCTTGCTCTTCGTCTGTATTCACTTTACAGATTTTAGCTTTACCTTCAAAATCATTCGCCAACTCTTCGATAACCGGAGCGATCATACGGCATGGTCCACACCATGGTGCCCAGAAGTCTACAAGAGCAACGCCCTCTTTTGTTGTGTCAGCGAAATTTGATGCTGTTAATTCGATGTATTTACCCATTTTATTTCCTTGAGTTTTATATGATGAGTAATTATAACGCCCCTTTCTTTAAAACGTCTTATTATAGAATTTTCATCATTTTTCTAAGCAAAAGTGTTACAGAGTGATATTCTCAATCCACTCAATTCCATCATCTGTAACGATAAGCGCATCAACGCAATAATCCAATGAAAATTTCTTTTTTTGCAGATACGTTTGGATGGTACGATTGAGTTTTTGAAGTTTTGAGGGGGTAATATTGTTAACAGCCTGCTCGTAGCTTTGAGCACTTTTCACTTCGACAAAACGTAAGACATTCTCTTTTAGGGCAATAATATCAATCTCACCGAAACGATTGTAGACATTACGGTCGATGATTCGGCACCCACGGGAACGTAAAAACTCACATCCCCTCTCTTCGGCAATATTCCCTTTTGCCTTGGTGTGCATCCCTTAATCCAAATAATCGGGTTTGAGTATTTCTACTTTTATCGATTTAAACCGTGCTGTTTTGATAAGCTCATCGTGCTCATCTCCGAACAAAAAGTTGATACGGCTTTTGGCATGGTGAAATGTCGTAAAGAGGGTCCCTTTTTTGACCGTTGTACTCACTTTTACCCGTAAAGGGGCACTTTGACCGTATTCGCTTTTGAGGACGACAAAATCTTTGTACTCAAAAAACTCTTCATCCTCCACACTCACCAGCAACGTATCTTCACTGTGAGAGCGACTGAGTTTTTCACAGGCGTTGGTTTGGGCGGCATTGTTATAGTGAACCAATACCCGTCCCGTTGTGAGATAATATCCCTCGTGTGATGGAGCATTTAAAAGTTCCTGCACCTGACCGCGCGGCTCGTACTGTTTATAGCGAAACGACCCCAAACCGTCTTTGGTTCGGAAATCATGGAGGTGCAACACGGGGGTATCTTCCTCTTGCACCGGCCATTGCAACCCGCGTAGACGATTGGCTTCGAGTTTTTCATAGCTTGCCCCGCCAAAACGTATGGGTGCATCGATACGGACAGCTTCCCAAACATCTTTTGAGTTCTCAAAACCAAAATCTGTCCCATATCGTTTAGAAATCTCAGCAATGACTTCCCAGTCATCGGGCATCGTAACATGAATTAGCGGTTGAGAGAGATGGAGTCTGCGTTCCGCATTGACATAAACACCCGTTTTTTCGTAGGCACTTTTAACCCCGAAAATAATGTCGGCAAATTTGGTGATTTCATTGTCAAAAAGTTCATTAACAATCAGCAAATCAAGATTTTTAAGGGCAGCATGGATTTTGTTTTGGTTGGGATGGATGTGCGCAATATCTTCACCGATATTAAAAAGGGCTTTTATTTTCCCCTCAATCATGGCATTAATCAAATCAGGGGTCATCATCCCCACTTCTTTGGGCGGCTGATAATCAGGGGCATAATAGGGCAGCATCCCGACATCACACGTTCCCTGCACGTTGTTCTGACCGCGAAGAGGCATCAATCCAGCCCCTCGTTTACCGATATTTCCGGTAATCAATGAAAGATGGGTAATCGCCATAACCGCATACGAACCGTCTAAATGCTCCGTAATCCCAAGTCCCCAGAAAAAGAGGCTTTTTCGCGTTGCGTATTTGCGGGCAACCCTACGGATCTCTTCGGTCAGTGATTCGTATCCGGGGATTTGGAGGAGAAATTCTGGATTTGCGTAGGGGTCATTTAAAATGGCGTGTTTGTACTCGTCGTAGCCCTTGGTACGTGATGCGATAAAATCACGATTGACCAAATCTTCACTTATAATGACGTATGCCATCATATTGAGCATCATCAAATTCGCTTCATACGGAATACTCAAATGATGCGTTGCAGATTTGGAAAGCTGAAGTTTTCGCACATCGAGGACGGCAAGTTCTACCCCTTTGTCTTTGATCACATCCAGCATACGATTCGCAACGATAGGGTGTCCCTCAGTCGTATTAGACCCCATAACAATCATAAATTCGGTCTCGTAAATATCATCAAACGGATTTGTCGCAGCACCTTCACCTATGGTCGTACGCATCCCTTTGAGCGAAGGGGAGTGACAGACGCGTGCGCAGTTATCGACGTGGGGAGAACCGACAACATGACGGGTAAAGTGCTGAAACAAATACGAACCTTCACAGCTCGTCCGCGCTCCGCCGATAGAGGCAAAGGAATGCGAACCATGCTCTTGAGTCAATGCTTTTAGCTTTCGAGCCGCCAGTTCATACGCACTCTCATAACTAATCTCATAAAAATCATGGTCAATGGGTTCGAGATAATCCATATCCAAATCCGCAAACAATGCAGAATTGGCATTTAAAAACGATTTACGGACACGGGCATTGCGAAGACGTTTTGGGTGGGTTACAAAATCCCATCCCTGCTTTCCTTTGATACAAAGGCGTCCTTGGGAAACAAGCCCCTCTTCTTTGGCAAAAATCTTCTGAATTTTGTTGTCTTCGACCTCAGCAGAAATATCGCATCCCACACCACAATAGGTACAAACGCTGTCGATAACCATACATCATCCTTGGAGCTTATCGCCCTTTTTAAAATTAGTGAAGTATATTATTTTGTCTCTTAAGGACTGCGGAAGTAGCAATGCAAATCGAATCATTAAGTAAAATCTCAACGGAAACGGGTAAAAGCGCTTTTTTGCAGCAATCGCATCGGTAATTCTCTTGACTCCCGCTTGAGTGCTCAACAAAAATGGCATTTTAAATCGATTTTTTTGAGTCATCTCCGAATCAATAAATCCCGGCAATATCGTCATCACTTCAATACCATGAGGCTTTAACTGATACCTCAACCCTTCCGCATACGCATTCAGTGCCCGTTTTGATGCACTGTAAGCGACCGATGTCGGCATAGAGATGAGAGAAGCAAGGGAAGAGATAAAGACAACTTCCCCCGATTTTTGTTCTATGAGCTTCTGGATTATCGGCTCTAACAATGCATGAACACTCAAAAAATTGGTTTGAAACAGACGATGAAAATCTTCAAACGGTGTTACACCGCCCGAATGCCCCACAGAAATGCCCGCATTAAGGATGATTCGGTCGATGTGAGTATTTGCAAGCTTTTCTCCGATGCTCTTCATTAAAATAAAATCATTCACATCCGCGACAATCGTCTCAACCGTAGCCCCAAGCGCTTTACATTTTAAAGCGACGGCTTCAAGTTTCTCTTCTCTGCGTGCAATGAGAATAAGCTGATTTTGCGGTGTGGAATAATGAAGCGCCAACGCTTCACCCAATCCACTGCTGGCTCCTGTAATGATTATGCGCACTAGATCATCTCTATTATAATCTTGTCCAGTTCTTGTTCGCTGATATTTTCTAGGTCACTTTTGTCGTAGATATAAACTAAATAGATTTTCGTATCGACTACTTTTAGGAGCGTTATCAGACGATAACCAGCACTTTTACCTTTATTTTTGTCAGAGTTTGCGATGCGGGCTTTGTAAAAGCCTTGACCTAGAGATATACCCAAATCATTCTCATTTTCAATAGATAACAAAAATTCTTTCACATCGTCATCGAGATGGCGAAATCGCTTTAGTAGGTCTTTTTTAGATTTTTGATACGAGTCTGATTTTAAAACTGTAAAATCAGAAACTTTCATCCTTTCATCTTTACGATTATTCCAGTATCGCTCACTCTGTCATTATTAATATCATCGAGGCTTGCACGTATTGCTTTGCGATGCTTCTCTAGTTCCTTTGCTTTTTTATCTTCTTGTGTTTCGATTTTAAGGGCATTCTTTGGGAACAATTCCAAAAATGAAAAAAACTTATCGGCATAATGGTCACTGACTTTAATGGTTACCGTTTGCATTTGCACTCCTTGCTTATTGGTTATATTTCCTCTAGCAAAAAATACTAACCAATTGTTGTTTGATATTGTACCAAACTATTGATTCTATGTCTAACACCTCGCCATCCCCCAACTCGATTGGGAATGAAAAAATATATTTATTTGAGCTTATACTTTTTTATAATCGCTTCCATTGACCCCTCCATAACCGAACCCGGAACGATGTCGTCCCAAGTTCCATTACCTTTAAAAGTTTCAATACTATTACCATCACACTTATACGTAGTTATAGTTTTCATAGATGAACGCATCATGCTGTAATCAATAATATCTAAATGTTTTTCATATCCAAAACTATTATAGCTTCCATTGCGACCAACTTGTTGCTTCTCTAATTGTCTTCCTTGCTTGGATACTACAAAAATTCTCCATATCTTAATGGTCTTATTATTCCGATCGATTTTAACAGTTTTCGTATCAGATACTATCCTTGGAAATTGGGCACTACCTGGTACATCGAAATATCGCTTATCTGTAAGTTCTGATAGCTCGTTTTGTTCACATGCAAATTTTGATAATAGCATATTATTAGAAGTATTTTCAGTGTTAAATCCAAACTCATCATTACTATTAGTGGAATTAATGTCATCCAATAGTTCATCTGCCAAAATGCTATTTGAAGTTAAAAATAATAATGCAAAAATCAAAAATATTTTTTTCACAGTGAGCCTTAAAATATAAATTATATAGATTATACAATCTATCACTTAAAGTTTAAAAGACCCCATTTCGTGTACTCAATTATCTAAATTTGATAGCATATTACTTAACGATGAATAGTAATATTTACAAGGCTTACCTATCATTTTTGTTTGATACATATTACTAGCTCCCGCATTCTTTTCAAATCCACGCTTGTATTTTAGGGAGTGATAGTATTGTTCATCCATATACAATTCAAATCTTATATGTATCTCCTCTTTAATGGCTTTCCGCGCTGTTTCTTCTATATCTTTTAGCTGTGCAAATGGAATTCCCAAGCTATTGAGTGAAATATGATTTCTAGATTCTGAAATATGCAACAGTGGATCATCATAATATTCGTTACTTCCTTGCGCTATAACAGTATAGGTACTAAGCCCCAATGTAGTTTGATAAATTGTATTAATTTCACTCGCAAGTTGAATAAAAATTTCAGGTTGATAGTTGCATTGTATATCGCTTTTGAAATACCCAACCGACCAGTTACTTTTTAATAAAATATTATCTGCAAACGATATAAACGAAATTTCGGGATATTTTGCCGATAAGGCATCAATTTCATTCCTTAATGCAATTAGTTTATCTTTTGTTATTTCACCACGTTCTAATGCAATTTTTACATTCACTGCATCTATGAGTGCAAATATAGAGTATGATCGTAAATATAGATTCTCTAGCCACTTACTAGTAACAAAAAGACGTGGCTTTTCGCCGCATTTCTCACTACCAACACAAGCGATAAATTGATTTTTTGGCAAAGTTATTGTAACTTCGTGAAATCGATCATTAACATTTGGGTGCCAAGATAATTCTATTGTATTTTCAGTTATTGCCCTTGCAGAAATATAACCTACCTTACCAACATGCTGATATTTTTTTCCATCGAATACTTTTAACATCGCATTCTCGTACTGATGTAAATAACATTCATCAATTAAAAATAAATCACGATTTAGTGGTATTTCTTCAAATTTGTAATTATCAAAATTTTCATGTTGAAACAAAGTACAATCTCCTGTTCTTAATATCATCCTATCTCCATACAGCCAATCTCAGCTATAATTATACCCATGAATGAAACACTAAAAATCGGGGAAATAAATATCCTCACCATCGACAGAGATACAACGCCGGGGCTTTTTTTACGAGCACTGGATGAGAGCGATATTTTATTGCCCAACCAATACGTCACGGACGCGATGCACATCGGCGATACCATCGACGTGTTTGTCTATACAGACAGCGAAGATCGTCCCGTCGCAAGCACCGTCATGCCCAAAGCAATGGTCAATCAACTCGCTTTTGTAGAAGTAGTCGATACCACCCCCATCGGGGCATTTGTTAATTGGGGATTACCCAAAGATCTTTTTGTCCCGCGAGTGATGCAAAAAGTTCCCTTCAAGGTGGGTGAAAAGCGCATCGTGCGTGTTATTTTGGATGCCCAGACTAATCGTCTCGTAGGGACTGAAAAAATCACTCCGGCACTCATCGATGCCCCCAGAGAGTTTTACCCTAACACCCCCGTGGAGTTTATGATTATCGCCAAAACACCCATGGGCTACAAAGCCATCGTCAATCATCTCTACGAGGGGATGCTTTATGCCAATGAAATTTTTGAGCCCCTTCGCTCCGGTCAAATCAAAAGCGGATTTGTAAAGCTACGTCGTGAAGATGGGAAACTTGATCTCTCTCTTCAAAAAATGGGGAAAGAAAAATCAACCGATGCCAGTGAAAAAATCCTCCAAATGCTCAAGAAAAACAGTGGAATGCTCCCGTATAACTACAAAAGTGACGCGGAATTGATTCAAAAAATGTTCGGACTTAGCAAAAAGAATTTTAAAGCTGCCCTCACCAAACTAAGTGATGCCAAAAAAATAACCATCAAGGAGAACGGAATTTATGGGATATAGACCGAAAAAAAGAGCTTTTATGAATTTACAAGGACGACGTTTATCGTACATTGAAGATGATAAAGTCTACACGCTTGTCAATTTTGATCGCAGTGAAATGACACTGGAAGTTCACATCAAAGATGGAGATGAAGAGAGAGTTGATCTAAAATATCCCTTTGCCCATCTCCCTAAAAATATGAAAAAAGAGCTCAATCCGCTATAATTCACCCTATTTTTAAAAGGACATCCATGACACAATTTGCAAACGTCACCGCAGACAAAAAAGCGAACATCTATTTTGAGGGAAAAGTTACGAGTCGAACGCTTCATTTTGCCGATGGCACGATGAAAACTCTGGGAATTATGTTGCCGGGTGAGTATACATTTAACACAGGCGATAAAGAGATTATGGAGATTATGAGCGGAGAGATGGACGTACAGCTTCCGGATTCAGAAGAGTGGATTACTATCACAGGTCCTCAAAGTTTTGACGTTCCTGCTAACAGTGCATTTCATCTCAAAGTCAAAATAGTGAGTGATTACTGCTGTAGTTTTGTAAAATAAATATCAGCGTCGGATCTCGACGCTATTTTCCTCAATTCATCATCTATTATAAAGTATTATAGGCTCTATCCCCTGCATCTCCTAATCCTGGAAGAATAAATTTATCATCATTCAATTTTTCATCTATCTTTGCAATGATCATTTCTATTTGCGGATATTCCTCTAACACCCTTTGAATTCCTTCCGGCGATGCGAGAATGTTGAGTGTCTGTATTTCACTGGCATTTTTTTGCTTTAGCACTTTAATTGCATCGCATAATGATCCACCGGTTGCCACCATAGGGTCGACTAAAATAACTTTCTTACCACTGCAATCTCCAACACGGTCATAATACAAAACACTCTTATGCGTCACTTCATCCCGCTTAATCCCCAAAAAGCCTGATTGTGCACTCTTTAGTGTATCGATAACAGCTTCATGCATCGACAATCCTGCTCTTAATACCGAAACGACGACAATATCTTCTTCAGGTACATAAGAATATGTTTTGACTCCATTCCATGTCATGATTTCTCTGGAGCACAGTTTCTGATTATTCAGGGCTTCATACAGCAGTATTTTTGTTATTTCTTTAATGGTGTGACGGAAGACAAAAGGGTCGAGAGTATTGTCACGCAGTGTATTAACGAGAGAATGGATAAGAGGATGAGCTAATTCTTTGTGCATATTTTCTCTTTCGATTAAATATACTATTATAGTGTGATTTAGTGTAAATCCCTAGAAATTACTTATCGTCGAATCTCAATACTATTCTCTTCAATCCAACCCTCTTTCTCATACGCTTTCCATCCGCTTGGTGTTCCCATACCACTGATTTTATAGTAATTTTCCCGTTTGATTTTAGAAGTAAACGTTGTATTCGCTTTGCAAGGTTCACATCTATTGTTACTATCACATACCTGTGCACCCTCTTTAGTTGTAAATACAATTGCCTTTATCTTCTCCGAGTCTCCATGCATATCGGTATCCAATTTTTTATCAAGCTTTCCGTCAATCATAGCAAGCAATAATTTTCGTGCTTCTTTGTCCCCTTGTTTGGCAGCGGATGCCAGCCACATCATCGCAAACTGGTCATTTTGCTCTACGCCTCTACCGCTTGCGTACATCAATCCAATATTGTACTGAGCATCCATATGTCCCTGAATGGCTGCTTTCTCATACCACTTAGCCGATTGTGTTTGATTAACATCCACACCGATTCCCCGTTCAAACATAACACCGACTTGAAATTGGGCAATTTTGTCCCCGCGAAGGGCATTCGTATACGTGTCCCAAAAAGATTGCTGTTGTGAAGCCAATAGAGAAGATACAAAAAGAAAAGAAAGAAGCAATAATAATTTTTTCATAAAACCAACCCCTTATCAAAAAATCATTATTCTCAACCCTCGTTAAAGGGGAGAAAATAGTTATTTATAGCGGTACGTAATACGCCCTTTATCAAGGCTATACGGGGTGAGTTCGAGTTTAACCGTATCACCCGGTAAGATTTTAATATAGTGCATACGCATTTTTCCAGCGATGTGACATAAGATCACATGCCCGTTTGGAAGCTCCACACGAAACGTTGCGTTCGGTAGTGCTTCAACAATCTTTCCGTCTACTTCAATGACATCATCTTTTGCCATAAAATTCCTTTACGTGATTGATAAAATTTCAGCTCTACCGTTGATAATCGCAACCGTATGCTCGTAATGAGAGCCTCTCA
>Ga0268283_1000385_pt1 | contig 32172 bp, 63 predicted proteins | sample saktaG_13_FD_190140 | JGI IMG/M metagenome (GOLD analysis project Ga0268283, IMG submission 190140) | Saline water microbial communities from Sakinaw Lake, British Columbia, Canada - sak_2013_06_06_36m | ecosystem: Environmental > Aquatic > Non-marine Saline and Alkaline > Saline ... | reverse complement strand
AACCGTGGGACCTTTTATGTCTGGCTTGATGAAGTTGAAGGGTTCCAGGAATTAGTTAATGAAGCAAAAGAATCTTTTAAAGATTGGGTTGAAAGTCAAATCGTTTCTTGTATGCAAGAGAAAGATAGAACTATGTTAATTTTCTATGCAAAGACTAAGATGAAAGACCGTGGATATATTGAACGGCAAGAGATACAGCATTCAGGCAATACTCAGAATACTAATAAACTTGAGATAGAGATTATTCGGTCAAATGAAAATGCAGAAGAATGAGATTAAAAACTACTTGTATTTACGATTATTGTGAAGAAGCGTATTTGTCTGGTTCTGCCATTCTTGTAAATCAGGGTGGTGCAAGGGCAGGAAAAACTTATAATATTCTTATTTGGTTAATATCTAAATCTTTGTCTAATTGGAACAATCAGATAATAGATATAGGAAGAAAGACTTTCCCCTCACTTAGAGCTTCTGTCATGTTTGATTTCTTTGAGATATTGCATAAGTGCGGATTATATAACGAACTGCATCATGACCGCTCGAATCATATTTATCATCTTAATGGTAATATTTTCAGATTTTTTTCAGTTGACCAGGAGCAAAAGGTCAGAGGTATGAAAAGAGATTATTTATTTTTGAATGAAGCAAATGAGTTTAATTATGAAGATTTCAAGCAATTGAATATGCGAACTAATAAGATGACTATCTTAGATTACAATCCGTCTGATTCTTTTCATTGGCTGTATGACCATGTCTTAACCAGGAAAGACTGCAAGTTCTATAAAACAACTTTTAGGGATAATCCATTTTTAGATAGCCGTATTAAGAATGAGATTCTTGCGTACAAAGAAACAGATTATAATTACTGGCTTATTTACGGTATGGGCGAAAGGGGAATCTCTGAGTCTAGTATCTTTACTTCTTGGGATTATACGGATGATTACGAATGGGAGGGCGTTGAGACTTTTGGTCTTGATTTCGGGTACAATGATCCGACAGCTATGGGAAGAGTGAAGTATCACAAGAAAGGGATAGTCTTTGATGAGTTATTGTATAAGTGCAACCTGACAAGTGATTTAATAGTATTAGAGCTTGACAAACTTGTTGAGCAAGGAAAATTAAAGAAGACAGATTTAATATTCGCAGATAGTGCAAGGCCTGAGATAATCGAAGAGATTTATCGGGCAGGGTACAATATTCATTCAGTCAAGAAAGAGAAAGGCAGCGTTCTTCAAGGAATCAATTTCATTAAGATGCATAAGTTACTAATAACAAAAGATTCTGTTAATGGAATAAAAGAAGTAAAAAATTACAAATGGAAAGTGGATAAAAACGGTGTTCGTTTAGATGAGCCAGTTGGCGTACAAGACCATTTAATTGACGTCATACGCTATGCCCTAAGCGATGCAATCCGTCACGTTGAATATGTATCTCCTAAATTAAGTAAAGCTATATTATTTCGATAAATTCGGATAGGTATTTAAAACTTAAATCATAAAAGGCTGTATTATGGCACAAATGTTTCAACTTTCTAACTTAAAGAGTATGTTTGGCAAAAAGAAACAGATTAAAGAAGTTGCAGTTACTACGCCAACAGTTGTGAAAGAAAACACACAACTTTCTCAAGATTGGATTAAAGGATTAATTAACGGAAATATCACCGGGTACGGAAGCAAGTTTGTATCTGACATTTACAAGAACAGAATTTTATATCCGCATGAAGAGATGCAGATTGCCCAGAAAGGATTCTATTATAATTCATATATTAATAGCGCAACAACTACCAGAGCAAACTTTATGCTTGGCGGAAGTTTCACTGCAGTTTCAGAAGTTCCAGGGATAGCTGATTTTATTAATCAATTGATTCAAGACACGAACTTAGCTAGATACCCCACGTTTATCGGTTGCGATTTAATTAAGTGTGGCAATTGGTACGCTGAACGGATCAGGGGAGAAGATAAGAAAGTTGTGTTCTACAAATACCTTTCACACCCGGAACGAATTTATATCGAACTTGATAAATACGAATTAATAGACTTCTATGTTCAAGAAGTACCTGAAAAGACAGTTGGTGATATTACTACCATTCAATACTACGGAGATAGAAGACGAACGATTAAAGGCGTAAAAATAAATAAGGATAAGATGTTTCATCTAAAACTAGGCGTTGCAGAAATTCCAGTTTATGGAAGAGGTCCCGTTTGTTCTGTAATTAATGACATCGAAATTCTTTTAGAGATTGAGCGAGCTATCGCAGTAATCGCTAGACACAAAGCAGTACCTAAGAAAATCATCCAGTTAATGCGGACAATGCAAGATGGAAGAATTGATGCAACTGCTGCAAAGGCTGCTGAAGATTTAGGGAATCAGTTATCACAATTATCTGACATTGAGAATCCGGTATTAGGCGAACAGATTAAAGTTGATGATTTATCTTATAATGGCAAAGATATTTCATTCCAACCATTTGTTGATTATCTAAAGAAAAAGATTACTGTTGCTTTAGCTCCAAGTTTTATTATGCATGGCGAAGAGACAAACTACGCAGTATCTAGAGACCAGAAAGAAGCGTTCTTATTACAGATACATTCTGAAAGACTTGAACTTGAATACCAGATTAAGAAAGAAATCATTTATTTATGTTCTACTCACGGGAAAAATATTAAAATGGAACAATTCAGTATTAAGTTCGGTGAGTTTGATTTAGGTCAATCATTAGAAAAGGCTGACATGGCAATAAAATCATTCACATCCGGATTAATCACACTTAACGAAGCGCGCGAAATCATTGGTCTTGAACCAGACGGGGAAATAGGAGATAGTTATAGTAATGAATTAAATCAGCAAGCTGGTTTATTAGGTCTAGGTTCTGACTCTGGAGCGTTTAATCAAAACAATGCAGAGCAAAAAACTCAATAAAAGTGAGCGAAGATATTTAGCAGTCCAGAGAATACTTCGCAATAGAAATTATGGGTATTCTAAATTAATTAATTCTTACACTGAGGATATTTACAAAGCAGTATTCAATGAAAAGGAAATGAAAGAACGGATCAATCTTTCTTTGAACCCTTACAAGAATAAAGAAGCTTTGAAAGATTACCTCGATTCATACACTTTACGATTGAATAAGTTATTTGACAAACTCACAAAATATTTTACTGCTGTGTTCATGCATGGATCAAGTAGGGTAATGGACACGAAAGGAAATAAACTTAAGTTCGATGTACCAGAATATAAGGGTCCCATTGAAGAAATCAAGAACTTTAATATGAAACTACTGGCAAAGATTAATGCTCAGCAAGAAGAAATAATTAAAGCAGAATTGACAAAAGGAATCTTATCCGGCAAATCTTATTCACAGATGGCAGATGATATTGTTTCAAAGATAGATAACTTTTCTAGGAATAAAGCGATAGTAATTGCAAGAACAGAAACGCAAAGAGCACATCAAACTGCAATGTATAAAACAATGAAAGATAATGGAATTAAAAAATATCAATGGCTAAGTGCAGGCGATGATAGAGTTGCTCCGTTAGATAAATCTTTACACAGACATATTTTTAATATTGGCGAAGAAGGATTTATGGATTGGGTTGGTTTTGATGGCAAGACTTATACTATTCATAAAAGCCCAATTCCCGTCAGAGACTCGCATATCAACTGTCGCTGTGTCATCGTCAGTATAACACAATTTAATCCAGAGGGACAATAGATGTTTTATTTTGATGTTCTCGATATAATACAGGAATCCCCCGAACCCGTCACCACTATGGAGATTTATGCTAAGATAAAACAACAGCGTCACGTTACTTACAGAAGCGTGAAAAGAATCCTTCAGAATCTATATCTTAAGAATAATCAAGTCACAAGGATACAAGTGAAAACAGAAACAAACGTTCGTTCTTTGCAGTACGCATATTTTATTATTAAAAGATAGGTATTTAAATTTTAATTCAAATAGTTAGGCTATGGTCGATTTTAAGAAGTTCAATATTGCTGTAGAATCTGTCTCAACTGGAACTGTTCAAACAGACAAAACTATTTCTGAGAATAGTGAATCAATCAAAGTGTCTGGTCTTGCTCTTCCGTTTAATGTTGCATCTAGAAATGGGTTTATGTATGGGTCTGAATCGGTGAAGCGAACATTTCAGTCTCTTATTGGTCGCCCTGTACTATTCAATCACAATTCTGAAAGCGTAATTGGTCACGTCGAAGATGTAACGATTACCGAACAAGGTATGACTTACAAAATGGATATTGACAGGATAGGTCCACTCGGTTGGGTTGCGAGAAAACTTGAACGAGGCGATTTAAAGAATGTTAGTATCCAGGCGTCTTTTGATCCGCAAACTTCTTTCATCGACGAAGAAGGTGTTACTCATGCGAATATACACGAATTTTATGAATTATCTGTTGTCACTATCCCGGGTTTTGCTGACACGACTGCGACTGTCGTTGAAATGCTTAAAGAGAAGCAGAAAAGCGAATGCACGGTCAAACAAAGTGAGGCACAAATAATGACTGAAGAAGAACAACCAAAAACTGATGCTCCAACTGAAGAACCTAAAGAAGAACCAAAGAAAGATGTTCCTTCAATGGAAGAGCGAATGGCTAAATTAGAAGCTGCAGCAGATGCGATGAGTAAACAACTCGAAGCGTGCGCAGCAAAGATTAAGGAAATGGAACCTAAAGAAAAAGAGGAACCAAAAGAAGAGCCACCAAAAGATGAAGTTCCTGCTGATAGCAACGACAAGAAAGTTGAAGAAGCTATCAAGAAAGATAAACAGAGCGTGATGACTGAATCTTTCAATAAAGTGGATAAAATCATCACCACCGAGGATTTAAAGAGAGAGTTCACAGAACTCAAATTGAGGTAAAAAGCATGACACAATATGTAAGCACATTAAGTGAAAGCCAACACACAACTCGACCTCGAGAGAATACATATAAACTTGGAAAAGTTCTTGTTGAATCTCTCAAGGCTCGTGGTGTAGATGTTCGGGAAAATTTAGCTAAGAAATTCAATGTAGCTAAAGAAGACTTAAGCATTGATGAAGGCGATGTTTATTCAACTGCAATCAGTGGATTTATTGAACAACGGTTACAACCAAAACTTGCTGCTGTTGGTGCGATTAAATCAATGACTGCTCCTGGAAAAGGATATGATTCAATCAAAATTCCTTTAAGAAATGCATTAGTAACTGCTTCAGATTTACCAGACAATGGTGAATTAACAAGCGACACTGGTTCATATCAAAGCACAACTGTCACTTTACGGTACAGTTATGCAAAACAACAAATTGAACATGAATTGTTACAATTTGCTAATGTTGATATGCTTGCTGAAGAGTTAGGCCAGTTAGGAACTGCAATCGAACGAAAAATTGATTCAGATGTTATTGCTGCTTTCAAAGCATCAACTACAACTGCTCTTGGTAATCACACCAAACTTGGAACAACCACAACTGTGACCTTTGCAACCTTAGCTGCAGGCCGAAGAGACGCATTGAAAAACTATGCTGAGCCTGATATGTTAATCATCTCACCAGAAACTGAATATACTATAATTGCTCTTGGCAACCTTGCAGGAACAACCAACGTAATCGGTTCAATGGTAATGAAAGGTAACGAAACAACTCACTACCCAATTCCTCAAGCAATCTTAGGAATGAAAGTTGTTGTATCTCAGCAAGTTGATGACGATGACATCTACTTAGTAGATTCAAAGTTTGCAGGATACCTGATCCGTAAGGGCGGAGTAGAAACTTTCGATGGAAGAGTAAGCAATTACCTTGCCTTTGAAGTTATCGCTGCTCATGCTTATGGTGTAGGAATCGTTCAACCTAAAGCAATCTACAGAGTAGAAGAAAACGCTTACTAGGTAAGCATTTTTTTATTTTTTTATTTCTTATTTTATTATCTATACACACGAGGGGAATCATGACAGTAACTTTACAAAATACAAAGAATCGCTTATTAAATCTTACTTGCATTAATGGCTTTCATTTGGTGTTCGGACCTTATGAAACTAAAACAATCTCTAAAGAGATATTTGAAGATTTCAAAGGACGGATAATCGCTGCATCTGACGGCGGAATGCTTTCAATAATCACAATCAATAAAGAATCTCATGTTATTGACGGGACAACTGCTCCGACAATAAAAGAGACAGTATCAAAGAAGCAAAAGACCTGGGCATAATTTATGGTAATCACAATCGGATCAGTTGAAAGAGTGTATGAATTACTTGGTCGGTCTAGAGAACAACTAGACGAAGCAAGTGTTACTATGCGTCTTGAAGAAGCTGAACGATTTATCAAAGCAAGGCATGGCAATAAATTCTATGAAGAAGCAACCTTTGCAACAACTATCCCAAGTACTGGAGCATCTAATAAATCATATAATACTTATTTCCCCGTGAAGAGTGGCACAGAGCCAACCGTTTATGTTAATGGCGTCTTACGAGTTAAGACAACTGATTACTCATACTCGGACTCTGTGCTCACCTTTTCTTCTACTATGAATTTACTAAGTGGTGATAAGATTGCATTCGAGTATATCCCTGCATTTTTTGATGACTATGCAAATTATATGGCTGCTGAGAAGATATTCGCTGTCTCTTTAATTGATACAAGTAACGCTGTAAGTAAAGCAGTTTACGATTCATTAAAAGACCAAACTTATGAATACTCTAGGCTTGCGACAAAATTGCACGTTGCAAAGTTTACAGATAATAAGGCGAATTATGGCATCTTTTGAAGAGACAGAGAAAAAGTTCTATGCTGAATTAAATAAAATTGTAACTGAAGTAGCATTTGCAACTCATGCAGAAGTTGCTTCAAACACTCCAGTTGCTGAAACGGTTGTTGGCGATGAATGGCAACCGACAAGAACCGGTGGAAGATTAAAGAATTCTATTGTTATTGAGAAAGACCAAGACGGCTCATGGATTATAGGTTCTAATTTAAAATATTGTGAGTACGTAGAAATTGGAACTTTACCTCATTTAATAAAACCGAAAGATAAAAAAGCTCTGTATTGGGTTGGTGCAGGCACACCGAAGAAATTAGTCCATCATCCAGGTACTGAAGGCAGAGCGATGTTTCTTAATGGCGCAATAAAAGCAGAGAGAATCTTAAAAGAAATATTACAAAGATAGGTATTTAAAGTTTACAGAATAAAATAATACTAAGAGCAAGCGGCTCGGAGTGTTTAAATGTCAGGCGTTCATGATGTAATTAGTGAATATAAAAGCATTCTCGAGCTAAACGTCGAAGACCCAAACTCCTCGCGCAGATCCGCAGGAACCCAATGGATTTATGATGACTTGCCTGCTGCAACAATTGGTCCTTCACACTATCCAAGAATAAGCGTTTTGTCTTTTAGTTGTCCGGTTGAATCGCACGAAATCGGAACATATCGACAAAGGCAAACGGTACGAGTAGAAATTCAAATTCGAGTGCCAAGAACTAAATGGAATGGAATGACTCCGCCAGAGTTCTTGAATGACTTATCTCTTGATGTCATGGAAGCTTTAAGACTTCCTGCATCGATAGCGAGTCTATTATCACAAGTTCATGTGTTTAGAGCAGTCCTAGAAGCCGAGAATACAATCGTGGCTGATGACGTGCTTATTCGACAGTTAATATATAAAAATACTTTAGTGAGGTAAAACATGGCATCCTATGCAGCAAGCGGAGTTTCGAATAAAATCCAACTATTAACAGAAGTTACTTATGGCGGTGGTACTGGTGCAGAAGCAGTATTCGGAGTTACTAAAAAATTCTCATGGAATATTGATACTTCAACAACTCAATCTTTTGGATTAGAAAGTGCAGGCCCACAAGCAACAGTGAACATTGATGGTGTAATGGCTATTTCTGGAACTCATGAATGGGAAGTTACTTCTGGAAGAGAACTTAAAGCAATCTTAGGAAGTGAAGCATCCGGGTCAGGAACTGGCGCAAGTCCTTGGGCTCTAGCAGTTTCAAATACTCTTCCAAGTTATTGTGTAAAAGTAATCGATGAGTCTGGCGATGCTGATGATTATATGTTAATCTCAGGATTAAAATATTCTAAGTTTTCAATATCTGCGCAGAATGGAAATACTGTTGTAATAACTGGAACATGGACTGCTCGAAAGGTTGCAGACACTACCACGTTTACACCAACTGTTTCAACTGTTGAACCTTTGATTGCTGAAGATTGTTACTTTGTTTATAATTCAACAACTGCTGTTGAATTAGAATCAATCTCATTGGACATTGACAGAAAATGTGTACCTAAAAGATTTCTTGAAGCTGTTGGCACTGGCGACAGAAGGTTGATTTCAAAGATAATTGAGGGACCTTTAACTGTTACCGGATCAGGTTCAATCACTGGTCAACGTGCTTATCTTAATGCAATCATGGGTGGAACGTCACAAACAGACACGAGAGCAGATGTAACTGCTTCTATTACATTAAAACGTGGCGTAATAATTGACACAATATCTTTGACAGGAGTTAAACTAAATACTCTCGGGATGGACTTCGATAAAACTTCAGAAGTCTCTCTTGCAGCATTTACTCTACTCGCTCGAGGAATATCTGCAACTATTTCAAATACAGCTTAAATCTTTTATTTTAGCTTTTTATTTTACATTTTTGTGGAAAAATTACAAAAAAAGACTTTACGAGGGGAAAATATGGTCATTGAAAGATTAACAGAAATGCACAAAGTAATGCTTCAGGATGGTACTGAAGGCGAATTGAAATTATATAAATACCTTTTACCAAGACAAGCTGATGCTTTGATGGGACACTTACTTAGTGACGTGAAAGTAAATCCTAGAAAAATGGATGAGATGGAAATTTCAGGGAACAAACTTCCTGAGCTAAGAATGAAGATGAGAGAATATCTCTGGGCTGATAAAAAGCTTAAAGAAGAAGATATTATTTCAGAATCAATCGAGGAAGTGATAGGAACTCGATTGAGTTCCTTTCTTGGGCGAAATAACAACCAAGGAAAAACTGGAGATAATAATAGCAGTGAATAGTGGTAAAACAAATAACCATGAAATAAAAACAGTTGCAAGATTATTATCATTATTATCAATTGGCGTAACAATTGATATAAATGATATTTCAGCACGAGAAGCAAATTTACTGATAGAACTTAAGAATCAACAATTAATAAGACAAGAACGAGAAGCGTCTGTAAGGCGATGAGGAAAACAACTTGATAGAATATCCAGTTCGAATAAAATTCTTTTCTGACACTTCTAGTGTTAGCGGACCATCTGGTGGTAATGGTAGTTCAAAAGCTCCAAAGGCTTCAATAGAAGATGAAAAGCAAGGTAAAGAACAGAAGAAACAAACTGGTTTACTTTCTGGTATGCTTGGAAAATTATTTGGGATTGGAATGATAATTGAAGCGCTTTCTTTGCCAATAAAAGCTGTTCTTGATTTTGTTATGATTATTGCAATGGCTCTTATTAAGGGTGTACTTTCTTTAATGATAACTCTTAATAAAATAGGGAGTGTGTTCTGGGAAGCGATTAAATGGTTGTCCGGATTTTTTACAAATCCATTCGGTGACCATTCTACTCAAGGAATCCAAGATGCATTTTCAGAACTTAAAAATTTATTTACATCGTCTGGGAAAGGAAGTGGTGAAGAAATTATTCCAGTTTCACAATTAGTTGAATTGGGGAATAATGTTTTAATTACTTCTGATGAACTTGATTCTATGGCTCCATTATTAAAAGAGTTCGGTTATAGTGTGGATCAATTAAGTCTGCCCCTTGATAGAAATAGTGAGTTACTTAGAGTAATGTCAGAAGTAACTGGCATTAGTACTGGCCAACTTGAAAAGATGGGAATGACTGTGAAAGATGTCGTTGAAAAATTATTAAGCATAAACTGGAGTAAGAAAAGTTCTAGTGGGAATTATTCTGGAAGTGCAGCAACAAATTCACCGACTTCTTTAGTTAGAGGAATCGATGATGCAACTTGGCAGAATGAATGGAATAGAATGGCTGATGAATTATTCCCACCTAAAGCGTTCGGTGGGATTATCCCTGAAGATGGGTTGTATCAAATGCACGCAGGGGAGAATGTTTCACGAGGAAATACTGTCGGTTCAAGTGGTGGACAAACAAATAATATCACTGTTAATGTTAATGGCAATGCTGACAATTCAACAATAGATAAAATCTCTCAAGCTATCAGTTTAGAAATGCGAGGTTATTCACGATGGTAAGTGCTGAACTAAGAATCTGTGACACCGTAAATCCTACAACAAAATATAAATATGTGATAGATGGTTTTTTAATAATGAAGGAACGAGTATCTCAAAGTACAATAGATATATCTCTTCCTTTTACCGGATCAGAAGATACACAAGTTATTGACTTTTCTGGAGAAAAACGATTCATCCAAGGTTCTTTTATAATCATGGCAAGAAGTGATGATTTCACTTTAGGTACTGCTCCTGGTTATGTTGGCGATAAAGGTCTTGAAGCTCAAAAATATTATTTATTAAATATTATTAAATATTCAATTGGAAAAAATGAATTTGTTGATGAAGCCGGAGTTACTTATTCTGGCAAATTAGATGAGATTGAAATTTCAAAACAAGGCGATGAACCCTTAATGTACACTTGTAATTTTTCTTTTAAAATAGGAAAAGTTTTCACAGATTATACATGAGGGAATAATGGCAAATAAATTAGTAATCAAAAAGTTTGAAGATAACTTACAAAACTGGGTTAAGATAGGTACTGGAACATCTTCATATTCTTATGCTTCTGGAAAGGCAACAATTGTTTGTGATAACACTCAAGATATACAGTATAGAAATGCAACTCAAATAAGTGGCGATTTCTGGGAGATAAATGTTTCTTTTAAATCAACATCTGCAGCAACACCCTACACTAGAATATTTTTTAATATTCAAGACAAGGATAATGGATATTTATTTCAATGCGATACTGGAACGATAGCTAATGTATATAAAAAAGTATCTGGAACATATACATTGATTTCAGGTACTCCCTGGTCATTTATTTATGATGCCCGTTCATTTATTAATATTAAAATAAGAAAAATATTAAATAAATATTATTTCTGGGCTAATGGAACATATCTCGGGACTGTTACAGACTCAACATTTTCTTCAGGTTATGCAAGTGCATATTTCTATTCTGATACTTGCGTTGTTTCCTCTTTCACTATTAACTGGATAAATTCAGAAGTTGATATTACTAGTTACATAACAAATGCAGTTTATCAAGACAAAGGAAAAAGTTCCTTGACAAAATTATCAGTCGATTGCATTTACACAATAGCGAGAGATGGATTATCTCCTGTATTTGATAATGAGGTTATGTGGTACTATGACACTGTTCCAGTATTTGGTGGAGTAGTAAACAAACCAGAAACAGGAGATGGACTTAATTCATATACTTGTTACAGTTACGGTGACGAGCTAATTGATAGATATGTTAATGAAGTTTTAGAAAATATGTCACCAGAAGCTATTTTACAATTTGTTATTCATAAATATTCTTCTTTAGTCTGTACTTCAGCGGCTATAACTGGAGTTACAATAACAAAGATTAAATTTAAACAACAAACAGTTGCAGAAGTTATTAAGACACTAACAAAATTAACTGGATGGGTATTTTATACTACTCCTTACAAAGAAGCAATATTTCAACCACCTGGATATGTAATCTCTGGTGTTTCGTACTCTGTCAAGAATAATGCTGCAGAAAAGCCTGCATGGGATTATAATCAAGACAATGTGATAAATACTGTTACTGTTGTTGGAGATAAAATAGTATTCTCAAATATTAATAGTCCTGATACTTTCACAGCAACTGCAAGCCAGACAGATTTCACTTTGGTACATAATCCAATTGGAAACATTTCAGTTACCGATAATGGTACTTTAGTTGCTCCTGAAGTTATTGGCGCAACAGTCACTGGAGATTATTATATTGATGTTGATAAAAAATTATTAAAATTCAAAACAGGAAGAACGGTTGGTCATACTATTATCTGTAAATATGATTATCAAATTGATATAAAGGTTTATGTTACTTCTGCAAGTAATAATGAAAAAGTGAGAGAAGTTATTTTAACAAATAGATCCATTAAAAATCATACTGATGCAAGAGCTTATGGCCAGAACTATTTATCATTTAAAGATACGCCACAGACAGGCACTATTTTTAAAAAATTAGATTATAATACTGCATTGAATACTTCGTCGGTAATAAATATAGTCGATGAATATGAATCTCCTGCATTAAATAAAAACTTTGCAATAAATGAAATCAAATATTCATTCTCAAGTAATACTGTTGAGTATAAGATTGGCGTTGAGGATTTCTCAATCTTCGAATGGCAAAATGAAATAATGGACAGATTAAAATCTTTAGAAAATCAAAGCACGTCAGAAGATTTATTGCAGTATTACAATTATGATTCTTATAGTATCCCTATTGTTGTTCAGTGCAGGGATTATGCGTTCTGGCGAGATTATTATGATTCTGCTAGATTTGGGATTTCTACGTTTGGCGGTTCTAAATTCGGAGATAGACGTCTTGGTGATGTGTTTTCTTCATACGCTAGTGGAAATTATACATTAACAACAAACTGGACTTTAACCGGATCAGTTGTTGTAACTAGTTTACGTTTACAGATTCCGGCTGCCGCTAGTGCTCTTTTTATCAACGGTTCTACATATGTAAGCGATAATGGCAAGATACAATTATCATGGAACCATAAGGCTTCTGGCTCGCTTAAGATGTATTTCAGAAGAACTGATGATAATAATTCTTATATCTTACAAATTGATAATGCAGCAGTCTATCTTAAGAAGATAGTTTCAGGAAGTGAGACTACTTTAATTTCACAAACTGGCTTATCATGGACAGGCGATAAAATACTCAATGTCAGGTTCTCAGATAGGTATATAAAGATTTATAGCCCGAGTGGAGATGTAGAACTTGACATAGAAGATACTACTTATACGAACGGATCAATAAAACTTTCGGCTGTAACTCTTGCTCAAGAAGTAATTTATATCAAGATATATGAGGAATGCTAATGGTATTTACTACTGGATTTATTGCAGAAATCTTGCAAGTTGCAAAAACAAAGACTATTACAGAGTTTACTCATTTTGGCGTTGGTACTGGAAACTCTACTCCGGCAATTTCTGACACAGATTTAACAACTCCAGTTTTAAGAAAAGCGATTCAAACATATCAGGAATTAACGAGTTCAGTAATTATCTCTGGATATTTTAATTCAACAGAAGCCAATGGAAGCACTCTTGTTGAAGCAGGTTGTTTTGATGCAATCTCATCTGGAAATCTTAAATCACGATTCTTAATTAATTCATTAGTAAAGACATCAAGCAAAGAATTATGGATTGATGAAGAAGTTAAATTTACTATTACTCAGGAGAGTGAATAATCATGGCGCAAGGGGACTATAATCGAACACCAAAAGACATTCAGGAGAAAGTCATTGATATGTATATAGTAGAGGAACTTGGCAGTTTTACTATTGCAAAGAATTTAAATATTTCAAAACCAACTGTATTGAGAATTTTAAAAAGAAATAATATCCCACGAAGAAGTACTTCAGATGCAGGGAAATTATTATTTTCAAAAGGATATAAACATCCAATGCAAGGGAAAACACATACTCTAGAAACACTTAAAAAAATGAGTTTATGTCATATCGGTCAGAAAGGATGGAATAAAGGGCTTACAAAAAAAGATAATCAAAGTATTAAAGGGGGCAGAATTTCAAAAGGAGATTATATCCATTTTGGTTATTTAAAACGGTGGGTTAATGGGAAACATATTCCTGTTCATAAAATAGTTTGGATTCAAGAAAACCAGATTCCTATTCCTGAGGGATATGATATTCATCATATTAATCAAAATAAATTAGATAATAAAATTGAAAATTTAGTTTTATTACCTCATAAAGTACATATAGACTTACATTGGTCGATAGAACAAAAGTTTAAAATAAAAAGATGTGCGGTGATTTAAATGTGTGCTGTAAGAAATGACTTATTAGGTGGTTCTGATTACATAGACGGGGAAACTATTGAAGCAGTTGATGCAAATGATACAAATAATGATTTGCAAATTAAAGGGTTAGCTTTAATCCCAGTTGCACAAATTCCTTATAAACTTTTATCAGCAGGAACTTTTACTAACGTTGATTTACTTGGTGCAGAAGTAATAAATGCAAGAGTTGGAAAAAACTCAACAATCTCAGCTTCATCTACTGCTTATTACGGAACTTTTGGAACTACACACGATGGACAATATTCAAATCTAATTGTGAATGGTGCTGATACTACTGTAAACGGAACATTTACAAATCCAACTTATGCTTTTGATTTAGATGATACCACAAGTGCTACTGCATCTGGAGGCACAGGAACTAGTGGCGACAATTATATTGGTAAAACATTTTCTTCAAGATATATCGGAAAAATATTAATCTCTGCAACTTCTTCAGCAACAAGTGGGGCATCTCATAATTCCTCAGCAATATATTTACAAACCTATAATGGTTCAACCTGGTCTGATGTCGCAACTTTAGATTCAAAAACAGGATATACTGCAGCTTCTAGTTATGCAGCATTATACACTCTTAATGCAACAACACAAGGAATAAGAATAAGATGCACTGCAAGTTGCACAACTTCTCCTTCGAGTTGGAGTAGTGCTGTAACTACTTTAAATTATTATGTTGGTACTGCAACTGTTATTTCAGATACAGGAATTACTTTAGATGGAACTGAAAAAGCATTAGCACTTTATACAAGTAAAACATTTTATGGGACTGGTTCAATGACTGTTAGTGTTAGTGATGGGACAAATACTATCGCAGATAAAGATTATACAAAAGTTATTGATATAAGCACATTAAGTTCTGGCTCATTAAGATTGACTTTCAATTTAGGTGGAACAGATACAAGTAACTATGCATCATTCGCAGGATATGGTGTTGCTTTAATTAAGTAAAAGAGGTAAAACATGGTAACACAAACTGGAACATTAAATTGCAATCGTGGAACTAGTAAAAGTATTAAATGTACTATCAAAGAAAACGGTGCAGTAAAAGATATTACTGGCTATACTGTTATTTTCACAGTTAAGGAAACTCCTGACACGGATCAGACGGATGCAAAAGCAATCATTAAGAAAGTAGTAACTACTGGAACGGATTTCAATATTGGAATCGCGCGGATAGTATTAACTAAAGATGATACAGAAGTTGATGATGGGACCTACGTTTATAATGTCCGAATCCTTGCACCAGGTAGTGCTTCAGTCTTAGACACTGCAAACGGTAAATTTAATGTAACTTTAGGAGCTACTCAACAAAATGACTGATGAGAATATTACGATTGATATTGTCGATGAGTTGCCGATTACTATCGATATAATTGATGAATCTTTGATTGATGTAGAGTTTACGGTTACTCATTACGATGCAGATTCTTTCTTACAGTTGTTAGATGTTCCTCATTCTTATACTGGGCAAGGTAATAAACTTTTAATTGTAAAAGCAGATGAATCTGGCTTGGAATTTTATGATTTATCTTGGGGAGATATTAACGGAATTTTAAGTGACCAAACCGATTTGCAAGATGCTCTTGATTTAAAATATGATTCTGCTGATTTCAATTCTGATTTTGATACTAGGCTAGGAACAAAAACAACAGATGATTTATCTGAAGGAGCAACAAATCTTTATGATAAACCAGTTTCTCTAACTTCTGGAACGGGAATATCTGCAACTGGAACTTATCCAAATTTCACAATAACAAATACTGATAAAGGAACATCTGCAGTTTCTACTCACGAATCAACTTATGTGCATGCAGATATTTTCCATAAATCAAGTGATGATACTGATGGTATTTCTGAGGGAGCAACTAATAAATTTGATAAAACTGTTTCACTAACTCAAGGAAATAATATTACAATAACAGGGACTTATCCTAATTTCACAATCGCTGCAACAGATACCGATACAAATGATAAAGTAAAGTATGATGCAAATGATTCTACTAATGGATATTTGAAAGATAAAACTGTTGCAGGAACAGGAATTACTCTTGCAGAAAGTTCTGATAAACTAGAAATTACAAATTCTGATACTGGAAGTTCTGCTGTAAGTTCTCACTTATCTGCATTTACTCATTCAGATATTGCACACTCAAATAGAACTGCTCTTGATAATGTATCTGGAACAAATACTGGCGATTCATCTGGCCATACAGGATTACTTGCATTAGACCAAACAACTCCTCAGACAATCAATAATGGACAACCTATTCAAAATACTTTGACAGCATCTCAAATTGTTTCTACTGATGCAAATAAAAAATTACAAACTCTTGCAGTTGCAACATACCCGTCATTAACAGAACTTTCTTATGTGAAAGGAGTTACAAGTGCAATACAAACACAATTGAATACCTCATTAAGTAAAACGATTGTTATAGACGGCGATTTAGGAAGTTTATACACCGTAAGTCCTTATAAGAAAATTCCATTTAAAGAACGTGGAGCAGGAATAAAAATAACTTCTATAACCGTAGCAAGTACCGAAGCTAATCCATCATCACAATTATCAGCGTCAATTTACAAATGTAATGCTCGTGGTACTGGTGCTTTTCCAGGCGGTTCACCGACTAGAGTTAGAAATATTTCAACAACATCAGGAAATTATTCCTCAGGAGCAATAACAGATTCAATAGCTACAACATTAGAATTATATTTAAATATGACTTCTGCTCCAGTAGTAAATAAAGTATGGACAATAACAATAACTTATACGGTTAATTAACATGGTACAAATATATTCAAACGGTACGGGCGGCGGTAATTATACAGACACATCGACTTGGAGCGGTGGAGTCGTACCATATCAAGCTAATGGCGATACTTCTTTAATTCTAAACGGTGATAGTATTCTTGACTCGATACCTATGGGTGAAGTATGCGAACAAAATCTCGGATATATACAAATTAATTACGGTATTATTTTTATTAATGACGGAACAATATACGATAATTCTGGATATACTTATGTTAATAATAGTACTATAAATAGGGGTATTGGTACTGTTTATGAAAATTACGGTACTATCGACTGGCTCGAGTCGGGCGGGCAAATATCATACGGTAATTATCAAGGCTCTACCGTTACAACAAACGACGGATATATACCATATAATTTCGGATTTATAAACAATCATAACGGTCAAGTCGATTGGAACGACCAAAGCGGGTATATTTATTATGTCAATGGATACGTTAATAATAATTATAATGGTGCATACGTCGAAGAAATATCTTTGGGCGGTACTGTTAACTTTAACGGTAGCGGTTGTAGTGTTAACGTTGTTTATGGTACTATCGACGATAACTACGGTACTGCTAACAATATTGCTTATGGCGGTTATGTCGGAAGAAATTACTACGATATAATTTATAATAACGGAATAGTTAATATTAATTATAGTTACGTTGGACAAACACAGAGCGGTGGTATTATTAACACAAACGAAACTAGCGGATTTTGTTTAAATGCTCCGAATGGAATTTGTACGGATAATTACGGATATTGTAATAATGTTGCCGGTAGTGTAACGACAAATTATTCTGGGGGTATTGTTGACAATGGCGATAATGGGGCATGGGGTGGTTATTATGGAAGCGTTGGTTATAATGCCGTCGGTGGTATTATACGATATAATTTCGGTGACGCTGGAGCTGGGAAAAGTTATGTGACTCAGAATGATGGTGTTATTGATTTAAATTATGGCGATGTTGCCGATAATACAGGAACAGGCGAAGTGAATTATAACGAATCTACAGGAGTATTGACATACAATCACGGTAAAGTTTATCGTAATGATGGTTATGTAATTACAAATAACGTCGGTGGAATTATACATAAACATGATGGAACGTGTACCGATAACTACGGTGAAATTCATATTAGAATTGGAAGTATAACAACTAATTATACTAACGCAATAATTTTATTTTCTTCAATGTCCGCTAGTCAAATACAAGACGTGTCGAGTGGTATATATTATGGTATTGCTTCTGATGCTTTTTCAAATCCAACAGTATCAAAAGTAGAATTAGCAACAACATATACATTTAATGAAGATTTATTAACAGGGACCTTAGTTCCAACAACGATATTATCAGGAGTAACAATAACAGAATATTAAACGAGGTAAAAACATGGTAATAACAATGGCAGATATAAAAGCAAAAAGATTAGTTACATTATTAAAACAAAAAGAAGCACACCAATTACAGTATGAATTACAGCAAATGATGCTTCAACAACAGATTGATAGTTTAACTCCAGTTGAAACTCCAACTGAATAAATAAAAGATAACAATATAAATAGTTATTTTGAAAGATAACTATATAAATTATTTAATCGAAGGAGAGATAGAATAAATAATGACAAGTTCGCATCCCTGTAATAAAGAAACCGAGATTGCTCTCATGACTGAACGCATAAAAAACATTGACAAAAATGTTGATGCGTTACGTACTGATTTCCAGTATTTTATAAGTACTGCTGATAAGAAATATGCTACTAATGAACGAGTTAGTAACTTAGAAAAAGCCTTAACTTCTCAAGATACCGAAGTTAAGAAACAAGAAAATAGATTTTATTCTGTTATGTGGGAAGTTACAAAGTGGGGAGTTGCAGTCGGTGTTCTAGGCAAATTATTCGGAATATACTAGGGAGATGAAAAACATGGTAGTAACACAAGAACAAATAAATACACAACGAATGGTTGTATTAGTGAAACAAAAAGAAACGCAAACAGAACAAGCTAAGCTTCAAGGATTAATGGTCCAGAAACAAATTGATGACTTAGAAGCACAAATGAATCCTGCACAGTAGATTATAAATTACTATTATAATCAAAGATAGTGTTTTAAATGGTAAATCCAAAAACTGATACTGAGAAGATGTCAAAATCAGAACACGACTGTCTAAAAGAAGCTGAGATTGCAACGATGACTGAAAGATTAAACAACATTGACAAAAATGTTGATGGTCTTCGGTCTGACTTACGCAATTTTATAAATTCCGCAGATAGGAAATATGCTTCAAATGAGCGTGTTAATTCTTTAGAGAAATCATTGTCAAAAGTAGACAACCGATTATGGAAGACTGCAAAAGAGGCAGGGATTGCAATTGCTCTCGCTTATTTAATATTAAAGATGAATGGTGTTATGCCCTAGGAGATGAAATTATGTCAGATGCAATGAGTTTAAATGAAATCGATTGGAAAAAGTTAGGGATGCGAGTATTAGTATTCGGCGGATCAGCTGCTGCTATTGCAGTTCTTCAAGTGTTCCAAGTATTTGACTTTGGCGTTTACTCTCCGATTGTTGCAACTGCTGCAGGACTTGCTATTGAAACAATACGAAAGTTTACTGCTAATAGCAACTATACAGACTCTCTTAAAATCCAAGTCGTGGGAAAAAAGAAATGAGTGGCTCAAAACCATTTTATACGAAATTACTGGAAGTTTATAATCTTTCTCTAGTGAACAATAGTTTTATCTTCAGTACAATTTCATGGCTGATTAATGAAAAGTTTAGAGAATATTCTACTTTAAACAATCACTTAAAGAAACAGATTGAAAAGCCATCTGAGAAATTACAGAATTTAGCATGGTCACTTCGTGGCAGTTCTGATGATGAGACTGCAATCAATTGCTTATCCTGGGTAAAGAATAATATCAAATACAAAAGTGAAACTACTGAAGATTGGAAAGATGCAGAATTAATTCTAAAAGATGGATTTGGCGATTGTGATGACCAGAACACTTTAGTTTACACTTTATGTTATCTGGCCGGAATTATTGAGTTTAAGATATTCTGTGCAATTGGTCAAATGCCTGAAGGCGGTCACTTCTGGTGCCTATACTATTCAACCGAACATGAAAAGATAGTTAGCTTAGACGCTTCTTATCTTACAAGCTTAGTATCTGTAAAAGATAGAGCTGATTTCAACAGTCTCAAACAATACCTGACTATCTGGTATTTATTCAATCAAGAAATTTGTGTCAAGATAATTAAAAACTAACGAGGGAAAAAACATGGAAATGAGTATAAAATTAATAACGAAATTGATTGCTGAAGGACAATGGAAAACCGTGATCCTTTATTTACTGGGGAAAGAAGGATTCACAAAAGAAGATTCTGAATTATGCGAATGGCTAAAATTGAATAGTCAATCAATCCCTGGAAGTATGGTTAAATCTCTGGCTGAAATAAAGCGAGTAAAGTTCTCAAGTTCGTTATGCAGGCAGATTGCAACGTTTATCTCAAAACAGACTACTTATGATCCGGCAAAGAAAGAAGTCTGGTTTACGCCAAGAGAAACATATGTGTTTACTACTGTCAATTCTAAAGGCCTTACAGTGCTAACGTATGCAGCATTAAAATATATTGGCGCTTTACCTGAACAATTATATATCGCAGTAAATAACCAAGATAGAGCGTTTCTAGTGTATCGCGATGAAACAAACAATCAAGAATTTATGATTGATGTTGCAAATAAGAAATTCTTGGTCCCTTATACTACAATCGAAGAGAAGTATAGGTTCAATGAATCTGATTATTTAGCTATTGAATAAAATGTATAAAGCTGAATATAGACAGCAAGAGCATGACAGCCGACTAACGTATTTAGTCAATCATTTGGATGAGATAGGGATTAATCGAGACAATATCATTTCTATCATTAGAGAGCCTATTTGGATTCCTCACGGAAAGAATGGTGACTTTCATACACTTTGCGACTTACTTTGTTTAGATTGGAATAATGGCGGTTATTGTATTGAACTTAAACATAGTTGGAGCCAGAGAGGAAAGGCAAGAAGACAGTTACTTTCTGGCGAAGAGTATATGCGAGATATTCTTAATAGAAGCTATTCGCAGCGGATCATTGCAATTTATACACCAGATTCTTTTGAGTATGAAATGGTATAAAAAATAAATAAAAAAAGGTAAAAATTATTTATTATCTGAAATATCTTTCTTATTAGACGCATTAAAACATTTCATATAGTCTCTTTCAAATTTGCGTTCATTTTCTTTTTTTATTTCATTGCTTACTTGATATATAAGTTTACATCCTCTTGCTTCTTGAAGGTCGCTTTCTTTTTTTTCTTTTTTTGCTTGATTTATTTTTTCTCTTAATTTGATTACTGCTCTAGGATAATCTCTAAAGGCAATATTATACTCATCTTTTAATGACATAACCTTTTCATAGCTATCTTCCATTTCTTCTAACTGATAGTTGGCTGAAGAGAAAAAGTTATTTACTTTATTTTCTAAAAAATTATTAATATTTATTTCTAGATTATGTTTCATTTCTTGTATTAATTCGTATGTTTGAGCACTTACCTTTACTATTATTTGTTTCTTTCTGTTTTTCATATTTTCATCTCCGTTCTTTTATTCTAATTCTGAAAGAATTTCTATAAATTCCCCATAAGGAATATACTTCTTTGTTTCTGTTAAATACCTTTGATATAATGCGTGGGGAATATACCCTTTTGTTCTGCTTATAGAGAGCTCTTTTAGAAGAGTTATTTCTGCTTCAGAACAAAGTTTTATTCTTTTTCTTGCTTGGTTCTTAAAGTCTTTAATTTTTTCTTTTAGAATTTCAACACTTGAAAGGTGTTTTTCTATCTCTTTTGAAATTGGTTCTATTCCATTAAACTCTTTTCTAAGTTGTTCATTAATCCAATCAGATAGATTTAATTTAGAATCTTTAATTATTTCTTTAAATTCATTTTCAATATAAACTGTGGTTATTGTCTTTGCCATGCTTCTCATCTCCTCTCAACTCTAATCTTCCCATGATTTGTTCTCTTCTAAAGTTTAGGGATTCCCCTTTAATTGTCTCAATATGGATCCATCCATCTTTAGTTTCGGTCACTACCCCTGTATAATAATAGGTAGAATTTCCTTTCAGAACTTCCAGTTTCTCTATCTTTTCACTCATATCATATCAACTCCTTTAGTCTAAATTAATTAACTAATATATAAATCTTGTTAAATAATTTAAGCCTAATATTATTTATTTATTTAAAATAAATAATCCTTTACTATATTATATCTATATCTATATCTAATTATTTATTTATTATTTATTTATTTACATTACAGACGATGCTTAGCTTAGATTTAAATAATTTTGAGCTTAGATTATTTATTTTATGGTATTAATAGATATACAAAACGAATTTGGTATATATCTTTACTTTATACAAAAATGCTCTATCGTCGGTAACTTTATTTAAAAATGCTAGAAATAAAGGAAGTTATCCTAAAAACCTTTACTTTTTGATAGTTTATAGATAATTCTTAGCATTTCATAATAGTATGCTCGTCGCTAGATTTATATAGACAATAGCCAATAATAGTAGTATCACCGATAAAACTCGGGGAGCAAAAAAACATGAAAACCTCACAACTAATAAACCAACAGAAAGACCTAGTTATTGCTAATTTACGCCAACTTCGGGACCTTGGCGGCATATCTCAGTCAGGCTTTGCTTATTTATCTGGTAAGGTGTTTGATACCATGCAAGCAGAAAACAGCCCAGAAAAGCCACAAATTAGACCAAGTCACGCTAATGGGTACCCTTCAGGGTTAGACCATCCTCAAACTGGCAATACCACAAATAAAGAAGGGGAAAAGCTGTTTAATGATAGTTTTTTCATAGCTACTAAGAAAACCTTCCCAGGTATCAAGGTTGTGGAACAATGAGCGACCCTGAAGAATACAATCTAAAACCTATGGAAGAGCACTATAACGATTGGCTTACTGACCATATTGGAAGTTTACGCAGAGATTTTATTGAAAATCATAGTGATGAATTTGAGAAGTTCTGTCACGAAAGATACAATGAGGAATAAGATGCCAATAGGAAAACCAGAACTAAAACCGACAGATGATATAATGGACGACGGTTTTTATTCACATCTTATAAAAAGTGCTATTAGTCAAGATATAAATATTAATGATTTGAAAATAAAGCAAGAAAGAGAATTTCCAGAATTGGACCAAGAGATGGTTAAATTGGGGAAAAAAGCATTAGAAAATGCAGCAAAAAATAAGACTATTCAACAACAAAAAGTCTCAACAACAACATATCTAAACTGTATGAAATGCGATAACTGGAGACATACTAATAGAAATAAACGCGAATGCGTTAATTTGAACACAAGAAAAATAAGATATACATTTGAAGAAAGAATACAAAAAAAAATGAATCGATGTAAATGTGACTCTTTTATAAAAAGTGAAAGAATGTCTTACCAAGAACCTGAATATATTCAATTAAAAGAGGAATGAAACTAATGAATGAACTCTACTGTAAATGCGGATCAACAATGATACCAAAACCAAAGACAAAGTTTCCAGAAAGATACGTCTGTCCTGTTTGCGGACATACTGAAGAATGCGAATAAAAACATTTATATATATGTTAATATATTAATAAAATAAATCGTAAAAAAGGGCGAGGTGCTCACGATGGAACAAAAAGAACAAGAAATGTACACAAAAATTTTAGGCATTTCATTCGAAGGAAGACAAAGAAACATTCCAGATTTAAAGGTTGGGATGACTGGATTTCTTGAACGTGAGCCTGATAATAAATTTGATTCTAACGCAGTAAAGTTCATGATGACAATTAACGGTGTAGATAAACATCTCGGGTATTTAGCTAAAATGCACGCAGTAGATTTTGCAGAAGCCATGGATAGAGGTCTTGAATACTCTTATACTATTAGAGACATAACAGGAACAGACGCACAGAATAAAGGCGTGAACGTCTCAATTGCGAGAGTGAATTAATGGCAACTACTATGAAAGAATGGACGAATAAAAAAGACCATGAGTCAGTAAATGCTTTATATCTATCTATTCATAACTTGACAGTTCTTGCTGAGAATTCTCTTGATAGAGAAATGATACTTGCGGAAGTAACAAAGCTTAAATATGCTTACTCGCATATACGAAAAATGGTGAAATAATGAACAATGAAAAAACAATAACTGTAACAACAATTGAAGAAATGAAAGATAAACTAATTAGTTTACCTGATAAGATTGCAGAACAGAAAAAGAAAGTTCATGCTCTCGAAAACAAACAAAGAAACTTAGATGAGAATATTTCATTCATTAAGAATGGGATTGCAAAAGAAATCTTTGCAGAAAAGACTCCTGAAGGCAAAAACGTTTATAGTAATATTGAAATGCGAGAAGCTGAATTAAAATCAAGAAGCCGAAATAATAATCAACTCACTGCATTATATAGCGAACATCAAAACTTAGCAGAGTCAATCTTTGAAGATAGAACTGAACTTGAAAAGTTAGAGCAAGAGTTCAAAGTAATCAAATACATCTTTTTATTAGAAAGCAATCATGAAACAATAATTATAAATCGAGGCTAAACAATGGTAATTGGAATGAGCAGTTCAGAATTAAATAAGAAAGTTGTTCAAGAAATGTCAAATGAGCTACTTGAAACAATACATCCATTTTTAATAAATCTAAAAAAAGTAATGGATAAATATGAAGATTTTCCTGCAGAACAAAGCCAAGGCATTAATACCTTATTTCTTGCTCTAGGAAATACTTTAACGCCAAACTCTGTTGAATTATTTGTTGGATTAGCTCACGATTCAATTTGTTTAAAATCAACAAAAGTGAAAGATAAATTTGAATATTTACAAAAGCACGAAGAAGAAAAAGAGAAATACAAAACTAATTGTCAATAAGCCAACGCTACAAAGCACAGGCGATGACGGAGAACAAAACAATGGTAAACACACAAGCAAATGCAGAAGGGAAATATCTAAAACCAGAACACGTTGAAGCATCAACAAATAAGTTTGGTATTATTGTAAATGAAGGACAATATATAGATACTAAGAACGGAAAGGCTTTTGAGATTACAGTAAGCTTTAATAAAATTTTAAAGAACCTTTTTATCAACCAGGAAACTAATAAGAATCTTGCCGATGTATGGGGATATGATTCTAGTAACTGGGTTGAAAAGAGGGTTGAGTTTCATGTTGAAAAAACAAAAAATAGCAAAGGCGAAGTGAAAAAGAAACTTCTTGCTTATCCGGTTGGTAACGATGGGAAAACCATCATAAATAACGAACCGATTGAAGATAGTGAAATAGTCCAGTGAGGGGAAACATGGCAAACGGAATGAAGATAAAAAGCATCAAGAAGAGTACAGAAACTAAAGTGAACAAGCAAGGCGACAAAATAACTAAAGAAGAGTTTGTCATGAAATGTGAAGACAGATTCGGAAACGTTATGGTCCTAAAAAGTATTGAACCTCTTTCAGGATTTACTACTGGCCAAGTTGTTGCATTAACAATTAAGGAAGACCAGAAGTTGCTTGAAGAGTTCAAGAAAGCTGAAGAAGCTGTTAAGATAGAAAAGGAAAAAGAGAAAGCTGAGAAAAAAGCAGGAGTAAAACATAAACGATAATGAGCTCAGCTGATTCTTATTTTTATGCCAGAAGTTTAGTAATGAACGGAAAAGTAAAAAGAGAATCGGATTCAGATGCTCACACGATTATGTTGGTAGATAAGAAATTTAGAGTATTTTTTAAAAAGCACAAGCGAGAATGGTCATGCGAATGTTTGGCGTATTGCTATAACACACCGTGTTGTCACGTTCTCGCTTGTGAAATTTTTTTATTTGGAAATCCCGCAAAACCAATGATAGAAAAAGAGTGATGAAACTATGAAAAAAAAAGAAGAGGAAAATGGCTTTCAAGTATATTGTTCAAACTTTACTATTGAATCAGCTCCAAAAGGTGCTGATGCAATCTTAAAAGCACAAATTGTTATCCATGCTAAAACTAAAAATGAACATACTAAGCTTGGTACATTTGCAAAACAAATAATGTCAGGAGATATGGTCCCGTTTATTTATTTTAAAAGAAGAGTACTTCAAAGAGTGAAATAATGTCAGTAATGCAAAGAACAATGATGGTTGAAGAAATTAATGCTCTGAAGGTTTTAAGAAGTATGTATCAAGTAAATCTTGCTTCTACAAATGCAAGGATAGGTCATTTAACAACTGATTTAATGTTCCTTGAAGCAGAAGAGCTTGAAGTAAAGAATCGAACGAAAGAGGTCAAATCTTGCAGCACAGAAATCAGGCTATAATTAATAATAATGTCCGGAGATTTTTGAATCCTTATAAGAAAATAATTCATAATCAACCGACTATTAATTCAGGCAATACGCTTGAACATGAAATGAAGAAGTGCGAGATTTGTTATAACATGAAAAAAGAAGGGATTGCATTTGTTTGTGAAGCAGAATTGCAGAACTCACAGAAGAGACCTGATATTTTAATTACGAGTTTAGTTGAACCGATTTGTTATGAAGTGGTTCATTCAGAAAGCGAAGATAGTATAAAAGAAAAGATTGCAAATTATCCATTTAAAATAGTCGTGGTGAGAGCTTGAAAAGACAAACCTATAAAGAACTTGAATATGATTTGAAAAGGTACAAAGAATTTTCTGAAGTAACAGCAAAACAGCTTACTGAGCTTAAGAAAACAAATGAAGAACTGAAAGAAGAGAATAGAAAATTATTAACATTAATGGAAGATGAAAACGCTTGGAAGAAAACTTTGATTTCTAGTGCATTCACTAAATCATGTAATAGGAAAAATGATAGAGAAGAAATACAATCTTATGAATTACCTTCAATTGAACACATAAATAGTTTATCAAGAACAATTCGTGGGGTAAGATATTAATGAGATTTAGAAACTTACTAGGAATCATTATTCATATATCTATTTTTTTAATTTTATTTGTTGTTGGATTTATTAATGCAGGGTATGAAATAAGTGCGGACCAGTATTATATGAATACAATCAACACTCGTGCGTATGGGACTGACAATGGATTGTCTCAAGCGGTTGTGACATATTACGACGCACAGAAAACCTATGCAGAAAGAGAATGGATGTTACAACATCAAGAGGTATATTATTTTGAAAGCATTTCATGGTGTGTGCTATTTATAGGCTTAGTTGCAAATTTTATATTTGGTATGCCTTACTGGATGCTTACTGATGATTGGTACATTACAGAAAAAGAAAGAGAGGATGATAGATATTGCTGAAATTGTTTTGATGCCGGAAAAGAAAGAGGAAGTCTGTGCGATGTGTAAAGTACCTATTCATTCTTTTGAGTGTCAGAGAAGAGTTGAAGTTGTAAAAGGCGTCTGGCTTTGTGGCTTATGCTTTAATGCTGATTCAATGAAGAAATTAAAAGAGAGGTGTTTAATTTGAGCGATTCTGAAGTTATCTATACGCAGAACTGGAAAAGTAAAGATGAACTTTCAATCTTTGAAGGCCATGATTATTTCAGGGTAATCACTCACTTGAAAGATAAACATAGCGGATCAGTAACCGAACAATCGAAGTATATCAAAAAGAATAATGTGTTCGAACTTTGGAATATCTTGCTTGATAATGAAATAGGTTTTCAGGTTGAAGCAAGGTATCTCTGGAAGAAGTTAATCATTAGAAATGGAATTGCTGACAAAGAGAATACAACTGTTGAAATGATGTGTGAGTGTTATAATGGGGGCAAGTTCAGAGGGAAATACTATTTTCAAGATTATTATTTTCCGCTAGTTATACTGGAAAGCTTAGGGCTTGTTAGTTATTCAAGCAAAGGATCAGTAATCAGATTATCTGATAAACTTAGGTGGTAAACGATGATTGAGTTTGAAGATATTATTGAAGTCGGGATGTCAATCTTATTTATCTGTTATATTATTTTATTAATATTCCTTGTTTTTATTGTAGGTTATTTAATTTATAATCAAGTGTTTATTTAGGAACTGTCTAGTGACCATGTGTTGTAGTAGGGAGCCACTTAAGTGTGGTTAGAGCTTTACGCACGGGCGGTGCAATTCCGTCAGGTTCCATCAAGGGGTTGAAATGAATGACGTTTGAAAATAACTTTCCAAGTTTGAAAAATAATAATACATTAAAGAGTGAAGTAACTGTAAATTTATATGATGAGAATGTTATTAGTCAAACTTGTCTCGATAAAGTTCATGTCCGAGAAGCGATTGAGAAGATTAGTAAAAGATATGGATGGCATGAGATTTATATGAAAGAGGTATTAAAAGAGTTAGGCATTGAGGAGAAGTGATATGATTCCAATTGAACTAATTCCAGAACATGAACAGATTTTAATTCCATATTCTCCAAAACAGTTGAGAGAATGGCGAAGAGAAAAGATGGACTGCCAAACTAGAATCAATGCATATAAATATAAAATAAGCTTAGAGCAAGGAAGAATAAAAAGTGTGATGGCTAAAATTAAAGAGATGCAATCGAGAGGCACTCCATGATTAAGAAACTGATTTATTTAAAGTTATGTTGGAATAGAGCACTGAGTCATATTAATATTCCTTTGTCTATTATCAATCACGGGATGATGTTTGCAGTCTTTCTTAAAGTATTTAATTTATACAACTGGAAGATATTATCTCTGTTCATGATTGTACTTTGCGGATCATTGATTGTCATTGGTCACTATGATTTGAAGTTAAGAATATACGATATTGAAACTTCCATGAACAATGAATTCAATCCAGAATTAAAAACCTTATTAAAAAATCGAGATGATACAAATGAAAATAAGTGAAATGATAGACCATTTACTTTATGAAAAAGAACAGCACGGAGATTTGCCAGTTACTTTAAATAAAGATAAGCCAGAAACTAAAATACATTTCAGAACAATACTTGATGAGAAATTAATCATTCAAGAATACAAGGGGTAAAATATGATGAAGATTGAGTTATTTGAACAGGAAACAGAAGAAGACAGAAATATGTTATTTGGCAGAAGAATACTAGAATCACGAGACGACTTTCAAAGAAGGGTAAATAAATTCATAAAGAAAACAAGAGTGGTCGATGTTAATTCATGGACCGATAATGGAATTTGGTATGCTCGAGTTGTTCACAATCAATCGAAAGAATCTACTGAGGAGAGTTATGGCGGATCCTTTGATTGAATTATTATTTTATTTATTGCTTGCGTTAATGTGTTATATCACAATAAAGATTGGACTTGAATGTTTATGAAAGTCGCTTATTTAACTTACAATGAAAAAGAGGGAGACTATGTTTTCAGTATTGAAGAAGAATAATCACGCTCTTTCAGGCATGAAAGAATTTTCTCTGGGAGCCGGAAATATTTTATCACCCACACACATCCGGCTCTTTTTCTTTTCGAGGTTATGATGGCTATTAATCCAGACCGACCGCTACTTGAAAAAATAAGAAGTTTACCTCTGGAATGTTGTTACTGTAAAAGTAAAGGTTTAGTGAATAAGGGCGAGTGTGTGTATAAGACACAAATCAAGATGCAGTGTATGAAATGCGGAAAAGAAATGATAACAGATAAAGAATATCTGCATGATGTAATTAAAAATAAATGGAATGAGTATCTGTCAACATGAAATATTTATCAATGTTTTCTGGAATTGGTGGATTTGATTTAGCATTAAATAGAAAAGGGCATGATTGTATTGGCTATTCTGAGATAGATAAATATTCAATTCAGACTTATAAAAAGAATTTTGGAGATGAGGTTAAAAATTATGGAAATGCAACAACAATTAATGCAGACGGATTACCAGACTTTGATTTGCTCTGTGGAGGATTTCCTTGTCAAGCATTCAGTATTGCTGGAAACAGGCGAGGTTTTGAAGATACAAGAGGGACATTGTTTTTTGAAATTGCAAGAATTATTAAGATTAAAAGACCTAAGTTTTTATTACTTGAAAACGTTAAAGGGTTACTCAGTCACGAGTCGGGGAAAACTTTCTCCACAATCATTCAAACGTTGGAAGAGTTGGGGTATAATATTAAATGGGTGGTGCTTAACAGCAAATTTTTCGGTGTCCCTCAGAATAGAGAAAGAGTGTTCATTATTGGACATCTTAGAGGAACACGTAGCAGACAAGTATTTCCTATCGGACAAATTTGTACAAACACTGATGAAACCAACCAAGGGAGGGTGGAAATTCAAACCGCACAATGTCTAACAAGAAGAATGCACAAGATGGGCAGAGATGATAACTATCTAGTAATCCCAGTACTCACACCGAACAGGACAAATAAACGTCAGAACGGAAGAAGATTCAAAGAGCCGGGTGAAGAATCATTTACTCTTACTGGTCAGGATCAGCATGGGATTTGTATTATAAGCCATAGCCCTAGATGTGGCGATCCATTAAAAGGTGGTACTGGATTATTATCTAGTGAAGAGCATTGCTTTTGTTTAGATACGAGTCCTCATTATGTTTCAACTTCTAGAATAAGAAGATTGACTCCTTTAGAATGTGAAAGGCTGCAGGGGTTTCCTGATAATTGGACTGAAGGTGTTTCTGATAGTCAGCGATATAAACAGCTAGGTAATGCAGTAACTGTCAATGTAATAGAGTATATTTTAGAAAATTTATTATAATGTGTTCTTATAGAATAGAAAAGTTTAAATAGTTAATATGTTAATAAATTAAGCATGGCTCACTTACTCGTTGATGATGATGTTCATTCTCAAGTTAAATTAGTTTCTATTAAAAGAAAATTTAAATCTGCAAATGCTTATCTGAAATATTTAATTGACTTAGACAAACGAAATCAAAAGACTATAAAAGATATTTCTAATATGCAACCTGGCGACGTTTACGCTTTTGAATATCCTGATAGATTAGTTAATTTAAAATGCGAGGGTAACTTTGTCACACACAAACTCAATTAAAGAAGATAAACCAGACGTTCGCACTCTATTATTTGTCACTCTTATTCGGGGGAATAAGGAAATCAAGGACAGATTCTCGAGTGGTAATTTTATTGGGGAGGATGAATATCAAAACATAATCATTCCTCTCTGTGATATTACCATTGAAGAGACAGAAAAAGATATGAAGATAATTCTAAAAGACGTACCGAAAGATAAAGTGAAAGAGTTCAAATATTGTAAAGTATGTCTTCGTGCTGCAATTTCTGTGACAACTGATCCGAGAATGGAACACGCTTGTGATTGGTCAGACTTAGGCTGTTATAGAAAAGTTATGAAGTTTCTCACTCCCAAGATTACGAGTGTAAAGACTGAAGATGAAAAGCATCAAATAATTTTCACAGTTGAAAAAGATAAAGAGCGAAGAACTTATGAAGTCGATACAACCGTCCCAGATAGAAGATTGCATGATAAAAGGTATAAACAATGAGTGAAGAAAAAGAAGAGCCTTTCCCAGAAACGATGAATGCAGTTCAAGACTATGTCTTTAATGGCTATCTTTCGAATAAATCTTTAATGATTTCAACTTGCGATTCTATCAATTTGCCTATATTCAAAGGAATAGATAAGCCAGGAACTACTTTTATTACTACAATCGAAACCATGGCAGTAGAAACCTTCAGGGGAGAGGGAAGAAAAGATATTCCGTATGTTTACCCTACTTGGGAGATTGCTCTTAAAATGCATAAGTTAATCGTTGCAAAGGACCCAACCGCTAATGATGTTTATCGAAGACTTATTGATGACCATGCAGCAAAGACAAAACAAGCTATTCCGAAAGAAGAGAAGTTGAATCTATTAATCGAACAGAAAAAGAATAACCGGGGAAAAGAGTAATGCATAAATATGATGGATTAACATTTGATAACGTTGCAATTGATTTAGATACAAGACTTCTTGCTATTGAAAAGAAATTAAAAATAAAAAGTAACTCTATAATAACAGTACCTAATTATGCTATTGGCGAAGAAATTGCACGAAGAATGATTAAACTTTCAGATAAAAAAAAGAGGAAAAAGTAATGAGCAATATAATATTCGGAATGTTAGCAAGTCCAGACAAGCATGAAGATTTCATTAAAGATATAAATTCTTGGAAGTATGAAATTGAAGGAACTCATGCAAAAGGCGTTCAAGCTCCTTATGTAAGCGAGATTAAATTTTATGATATAAGAATACCTGACGAGATAAAAGATAGGTT
>Ga0268283_1000384_pt1 | contig 32395 bp, 26 predicted proteins | sample saktaG_13_FD_190140 | JGI IMG/M metagenome (GOLD analysis project Ga0268283, IMG submission 190140) | Saline water microbial communities from Sakinaw Lake, British Columbia, Canada - sak_2013_06_06_36m | ecosystem: Environmental > Aquatic > Non-marine Saline and Alkaline > Saline ... | reverse complement strand
CCCACCCCGAACACGGAAGTTAAGCTCTTCAGCGCCGATGGTACTGCCAGGGAAGCTTGGTGGGAGAGTAGGACGCCGCCGAAAATCTTATATAAAGCCTGTCATCAAATGATGACAGGCTTTTTTGTTGTTGAGTCCGGCAATTTTACATTTCTGTGCGCCTTGACTTCCATCAAAACACCCGCTGGCTTCCTTACTAACCGCTCATTTTGACTCCTCATATTACTTGAACTGACATACAATATCTTGATATTTATCGGGGCGTATGGCATGATATCAGAATTATCACACCGTAACCTGAAGGAATGGACGAATAATGGAAGAGCGCTATACGCCTGATGTAATTGAATCCAAATGGCAGAAGTCATGGGAAAACAAAAAAACATATAAAGTTTCGGAGGATCTAAAAAAGGAAAAATATTATCTTCTCGAAATGTTTCCCTATCCATCCGGAAAGATACATATCGGGCACGTTCGAAATTATACCATCGGTGATGTAGTGGCTAGATATAAACACATGAAGGGCTTTAACGTCCTTCACCCTATGGGGTGGGACGCATTTGGCATGCCGGCGGAAAATGCGGCCATCGCCAATCGGACCCATCCTGCCAGATGGACTTATGATAATATCGATGCCATGCGTCGGCAGCTTAAGCAAATGGGATTTTCCTATGACTGGGATCGTGAAATCGCCACCTGCAGACCCGAATATTACCGGTGGGAACAATGGCTTTTTTTAAAGATGTATGAAAAAGAGATGGTGTACCGGAAAGAATCCTATGTGAACTGGTGTGAGCCTTGTCAGACGGTTCTGGCCAATGAGCAGGTCGAGGCAGGAATGTGTTGGCGATGCGGAAAACCGGTCCGTCAGAAAAAACTGGCCCAGTGGTTTTTCAGGATTACGGATTACGCGGACGATCTTCTGGTTCACTGCGATCTGCTTCCCGGCTGGCCGGATAAGGTGGTCGCCATGCAGAAGAACTGGATCGGAAAGAGCATTGGTGCGGAGATTTGCTTTGCGCTTGAAAATTCATCCGAGCAGATTGTGGTATTTACTACCCGGCAGGACACGATATTTGGGGCCACATTTATGTGTCTGGCACCCGAGCATCCGATGGTTCTGAAATTATCGAAAGGGACTCCCCAGGAGCACCCGGTCCATGCATTTGTCGAGCGGATATCCATGCAGGACAGGTCCTCCAGTAAGGGCGTTGAATCCTACGAAAAAGAAGGGGTATTTACCGGCGCCTGGTGCATCAATCCGCTCAGTGGCAGAAGGATGCCGGTTTATACCGCCAATTTTGCCTTGATGGGATATGGCACCGGGGCCGTCATGTCGGTTCCGGCTCACGATCAGCGGGACTTTGATTTTGCCAGAAAGTATGGCCTGGATATCATCGTGGTGGTAAAACCGGATGCGGATCTGGACCCGGCGGCAATGACCGAAGCATTCACCGGCGATGGCGTGATGATCAACTCCGGCGATTTCAACGGTCTGAAAAACACCCTGGCCCTTGAGTCCATTGCGGATTATCTGGAGACCCATCACCTGGGAAAGCGCACCATCAGTTTTCGGCTTCGCGACTGGGGCATATCCCGGCAACGATATTGGGGAGCGCCCATTCCGATGATTCATTGCGATGCCTGCGGCATTGTTCCGGTTTCCGAATCCGACCTTCCCATTGTTTTGCCAGAGGACGCCGATCTTCTGGAAGGGGGGCAGTCTCCGCTGCCAACCCTTGACTATTTTGCCAGAACATCCTGTCCGAAATGCGCCAGCCCTTCTGCCCGAAGGGAAACCGACACCATGGATACTTTTGTGGAATCTTCATGGTATTTTCAGCGTTACTGCAGTCCGGACTATCACGAAGGAATGTTTGATCCCAAGGCGGTTGATTACTGGATGCCCGTGGATCAGTATATCGGCGGCGTGGAACACGCCATTTTGCATCTGCTGTATTCCCGGTACTATACACGCGTTCTTCGGGACATGGGACTGATCCATTACAAAGAGCCTTTTACCCGGCTGCTCACCCAGGGAATGGTCTGCAAGGAAACGGTGCATTGCCCGACGCATGGTTATTTATTCCCGGATGAAGCCACCGAAGGTAAAGAGCGGCGGTGTAAACGCTGCGACCAGGCAGTTGCCATCGGCAGGGTTGAAAAAATGTCCAAATCCAAGAAGAATGTTGTGGACCCCCATACACTGTTGGAAAAATACGGTGCGGATACGACCCGGCTTTTCTGTCTGTTCGCCTCTCCGCCCGAGAGAAGTCTGGAGTGGAACGAGCTGGGCGTCGAGGGCAGTTATCGTTTTTTAAATCGGGTTTGGCGGCTTTGTGCGGCGTGGATGCCATATATCCGGCCGGTGGCAGCTTTTGATGGGTCCATGGATGATCTGGAGCCGGGGCTTCGGGATCTGTATAAAAAAATTCATCAGACGATACATAAAGTCACCAGTGACATCGAGGACCGATTTCATTTTAATACAGCCATCAGCGCGGTTATGGAACTGGTCAACATGCTGTACGGTTTCTCGGTCGATAAGAGTATACTGGCAAAAACAAGCCTGTTTCGGCTCGCCATTGAATCGGTTGTTCTGCTGCTCTCTCCGGTTACACCGCATATTGCCGAGGAAATATGGTCTGAACTGGGGAATGATAGCATATTTATGGCATCCTGGCCGGTGTATTGTCCGGAAGCGCTGGTAAAGGATATGCTGCTTGTTGTGGTCCAGGTTAATGGAAAGCTGAGAAGTAAATTTAGCGTTGCGGCAGATGCCGACGATGCAGCGATTGAACAGATGGCTTTATCAGACGAGCGGGTTCAAAAAATGATCAACGGAAAGCCGATCAGAAAGATCGTCGTGGTTCAGAAAAAGCTGGTAAACATAGTAATATGATGACAATTCTTTCTAAAAATAAATATATCCTATTGCTTCTGACTGGATTATTGCCTGTTCTGTGGGGCTGTTCATATCGATTTTCCGGTACCGGCTCATTGCCATCCGGCATCACTCTAATCTATATTTCCGTGGTCGAAAACAAAACAACAGTGGCTGGGATCGAGAGATATATCACTGATGATTTGATCACTGAATTTATTCTGAGAAGAAAAGACGTGCTGAGTAGGCAGGAAGAGGCGGAAGGAATTTTATCTGGAAGCATTGAGTATATTCGAGATATGCCCATTGCACATAGTTCCCAAAGTAATACTACACAGCGTCGGGTTGTTCTTGGGATTACCCTGAAGCTGGTGGATCAAAAAGGAAAAACCATATGGGCTGTAAATGGAATCAATGCCAATCAATCCTACAACGTTAACACAGATAAAACATTGACTGACCAGAATAAAAATACAGCAATTAAGCTTCTTTCAAAAAGGCTGGCGGAAAAGATTTATAACCGGCTTACGGATGATTTTTAATAGCGTCGTCAAAGACCAGAAACGCTCTATCTGCATTCCCGGTCTTTGACGCAAGGATTGTAAGCCCGAACGCCATGTGACTGGCTGGAAAAACAAGCTTGTTCCGGTTACAGCTTTGCTATCGAATTCAGAAGTTTGGACATTCTGGAGATTTTTCGAGCCGCAGTATTGGGGTGAAGGCAGCCTTTCTTGGCTGCTTTGTCAATTACCGATTTTGCGATATTCAGATCATTTGTCAGATCCTGACCCGACGGCTGAGCCGCCGCAGCACGGATGTCTTTTATAACTGATTTTACTCTTGTTTTGGTGGACTTGTTTCTCATCCGGTGATCTTCATTCTGTCGTGCCCGTTTTAAAGCGGATTTGTGATTTGCCAAAGAATTTCTCCTTTCTTAACAGCTATCAAATATTATTTTCTTAAACTCAAATTACCTATAGAATTTCCAGCAAATTGTCAAGCAATAAATATCATGGAGCAAAAGCCAAACACGTCTGCTGGCACTCAGTGGTTGCCTTGGGCGCTCAGCTTTCCAAAACCCGTATTGGTTAAATAGATGCCGGTGCTCACCAGAACGGCGCCGAGCAGCAAAGATAGGGTCAAGGGCTCGTTCAGCAGAAAAAAAGCAAGAACGACCGCGGACAGCGGTACGACATTGATAAACAGCCCGGCTTTTGTCGGTCCGATTTTTTTTATCCCCTCGTAATACCAGACAAACCCCAGAACCGTTCCAAAAAATCCCAGATAGAACAGCCCCATCCATGTTGTGCTTGAATACGCCGGAAAAAAAGACCATAAGCCTTCCAGCAGCGCCGGAATCATTAACGCCGCTGTCCCGGCAAGGGATGAATAGCAGATCGAGACCAGCGGTGAGATTTTACCCAGGACGGATTTTCCGATCAGCGAAAAGGAAACCCAGCTTAGCACGCAGCCGAAAATATTCAACTCTCCCCACCCCAGATGGCCCTGGAAGAGATGCAGGGGGTTGCCCCTGGAGATAACGGTCATTGCGCCAATAACGGACAATAGAATTCCGATGATCTTGATGGGTGTCAGTTCTTCCTTAAACAGGATGGAGGAGAAAAATGAAATCATCACCGGATTTAACGCAATAATCAGCGCCGCGCGTCCGGCATCAATGGACTGAAGCCCTTTGAAAAAGAAAACATTGTAAGCAAAAACGCCGGTCAGTCCCAGAAGAAAAATCGGCAAAATCAGCGATCGCTCAATTCGGGGCAGCCTCCCTTCAACCCTCCATGTAATTAGAACCAGAAACACGGAGGCGATGGCAAACCGCAGAAAAGAAGCTGAAAAAGGCAGCACCTCTTTTGCAACGACTCTTCCGGCAATAAACGTTCCGCCCCAGAATACGGCGGTCAATATAAGTTTGATATAGGTCAGCATAAAAAATAAAGGCCTCAATACTCTTTCGGTAACAAAATTATGATCATTTCGATACTGGCAACACGTTCCGGGGTTAACTGAGGTTATACGCCCGAATGGCTTCTTCGGTTAATAAGTCTTCCTGGCCGGTATAGCGGGGAGAATAATGAAAAATCGTAAACTGCCTGACTCCGGCCATGGTCGCCAGGGTTCCTGCCTGCCACGCGGTCAGGTGATATTTGTCTTCGGCGATTTGTCTATGGGTTTCCAGGAAAGCGGCCTCTATAAAGAGATGGTCGGATCCTTTGGCCAGATCCACCATTTTATCGATATTGGCCTTGCTGAAAACCGCATCCGTGATATACGTGATTTTCTGTCCGGAAGTAATGGTGGCGATTTCCCGGCTGAGCCACCCAAGCTCATAAGAGATATGACGCTGCGGGTATTTTGTATCGATCACCTGAAATATGGATGACGGATCTTTACCGGTAAACAACGCCTGTTTGAAATCCATGATCCAGGGGCCGACTTCCAGGCCCAGGGCTTCGAGGCGGTCTTTTTTGATGTTGACATGAAATTTTTCTTGAATGGAAAAGGCCAGACAGGGAATACCATGATTCAGAACGACCGTGGAGATGATCCATCCTGGCGTTTCAAACAGAACTGCGGTAAACGGTTTTTCAACCACCGGTGTTTCCGGTAGAAACCGATTCCGGCAGGAAAGCCTGCGGCAGATGTGGCGATCCGGGTGGATTTCGGTAATGTTCAGCGAAAAGGAATTGTCATAGCGATCCACAAGATTCCAGGAATAACCGGCCAGCTTGCCCGCTACGTTGTTGATAAATCCTTGTGGCCCATAAAGTGAAAGGGTCTTGTTCCGGCCCAGAAACAGTCGAAGCAGCCTGTCAAATCCGGAAAAATGGTCCATGTGGGTATGGGTGACGAAAACATGGCTGATTTTAAGGATCTCTCTGGAGGAAAGGGAATCAATCTCGCCAAGATCAAACAGAATTGCATATTTTTCAAAGATAAAGGCAATGTAAAGACCCGGATCACCAAACGGCCCGTTGATCAGCCGGGGAAGGAGTGAAGGGCGCATGGTTATGGCAGGAATTTAGTCACCTGTTTGTTGATGCAGACATAGATATCCTCATCCGATCCGTAAACATCCACGACATCCTTGTGGTTGATCAGCTGTTCAATGACGAATGCGGTCAGATACAGACTGACCACATGGGGTTGTGAGGCAACATGTCTGAAGGGGGAGCACTGAAAGTCAATGTCAAAATCATCCGCATGGCTGATTTTCTCCAGACTCTTGCCAATTTGCTGTTCAAGGCCGGTTTTGTTCGTGGTTTCGATCAGTTTATTCTCGATCAGTTTCATGGCAATGGCATTGGAAAGTGGTTCGATGCAGTCCTTGAGTCCGCTGATGGCTTTTCTCCGCTCATGCTCTTTTGAGGACTCAATTTTGGATAAAATGTTGGATTCTCGAGTGCTGGGCCGGAATACTTTAGCCATGGGACGCCGCCTTTACTTTATTATAAATTGTTGACTGATATGGGCTGATGAAACATTTTGATGACTTCCGTTAGAGACCATTCCCTGTATGCTGCTGCATCAGGGATCTTGATAAGTCATCGCGTTTTTGACTGATATGTGTCCATCATTAATCCTCATAATAGATTCGCTCCTATGCGATTGCAAGGAAAATATGGCATCTTCAACAAGAATTTGTGGGGTGCGATTTCCATTCCAGAAATTCCAGCGCAACCGGTAGACCATTTCCCGTATTTCAGATTTCATCGGCAAGGGGGAATCAACATTGAACTGAACCGCTGAAATGCCCGCGCCGGATATCCCGTTCCTGGCTTTCAGAATCATCCGACGGGTGTTTCTTCCAACAATTCCGGATGAAGCGATGTGAATGTTTTTCGCCAGAAAAACCGGTTCGGGATTTCCGGTTCCATAAGGTTTCAAGGATTCGATGTCGTCGATGAGCTCCGGGGTGATGTCTTGGATATCCAGAACGCCGTCAACGGTCATTTCCGGGACGAGCTGTTCCCGGGATATCCGGCTGTCTGCCATCCGGGTAAAGCGATTAATAAATTCCGGAATCCTTTCTGTTGAGATCTCCAACCCGGCGGCCGCGGCATGGCCTCCGAAACCGATCAGACTGTCCGAGCAGGTCTTCAGCCCCTGATACAGATCAAATCCGGGGATGCTCCTAGCCGAACCTCTGCCGGTTCCGTTTTTTGTAGCAATCAGGATAACGGGACGGAAAAACTGACGGACCAGCCTGGATGCCACAATTCCCAGAATCCCGCAAGGCCAAGCCGCGTCCGCCATTACCAGCGCATTCGCATGAAGGTGTTCGGGTTCGTTTTGAAGCCGCAGATGAATTTCCTCCAAGACGCACTGTTCGACTGAGCGCCTTTTACTGTTCAGCGCATTCAGCGTTTCTGCCAGCTTCAGTGCTATTTGGCTATCGTGCGACAGCAGCAGGTGTGCCGCTGTCTCTGCATGTGCCATTCTTCCCGCGGCATTCAACCGGGGGGCCAGTTTAAAGGCGATGTCTTCGGAATTCAGAAAAGGGCGGTGAATACCGCTGGTTTCAATCAGGGATTGAATGCCGGGGCGTGGTCCCGAATGGATAATATCGATTCCGCTTTTAACAAGGATCCGGTTGTCTCCGGTCAGCGGAACCATATCCGCAACGGTTCCCAGAGCCACCAGATCGCAGGCGTTTTTTAAATTGGGTTCATTCCGGGACATCCAGAACCCTCGATCCCGAAGATATTTGCGCAGACTGATAATCAGAAAAAAGGCGACACCCACGCCGGCCAGGTCTTCCGCACCGGATGGGCAGTCGCATCGTTTGGGATTGACCACTGCCAGAGCTTCGGGCATGGGATTTGATATCGCGTGATGATCGGTAATGATGACATCGATTCCGGCCCGGCGCGCCATGCGTACGGCCTCATGGCTGCTGGATCCGCAGTCCACCGTAATGATGAGATTGATATTGTTTGAGATGGCGGGATCGCAGATATGACCGGGTTTTAGCCCATATCCTTCCGTTTCTCGATGCGGAATGTAGAAGGATACCCTGGCGCCGACGGTATTCAAAAAATCGGTGACCAGGACGGTTGCGGTAACCCCGTCCACATCATAATCTCCAAAAATCAGGATGCGTTCCTGCTGAAGGATGGCATCATGGATACGACGGACCGCCTTATCCATATCCACCATGGCGGACGGATCCGAGAGCTGGTGGAGAGAGGGGGTCAGAAAACGGCCTGCCAGGGCCGGGGAGTCGATGCCCCGGTTTGCCAGAAGGGATGCGACAACAGGGCTGCACTTAAGCGTGGCGAGGAGGCGATTGACCACCTCGGTCTTTGGCTGAAGAATATTCCATGATTTCATAAAAAGGGGATATAGCGGATAATTTGTTTTTCAACAACTTAAAACCATGACAAGGAAATCCGGGCCGGTGTTTCTTTACCGATTTTTTATTGATCAGTTGGAAAAGATAATGATAGCATAGAAAGATGAAGTTCCGGAATGATTCAAACCCTGATTCCAGTTGGTCTTGGTAACTTTTGAATCCGTGATTTCGGGAGTTTGAGTGTTATTTTAACTATCCGTGAACCAGAAGGAAAATTTTTTTGAAGACCATCCAGCGCTATTACCGGGTTGATCGAAAGGCCATCAGCCTGATGCGGTTTACTTTCGAAGGGTATGAGGGAATTGCCGGCGTCACCACCCTGAATCCCGCAACCGGTCTGATTGTATTAAATATCGCTCCGGGATGTGAGCCGGATGTCGAAACTGTGCTTCAGGATCTGCAAAAACAGATTTACATGGAAGCGGTCCTGCCAGAGGATCTGAAAGGAAAACACGTAGCGATTCATGATGTATCCTAAAACCGTATATATTCATACCATCGGTTGTCAGATGAATGTTTACGACTCCGAGCGGATCGCCGGGGGCCTGGCGCCTCTGGGATACCGGCAGGTGTCGGAGCCCGAATCCGCCGATCTGGTGATATTAAATACCTGTGCAATCCGGGAAAAGGCAGAGCAGAAGGTATTCAGTTTTCTGGGCCGTATGGCCGGACTTAAACGAAAGAATCCGGAACTGATCATTGGCGTCGGTGGGTGCGTGGCCCAGCAGGAAGGCCGCAAAATTCTGGATCGTGCGCCGTATTTGGATCTGGTTTTCGGCACCCATGCCGTCAGCCGACTTCCGGTTCTGATCCAGCAGGTGGAAACCACAGGGGGCCGCCTGGTGGATGTGGCGTTATCCGATACCATCCAGGAAAGCCCGATTTACGCTGCTTCCCCTAACCTTGATCAAATCAGCCGGTTTGTAACGATCATGCAGGGGTGCGATAATTACTGCACATATTGCGTGGTTCCTTATGTGCGCGGCAGAGAAATGAGCCGCTCTCCGGAGCGGATTCTTTCCGAGATTCAAGCGCTCGCGGATGCCGGCATCCGTGAAGTGACGCTACTGGGTCAGAACGTCAATAGCTATGGCAAAAAAGAAGGGCTTTGCGATTTCTCGGAGCTGTTGACCCGGGTGAACGGAATTGAAGGCCTGCTTCGCATCCGATTTACCACGTCCCATCCCAAGGACCTTTCCGATGATTTGATCGCAACCTTTAACCGCCTGGACAAATTATGCAAGCATATTCATCTGCCGGTTCAATCCGGTTCAACCCGGATCCTGTCCCGCATGAACCGCAAATATACCCGGGATATGTATCTTGAAAAAATTGCCCGACTTCGGGACGCCTGTCCGGATATTGCCATCACATCGGATATCATCGTGGGCTTTCCCGGAGAAACGCCAGAGGATTTTAAAGATACCCTTTCCCTGATTCGGCAGGTGGCCTATGACGGTCTTTTCGCTTTCATGTATTCGGATCGCCCCAATGCCCCGGCCGCGCATTTTCCGGAAAAAATTTCCGAGGCCGAAAAGGCGGAGCGGCTTCAGCGGGTTCTCGGGCTTCAGGAAACCCTTACACTTGAAAAAAATCAGTCCTTGGTCCATTCTGTTCAAGTGGTTCTGGTGGAGGGTGTCAGTCAGCGGATGAACGCATCTGAAGCGTCCCCTGAAACAACTCCCCAGTGGTACGGCAGAACCCCCGGACATAAAATCGTACATTTTCCGGAGAGGGAACGGCTTGGCGCATCCGGCAATCTCGGCAGGCTGAAGACGATTCGAATTGAAAAAGCATTTTCGCATTCGCTTTGGGGAAGACCTGTTTCTCAGGAGGAATGATCGGTGCAACATAAAGTGACTGTTTCAGGGCTGATCCTGGATCCGGATTCCAATACGCCCATCCTGATCCTGAAGTCTGAAGAAAACGATCAGGTGATTCCGATATGGATCGGACTTCTGGAAGCTACGGCCATCGCCACTTCGCTGAAGAGCATCCGTTTTGACCGTCCCATGACCCATGATCTGTTTCTGAATTTTGCCGAGCTGACCGGGGTAGTCGTCACCCGTGTCGAGGTCTGTGACATCCGGGATAGCACTTTTTACGCCAGGATACACTTTTCTTCTTCCGAGGCATTGTTCAGCCTGGATGCCAGGCCCAGCGATGCCATTGCCATTGCCCTTCGAGCGGATGCGCCGATTTTTGTGGATGAAGAGGTGTTTCTTAAATCCAGCAAGATCGATGAACCGGTTCAAGCTTCGGACGACAGCGAAGAAGGGCGGAAATGGGCGGAATATCTAAAAAATCTTTCCTCGGATGATTTTGGAAAGTATAAGGTATAGGCATGGGATGAGAGGCAGAAATGAGATTGGGATTTGATTCCCTCAAGAAATGGTAGGCATCATGTTCGGCATTTTTTTCGATGAAAGGATACGCGCAGAATGAAACAAACCATGATTTCCGGAACCGGCCGGTGCCTTCCCACCCGACTGGTTACCAATGACGACCTGGCGTTGTGGATGGACACTTCCGATGAATGGATTCGCCAGCGTACGGGAATAGAACAGCGTTACTGGGTGCCCGAGGAAGGCGGGGTCGGGGCGTCAGATCTGGGTTTTGAAGCGTCAAAAATCGCGCTTGAAAGAGCCGGATGGAGACCGGAGGACATCGATCTGATCATCTTTGCCACACTCAGTCCGGATATCAATTTTCCGGGTTCAGGCTGTCTGCTTCAGCACAAACTGGGGCTGGAAACCACGCCGGCTTTGGATATCCGGCAGCAATGCTCCGGATTCGTTTACGGTGTCGCCACCGCGGACGCCTTTATCCGAAGCGGCCTTTACAACCGGATTCTCTTTGTCGGGGCCGAAGTTCACAGTTCGGGTCTGGATATCTCCAGCCGTGGCAGAGATGTCACGGTGATTTTTGGAGACGGCGCCGGCGCATTGTGCCTGGAAGGGGCTGAAACCGATCGGGCAAGCGGGATATTGGCTTGCGTGCTGCACGCACAGGGTGAATTTGCCAGCAGCCTGATGACGGAAGCGCCGGTTTCTCGCCTGAACCCCAGGCTCAGCGAGGCCATGCTCCAGGAAGGACGGCATTATCCCACCATGGACGGCAGGTCCGTGTTCAAGCATGCAGTCCGTCGTCTTCCCCAGGTTGCACGGGAAGTTCTCGACAAAGCGGGGTTGACGATGAACGATATCGACCTGTTTATTCCGCATCAGGCCAATTTGCGCATCAACCAGGCATTTCAAAAGGCAATGGATCTGCCCGATGAAAAAATCTTCAACAACATTCAGCGTTACGGAAATACCACGGCGGCCAGCATTCCGATCGCTTTTGACGAAGCCATCGAAAAAGGGCTTTTAAAAACCGGCAGCACCGTGATGTTTCTGGGGTTGGGCGCCGGGCTCACGTGGGGCGCGGCCATTTACCGGTTTGCGGGTTGAGGGTGTCACTTCCTTAGCCTTTATCGAGTCCATGGGGGGCCATCCCCGCCCAAAGGATGCGGATGTTTTTAATATGACAGCACAACCCGTAGCGATCCCTGACAATAACGCCTTGGGAGTGATAAGCACCCTTGAAGTGCCGGAAGATCTGACTGTCAAAACCCTTTTTATTCAACTGCCATCGAACATCCCGATACTGCCGCGATTGGAATTGAAATCACTTCGCCCCAGGGTACAAAAAACATCCTTTTGAACATCCGAAACGCGGCAAAAACAGGTATGGAAATAGCTTTTTTTACCGCGAAAATGCTTTTTGAGATGAGGGAGAAACCAGTATGACAGAAAGAAGAATTTCAAGATTTATTGTACGCTATAGTTGCCTCTTTTTATTAATCGGCTTGTTTTTACCAATGCATGCCAAAAGCCAAACAATCACCGAGTTTTATATTTTCCCCAACAGCGCCCCTACCTCTATTTCCGCCGGAGTGGACGGCAACCTCTGGTTCACGGAGGCATTCGGTAACCGGATTGGAAGGATTACCCCATCTGGAGCAATCACCCGGTTTTATACTGGTATTACCCCTGACAGTGGTCCTGTGGGGATTATTGCCGGAGCGGACGGCAACCTCTGGTTCACGGAGGGTCTTGGCAACCGGATTGGCAGGATCACCCCATCAGGCGTTGTCACCGAGTTTTCAACCGGTATTACCCCTGACAGTAATCCTGCGGGAATTATTGCCGGAGCGGACGGCAACCTCTGGTTCACGGAGGTCAAGGGCAACCGGATCGGAAGGATTACCCCATCGGGCGTTGTCACCGAGTTTTCTACCGGTATTACCCCTGACAGCAGTCCTTCGGGGATTACTGCCGGAGCGGACGGCAACCTCTGGTTCACGGAGGTCAAGGGCAACCGGATCGGAAGGATTACCCCATCAGGCGTTGTCACCGAGTTTTCTGCCGGCATTACCCCTAACAGTAATCCTGTGGGGATTACCGCCGGATCGGACGGCAACCTCTGGTTCACGGAGAACCTTGGCAACAGGATTGGAAGAATCACTCCATCAGGCGTTGTCACCGAATTTTCTGCCGGCATTACCCCTAACAGTGGTCCTGTGGGGATTATTGCCGGAGCGGATGGCAACCTCTGGTTCACGGAGAACCTTGGCAACCGGATTGGCAGGATCACCCCATCAGGCGTTGTCGCCGAGTTTTCTGCCGACATTACCCCTAACAGCGGTCCTTTGAGGATTGCCGCCGGAGCGGACGGAAACCTCTGGTTTACGGAAGGCCTTGGTGACAGGATCGGTCGGGTGGCGGGAATAACTACTGGATGTAAGGCAACTTTAGATGGAAACTTTATACTCCATATACCCTATCTTTCCTATGTCGATCCGATATCGGGAACCCTATCGCTTTGGGCGGATTTTGTTTATCAGTCCAATCCGGCGAATCCGATGTTAATCCCTTTTAAGTTGACAACTTATGGTATCATAAACAGTCCTTCGTTTTCATGCACGGCATCAACACTTTCCGGTAATTTAACAATCCATATTCCAGACGTTTTGCTTCCGGATGGAATCACTCATTTAGGGGTGAATTTAGAATACAGTTCGGCTCTTTCCACCAATGTAAACACATTCTTTGTTGTCACGACCTATGGAGTTGTTACTAATTGATATTGTTTTCAGGATGTTAAAAAGAACTTTTGATTTTTTCACGCATAGCGGTCACCATGCTGTGAAATAGGCGTTGATCATCGTTCCGGCAATTTTGAAATTCGACAATGACTGACGGATTTCGGTGAAATTCATTCGTTTTGCCGGAAAGGAAATAAGGATGAAAAGAAGTATTTTAAAGGCCATTGTTATTTTGACGGTGATGCTGGCAGGCAATCCGGTCTATTCCGCCTGCGACAAAACAAGTTGCAGTTCTCTGGGGAATGACATGAGTATGCTAATTTGTGTAGAATATCAGACAGTTCAATATGCGTTTAAGCTTAATTATATTCAGGACAGTTCCGGTTTTTTCTGGAAGATGGATACGTCAACATTAAAGCCAATTCAATCCGGTGCCGGAAGCTGCAATCCTATGGAGAACGATTTCTCCATAAAAATTTGTTGCGTGAATTATCTGGATGTTAATTATGCCTTCACATTGAAATACACGCCTTACCCTAAGGACCCTACCGGATTTTACTGGAAAATGGATACGGCAACATTTGTTGCAACCCCGGCGGTTAATGATCCGCTCTTTCCCTTCCAATGGCACCTCAACAATACGGGACAGACGGCCTTCTCCAAAAGTGCGGGAACGCCGGGAGAAGATCTTCGGATGACCCAGGCGATAGCCGATAAACTAAGCGGCCTGGGTGTGATTGTGGCCATCCTTGATTCGGGACTGGAAATCGCCCATGAAGATCTTTCCGCAAACGTCATCCCCAACGGTTCGTACAACTTCGTGAACAAAACAACCGATCCCACGCCCACTTCAACCGGAGGCGACCACGGTACGAGCGTTGCCGGAATTGCCTCCGCTGCGTCAATGAATGGCAAGGGCGGCCGGGGGGTGGCCCCGCGATCTTCTCTTAAAGGATTTAACCTTCTTGAAAGCAAGGAGAATCAAAACTATATTGACTCCATGGGAGGCCATCCCCGTTCAAAGGATGTGGATATTTTTAATATGAGTTACGGAGATGATTCAACTTATTACAACAGTCTGTCGGTATCGATCAAAGAACTCTATGACCGTCAAGCAGGCGAGCTTCGTGGCGGAAAAGGCGGCATTTATGTCAAATCCGCCGGTAATGGATTTGAAGAATTCAACATGGGAACTGAAGAAAAACCAAATTATTATAAATGTGCCAAACAGAGCTACGGCAGGAGCGATCTGACCTGCCAGAACGCTGCGGCAGAAGAAGAGCTGTCCAGGCCGGAAGTGATCACCGTTGGGGCCTTCAATGCAGCGGGCGTCAAATCCTCTTACTCGACGGCAGGATCAACGCTTTGGATTTCGGCGCCGGGGGGCGAATACGGTGATGCCTCTCCGGCCATCATCACGACCGATCTGAGTGGTACCGACAAAGGATACAGCCGCAAGGATCTTGCCAATCCAGCCAACCCGTTCGAGATCGGCGATCCCACGAATAATCCCAACTGCAATTATACCAGCGCGTTCAACGGCACGTCTTCGGCTGCACCCAACGCCTCCGGCGCCATCGCCCTTCTCCTTCAAGCCAATCCAAACCTTAACCGAAGGGATGTCAAACATATCCTTGCAAAGACTGCCAGAAAAATCGATCCGGATTCTCCGGGATCGAAGGTCACCGTAAATATCAATGGCGTGGATTATGAAGCCAGCCAGGGATGGATCAAAAATGCCGCGGATTACAATTTCCACAACTGGTATGGTTTTGGAGCCCTGAATGTGGATGCCGCCGTAACCATGGCGAAAAACTACCAGGCCGGCATCAGCCTGCCGCTGCTGCGAGACAAGTCTTACGACAGCGTATTCACGGCGCCTGTGGCGATTCCTGACAATAACGCCTCGGGTGTGACAAGGACTCTTGAAGTGACGGAAGATCTGTCTGTCGAAAACCTTTTTGTTCAGCTTGCCATCGAACATCCCAATACAGCCGAAGTTGGAATTGAAATCACTTCACCCCAGGGCACAAGGAGCATCCTGTTGAACATCCGAAGTGCGGTAAAAACGGGTCTGGATGCGGTCGGCGGGGTGGTTTTCGGGAGCAATGCCTTTTATGGCGAAAAATCAAAAGGAACCTGGACGCTCAGGGTCCTGGATAGCTGTCCGGAAAACACGGGAACTCTGAAATTATTCAAATTGCGCATCCTGGGATATTAAGAGGTGAACTATGAACGGCATAACCAATATAATCAGAATATTCAGTAAAAACTGTAATGGCGTTATCGTTCCCTTTTGGGGGAAAAGCATTCTTCTTGTGTTCGGTTTATCGCTGATATGCTCGGGCGTACTTATTCCGCAGTCCGCATGGAGTCTTGATGCGGCCCGGCGGGAGGCCTTCATCACCTCCCTTCCTCAGGGGGAAACCTTTGAAAATGACGGATCGACCTATGTCTGGTTGCCGACGCTCCGGGCAGAGAAGACCGATGGACGGAAAGTGGAATCGAGCGTGAATGCAAATGCCGGTGCAGCCCAGACGGATCCGACAATGGGGGATGTTATTGAGCGAAAAGGACTCTTTACGGTTTACAGTCAATCGCTTGCAGCGGAACCCTCCATCCGCACGGCAAGCGGATCTTCCGGGGAAGTTCCGGCACATCCGGTTGTCCTGAACCTGAGAACAAAATCCCTTGGGATCATTACCGGCAATCTCTGGTTGAAGCTGAAGGATATGCAGGATGCTCAGCCCATCGCCGCCGCGTATAATATTACCCTGTCTTTTGTCAATATCCCGATGGAAACAGCCTTCTACGAATTTCCCGCAGATGTGAACATCCTGGCGCTGCGAAAACTTCTTGAGTCCGATGCCAGGATATCGCGGGTGACCCTGGATATGGTGGAAAGGATCAGCCGTCCCCGGTAGTGATGCTGATGCATGATACCATTGTCCATGTTCATCATTTATCACGCATCACTCTTTTAGATATCGATCAAACCATGCCCAGGTGACGGGCCTGCTCCCAGAGCAATCCGGCAAGCCGGACCGTTGCCTGATCCACCATTCGGCCCTCTACGGCCACGGCACCCAACCCTTTGATGGTTGCCTGATGATGGGCGTCCAGAACCTTTCTGGCCCGCTCGATATCTTCTGGCGAGGGTGAAAACGTCTGATTGATGATATCGATCTGATCCGGGTGAATGGCCCATTTGCCGTCAAATCCCAGAGCGCAGGCCATGGCCGCTGCCTGTTTCAGTCCCTCGGGATCTTTGAAATTGCCGTACGGCGCGTCGATGGCCTGAAGGCCGTTTGCCTTGGCAGCCATCACCATCCGGCTCATGGCATAATGCCACCGGTGTCCGGGGTAGATTTCCGCCTCTTTTTCGCCGTGTCCGGAAAGGGAAACCAGTCTGGCGCCGATCGAGGCCGAGTAATCCGCAACACCAAAAACCAGGGCTTGAATCCTATCGCTGGCCCTGGCAATCTCGGATACCGCTTCCAGCCCGATAGCGGTTTCAATGGAGGCTTCGATGCCGATCCTTTGGGTCCATCCCTTGTTCAGTTCAATGCCGTCCAGCATCCGGCTGACAAAGTGAACATCTCCCGGATGGTTGATTTTGGGAACCACGATGGCGTCGATAACGGGGCCAGCGGCTTCCACGACTTCCAGAAGATCCCGGTATCCGAACGGCGTATCCAGGCCATTCATCCGGAACAGAACGGTTTTGCGGCCCCAGTTCCGGGATAACAGCGACTGGATGATCCGGTTGCGGGCATCCACCTTCATGTCCACGGGCACGCTGTCTTCAAGATCCAGCATGATGGCGTCGCTGCCGGAGTTCAGGGCCTTATCGTGCATTTTTTCAACATGCCCGGGTACGGACAGTACGGTTCTTCTCGGTTTCATAAAGCGACGGCTCTCCTTTATTTGTTCTTCAGCGTCTCAAATCTTCATAGTAGGGCTTTGTGTCGCAGGAGATGATCTGCCAGAACCAGCTTCACCATGGCTTCACAGACCGGATTGATGCGGGGAATGGCCGATATGTCATGCCGGCCCTTGATCGAAATCGTTACGGGCTCATTGTGACTGTTGATGGTTTGCTGGTCCATCGAGATGGAGGGAATGGGTTTTACGGCAACCCGGATCCGGATCTCATCCCCGTTTGAAATGCCGGCCAGGATGCCGCCGGCATGGTTGGATGAAAAGCCATCCGGGGTAATGGGATCATTGTTTTCAGAGCCCAATCGGCATGCGGCTGCAAAGCCGTCCCCGATTTCAACGCCCTTGACCGCCCCGATGCTCATCAATGCCTTGGCCAGGTCCGCATCCAGCTTGTCAAAAACCGGTTCTCCCAGGCCGGCGGGCGCGCCAATGACACGGATTTCGACAATGCCGCCAATGGAGTTCCCTTGTTTTCGCACCAGCTCCACCCGATCAGCCATGGCCCTTGCGGCATCTTTGTCCGGGCACCTGAACGGATTCTGGTGGATCTGGCTTAAATCCGTAACCCCGGCCCGGACGCCGCCCAGTTCCAGCGTATAGGAAACCACTTGAATTCCCGCCTGATTCAGAATCAGTCCGGCCACTGCGCCCGCGGCAACCCTTGCGGCGGTTTCACGAGCCGAAGCCCTGCCGCCGCCGCGCCAGTCCCGGATGCCATATTTGGACTGATAGGTGATATCGCCATGGCCGGGGCGATAGAGTTCGGCGTAAGGCGCATAAGACCTTGAATCCGCGTCCGTATTGGCGATCAGGATGGCAATGGGCGTTCCCGTGGTTTTGCCCTCGAATACGCCGGAGAGAATGACGGCCTTGTCCGGTTCCTTGCGCCGGGTGCTGGCGGATGATCCCCCGGGCTTTCTCTGGTCCAGGATTGATTGAATCACGGCTTCATCCAAATTCAGTCCGGGGAGGCATCCATCCACCACCACGCCGATTCCCGGGCCATGGGATTCTCCCCATGTGGTGACGCGAAACAGGGTTCCAAATGAATTGCCTGACATCATGCATTTCCTTGTTGAGTATTTTCAAGAATTTTCCGGCAAATGGCGTCAATTCCCAGTATGTCGGTATCCAGGGCCAGATGGCTGGCCTTTTCGTAAAGCGGCTGCCTGGATAGAAGAACGGCTTCGATTTCATCCATGCTGCCGGTTGCAGTCAGGTCCGGCCGCTGGATAAGGGTTACAGGATCAGCGGCCATCCGGGCTCTGACCGTTTCCGAGCTGACCTTAAGCCAGATCACCTGTCCTGCTGTTCTCATGTTCCGGACATTGTCGGGATTCAGGATCACTCCGCCGCCGGTTGCAATGACATGATGGTTCAAAAATGTGCTCTGCTCAATCACGCTTTTTTCCATGTCTCTGAAAGACTTCCAGCCGCTTTTTGAAACCATTTCGCTGATGGTCATCCCGGCTTTTTGAACCACGGCTGCATCCGTATCCAGAAACGGCCGGCCCAGAAGCTTTGAAAGCGCTTTCCCAACGCATGTCTTTCCGCAGCAGCGGTATCCGATCAGATAGATGTTCATGAATACAGGCTTTCAAAGACCTTCCAAAATTCGGGGAAGGATTTTTCCACGCAGGTTTCATTTTCAATCCGGATTCCGGGCGTTTTAAGTCCGGCAACGGCAAAGCTCATGGCCAGGCGGTGGTCATCGTGCGGGTCAATCAGCGCACCGTGTGGCTTTCCGCCTTCGATCCACATGGCGGTATCGCTGCATCCGGCCGCGATGCCCAATTTCCGGAGTTCTGCCACAACCGATCCCAACCGGTCGCTTTCCTTGGCTTTCAAGTGCCCCACGTTGGTGATGACGGTTTTGCCCTTTGCAAAGGCAGCCACCACGGCAAGGGTTGGGACCATGTCGGGCATGGCGCCCATATCCACTTCAACGGCCATAAGCTCTCCGCCGGTAACGGAAATGCCGTCCGGCTCCACACGGGTCGTACATCCCATGGACGAAAGGACATCCAGAAGTCGAAGGTCTCCCTGCCGGGAACCATGCGATACGCCGGTAACGGTAATGGTTGCCTTGGTCACCGCAGCCACGGCCCAGAAATACCCGGCCTGGGAGATATCCGGTTCCACGCGGAACCTTCCGAATCGATATCCCTGGTGTCCGGCGATCTGAAAGCGCTGATATCCGTCTCGTGCCACGCTGACGCCGGCCTGATTCATGATGTCGATCGTCATGTCAATATAGGGTTTGGAAACCGGGCCTTCGGTAACAGCAATCTCCATGCCGTTCTGGGTGAAGGGAGAAATGAGAAGAAGGGCCGATAGATACTGGCTGCTGGTGCCGCAGTTTAACGACACGCGGCCGCCGGAAATTGTGCCTGCTTCAATTTCAATCGGCGGACATCCCGGACGGCCAAGCGATGTCGTTCGGACGCCGATCTGATGCAGTCCTTCCAGAAGATCCTGAATGGGCCGCTCCTGCATGCGCGGGGTTCCGGTCAGAATGTATTTTCCTTTTCCCAGAGCGCAAACCGCGGCCAGAAGCCTCATGGAAGTTCCGGAATTACCCAGAAAAATCGGGTTGCCGCAAGGCTGCAACATGCCATGTGCCCCCCGGACCCGCCACGACACTGAATTCTGATCAATGGAGATGCCCATTTGCCGCAATGCGTCCCGGGTCAGCCGGGTATCTTCACTGTCCAGCCCGTTCTGGATTTCGCATTCGCCGTCGGACAGAGCGGATACAATCAGGGCGCGGTGCGTATAACTCTTTGATCCCGGAACCGTGACAGTGGCGTTTCGAACCGGGCGCGATTGAATTTCGATCATGAGTCTCTCTTTTATGAAGGGTTCTTCTATATATGATTTTTCCGGGGATTATTCAGGCCATCCATCAGGGATTGTTTCATGGCGGCCAGAGGCGCCGGGCCTTGGGTCCACAGCTCGAATTGAAACGCAGCCTGGTGAATGAACATGGAAAGGCCGTTGATTGTCGGGCATCCGGCCTCAATGGCATCTTTCAGAAGCCGGGTTTTCAGAGGCGCGTACACGATGTCCATGACCAGAAGGTCTGGGGTTAACAACGCAGCCGGAACGGGTGATTGATGGATGTGCGGCGTCATTCCGACGGATGTGGTCTGGATCAGCACGTCAAAGGGAAGGGATCGAAGCTCCGAAATGGGGATAAAATCCGCTTCCAGCGCTGTTGCCAGTTTTTCTCCTTTGGAAATGCTCCGGTTGATAAAGGTCAATCTGGATCCGCGAGACTTGACGCCAAAACCGATGGCGCGCGCAGCCCCGCCCGCGCCGATGATGGCGACCTGTTTTCCCGTAAGAGAAGTGCTCTCTTCAAGGGCCGTGATGGCGCCCAGACAGTCCGAGTTATATCCCTTGAGGCGGCCTTCATGGTTGATGACCGTATTCACTGCGCCGATGCTCTCGGCCATGGGGTCCAGTTCATCCAGAAAGTCCAATATCGAAACTTTGTGCGGAATGGTGATGCTGGCTCCCTGAATGCCCAGGGAACGCATCGCGGATATGCCATCGCCGATTGCCGTGACCTGAAAAGCCACATATACGCCGTTGTATCCGGTTTCTGAAAAAGCCCGGTTAAACATCACCGGGCTCAGACTGTGGCGGACCGGGTTTCCCATTACGGCAAAAACCTGTGTTGCTGCATCGATCATGATTCCCTCGTCCGTCATGCCCTGGGGTAGGATCCCAAGCATTTGAGCATCATGCACATTTGATTCATTTCATCAACTGCCTGCTGAACCGGAGCATCTTCTATATGGCCTTCAATATCAACAAAAAAATGATAGCTCCAGTTTTCATTCCGGGATGGCCGGGATTCCAGCTTGACCATATTGAGCCCGGCGTCGTTGATGGGCTTTAAGACTTTGTAAAGCGCGCCGGGAACGTGATGGGTGGCAAAGAGCAGGGAGGTTTTATCCTGCTGGGTCCGGGAGGGCATTTTTTTTCCGATAACGAGAAACCGGGTCGTATTGCGGATGCTGTCTTCGATCCGGGAAGCGGCAATCGGCAACTGATAAATCCGGGCCGCTTCCCTGCCGGCAATGGCACCGGATCTGGTATTTTCCAGGGCTTTTTGAGCGGCAAGCGCCGTGCTTTCACATGGCACCAGCCGGCAGTTCGGAAGATGGCGGCCAATCCATTCCCGGCACTGGGCAAATGCATGGGCATGAGAATACAGCACCTCGATGTCCTCAAGGGTTTTTGCAACCGAGAGCAGGTCATGGGAAATGGTCTGGTAAATCTCGGCGCAGATCCGGACATCCGATTCCCAGAACAGATCGAGCGTCGGGTTGACCGCGCCTTCGATGGAATTTTCAACCGGCACCACCCCGAAAGGGTAAATCTCCTTATCCACGCCCGCAAAAATATCCCGGATCCGGGTAAGGGGCGCTGTCTGAACCCCCCGTCCAAAATGATTCAGGGTGGCAAGATGGGTAAACGTGCCTTCCGGGCCCAGGTAGGCAACTGTCACCGGTTTTTGAATCTCCCGGGAGGCGGCAATGATTTCCTTGAAAATGTGATGCAGGGCGCCCGTGCTGAGCGGCCCGCGGTTCAGGCGATTCAGGCGGCTTAGCAGCAGCGCTTCCCTGGCGCTATCAAAAACCGGACCGCCGTTTTTTGCTTTTATCGCGCCGATTTTTCTGGCGGTATCCAGTCTTGTGCAGATCAGATCCAGGATTTGTTCATCAATGGCGTCAATGGTTTTTCGCAGGCCATCCATGTCTTCAGCCTCTGCATCGTCTCCGGCGGGTGTTGCAATGTGTGTGCTCATAAAGTGATGCGTTCCTCTATTTCTCGACTTTTTATTTTTCCGTGATGCTTTCCTGGATGGCATATCCAAAATGCCGTCCGCCCTGTTCGGTGGCTACCAGCACCCGGTCTCCCGGCGTCAGATGAACCACCGACACCGGCTCGCCATCCGGCCGCGTCAGACGAATGGTTTCGGCGTTTTGAACCAGTGTGGTCAGCACCCTGCCGTTTACAGCAGCGGTGATCAGCATCAGGGGCCGCTTTTCGATCTTCAGGCGACCCACAACGGCGGTCGTCGTATTGCCTTCATGGTCCACGATTTGAACCGGATCTCCAGCGCCAAGCTCTGATAGATACCGGGTTTTGCCGCCGGGAACGCGGGTATAGGCATGCACCGGCCCGGCGTTGACCCGAAAAGGCCTTGGAGCCACGTACGGGTTGGAAACGCTTTCGGCATGGATCAGAAAAAGGCCGCTGCTGCTGTTTCCGACCAGCATTCCCTGGCCGGCCGTCATCAGGGAGCAGGTGTCCACGCATACCCGGTCGCCCATTCCGGCCGGCTGAATGCTCAGGATTTCGGCAATCTCCAGAACGGTTTGATCTTCCTGAGACCTTAAACGGGTCAGAGCCTGTTTGAGGGATGCCGGATCGGGGGCATGAAGCAGAATATGCCGGACGCCTTTTTCCAGAATGCCGAAGGCGGTCTGGGCATCTTCCAGGTTGCTGACCTGGGCGATGACATCCGCGCCTCTGGCAATGAGATTCTCAAGGGGGATGATGCTCCAGTCCTGGCAGTCCAAAATGACCTTCTTATCCCGGCACATGGCCAGGATCGACTCTTCATCTTCCTTGCAGGTTATCCGGCAGGAGACCACGTCTTCCCCTGGCTTGATGTCGCCATCCAGGGCAATGGTCTGAATTCTTCCCAGTTCTTTTATTTTTTCGGAATGGCCAGGCGGCGCCATGATTCCGTCAGCCCCGTTTTCAATGGCGGTTGTCGCCATGTCCTTATCCCACGGATCAATTTTGACCCAGATAGTACGTGTCATCATTTTACCTTTCCACCTGATTATTTCAAGAAGGATAAAGCCCTGTCAACATCCGCGCCGTCGTGGACAATGGCGGCAATGGCCATGGTCATGGCTGTCGGATTTCTGTGCTGAAACACGTTTCTGCCGATGGAAGCGCCGGAGCCGCCGGCATCCACGGAACCCTTGACCATTTCCAGAATATCGATGTCGGAGTCCATTTTGGGGCCGCCGGCAATCACGACCGGAACCGAGCAACCCTGGACCACTTCGCGAAAGGATTCCGTGGATCCGGTATAGGATACCTTGACAATGTCGGCCCCCATCTCATCCCCGACGCGGGCCGCATGTTTGATGACATTGACGTCAAATTCATTCTTGATGTTCTCGCCGCGAGGATAGATCATGGCCAGCAGTGGCATCCCCCAGGTCCGGGCGTCATAACTGACTCTTCCAAAATCATGCAGCATTTCTTTTTCGCCGCCATTTCCCAGATTCACCTGAATGGATACGGCATCCGCCCCCAGTTTAAGAGCTTCTTCCACCGTACAGATCAGGGTTTTTGCATTGGGATACGTCGAAAGACAGGTGGATGCCGACAGGTGGATGATCAGGCCGATATCCTTGCCCCGGCCGCGATGACCCGCCTTTACAAGCCCCTTATGCTCGACAATGGCATTGGCGCCTCCTTCGGAAACCTTCTGGATCGCCTCTCTCACATTGATCAGCCCGGGAATGGGCCCGATGGACATGCCGTGATCCATGGGGACGATGACGGTTCTTCCGGTATTCCGGTTGATAATGCGCTCCAGTCGAATCTGCTTGCCTAAAATGCTCATGATGGTTCTCCTCCTTTTTAAAATAAAAAAGGCCGTGAAGATTTTTTCTCCACGACCTTTAGAAAAAAAAAGCCGTGGGCAGAGTCTGCCCACGGCTTAGTGCTGGATAATTTTTTTAGGGTATCAGCACACCACAGGCAGATCGGTGCTAAAGTAATAAAAATACCCGTAATAATAGCTGCCTGAAATGTTATGTTTCATGAGACTGATGATTCCTTGATGTTTGATTTTCTAAAAACCTAACATCTATTGTTTCTTTATGTCAAGCGTTATTTCAAAAATGGACAATAATTGCGCTTCCTGTATCTGAGGCGCGCAGCGACGGTGCATTTGTAATTGCAGGTTCATATGCTCCACTGAATTCTGGTACCTATCCAATGGGGCTGATAGGGAAAACCGATGGATATGCGATCAGCTCAGAAAGCGATCAAACTTGTTGACATGCAAGGCGATAAGTTACTATCCTTCGGTGGAGGATCGGTAGTATGCACATTAGAACCCTTCGAAAGCAATATCCAGAGTCAAGTTTACTTAGGCTTGGCTTCCTGCTTTCGGGTAACCGTGAATCCAATGAAGATGAACAAATAGGCTTGAAAAGCACAAGCGAATGTCTCTAACTCACTAACCCCTATGCCCGGCAAGGGCACAACGAACAATGAAAATGGGCTAAACACAACCTATTGAATTAAATAATAAATATTCCATTTTCATATAAACTTGCAAGATATTCTCCCCTACTCATAAAGGCAAGGCATCTATGGCTGGTGGACACGCGACTCATTCGGGGATCGGCTTCCAAGACAAGGTCGCCGCAATCATGGCTACCCATGCTTTGGCCGATGAACCACTACCTTTCCTCGGTTTACCAGGCGGGGTGACTCTCACTGCCGTTGAACTTGAAACCAACGCACCGGTTGACGACATCCTCATAAAAACGTCTGCCAAGGGTTACTGCTTCATAAACGTAAAGAAGGGCGTGGGGATCAGTGATGACCCGCAATCGCCACTGGGCTCCGTTATTGATCAGTTTGTTCGACAGTGGATTGCTTGCATCGCTCCTGAAGGAAAGCATGAGTGGCAGCGTCCTTTAGATCCTGAGAAAGATCGTCTCGTTTTGGTCACTGGTGGGACTGGAGTCCGGTCCCTGGTGGTGGCAACTTCCAGTATACTTATGCGTATAGCGGATCGCCATTCCATCCAGCCGAGAGAAGAAATAGCCACGACAGTGCCGCAATGTAGGGCGTACGACGCAATGGCGAAACTTATCCGCTTCTTCTGGAGTCGCCATACTGGCAATTTCCCATCAGAAGTCGAGATTGCTTCTCTCCTGAGTATAATAAGGGTTGTATTTCTCGATCCAGATAGTACGGATAAGGTTCCTGCACTTGCTTTACTCCGCCGGGTCGTGTTGGCAAACCCTGAAGACGCCGAGAAAGCATGGATTTATTTGATTAAGGAATGCCATCGTCTTGCGGAACACCGTAGCAGTGCTGATCGGGGCACTTTTCGTGATCTCCTTAGGTCCGCAGGGTTCTCACTCCGTCACATCCCGGAGTTGGAGAACGATATTCATCGCCTTGAAATATTGACCGAAGAGACGCTGAAAGATATAGCCCACCTCGCTCACCTTAACGTACCAACACGATCGGGTACCCAAATTCTTGAAATAGACCGGCGGGTAACCCATATGTTGGTTGATTGTGCGCAGCGCACATCCTTGTTGATCATTGGCCCTCCTGGATGTGGCAAATCGGGCACAATGCATGGTGCGGCGACTCAGTTACGTGCTGAGGGGCACCCGGTTGTTGTCATGGCTGTCGACCACCACCCGGTCGGAAGTCTGGATGCATTGATGCAGGATTTCGGACTGAGTAAATCGCTTTTCGATGTATTGAAGGGCTGGACGATATCATCCAAGCCGGGAGTTCTGTTCATCGACGCTCTTGACGCTACCCGCGGTGGCTCATCTGAGAAGGTTTTCCAACAATTGATTCGCCGCATCCGCATCGAAGTACCGGACTGGCGAGTCGTTGCTTCTATACGGGTATTCGACCTGCGGTTCGGAGTGGACTACCGTGAACGATTTGCTGGTTCGCCGTTAAGTGAAGAATTCCAGGAGCGGGACTTCCCCAAGGTCAAACATTTGCTCGTTCCTCGCCTCTCGCAAGAGGAGTTGGACCAAGTCTGGTCATCCTCGATAGGCATGGACGAAGTGTACCGGAATGCGACAGAAGCTTTGCGTGAATTGCTGAGATCTCCCTTTAACCTCTTCCTGCTGGCTCAAATTCTGACCACGGGCGGACTCATCAAGGAATTCACTGATCTTTCCACGCAGGTTGGGCTCCTCGCCCTCTACTGGTCCCACCGAGTTATCGGAAGCGACCGCAGGGAGGTGGAACGGGAGCGACTGCTACGTCATGCCTGCGAGGAGATGGTTAACAATCAGGTGTTGTTCTTGGAGAGACAGATTGTTGAGCAGTATGGAGGAGAAGACCTGCGTCGTTTGATGTCTGATGGGGTGCTATCGCCAGAGAAGGTCCGTGGGGATCATGTGATTCATATTGCATTTTCACACCACATGTTATTCGACTACGCGGTCGCCCGGTTGGTCCTGGAAGGTGGTAACTCCCCCGATTTAGCCGCACGGCTCACTGCTTCGGATGACCGTGCACTTCTTTTGGCGCCGGCGGCAATGATAGCCTTGCACATGCTTTGGGAGTCCGATCTGGAGCGGACGAGTTTTTGGGATAAGGCCTTCCATATCGCTGAATCTGAGGGGGCTGGAGCCTTCTGCCGTATGCTGCCGGCACGAGTAGCCGCTGAGCTTACACAGCGGCCGGAGGATTTTGCCTCTGTTATGACGTGCTTGCGCAGAACAGATTGCATACACCGTAAGGCAGTTGGCTTCTTAGTGCGGCACTGTCTTGGGGCTCTTGCTGCAGGTATAGTGCCCGATCATCGCATGGTCGGCCCCACCGCTGCCCAATGGTGCCGGATCGTTCGCCAATTTGCTGAGGCGGCCATTGAGGATATCGGCTGGATGCTCAAATCTGTTATTTCGAATTGGGTCGAAAAACCTGAGAATCTGACTTATGAGCAAAAGCAGGATCTTGGGGAGGCCGCTCGTCGGTTGCTTGTGCTTGGCTGTGGGGCTGTATACGACGAAGGAGCAGTTATAATCGGTATAAAGGCTATCTCTCGGACTTTTGAAACAGCTCCGACCGAATCGGCCAACACGTTACGGCTTCTTCTCGCCTCAGATCATTTACGCTCGTATGGCCACAGAGAGCTCTTCTGGCTATCCCTGGAATACGGTCACTTGGTCATAAACGGGCCGAACGGACCGGAATTATTGGGTGAAGTGTACCGAGCCGCCTACTGCACTCCACTGCCATCACGCGACGAACAGACCAATATATTGAGTAGCCGAATCCTGGGTTTGATCTCGAATAAGCGTCAGGACTTTGAATCTGCTCGCCACCAACTTGGCGAACGATTTGCCCACTTCACCGAGACTCATCCGGTTTTGGCTACCGAAACACTTATAGACGCGATGGAGTGCCATATTAGGGAGGAGCGAAATCACGACACTGAGGTGAAAAAGTTCCTGTTCAGTGGAATTCACGCCCGATACCAACGGGACGCGAGCTACGTGTGGATGACCCACAAAGGCAGTGACGGTCCTGCACTCCTCCAAAGCTTTATTGAGGGATTCTGCAAGGTTGCTGAGGCAAGGCGCGAGCATGAAATCGATGAGGTCATCCTGACTGTTGCCCGTCGAAATCTCATGGCTTGCGTCTGGGCATCTCTGCTCAAAGTCGGTGCAACGCATCCTGAAGTGATCGGACGACGTCTGCTCCCGCTATTATCAGCACCTCCTGTGCTGGCAGGAATCGATACCCGAAAACCCGCGGGCGATCTCCTAACCATCCTGCATCCGCTGCTCTCTTCTGATGAGAGGAGGACTGTAGAGGAGGCTATTCTTGCTACTGATCGGGAAGAAACTCAGCGCATACTCCTTGGTTGTTTGAAAAGAGAGTACATTATCTCAATCGATGCTATGCAACGCCGGACTCAATTTGAAAGTGACGGGCCACTGCCGGCGAACCGTGAGCCATTCAGCTTTGAGGCTGGATGGGGGGGGGGGGACGATGATTGGTGGTTAAAAAGTCAAGGTGTCGATCTATCGACCACAGCAAATGCTGCTCTCTATCAGTTTATCAGCAACGTAGAAGCTATCAAGCCACCCGAGGGGGACAATGCCACTTGTCATGTATATTTAGCCGAACGCTGGGGGCAAGTTCGCGATCTTCTCCGGAATCTGCACGATAGCCAGGATGCACCCGAAGCCCTGAGTATGAAGGGATGGGAAGCTCTCGCCGAGGCCGCCCAAAAGGCTGCTGAAGCTTGCGATTGTGCCGAGGCTCTCGTATTCTTCCCGGATATCGAAACCATGGTGTACGGGGCACTCAAGGATTCTCATTGGCCGTTACCTCAGGCAGATCCGGAACAGGAAGAATCTTTTGCCCGCGGGCCGTGTTGGAGTTCTCCTTCTCCCCGCATTACGGGCGCAGCCGCTCTAATGGCTCTTGCTCGAGCCAAAGGAAAACCAGTAACAGTTTATGCTCATCTCCTCGATAAATTGGCTACCGATCCCCACCCTGCTGTCCGCCATCAGGTTCTTTCCCGCGTTAATATGCTCTTTAAGGCGGATTCGGAATTGATGTGGCGCCTATGTGAGCAAGGGTTTACAGAAGAGAAGAACAATGGGGTCTTGTCCTTTTTCCTGGAAGCCGTAAGAAGAATCATGCGTCCACGACCCGAATGGATCACAGTCCGGCTACTCTCCATCGTTCAGAAGGTTTCGGATAATGATGCAGAGTCGAGAGGTCATCCTATCGAAGTAGTTGTAAGTCTGCTGCTTCATCTTTGGCTAAGATTCGATCAGGCGGATGCAGGCAAACAGATTAGATCGTGGATTGATGATCCCATAATTCACTCTGACCAGGTATATGCCATACTGACATCACTTCGAACCGCAATCATACAGGGTGATCCGGAGAATCCTAATGAGCTTGATGAACAAATTCGCCACCGAGCAGTCGAGGTGTTTCAGATTGTGGCGATGGCTAGTGTACCTGTATTTGCCGAGCTTGCTTCCCGCAACCATCTGGATGAGGCTGACCGGAAAACGGCTGAGACAGCGTTGCGCATCCTTGATCAAGTCGCCACGGAAATCTACTATGGCTCAGGGGCTTACAATATTACTCACTCTGACCGCAAAGGCGATGTGGGGTTCGCCTTGCCCTCGGAGACCCGTCGGCGCTTTCTAAGAGAAATGAAACCGACACTGGAAGCATTGTCCGATGCTGCATATCCGTCGATTACCCACCATCTGCTCGAGACATTGGAAGTTTTCATCCCCGACGATCCAATTGGAATCTTTCTGCTTGTTGTCCGCGCACTGACCATGGGTGGAAGTACAGGCGGCTATCAATATGAGAGCATGGGTGCCAGTCTTTTTGTTCGCATCATCCGGCGCTATTTAGCTGATTTCCGTTCGGTGCTGACTCAACGTGAGGACTGCCGCCAGAGCCTCATGCGTGCGCTTGACATTTTTGTCGAGGCCGGCTGGCCTGAAGCCCGGCGGCTGGTCTATGAATTACCGGAGATGTTGCGGTGAGTCGCACCGAAGTTGAGGCATTAGATGTTGCGGTGAGTCGCACCGAAGTTGAGACCTTCAGGCGAAGAATCCGAGACCTCCGACAGAAGTACGAGCACGCTCTCGATCAGATCGAACAGGATCTTGCCAGGAGAAAGAGAGTGGACTGGGTACAGGTAAAAGGGAGTGGCCGAGATGTGGCGCTCGAAGTACATGCCCGCATTTACTTGATCGATCCTCTACTCAAAGAACTTGGGTGGGATGTTAGCAGCCCTACCACAATAGTCGTAGAGGATGCTGTGGAGGCAGTATCAGGTTCAGCCGACAGCAATCGTCGTTTTCTGGACTATCATGGTCGTGACAATGCCGAAGGCCGTTCTCTTGTCATCATTGAGGCGAAACGCCCAAATTCAGCATTGCCCGATCCTGACAAAGATGACATTCCCGCTTTTTTCGCCCAGGCGTTGAGAGATATGCGATTGGTCAAAGTCGAAGGACCAAAACTGCCAGGAAAATGGCAGGAGTGGGTCGAATCCTTGGTCGACTATGCCGACAGGGCAATGAGTAATTTTGGGCATGTGGCAGTTAGGGTGTTGATCACTAATGGAGAGTGGTTTGTTGTCTTCAAAAATGTCGAAGCCACGCTGCTCTCCGATAATCCAGTAAAAAACAATATCCTGGTTTTTTCCAGCTTGCGGGATGTTGAAGCTCGATCAGAGGAGTTTTATGACCTTTTTAGCTATCGCGTTTTGTCCGGTCACATTCCGCCTCAGCATCCTTCTGAGTTGCCGGAATTTGTTCCTGATGACCATGAAGCACTCTGCGCTCAGGTTGTAGATCTTTCGTATGTCCGCCATGGAGCCAGACAACCTGCGATATCTGTCCGGGTCGCAGCTTGGGTAAGGTCCGACAAGGGTGGCTGGATTTTCTTCTCGAAATCATACCCAGAGGAGTTTCTTCTCCTGAGCTCTAATCCAGAGACCCTGCAAAAAGTATCTGAAGAGCTATCCACGCGAGCAAAACACCTCATCAGAGAGCTGAACAAATGCCGCACAATTAGGCTCATTCCAGCAGAGGAATTCGAGAAACTGGCAGCAATAGGCGATTTCAAAGACGGTGTATCCAGATCGAGGGGATCACACCTTATTATGGAAATTGATGACAATATGTACCGACTGACGTTGGGAGATCGGCATTTATATTTATCGTCTGATTTAGGATACAGCGGATGTTCTTTTCATTTCCATGGTGTTTGTCACAACCAGGGTGATGCAGCCGGTGCTGCACCGATTCTTGCTCCATCTTCAGATCCGCGAGCCTTTTTTCCATCGGGTTCTTCTCATCATTGCGCCCATAGGGCAATACACAATGCGCGCAAAAACATTTGTATCCTTCTTTGCTTTGAAGAATACCTCTGCTGTCGAGGCTGTGCCTTTTTCGAACGCTGCTGGCCAGATGGGGGCACAAACTTACCTTGTCGAAACGATTGATAATGACTTCTGTAGATCCGTTGCATGGATGATAAGCTCAGACTCTCAAGCCTACTGTTCAGCTACAAACCGCAAGAGTCGATTCTAAATCAATTTAGTTTAACATGTATTTTTTTTGCCGTGCAATTACGCCAACAATAATGTTGAAAAAAAGAACAGGATACGAAGGAATTTATCCATATGGAACTTCCCGAAATCGGCGAAATCGTTACCACATCGCGGGCACTGGAACTGTGCCGGCATTTCACGCTCAACTATCTGGTGGCGCGCATCGAGGCGACCCCCGACAAATTCAAAGACTGGAAATTCGACGGATGCTCATGTTTGCCGGATGAGGCGCTGGGGCTTTTTACCGGATGCGATTGGCGGGATATCACCTACAAATGTTGCTTGCCCCATGATTTATGCTACGCCTACGGCGAACCGGGTAACGAAGCGGAAAGAAAGCATGTCGATGATACGTTTCGCAACGATCTGGTGACCAGGGCCGGTATGAAAGAGTGGATGGCGCATGCGTTTTTTGCCGGTGTCAGAGTCGGCGGGGCAGAAGCGTTCGGACTTTCCTTTTCCTGGGGTTTTGCCCGAAAACGAAAATAACTTATGTTCCAAAAGATCTCGCGGTAATCACGAATCCCCACGGCTGGCAGTACTTTCGGACACGTGGGACATGCAGGCGCTTGATCACCGTATCATGTCCAAAAAAAATGGAATGGCAACATCGTAATGCTCTTATAAATCCAATTATATTGGACCACCATACCTTCCACCAGTCCCGCATATTTCTCGATTAAAACATAGCTAACTTATTTCATTGTTTTTCAACCAATATTTGATTATTGATCATGTATGGCATTTTTCTTGCTTGATATAAAAAATTGTCGAATCAACGAAATAATCCCTGGCACAGGTTTCGCACAAGAAGAAAAAGGAGTTCTAACATGAAGAGAATCATGGGTAATTTGAAAATGTTTTATAAGATGATGATTTCACCTCTGGTGGTTATCATTTTTTTAATTGTTCTGGCCTTTTTATCGTTCAATGCATTTTCGAAACAAAAGGCATCCACCCATGACATTTTTAATAACCGCTTCAATAACTATCAAGAAAGCGCCGCAGTCATTATTGATTTGACGAATGTTCATCTCAATATTTATAAAATCATCGGCTGGGCCAATGCCAATTATGATTCAAAGAAGATCGAAGCATTTACCAAAGAACAATTGACGCTTTTAGAAAAAACCGTCGGATTTATGACGGGGGTGATTGGTTCCCAAAAGATAAACGATAAAGAAA